>Ga0105047_10017674_pt1 | contig 11098 bp, 9 predicted proteins | sample MAT04_FD_78384 | JGI IMG/M metagenome (GOLD analysis project Ga0105047, IMG submission 78384) | Freshwater microbial communities from Lake Fryxell liftoff mats and glacier meltwater in Antarctica - MAT-04 (megahit assembly) | ecosystem: Environmental > Aquatic > Freshwater > Ice > Liftoff...
CACCCAAACCTGCCCTCACCGGGCTTACTCCTCGCCCAACGGAAGTCATCATGACGTCAGACCCCACCACAGCCACTCCTTTCTCGGGAGCACACGTCACGATCACCGGAGGCACGGGTTCGTTCGGATCGACGATGGCCAGGAAACTTCTCACGCGAGACGTGGGTCGGATCCACATCCTCAGCCGTGACGAGGCAAAGCAGGACGAGATGCGCCAGCGTCTCGGTGACCCTCGGGTAAAGTTCTTCGTCGGCGACGTTCGGGACTACGACAGCGTGGCCGACGCTGTGACCGGTGCCGACTTCGTGTTCCATGCAGCGGCTTTGAAGCAAGTGCCCTCGTGCGAGTTCTTTCCTGACCAAGCCGTGAAGACCAACGTAACAGGCAGCAAGAACGTCATCGACGCCTCGCACCGCAACGGTGTTCGATCCGTGGTATGCCTGAGCACGGACAAGGCGGTCTATCCCGTCAACGCCATGGGGATGTCGAAGGCACTGATGGAGAAGACGGCCCAAGCGTTCGCGCGCAACCAGCCGAACTCCTCCACGACGGTCTCGATCACGCGCTATGGCAACGTCATGTACTCGCGCGGCTCGGTGATCCCGCTCTTCGTCCGGCAGCTCGAACAGGGTCGGGCGCTCACCGTCACCGAGCCGTCCATGACCCGATACCTGATGTCTCTCGAGGATTCGGTCGACCTGGTCGAGCACGCCTTCCTCCACGCAGCGCCGGGTGACCTCTACGTGAAGAAGGCACCATCAAGCACGGTGGAGACCCTGGCCCGAGCCGTCTCCCGGGTGCTCGGCCACGGCGAGCCCGAGGTGCGCACCATCGGGATGCGCCACGGGGAGAAGATGTTCGAAACCCTCCTGACCCGCGAGGAGGTCATCCACTCGACCGACCAGGGTGACTACTTCCGGGTGCCGCTCGACGCGCGCGCCTTGGACTACGAGGTGTACGTCGAGCGGGGTGAACAGGGCGGCGCTCAGGCGCGTGACTACGACTCGACCTCCACGAAGCAGCTGACCGTCGAGGAGACCGAGGAGCTGTTGCTCACCATTCCCGAGATCCGGCGTCTCGCGACCGCTGCGAGCGTGCGGTGAAGGTCCTCCTCACCGGGTCGGCCGGGTTCCTCGGTTGGCACACTCGCCTGCGGTTGCACGCTCAAGGAGTGCACGAGGTCTCGGTCGTGACCCGGGAGAGCTGGGGCGATCTGGGTCGACTCGTGACTGACGTCGACGCAGTGGTGCACATCGCCGGCGTCAACCGGGGCACCGACGTCGAGGTTTGCGACGGCAACGTTGCCCTGGCTGACGACCTAGCAACCACAATCGAGGCGGTGGCCGGTCGCGGCGACCGACCGACCCGCGTGGTCTACGCCAACTCCGTACAGAGCGGCAACGGCACTGCCTACGGAACGGGAAAACAGCTCGCGGCGCAGCGCCTCGAAAGCCTTCGTGACCTGGGGTGCGCGGTCGTCGACGTTCGACTGCCGAACGTATTCGGCGAGCACGGGCGCCCTCGCTACAACAGTTTCGTCGCCACCTTCGTGGATGCTGTCGCGAGTGGTGAGCGCCCCGAGGTGTCCGACCGCCCGGTCGAGCTTCTCCACGCCCAGGGTGCCGCGCAGTCGCTCATCGACGCCCTGACGACGGATGACGAGGTGCCCGAACCCCGCGGCACACTCGTCACCGTCCAGGAGGTGCTCAGCCTGCTTCATGAGTTCCGTGACAGCTACGCCGCAGGGGAGTTCCCTGACCTCTCCTCGCAGTTTCGCGTGCAGCTGTTCAACTGCTACCGCGCCGCCCTCTTCCCTCACCACTACCCGGTGCCATTGACGCCGCACACGGACTCCCGCGGCACGTTCGTCGAGACGGTGCGTTCCCGTGGCGGAGAAGGGCAGTCGAGCATGTCGACCACGGCGCCCGGGGTGACCCGGGGCGAGCACTACCACCTCGAGAAGGTCGAACGGTTCGCCGTTGTGTCGGGCTCCGCCACAATCTCCCTCCGTCGGATGTTCACCGACAAGGTCATCGCCTTCAACCTCAACGGTGACGACCCGTCGGCCGTAGACATGCCGACGGGTTGGGCACACAACATCACCAACAACGGCGACGATGTGCTAATTACGCAGTTCTGGTCGAACGAGCTGTTCCGCCCTGAGCGACCGGACACCTTCCCCGAGCGCGTCCAGGCGCAAGAGGTGAGAACCCGATGCTAAAAGTAATGACGGTGGTGGGAACCAGACCCGAACTGATCCGCCTTTCGAGGGTCATCGCCCGCCTAGACGCGACCGTGAATCACGTGCTTGTGCACACCGGGCAGAACTACGATTACCTGCTGAACCAGGTGTTCTTCCGAGACCTCCATATCCGCAAGCCGGACCATCTACTCGGAGTCGACACATCCTCGCTTGGCCGGGTACTTGGGGAGACCCTGATTCGAACCGAGGAGGTGCTCCTCCAGGAGCAGCCCGATGCTGTGCTAGTGCTCGGCGATACCAACAGCGCGATCGCCGTGGTCATGGCTAAGCGGATGAATATTCCCGTATATCACATGGAAGCTGGCAACCGCTGCTTCGACGAAAATGTGCCGGAAGAAACCAACCGGCGAATGGTCGACCACGTCGCAGACTTCAACCTCGTCTACTCCGAGCATGCACGCCGCAACCTGTTGGCTGAAGGGCTACACCCACGCCGCATCGTACTAACAGGCTCACCAATGCGCGAAGTGCTAAACGAGTACCTCCCGCAAATTCGAGCGTCGAACATCCTCGACCAACTGTCCCTGACCGACGGTGGCTACTTTTTAGTCAGCACCCACCGTGAAGAGAACGTCGACTCACCCAAGCGCCTACATATGTTGCTCGATTGTCTGATCTCCGTCCGAGACAAGTGGACATTGCCTGTTCACGTCTCGACCCATCCCCGGACCCGAAAGCGGCTCGAGGCGCTGCCGGACTGGAACCAGCCCGACGGGATCGTATTCCACCAGCCTTTCGGCTTCCATGATTTCAACAGGCTGCAACTGGGCGCCGCATGCGTCTTGTCGGACTCGGGGACCATCGCAGAGGAGGCAACACTTCTTGGCTTCCCGGCGGTCACCCTAAGAGACTCCATAGAACGTCCAGAGGCACTCGACACGGGCGGAATCGTAATGACCGGGCTCCTGCCGGAAAACGTTGTGGAGGCCGTTGATCTAGTCATGATGTCAGCAGGGCCGCGGGGCGAGACTCAGCGTCTCCCAACTGCCTATTCTGTCGTGGATACTTCCGAGCGGACGGTACGTTTCATTGTGTCCACCGCACGCCGCCATCACGACTGGGCCAACGTTAGGCGGCACGAATAGGGCAACAAGGTATCATTATGCTGTTTGTCCACCTCCAAGATTGGAGCTAGTGAATGACGACCGAGGCCACAGAAACCGACGCCCGGTTCCTATCCCGCCTGCGGATGGCCCGCATGTTGGCCGCCGGGTCGAACGACATCCCCCTGCTGCGGACTATACGGAGGCGATTGCTCATCAAGTTGCTGCGCGCCCCAAACCTTCGGATGGGCAGCAACGTGCGACTTGACCGCGCTCATGATCTTGGAGGCCGCCTATACCTTGGCAGGGATGTGGAGATCGGCCCCCGTTGCATTCTGGACATCTCCGGCGGCATTGACATAGAGGATGCTGTTACTGTCTCCGAGGATAGCCTTCTGCTGTCTCACGACCACAACTTCGATGATCTCGACACTCACTGGCGAGACCAGGGCCAGACGGCCCAGCCGTTGACGATTGGTGCGGGGGCGTGGGTTGGAGCGCGAACCACGGTGGTGGGTGCCGGAACGATTGGGGCCGGAGCGATTATCGGAGCAACATCACTCGTAACGAAGCCGGTCGCGCCATATATGTTAGCCTTGGGAAGTCCTGCCCGCGTCGTTAGGCCCCGGGGGAACCGCGGGGAGGCACACCCTCGTGATGAATAGAAGCGCGACAGGATTGGCAATCGCCGGAGTCTACGGTGGCTCTGTGGGCCTCCTATTCCTCGCTGACACCATACTCTCGGCAAACGTTTCACCAGCAGTCTTTGGCGAGTACACTCTGACTCGAAATGCACTGCCCCTCATCCTTGCGGTGGGCCTATTCGGCGTGGACCAAGCGCTGACCCGAGCACTTGCCACGAAGCCATTCCCTGGCGCACTGAGATCGATCCTCGGCCAACGAATCTTTCGAGTCGCTCTCGTAGGCCTCGTTGCGGGAGTTGCTATCCGACTGCTAGGAGCGGAGTGGCGGTCGTCATTAGTGGTCCTTGTGTGCGCTGTGGCAGTCTGCATCTCTGAACTAGTGTCCGCAGCGCTTCGCGGTCAGGGCTCCTATGTCACATCGTCAATGATCCAGCAAGGCTATCGTCTACTGCTGGCATTCCTGCTGATCGTTGGCATCGTCGCGCTCGGGGTCACCTCATACACATACGTTCTACTTTCCCTCCTGCTAGCCTGCACCGGGGTTGGCCTTGTGGCCGCAATAGCGGCACGCGCGATGTGGCGCGAAGCGCCCGACCCTGCACATCGGCGGGCGCTCAACCGAATGGCGGGTGGTTTCGGCATCTCAATGCTGTCTCTTGCGGCGCTTGACTGGCTCGACCAAGCTATGGTGACTCTTCTATCAACGGATCTGGCCACAACGGGCGCCTACAACATTCACAAGCTCTGGGGCGTCTATCCCCTCCTCTCGCTGGCATCGATCGGTGGCTTCCTGCTAATGCCAGAGCTTGTTCGCGACCGGGACCGCCTTAGCCCAGCTAGGTTACGATGGCTCCTCCTTGTTGGCGGGCTGCTAGCGATTGCTCTGGCCGCCATAGTCCTTACGTTCTCTGTCCTACTTCTACCTCACATTGTGCAAATGCCGGTGGATACGGGGCTGCTCGCACTGTTCGTAGTCATAGGGGCAGTGAGGTTCTTCTATCTGGTGCCTAGCGCAGCCTTGGGGGCGGTGGGCACAGACACACTGATCCGGAGCGCCTCGACCTGGGGGCTCATTCCTGTTGTGCTAATGCCAGCCATTGCGGCTCTGCTATCCACCGCGGTAGATGTCAAGCTCGCCGTCTCAGCGGCCCTTCTGGTTGCTACGGTGATGAGAACCGGCATCTCGGTCGGCGCCGCGTGGAAGGCAGTAAGCGGACGCATCGCACCTCCGCCTGTCGCCGTTAATGACAACCTCGTCCCCCCGACCAAGAGCGTGCCCTCAGTATGAGCATGCGAGGTCATCGCGACGCGACTCAGTTGGTGCCGGCGGTCGCCTGCCTCGTGACCTCGGCAACGATCCTGACGATTGCTATTGGCGGCTCGGGCGGCTCCCCCGCGGATGCACTTCTCTCCTTTGCAGCGTTCCCCCTAGTCGTGTTTTTGGTTCTTCGAAGCAGCCCGATGGGCGTCCTCTCATGGCTGATGACGCCGGTTGGCGTCCTGCTTGCCTTTCTCTGGCTATCGGTTCTGGCCGTGCCTATCCTCTGGACCCTCGGCCTCGCGGTTCCCTGGGTGGAGTATCCGGCAGGCAAATCGACACGAATCATCGCGCTGGCAGTTGGGTCTGTCGCCCTCATCCACTTCGGTTCTCTCAGCGCTGGAACGGCCTCGCGCCCTAAGACCCCCATGCGTTGGAGAAGCCGTTCGGGGATGCGACGATCACTCTTCGCCGGCTTCCTTCTGATCTTCGCTTGCTTCACGATCCTTCATCTCAAAGTGAATGTGCTCTTCCTTTTGCAAAACCTGATTACGAGGCGCGATCTGCTCGCCGGCCTTGGGCCGCTCACGGCCGCCGCCGCGTGCGCAGGAGTGGCCGGACTCGCGGCATGGGGCACTCGCGATCTCTCGATCTCCGAGAAGCTCCTCGCAACAGCCTCCAGCCTTGGCTATCTTTCGTATCTCTTCGTCCTCGGGTCGCGCCTTCCCATGATTGCATACGTTATCGCGATCGCGATCGCCCGGGCCACGGCGGGACGCATCCCCCGACTTCTGGTCGCGCTCGTGAGTTTCGGTGCCATCCCTTTTGCTGTGTGGTACTCCGTGAGCATTCGCAAGGGACAGCTCATTAGCGAGAGCGGGCCTGGTCTTCGAGCGGCAGTGAGAGGCATAGTGGACCCGTTCACGTACGGGGGACTTGACGTTCTAAATACTTTCGGTGCGGTAGCAAACTCAACTTTGGCAGATCTGTCAATAAGCGTCAACCCCCTTCTCGCCAACGCCACGACAATGTTTCCTCGCTCACTGTGGCCCGACAAACCGCCTGGCACCTCAATCCTCTTTTCGGAACAGTTCTTCGAAAGGCGCTGGCTGGCCGGATCCGGGGTGCCTCCATCAATCATAGCCGAGCTTCCCTTCCTATTTGGTGTCGTCGGGACCATAGTTGCGCTACCCATATTGGGGTTTGCACTGAGCAGAGCCTCTGTGGGCCTGGCTGCCTCATATCGTCCGATTGTGCGGCTCATGTACCCGCTGATCACGGTAGACTGTATCTTTTGGGCGAAGTCGGGGACGGATGCCTTTCTTCAGCAGTTGTCCATTCATTTTGTTGCCGTTCTGGGCTTCATCGCTTTATCGACGATGATGGGGGCGGGAATTCAGGTTGAGAGAAATCAGGAAGAACGTGAGCAGATTCAAGGCTCGGAAGGTCGACACTCTTTTCGTGGACGTTCTTCCCTTTCGCCACTCCACACGAACTCGGAAGATGGCGCTTTCCATAGCGAATAGCGATCGCTCCCGTTTAGTCGCCGCAGTCACGCTTCAGCGGGTGGGCCGAACGGGTATCAGCGATTTGCGAGAGGGCTACGAGGAAGCCGGGGTCTGGGTGCAGCAGGTTCCGATACCTGCACCACGAGAAGGCGGCGGACTCGCGACCATGGCCGCGAACTTGGGATACGTTTACCCCGTGGGTCTTTGGCGACTGGCCAAGGAAGTACTATCGACTGACGCGCGGCAACTCATCATTGGGAGCACATCGCTCACCTGGCTGGCGCCTCTGCACCACCACCGATATGGGAGTCGCGTGGTCGTCAATGCCAGGGAGCGTTTCGCGGGAGTGCGGACCAAGGGTTCTGTGGGGACTCTGGCCTCTAGGCTTGAACCTTTGATGGCCAGGGTTCTTGCAGCCCCATGGGTTGTGGTGACCTGCGTATGCGAATCGCATGCGCATGGTTTTCGGGAGGCCGGCGCGCGCGAGGTTGTGGTCATTCGGAATGTTCCGCTACGGGGCTTCATTCCGAGTCGTTTTTCGCCTACTCCTGTCGACAAGCCTTTCACTGTCGCATTAGTCGGAAGCTTGTACCCCGGCCGTGGGATCGAGGTGTTGATTCAGGCTGCCGGGGCTCTGAAGCGTCAAGGGCTCGTTGTCAGGGTGGAGATCACCGGGAGGTCGAGCAGTGAGTATGCGCGGGCACTGCTTGAACTTGCGGACGAGGAGGACGTGACGGACCGGGTCCACTTCCTCGGGCCATGCGACCCTGATGAGGTCCCAGCGCGCTACACCGCGGCCCACGTTGGCACAGCCCTGTACGAGGGAGTCGACTCAGCGAACGACTCGCTGTCCAACAAGATCTTCGAGTGCGTTGCGAGTGGTCGAGCGGTGCTTGCAGGGAACCTCTCGGAGAACGAGGTGCTAGTGAGCCGACTCAGGCTGGGATGGACGACCGAGGTGAGTGGCAAGGGTCTGAGCCATACTCTACGGTTACTGATAGAGGAGAACCCTGACTTTGACGCCCTCGGCCAGCATTGTCTTGAGACTGCGCGGGAGATCTTGAATTGGGAGACTGAAGTCGGGCAGTTAATCACCTCGCTGGGGCGGTGACGATGACCTCAGTAGAAGGATGAAGAACGCAATGTCAATAGTCTCAGGAACGACCCTGGATATCGTCGCCTTATTGGGATCGAGCTTCACATCTCTGCCCAAGGGGGCGGCTCTTGCTTCGCATGGCCCACGTGTCGCGGAGGATGTGAACGTGCACACGATCGCCGCATTGAACGTTGGATGCGCACCAATCACGGAACTTGATTTCGCTGCATTGGTGGTCGAATCGATGTCCCCCGGGATGCATTCGGCTCAGACCGAGACCCTGGAGCCGGATGGATTGCTGACCGCCGCGTCGAAGCCCTTCAAGGGTGAACAACACCCTTCCCATAGCCAGGAGGTGGTCGAGGCGAGACCTGCTCCTCGTGGCGCCGCCCAACGCGGAGTCATCACGAACCGTGGCGGCAGTCATCATGTCGAGCTGCGAGAGGCGAACAACTCGGGGAGGCCACCGAGCGCAGAGATATGCAGATTGTCGACCGATCCACCGAGGAGCAAATCGTGAAACCCCGCCTGATGGCCGTCTACGGAACACGGCCGGAGGCCATCAAGGTCGCGCCAGTTGTTCAAGCAATTAGGGCAAGCGCCCTCCAGGGCATCACAGTTGTCACCGGCCAACACCGCGAGATGTTGGATCAGGTCAATGATCTGTTCAGGATTCTCCCCGACTTTGACCTGAACATCCTTCAACATGGACAGACTCTCGCTGGCATCACGAGTCGCGTCCTCGAGGGCCTCGATCCTATTCTTGAAGCAACCAAACCGGACGCCGTTATGGTCCAAGGCGACACCACGACGTCCACGGCCGCGGCACTGGCGGCGTTCTATCGGCACATCCCTGTTGTACATCTTGAAGCAGGGTTGCGGTCGCACGACATAACCTCGCCCTTTCCGGAGGAGGCGAACCGCAGGATCACAACCCAGATCGCCGCGCTGCACCTCGCGCCGACCGCCGCTAGCAAGGAGAACTTGCTTCGCGAGGGTGTTCCCGAAGGAGACATTGTTGTCACCGGCAATACGGTCATCGATGCACTGCTCAGAACGATGGGCAAGTCTGTACCGTTCGCCGATCCGCGCTTGGAGCGTTTGGCGTCATCCAGCCGCCCCATCCTTCTGGTCACGACCCACCGCAGAGAGAACTGGGGGGGCGCGATGCGCGGCGTGGGACGCGCCCTCGCTCGCATCGCACGCAGCGAGCCGGATCAGGTCATTGTTCTTCCCGCGCACCGCAACCCGATTGTGCGAGAGGCACTGCTCCCCTATATCGGCGGATTGGAGAACATTCTGGTCACTGAACCGTTGCCGTATGGCGACTTCACGCGGATGCTCGGACTTGCGCGAATTGTTCTGACCGACTCCGGAGGCATCCAGGAAGAAGCTCCCAGCCTAGGAAAGCCAGTGCTGGTGATGCGAGAGAACACAGAGCGGCCCGAAGCTGTCGAAGCCGGCACAGTAAGGTTGATAGGCACTAACGAGGATCGCATTGTGAAGGAGGTGGAGTTGCTCATCCACGACACAGAACACTACGCAGCGATGGCGAACGCGGTGAACCCCTATGGCGACGGACACGCGTCACGTCGCGTTGTGTCTGCGATCGCGGAACTTCTTGGCGTGGGAACTCGAGATGAAGACTTTCAGCCGTGGCATGTCAACGCCACCGCCACGCGCCCCGGGTGTCGATGACAACCTTCTCGCGCAGTCGAAGCCGCCGCTTGTCAGCGACTTTGAACATAGCGTGATCCACAAGCAGCACGACTATGTCTGCCGCCCGCACCGCCTCCTCGAAATCTGTTAGGACGACGTTGTCGCGGCCCGCCAACTCGCTCGGGAGCGACTTGACGTGGGGCTCGACCGCTGCGATCTGCGCCCCGGGGAGCTCTTCGGCCAGGCGCACCACTATGCGACAGGCCGGCGATTCTCGGAGGTCATCAATGTCCGCTTTGAACGCAAGACCGAGCGCCGCAATTCGGGGCTCCTTGAAGCGAGCTGCCATCATGGCTACCCTGTTGATCACATGCTCAGGCGTGCTGTCGTTCACCTCACGCGCCGTGCGAATGAGCTTGGCCTCCTCAGGAGCTGCCGAGACAATGAACCAGGGGTCGACCGCAATACAGTGACCGCCCACTCCGGGTCCGGGCTGCAGAATATTGACGCGCGGGTGGTGGTTGGCAAGGTCGATGAGCTCCCAGACGTCAATCCCCAGCTTTGAACTAATGAGAGAGAGCTCATTAGCGAAAGCAATGTTGACATCGCGATAGGAGTTTTCGACGAGCTTTGCCATCTCTGCCGTAACGGCGTCTGTGAGCATGATCGCGCCCTGACAGAAGCTCTCATAGATGGCCTTAGCCTTTTCGGTCGCCGTGCGCGTGAGGCCACCTACGATGCGGTCATTGGTGACAAGTTCGATCATGATGCGACCAGGCAGCACGCGCTCTGGACAGTGCGCCACGTGGATCATGGGCCGCCCTGAACTCGCGTCCAGACTGAGGTCAGGGCGAAGGGCGAGGATGCGGTCGGCTAGGTGCTGGGTTGTCCCGGGAGGCGACGTCGATTCGAGGATTATCAACTCGTCGCCCAGCAGTCGCTTGGCTATCCCGTCGGCAGCAGCGTCAATGTAGGTGAGATCCGCGTAGTGGCCGTCTGTAACCGGCGTCGGGACCGCAACGATGTACACCTCGGCCTCGGGCATCTTCAAGTCCGCGCGAAGCCGCCCCTGTTTGACCGCACCAGCAACAGTTATCGACAGATCGGGCTCCACAAATGGCACCTCCCCCCGGTTGACGGCGTCAACGATCTGCCCGTTAATGTCGACGCCAACCACATCGGCACCATGCGTAGCTAGAATTGCCGCGGTTGGAAGCCCGATATAGCCAAGACCAATTACAGCCACGGTTATGCGATTCAACTTCTCCATTGCCATATCATTTCCCCTTCGACTCACCAAAGCAAAGACCCCGCACATCCTAACGCCGATCGTTTACGATTGGGCCTCAGGGTCCCGGAAAGGTCGTGTTTCAGCAGGTCAGGGCGCATGTGATGGCTCGTTCGGGGTCCAGGGGGTCGGCAAAGTCGTTAGGTGAGGGTGAGTAGGTGGATCGGGCGGGTGGTGTCTGCGGCGTGATGTCGCAGCCCGGACGCGATCTGGGGCGTGCCGGTCAGGCGCAGGATGCTGATCGCGGTGTTCCTGAGGGTGGCCATGACTTGAGGCGCCCGGCCGGACTTGAGTTGGTGTCGGTCCTCGTCGAAGACGACGTCGCGGACCCAGTGCAGC
>Ga0105047_10017675_pt1 | contig 11097 bp, 8 predicted proteins | sample MAT04_FD_78384 | JGI IMG/M metagenome (GOLD analysis project Ga0105047, IMG submission 78384) | Freshwater microbial communities from Lake Fryxell liftoff mats and glacier meltwater in Antarctica - MAT-04 (megahit assembly) | ecosystem: Environmental > Aquatic > Freshwater > Ice > Liftoff...
CAAAACACGTGCAACTGATGCGCCCTCAACTCACGAGAAGCCTTTGGCCCACCACGCCTGAGCCGTGCAGGTTGGGTGGACCACGACTAGCGTCATGGGCACCGTCAACCGACCCAAAGGATGGCCTCCCATCATGTCCGATCCCACCGGCGCATCTGATGCCGACGCGCAGCACGTGATGCCAGCAGCAAGCGCTGGCATCTTTGCGATCGGCGGAGATCTACCGGTCAATCGCCTGGGATTTGGAGCTATGCGACTCGCCGGTGGTCAATGGTCGTGGGGTCCGCCAGCAGATGAGAACGCCGCGCGCTACGTGCTGCAGCGAGCCGTTGATTTGGGCGTCACCTTCATCGACACCGCAGATGCCTACGGCCCGTACGTGGTCGAGGACCTCATCCGCACCACCTTGTCGCCCTACAACGACAACCTCGTGATCGCGACCAAGGGCGGTCAAACGCGAAGCGGTTCAGACAAGTGGGAGCCGGTGGGCCGCCCCGAATACCTTCGACAGTGCGTCGCGATGTCGCTCCAGCGGCTCGGGCTCGAACGCATCGACCTCTACCAACTGCACCGCATCGATCCGCTCGTTGCGTTGGAGGATCAGATCGGCGCCTTAGCCCAGATGCAAGAGGCCGGGTTGATCCGACACATCGGTCTGTCCGAAGTGGACGTCGATCAACTCAAGTCAGCGCAAGCCATCGCTCCGATCGTGAGCGTGCAAAACCTCTACAACCTCGGCAACCGCATGCATGAACCGGTGCTGGACTACTGCGAGAGCAACAGCATCGCGTTCATCCCGTGGTTCCCGATGGCGATGGGCCGGCTTGCTCGCGAGAATTCACCGCTCGCGGCGGTCGCTGCTGAGCGCGGTGCTACGCCGGCCCAAGTGGCGCTGGCCTGGCTGCTTCGCCGTAGCCCGGTGATGATTCCGATCCCTGGCACCTCATCGGTACGCCACCTTGAGCAGAACTGCTTGGCAGCAGAAGTCACGCTGACTGATCAACAGTTCGATGACATCGCCGCGATGGTGCCCGATACGCACAAGGCACCGCCGTCGTGAGACCGGGTCAATCAGAAGCCGCCCGGCACGCGTGATTCAGCGAGCCGGCGGTGGCGCAGCTTCGGTGGCGCCCGGAACCAACGAAGCCAATGCCGAACGGCTCAGCATCTGAGAAATCGGACTGCCAGTGGCATCGGTCTGGAGCACGGCAAGGAGCAGCACGCCCAGCGCCATGGCGGGCACGAGCAAGGCAACATCGCGCCCGCGGAGGCTACGACCGGCTGCGCGATTGCGCGCAGCAGTCATGGGTACAGCACTCACAACAACCCCCGGGGGAAGACGGCAGGTTGTGGAAACTTAGAGCGCGCCAGCCACGCATTCGGTGATCGACACGCTTACGGCGGTGGTCCTCGAGGATCTGTGACCGGCGACCGGAGATCGCCCCACGGCCCGGCGATACCCTCAGCCCCTCATGACATCTCTGGTTTTCACTGGCGAGGCGGCCGCATTCGGCGACGCGGTGAGCCGCTTTGCCCACGCGATGCACACGCCGGATTCGCCACCCTCACGCCAGATGTGGAAGCAGGCGGCCGATCTGGGCTTAACGGGTCTAGAGATTCCTGAGGAGTATGGCGGCGGCCCCGGCGGCTACCAAATGAACGCTGCAGCGGTGCAAGCGCTCGGCACGTGTTCGCATGGAACGTCGTCGTCCTTCACCATTTCCTTCGACATCGCGACTCCTTATCTCGTGAGATTCGGTACGCAATCGGTGCGGCAGCGGTGGCTACCGGCCCTAGCCGCCGGCGAAGCGATCGCAGCACTGGCGCTCACCGAACCAGGGGCCGGCTCGGATCTCGCCGCGCTATCGACGCGGGCCGACGTCACTTCCGAGGGTTGGTCGCTCAGCGGCGCCAAGACGTTCATCACGAACGGTTCGATTGCTGACGTCATCGTGGTCGCGGCCCGCACCTCTGCGCAGGATCGCGTCCGAGGCATCAGCCTGTTCGCCGTCGATGCCGCGAGCCCCGGACTAGTGCGCCGCAGTCTGGCCACCATCGGTCAACCCGATTGCGACACGGCCGAACTGTTCTTCGACAACTGCGAAGTGCCACGCGAGGCGTTGCTCGGCACTCTCGACGAGGGTTTCGCCCTGATGCTTCAGCGGCTGCCGCAAGAACGTGTGACGTCGTCGATCGCCAACCTTGCGCAGACTGACGTCGCCTTCGATCTGACCCTGCAGCACGTCAGTGAACGACAGGCCTTCGGACGCCCCATCGGATCGCTGCAACACAACGCGTTCCGGATCGCTGAGCTTGATGCGCAGCGTTCTGCTGTCGCCGCCTTCCTCACCACCTGCATCCGTCAAGTTGCCGAGGGCACACTCACCACAGCCGACGCAGCCCGCGCCAAACTCCTCTCGGCGCGACTCGAAAACGACGTGCTCGACCTGGGCATGCAGTTGCATGGTGGTTCGTCGTTCATCGAAGGCACCGAGATCAATCGACGATGGATCGATGGCCGGGTCACACGCATCTGGGCCGGCGCTGACGAAGTCATGCTGCACCTCATCAGCAAGGACCTCGGGCTGTAGTCATGGCGCGCGACACAGTGATCGTTTCGGCCGCTCGCACGCCGATCGGCCGCGCACCGAATGGCGCCTTCGCGAATACCCGCGCCGAGGATCTTCTCGTGATCGCGATCGAGGGGGCCCTCAACCGTGTGGCCGGCTTGGATCGCTCGAGCATCGACGACCTCATCACCGGCAGTTGGATGCAAACCCACGATCAAGGCGGCAACCTCGCACGTCGAGCCGCTGTACTCATGGGACTGGACTCACTGCCCGGCGTGACGGTGAACCGTGCGTGCGCGTCGTCACTCCAAGCGATTCGGATGGCCCACCACGCCATCGCCCTCGGCGAAGCCGACACCGTCATTGCCTCGGGAGTGGAAGCGATCTCTCGCTATGACGACCCCCGAGCAGCTGGTTCGACGCCGCCTTCCGACCGACATCCCGCGTTCGCAGAGGCCGGAATCACCTCACGAGATGCGGTTGCCACCAACCCCACGTGGACCGATCCGCGTGCGGTCGGAGGCCTCCCCGACATCCACCTCGCCATGGGGCACACGGCAGAAAACGTTGCCCGACTACGAGGGATCACCCGCGAAGAACAGGACGACTTCGCGTTGCGTTCACAACGGTTGACCGAAGAAGGCCTCGCTGAAGGTTTCTTCGCACGAGAGATCGTGCCCGTTCAGGTGGGCGATCGAATTGTGGACGCCGACGAGTCGCCACGACCGGGCACCACGGCCCAAGCTCTCGCCGCCCTGCGCCCGGTCTTTCGCGCCAACGGCACCATCACCGCCGGAAATTGCTGTCCACTCAATGACGGTGCTGCTGCCGTCGTGCTGATGAGCGCGCAGCGCGCCGCCGACATCGGTGCGACCGCCATGGCGCGCGTGGTCTCGACCGGCGTCTCTGCGCTCTCCCCCGAAATCATGGGCCTTGGACCGGTCGAAGCGACCCGCCGCGCCCTCGCCTTGGCCGGGATGTCGATCGACGACATCGACATGGTCGAGATGAATGAAGCGTTCGCGGCGCAGGTGCTCCCAAGTTGCCATGATCTTGACATCGATCTCGATCGCGTCAACATGCACGGCGGAGCGATCGCACTCGGCCATCCGTTTGGCATGGGCGGTGCGCGGTTGACCACCACCCTGCTCAACGGCATGGCGTCACGCAATGCGAGCACCGGCTTGGTCACGATGTGCGCCGCTGGCGGTCAGGGCATGAGCATGATCCTCGAGCGGGTCTGATTCACGCAGACGTGTGAGGCGCTGCACTATCGATTGGCGCCACAGGATCTTCCACTGCACCACGTTCGATCAGGGCAGTGACTGCTGCGACCACGTCGTCACTGGTCAGTGCTGTCAACGACTCCCACAACGCTGGTCCGTACGGCAGATCTGGCTGTGCCAACCGCTGCGGCGGAGCCAGCAAGGTGACTCCGCTTTCCATCACCGTAGCCACGATCTCAGCTCCGAAGCCGACCGTCTTGGGAGAGTCATGCACGACGAGCAGCCGACCGGTCGATTCGAGCGAATTCATCACGGCCACCGCATCCCACGGCGTCACACTGCGAAGTTCAACCACCTCGAGGCATACTCCCCGCGCTTCCAAAACGACGGCCGCAGTCTCGACCAGCGACGCCGCCGGTCCGTACGTCACAACGGTGATGCCGGCATCGCCGCACCCGATGTGCGTCACGCGTGCTTGGCCTAACGGCAAGGGCTCAATCTCGCGGCGTACCGATGAGGTGCTCGGCGCGAGGTAGGTGCGCGTGCTCTCAAGCAAAACCGTCGGTTGCTCGCCGGCCACCGAGGTCAGCAGCGCACCCACGGTGTCGTCGGTCGATGACGGCGCCACCACCACGAGTCCTGGCGTATGGGCAAACAGCGCTTCCACGCTTTCGTTGTGGCCTTCGTAACCGCCGTGACCGCCGCCGCAAGGCATTCGCACCACGAGCGGAACGCTCAACGTGCCACCACTGCGCCATCGGTAACGCGACGCATGAAAGGCCAACTGATCAAATGCGGTGAGCGTGAATCCCGCGAACGCGATGTCGGCCACCGGATGCAGCCCGGCCAAAGCCATCCCGATCGCAGCACCGACGATGCCGACTTCGTTGAGCGGCGTATCCATGACGCGATCGCCGAAGCGCTCCGCCAGACCCTCAGTAGCCCCCAGCACTCCGCCATCTCGAACGTCTTCACCAATCAGCACGACGCGCTCGTCGGCGGCCATGATCTGAGCAAGGGCCGCCGCGTTCGCCGATGCCAACTCGCCAGCGCCTTCATGACCTTCGATCACCACAGATGTTGGCTGTAGTGGCACGTGAGGAGCGGCCGGAGACACCCACGACCTCGCAGCCTCGGCGGTGGGCGAGGTGAGGAAGGCCAAGGCATCCATGGCCTCGTCGAACTCCTGGTGCAGCCCCTCGATGGCGGGGGTCAGTTGCGTCGCCACCGACGCAGCGATTCCGCGTTTGTCGGCTAATGCATGCAACCTCAGCAGCGGATCGCGTAGACGCCACTCAGACTCTTCGGCACGGCTTCGATAGCGGCGTCGCACATCCAGGGCCGAATGGCCGCCAAATCGGTACGACACCGACTCGATCAGGGTCGTGCCATCACCACGACGCGCCACGTCCAACGCCTCGCGAGAGGCGCGCAGCACCGCGAGCGGATCCATGCCATCGACGAGCACGCTGCGCAGTCCGTAACCCACGCCACGCGCCGCGACACCAGCGCCCGCCGTTTGCGCCGAGGCGCGCGTCGACTGCGCGTACTGATTGTTCTGACAGAACAAAACGGCCGGCGCATTCCACACGCCAGCCACATTGGCCGCGGCATGGAAGTCACCTTCGGATGCTGCACCGTCGCCGAACACCGCCACCGTGACGACATCAGTACCGAGCAGGCTCTGGCCACGGGCAAACCCGACCGCATGCGGCAGATGGGATCCGATCGCGGTGTTTGCGGGCATCATGCGATGCGCCAGCGGATCCCACGCAGCGTTGGCACCGGCGAACATGCGGAGTTCGGCCGCCACGCCTACGCCTCGACTCAGCCGCAAACCCTGCTCGCGGTACGCGGGAAAGACCCAGTCCTGCGGGGCCAACGCATGGGCCAGCGCCACGATCGATTCTTGCCCGGCGCACGGGTAGTACCCCTTCAGGAGTCCGTGACGGGCAGCACGCAAGGCCAGCCGGTCGAATTCGCGGGTGCGTTCGGCATCGATGATCAGCCCGATCAATAGATCGTCACCGACGTTGGCGTCGCTCCAGAGTTCGGCGCCATCGTCGACGAACGACCCATCGGTCGCCAGGATGCGCAGCACGGAGGCAGGGTAATAGCGTCGCGGTCGCGCGCAGACAGGCCGTCCTCTTCTAGGCTGCGGGCACCGGTACCGACCAGAGCGCATTGACTACTGACTTCTCGAAGGAGCACAGCCCGGATGGAGAACAATCACAGCGGTCGCACCAAGCAGCGTCACGGCATCGCCGTTGGCGAAGGCGCGATCCGCAAAATCTTTCCGGTCTTCGTTCTGTTGATGTGGATTACGGCCGGATTTTGGATTGCCAACGACATGTGGACCGGGCTGAACTGGGTGCTGGCGGCGATGGCGGCGGTGATTTGTTCGATCGTGTTCGTCAACTTCGTTCACGTGTTCAACTTCGGTTACGCGGTCTGCTTGATCGTGCTCAACACCACGATCCTGATCGCCAAGGGAGCACCGCTCGGGGCCGTACTCATTGGTGGGCTTCTGATCCTGTACGGCATCCGACTGTTCACCTTCGTCTGGACGCGCTACCAGCACCCGTCCTTCACTGGCCGTAAGACCGGTATCAAGATGGCGCACAAAGCCTTGCCCAAGCCGGTCATCGTGCTGCTCTTCCTTCAAACCACCACGCTCATGACCTTCCACGCGATGACGACGTACAACATCGCCAGCAAGGCCGACCGCGACGGTACGAATGGCATCAACGCCTTCGTGATCGTCGGGGCCGTGGTTCTCGCCCTCGGGTTGGTCATCGAAGCGATCGCCGATTCGCAGAAGCAAAAGGCCAAGCACACCGATGGTGCCCGCTGGATCGACACCGGCCTCTTTGCACGCACCCGTCACCCCAACTACCTCGGTGAAATCCTGGTGCAGCTCGGCGTGGTCATCGCGGGAATCGGTGCCGCGAGTACGTGGTACGGCTATGCCGCCGGCTTCTTGGCGCCCACCTACATCATCATCTTGATGCTCTCGGCCACCACCGGAGGCGAGAAGGCGAAGTTCGACAAGTACGGCGAGAATCCCGAATTCCAGCTGTACGCCGCCCGCTCGGGTGCCCTGCTGCCAGCCTTGACCAGCCGCTGACCGTGCCCGCAGGCGAGGTGGCGCAGTTCGTCAGCCCTTGACGCGTTCGCCTGCGGGATCGAACACCGGTTGCTTCACCACTTCGGCGCCGATCCAGTCGCCGAATAGGTCGATGTCAACGCGCGTGCCTGCTGCGGCAAGCGCAATCGGCAGATACGCGTAGGCCAACGAGGCTTTCACTGTGTAGCCGTATCCAGCTGACGTCACGCGACCGACAACGGTGCCTTCGAAGCGCACGGGTTCACTGCCCAGCGCCACCCGCGATGACTCGTCCAGTGTGAGGCAGACGAGCTTGCGGGATACCCCGGCCTTCTTCTGCTCGGCCAGTGCTGACTGGCCGATGAAGCCCCCCACCTTGTCGAGTTTGACGCAGAACCCCAGGCCGGCTTCATAGGGCGAGGTCTCAGGGGTGATGTCGGTGCTCCACACCCGATAGCCCTTTTCGAGTCGCATGCTTTCGATGGCCCGATACCCCGCAGGGACGAGCCCCTTCGGCTCGCCCGCGTCCATCAAGGACTGCCACAAGGCAGCGCCGTATTCACTGCTGACGTAGAGCTCCCATCCCAGTTCGCCCACGAACGTGACTCTCAGTGCGCGCACCGGGATGTCGCCAATCGTCAACTCTTGCGAGGTCATGAAGGGAAAAGCCTCATTGCCCAAGTCGGCCGAGGTCAACGTCGCCAAAATGTCTCGGGCTCGCGGACCCCACAGGGCGTAGGTGGCGAATTGGCCGGTCATGTCGGTGATCCGCACCTCGGCGCTCAACTCACGCGCGCGCTTGCGCAACAGGGCAAGGTCATGCGATCCGTAGGCGGTGCCCGTGATGATCCAGAAGGTGTCGTCAGCCACTCGCGTCACGGTGAAGTCGGCCTCGATGCCGCCGCGGTGGTTCAGCATCTGCGTGTAGGTGATGGCACCCACTTCGCGCGCGACGTGGTTGTCACACACCTGTTCAAGGAATCCGACCACATCGTCACCCGACACTTCGATCTTGGCGAACGACGACTCGTCAAACAGTCCCGCCGCGTCGCGGGTGGCATTGTGTTCTGCTCCGACCGCTGGTGACCAGTGATGCCCCGGCCATCCTTGAGGCCGCAACTTCTCATCACCGGCTGACGCATTCGACGCGTAGTAGTTGACCCTTTCCCATCCCGACTTCTCACCAAAGATGGCGTCATGGGAGGTGTGCCACGCGTAGGCCGGGGACGTCCGAAGCGGGCGCCCTGAGGTGCGCTCATGCAACGGATACTTGATGTCGTAGTAGGTGCTGTAGTTCTCCATCGTTCGCTTCAACGTGAACGACGGCGAGCGGTACTGACGGCCGAAGCGTCGAATGTCCATATGCCACAAGTCCATGCCCGGATCACCATCGAGCACCCAAGCGGCCATCACCTGACCGATGCCGCCGGCGCCAGCGATGCCGTGCGCGCAGAATCCAGCCGCGACGAAGAACCCGTCCACCTCGGTCTCGCCCAGGCAGAACTCATTGTCAGGGGTGAAGGCTTCAGGACCGTTGATGATTTTTCGCAGGCCAGCATCGGCCATCGCGGGAACGCGTACTTGCGAGTTGTCGGTGATCTCTTCGAATCTGTCCCAGTCCTCAGGTAGGAGGCGGCCGTTGAAGTCGGCAGGGATCGCGTCAACGTGCGTCATGTCAGCGGTCCAGGGAGCGGGATTGCGCTCGTAGCCGCCCATCACCAGCCCTGCTACTTCCTGGCGGTAGTAGACGAGCAGGTCAGGATCGCGCAGCGTGGGCAGCACCACCGTCGGATCCTCGAGCATGGGTTCGGTGACGACATATTGATGCGACATCGGCACCAGGGGAACGCGTACACCCACCATTCGTGCAATTTCTGCGGCAAACATCCCACCGCAGTTGACGACGACTTCGCACTCGATGTCTCCACGATCGGTCCGCACGCTGGTCACTCGGCCATCGGCCGTATCGATACCGAGTACGCGGGTGTGGGTGAAGATGCGCACGCCCAAAGCGCGGGCCGCATTCGCCAACGAGTAGCACAACTGCGAAGGGTCGAGGTAGCCATCAGAAGCCAGATAGGCACCGGCGACTACGCCTTCTGTCGACATCAGCGGAAACATCTCGCGCGCTTGGTCGGCCGATATTTCTTCGAGTGCCAGGTCGAAGGTTCGAGCCCAACTGATCTGCCGGCGGATCTCTTGGAGGCGCTCGGGTGACGAGGCCACCTTGATGCCGCCGCTCTCGGTCCAGCCCGGTGGTGTGTCGGTGCCTTGCAGCCGCCGATACAACTCCACCGAATACATGTTCATGCGTGTCAGCGTCGGGTCGGCGCGCAATTGACCGACCAACCCGGCGGAGTGGAACGTCGATCCGCTCGTGAGTTCGTCGCGTTCGAGCACCACCACGTCAGTTTCACCGCGTTCAGCCAGGTGGTAGGCCACGCTCGCGCCACCCACGCCCCCACCGATCACAACAACACGCGCCCGCGTGGGCAGGTCACGCACAGCCATGGTTTCTCCTGATCTCAGCGGATTCTTGCCCGGCGGTCACTGCGCAGCAGCTCAGAGCGGTGTCACGTAGGCGCCGGAGATACCGCCGTCTACGAGGAAATTCGACGCTGTGATGAATGAAGAGTCGTCACTAGCGAGGAACGCGACGGCCCCTGCAATCTCTGACGGCTCGGCGAATCGACCCAGCGGAATGTGCACCATGCGACGGGCTGCGCGCTCGGGGTCTTTGGCAAATAGTTCTTGCAGCAAGGGGGTGTTGACCGGCCCAGGCGAGAGCGCATTCACGCGAATACCTTCACGCGCGAACTGGATACCGAGCTCGCGCGTCATCGCCAGCACGCCGCCCTTGGACGCCGTGTATGAAATCTGTGAAGTGGCCGCACCCATCGTGGCCACAAAGGACGCCGTGTTGATGATCGAGCCCTTGCCTTGGCGCTGCATGTAGGGGATCACCGCTTTGCAGCACAAGTAGACCGAGGTGAGGTTGACCTCTTGCACGCGACGCCACGCGTCGATTCCGGTCGTCAGGATCGAGTCGTCATCGGGAGGTGAGATGCCTGCGTTGTTGAACGCGATATCGACTGACCCATACGTCTCGTGAGCCACCCGAAACATCCGCTCGACGTCGTCAGCGTTGGTCACATCCACCTGCATGAACATCGCGTCGATCTGTGCCGCAGCCGCTGCCCCCGACTCAGGATTCATATCGGCGATCACCACGCGGGCACCCTCTTGCGCGAATCGCTGCGCCGTCGCGAAGCCAATCCCTCCGGCGCCACCAGTAATGACGGCTACCCGATCCTGCAGTCGCTGAGTCACGTCTATTCCCTTTCGTCCCTTGAGCAAATCGATCGTGTATTGATTGGGTGGCCTAGGCGCTGGTGTCGATGAAGACGTTCTTGACCTCCGTGAACGAATCCAGAGCGTCGGGGCCAAGCTCGCGCCCCAAGCCCGATTGCTTGAACCCGCCGAAGGGCGTGCTGTAGCGCACCGACGAGTGTGAATTCACCGAAAGGTTGCCGCTCTCGATTCCGCGCGATACGCGCAGTGCCCGGCCCAGGTCGCGCGTCCAAATCGATCCCGAAAGGCCATAGTCCGAGTCGTTGGCGATCCGAATGGCATCGGCCTCGTCCTCGAACGGCAGCACCACCACAACCGGCCCGAAGATCTCTTCAATGGCCGCGGGTGCATCGAACGCAACGGGCGCCAACACCGTGGGGGGAAACCAGAAGCCGGCGCCCGTGGGTGCCGTTCCTTGAAACGCGATGGGCGCACCGGCGGGCACGAAGGAAGCCACTCGGTCGCGTTGCTGGGCCGAGATCAGGGGGCCCATGTCGGTGGTGTCGAGCGCAGGATCCTCGACGCGCACGGCGGCGATGGCTGGCTCGAGAAGTTCCATGAAGCGGTCGTACGCGCTGCGCTCCACCAGGATGCGCGACCTCGCGCAGCAATCTTGACCAGCGTTGTCGAACGCGGCGCCGGGCGCCGAGGCAGCTGCCTTTTCAAGGTCGGCGTCAGCAAACACGACGTTGGCGCTCTTGCCGCCGAGTTCGAGCGTCACGGCCTTGATCTGCTGTGCGCAACCCGCCATCACCCGACGGCCCACCTCCGTCGATCCGGTGAACACCACCTTGCGGACCAAGGGGTGAGTCACGAATCGTTCCCCCACCACCGAACCCTTGCC
>Ga0105047_10017676_pt1 | contig 11097 bp, 3 predicted proteins | sample MAT04_FD_78384 | JGI IMG/M metagenome (GOLD analysis project Ga0105047, IMG submission 78384) | Freshwater microbial communities from Lake Fryxell liftoff mats and glacier meltwater in Antarctica - MAT-04 (megahit assembly) | ecosystem: Environmental > Aquatic > Freshwater > Ice > Liftoff...
ACCGTCTTCGCCGACGGCCACGACGAGATCCGCTGCGTGGTCTCCCACAAGCCACCCGGCTCGCGCTCCTGGGTCGCCGAGGTGGCGGTCGCGACCGAGCCGGGGCTCGATCGCTGGGCGGCGACCTTCATGCCGCTCGTCGAGGGCGTGCACCGCTACCGCGTGCTGGCCTGGATCGACGAGTGGGGGAGCTGGCGGCAGGGCACGCAGCGCAAGATCGACGCCGGGGTGGCCATCGACTCGGAGCTGCTCGAGGGAGCGGCGTTGCTCGATGCCGCGGCGGCACGACTGCCGAAGAAGGTGCGTGAGGACCTGACCGACGCCGCGGCCGCGCTCCGAGCGGGGGACACGACGCCGATGACCGACGTCGGGAGCCCCGATCGTCCGTCGCCCACCGACCTGGTGCACCGCTCGCTCGAGAACGCCGACGCGGCCACGTCCAAGACGGTCGAGGTCCTGGTGGAACGCGAGCGCGCCCTCTTCAACGCCTGGTACGAGCTGTTCCCCCGGTCGTGGTCTCCCACGCCCGGCACCCATGGCACGCTCCGCGACGTCGAGGCCCAACTCGCGTACGTCGCCGACATGGGCTTCGACATCGTGTACCTCCCGCCCGTGCACCCGATCGGGCGCGCCTTCCGCAAGGGCCCCGACAACAGCCAGGTCGCCGGGCCGGATGATCCCGGGAGCCCGTGGGCGATCGGCGACGACACCGGGGGCCACGAGGCGATCCACCCGCAGCTGGGCTCCATGGAGGACCTGCGCTCGCTCGTGCGGACCGCGACGGCCAACGGCATCGAGGTGGCACTCGACTTCGCGCTGCAGTGCTCGCCGGACCACCCCTGGGTCACCCAGCACCCGCAGTGGTTCCGGCACCGTCCCGACGGCTCGATCCAGTACGCCGAGAACCCGCCCAAGAAGTACCAGGACATCTACCCGTTGAACTTCGTCTGCGACGACTGGGAGGCGCTGTGGGCTGCGTGCCGCGACCTGGTGCTGCTCTGGGCCGCCCAGGGCATCACCGTCTTCCGCGTGGACAACCCGCACACCAAGCCGTTCGCGTTCTGGGACTGGTTGATCGCCGAGGTCCGCGAGCGCCACCCCGACACGCTCTTCCTGAGCGAGGCGTTCACCCGGCCCGCGATCATGCACCGGCTGGCCGAGGTGGGGTTCACGCTCTCGTACTCGTACTTCCCGTGGCGGGTCTCTTCGTCCGAGCTCCGCCAGTACTTCACCGAGCTCGCGACCCCGCCGTCGGTCGACCGGTTCCGGCCCTCGGCGTGGCCGACGACGCCCGACATCCTCCCGTGGCAGCTGATGGACGCTCCCCGGTCCGTGTTCGCGTCGCGCGCCCTGCTCGCCGCGACCTTGTCCCCGTCCTACGGGATCTACGGCCCGGCGTTCGAACTGGGCGAGAACCGACCGGCTGGCAACGGCAAGGAGGAGTTCGCCCGCTCCGAGAAGTACGAGGTCCGCGCCTGGGACCGCTCCGACCCCGAGTCGCTGCGGGGGTTGCTCACCGACCTCAACCGCATCCGGGTCGAGCACCGTGCGCTCCACACGCTGCGCACCCTGCACGTCCACGACTGCGACAACGACGCGCTGCTGTGCTTCTCGAAGACGAGCCACGGCGGTACCTCGGTCGATCCCGACCAACGCGCCGACGCCTCGATCCTCGTCGTGGCCAACGTGGAGGCCCGTGCCGTCCAGGCCGGAACGGTCACGCTCGACCTCGGTGCGCTGGGCGTCGACCCCGAGCGCGCCTACCAGGTCCACGACCTGCTCACCGACCTCTCGTACGTCTGGACGGGCGAACGCAACTACGTCGAACTGCATCCCGAGGTGCAGGCCGGTCACATCTTTCGCGTCACCCAGGCCTGATCGACGTTCGCGCCGACCTCGTCTGGCGCGCCGCGCCGCCGGGTATGCGTATGGGGTCGGAACACCGGCGCGGGGCGGTTCGGGTCCGCAGCACCACCACGTAGTGTTCGCGGCAGGCCGACCGACCGACCCGACCAGACCGACCGACGAGCCAGGACGCGTTCCGGATGCCCGACACCAACATCCCCGCCGACGACCCGCTTTGGTTCAAGGATGCGGTGATCTACGAGCTCCATGTGCGGGCCTTCGGCGACTCCGACGGCAACGGAATCGGCGACTTCGACGGCCTGACCTCGAGGCTGGACTACCTCCAGCAACTCGGGGTCACGGCGCTGTGGTTGTTGCCGTTCTACCCGTCGCCGCTGCGCGACGACGGCTACGACATCGCCGACTACGGGGGCATCAACCCGGTGTACGGCAACCTCCGGTCGTTCAAGCGGTTCCTCGCCGAGGCGCACCGCCGCGGCCTGCGCGTGATCACCGAACTGGTGCTCAACCACACCAGCGACCAGCACCCCTGGTTCCAGCGGGCGCGTCGGGCTCCGGCCGGAAGCCGCTGGCGGAACTTCTACGTCTGGAGCGACTCGCCCGAGCGCTACCCCGAGGTCCGGGTGATCTTCGAGGACTACGAGGGATCGAACTGGAGCTGGGACCCCGTCGCCGGCGCCTACTACTGGCACCGGTTCTTCTCCCACCAGCCCGACCTCAACTACGACAACCCCGAGGTCCGCGACGTCATGCTGCGGGCGGTCGACCGGTGGCTCGACATGGGGGTCGACGGCGTGCGGCTCGACGCCGTTCCGTACCTGTTCGAGCGCGACGGCACCAACTGCGAGAACCTCCCCGAGACCCACCAGTACCTGAAGGACCTGCGGGCGCACATCGACTCGAACTACCCGGGCCGGATGCTCCTGGGCGAGGCGAACCAGTGGCCCGAGGACGCCGTGGCCTACTTCGGAGACGGCTCGACGCGCAACGGCGGCGCGCCGTTCGACGACGGGTCTGTCGCCCTCGGCCCGGTCGGCGACGAGTGCCACATGGCGTTCCACTTCCCGCTCATGCCTCGGCTGTTCATGGCGCTGCGGATGGAGGACCGCTACCCGGTGATCGACATCCTCCAGGAGACCCCGGCGATCCCGTCGAACTGCCAGTGGGCGATCTTCCTGCGCAACCACGACGAGCTCACCCTCGAGATGGTCACCGACGAGGAGCGCGACTACATGTACCGCTCCTACGCCACCGACCCGCAGATGCGCGTCAACGTGGGCATCCGCCGCCGACTGGCGCCGCTGCTCCAGAACGACCGGCGCAAGATCGAGCTGATGAACGGCCTGCTCTTCTCGCTGCCGGGGACGCCTGTCATCTACTACGGCGACGAGCTCGGCATGGGCGACAACGTCTACCTCGGCGATCGCGACAGCGTGCGGACCCCGATGCAGTGGAGCCCCGACCGCAGCGCCGGCTTCAGCGACGCCAACCCGCAACAGCTCTACCTGCCGGTCATCATCGACCCCGACTACCACTACGAGTCGGTCAACGTCGAGGCCCAGGACCGCAACCCCAGTTCGCTGCTGTGGTGGATGCGGCGCCTCATCGCCCTGCGCCAGCAGCACCCCGTGTTCGGACGGGGCGAGATCGAGTTCCTGTTCCCGGAGAACGCCAAGGTGCTCGCCTTCCTCCGTCGGGACGAGAACGAGACCGTGCTCGTCGTCGCGAACCTCTCGCGCTTCCCGCAGAGCGTGTCGCTCGACCTGCACGAGCACCGTGGGTCGACCCCGGTCGAGCTGTCGGGTGGCAACGAGTTCCCAGCCGTTGGCGAGGGCCCGTACCACCTGACGATCGGCCCCTACAGCTTCTTGTGGTTCCAGCTCGATCCCAACCGCCAGGAGGCCCGGTTCGCGTCGACCGACCCGTCCGAGCTCGCGCACCTCACCATCGGCGACGACTGGCAGGCCCTGTTCAAGGGACGGGGCAAGGCGACGCTCGAGCGTGCGCTCCCGGCCTTCCTCGGCCACAACCGCTGGTACGCAGGGCGCCAGCGCGTGTTGCGGTCGGCCACCATCGAGGACGCGGTGCCCCTCGGCCGGACCCGCGCCGCCAAGGCCGGCGCCATGCTCACGATGGTGACCGCCGAGTACTCCGAGGGCGAGTCCGACACCTACGTCGTTCCCATGGCGGTCGCCTCCCAGGTCAAGGGCGAGTCCCTGCTCGCAGACCACCCGAACGCCGGCGTCGCGTGGCTCGAGCCCCGCGGCGGCGGTGAGCCGATGCTCCTGCACGACGCGTTGGTCGACCCGGCGTTCGCCGACGCCGTCCTCACCGCCTTCCGACGCAAACGCTCGTTCACGTCGCTGGCCGGCGCCGAGCTCACCCTCACCACCAATGCGGCGTTCCGGCGGGTGCTCAACGGGAGCTCCGCCGACGAACTGGCGGCGTACATCCCGTCGGTCGAGCAGAGCAACAGCTCGGTCGTGTTCGGCAACCGCCTGGTGATGAAGACCTTCCGCCGCACCCAGGAGGGCATCAACCCCGACCTCGAGATGGGCGAGTACCTCACCGACGTGGCGGACTTCGCGCACATCGCGCCGCTGCTCGGGGCGATGGAGTACCGGCGCGGTCGCAACGAGCCCCGGACGATCGGGGTCGTCAACTCGTACGTGGCGAACGAGGGCGACGCCTGGCACTACACGCTCGACGCCCTTGGTCTCTTCTACGAGGCGGCGTCGAGCTCGGGGTCCGAGCTGCCGCTGGACGTGCCCCGCTGGTCCTCGATTCTGCACCTTGCGGAGGAGCCGGCCCCCGATGACGTGGTGGCGGCGATCGGCCCGTACCTGGACGCCGCGGAGCTGCTGGGTCGCCGTACCGCCGAGATGCACCTCGCGCTGGTCGCCGGCGACACCGACGCCTTCCGACCCGAGCCCTTCACCACGCTCTACCAGCGCTCGCTCTTCCAGTCGATGAAGAGCCAGGTCCGGCCGACGATGCAGCTCCTCCGCCGGGTGCTGCCCGATCTGGATCCGGCGGGCCAGGTCGACGGCGAACGGGTCCTGGCGCTCGAGGCCGAGATCGTCGACCGGTTCGCTGCGGTCACGCGCCACCGGATCGAGACCTCACGCATCCGTGTGCACGGAGACTTCCACCTGGGCCAGGTGCTCCACGCCGGGCGTGACTTCGTCATCATCGACTTCGAGGGCGAACCGTCGCGATCGCCCACCGAGCGCCGGATCAAGCGGTCGCCCCTCGTCGACGTCGCCGGGCTCCTACGGTCCTTCCAGTACGCGGCGTACTCGGGTTTGCAGGCCTACGCGGACCGCGGGCTCGTGCCCGCCGAGCAGTGGGATGTCTTCGAGGAACGGGCGCGGGCCTGGCAGCTCTGGGTATCGACGCGGTTCCTCGCCGGGTACCTGGGTGAGGCCGACGGCACCGCTCTCGTCCCCCTCGACGACGACGACCAGCTCGGCCTCCTCACCGCCTGCACCCTCGACAAGGCCCTCTACGAGGTCCGCTACGACCTCGCCCACCGACCGCCGTGGGCCTCGATCCCGCTCCACGGCATCGTCCAGCTCCTCGAGCCCGGCGCATGACCACCGTCGACGCGACCGACCCCAACCGCCAGGCCGCGCTGCGCTCGATCGCTTCCCAGGTCGGCATCGAGCTCGAGTACTGGGACGTCCAGGGTCACCTCCACCAGGCCGGCACCGAGTCGTTGCTCGGCGTGCTCCGCTCCATGGGCCACCAGGCCGACCACCTCGCCGACATCGACGCCCTGCAGGTCTCCCACGACGACGCTCGCGCCGTCGAGGTCATCGAACCGGTCGTGGTGATGGACCACGGCGGCGACCTGGTGCTCGTCGTGCGGCGGCCCGCATCCGTGCCGGCCGCCACCGTCGAGGTCGCCATCCGCCTGGAAGGCGGTTCGGGCGAGGTGGCCGTTCCGGTCGGCCTCGGGGATCGTCCCGGGCAGCCGACGACGATCGGGACCCATCGCGTGGTCGAGCACGAGCTGGTGATCACCAGCCGCGAGATCGCCGGGCTCCCGTTCGGCTACCACGACCTCGAGGTCCGGGGCCTCGGTCCAGCGCCGGCCGCCGCCCGCCTGCTCGTCGCACCCCGGCAGGTGCCGCGCTTCGGTCCCACCGATCGGTTCTGGGGAGCCTTCGCGCCGACCTACGCCCTCCCCGGTGGTTCGGGCATCGGTGCCCACCTCGGTGACCTCGGCGCGCTCGCCGAGCGCATCGACTCGGTCGGGGGCAAGATCGTCGGGACGCTGCCGTTGCTGGCGAGTTGGTTGGACGAGCCCTTCGATCCCAGCCCGTACTCGCCGATCAGCCGGGTGTTCTGGAACGAGCTGTTCGCCGACCTCGCCGCGCTGCCCGAGCTCGGCGCGCTCGACGACGCCCGCGCCAACCTCGAAGGGCTGGCCACCATCGGTCATGCCGCCAACGCCAAGAGTCGGCTGTTCGACTACCGCCACCAGTACGGGTACGTGCACGGCGTGCTCGAGGACCTGATCGGGGCCCACGACCGGTGGCCCGATCCGCTCCGGGCCGACTACGCCGCCTGGCGCGCGGAGCACCCCGAGGTCGAGCCGTACGCCCGCTTCCGGGCGTTCGCCAGCCGAACGGGCACGGGCTGGCACGGGTGGCCCGAGCGCCAGCGATCCGGCGAGCTCACCGATGCCGACGTCGATCCCGACCTCGTCGCGTTCCACACCTATGCCCAGTACGCCATGAGCCGACAGCTCCGGGGCCTCGCCGACGACCTGCGGTCGCGTGGCCAGCGGCTGTACCTCGACCTGCCGATCGGCGTCGGTGGTGACGGCTATGACACGTGGGTCGACCCTGGGGCCTACGCCTGGGGCGCCGGTACGGGTGCGCCCCCCGACGAGTTCTTCACCGAGGGCCAGGACTGGGGGCTGCCCCCCGTGCTGCCGACGGTGGCGCGCCGGTCCGGCCACGCCACGTTCGCGGCGGTGCTCCGCCACCACCTCTCGGTCTCCGGCGTGCTGCGCCTCGACCACGTCATGGGGTTCCACCGGCTGTACTGGGTGCCCGATGGTGCCGGCGCTCGCGGCGGGGTGTACGTCCGGTACCCGAGCCGCGAGCTGTACGCGGTGCTGGCCATCGAGGCCCACCGGCACGAGGCGGTCGTCGTCGGCGAGAACCTCGGGACGGTGCTGCCCGAGGTCACCGAGGCCATGGCCGACCATGGCCTCCTCGGCATGCACGTGCTCGAGTTCAACCAGCCCGACTGGGCCGGGGCCGAGCCCGTCGGCGCGGACGCCGACCAGCTCTCGTCGTTCGGCACCCACGACACGCCGACCTTCGCGGGGTGGGTCCACGGCTTCGACGTCGACCACCGCCACGAGCTCCAGCTGCTGACCGACGACCAGGCCATCGACGAGCGCACGCGCCGGCGCCAGCAGGTCGACAACCTGCGCGGGTTCCTCGGCGCCCGCGGCCTCGTCCCCGACCTCGGCGCCCGGGCGTCCGCGGCCGACGCCGATCATGCGCTGCTGGAGGCGGTGGTTCGGTACCTCGGCGAGAGCGACGCGCCCGCCGTGCTGCTCACGCTCGACGACCTCTGGCTCGAACCGAACCCGCAGAACATCCCGGGGACACCCGCCGATCGCCCCAACTGGGTGCAACGCAGCCCGAAGACGCTCGACGAGCTCTTCGCCGACGCCACCGTGGACCGCCTGCTGCGCGCCGTCCAGGACTGCCGCCTGGGCTCGCACCTGCGCGCCGCTGAAGGAGGACCCACATCGTGAACCCCGCTGAGATTCCCGCCGATGACCTGTGGCTGTTCAACGAGGGGACGCACAGCCGGCTGCACGACGTCCTCGGCGCGCACCTCCTCCCCGACGGCCAGGGTGCGAGGTTCGCGGTGTGGGCTCCGAACGCGGCCGAAGTCAGCGTGATCGGCGACTTCAACGGCTGGGACACCGGCAGCCACCGGCTGGTGGCCCAGGGTGGGTCGGGTGTCTGGACGGGGGTCACGGGCGACGTCGCCGCCGGGGAGCGCTACAAGTTCCACATTCGATCCGCCGTCGGCGGCGGCTACGAGGTGGACAAGGCCGACCCGTTCGCGGTGTGGGCCGAGCAGGCGCCCCGGACCGCCTCGGTGCTCCACGACCTGGGCTACGGGTGGAACGACGACGCGTGGATGGCCGAACGGGAGGCGCGCAACCGCCACGACGCACCCATGTCGACCTACGAGATGCACATCGGGTCGTGGCGCCACGCCGAGCACGAGCACCGTTCCCTCAACTACCGCGAGCTGGCCGAGCCGCTCGCCGACTACCTCGTCGAGATGAACTTCACCCACGTGGAGCTCCTCCCGATCATGGAGCACCCCTTCTACGGGTCGTGGGGTTACCAGACCCTCGGGTACTTCGCGCCGACGTCGCGGTTCGGTACCCCGCAGGACTTCATGTACCTCGTCGATCATCTTCACCAGCGCGGGATCGGCGTCCTGCTCGACTGGGTGCCGTCGCACTTCCCGAGCGACGAGCACGGGTTGGGCTACTTCGACGGCACCCACCTGTTCGAGCACGAGGATCCCCGGCTGGGCTTCCACCCCGACTGGAACAGCCTGATCTTCAACTACGACCGTCACGAGGTGCGGTCGTTCCTGCTCTCGAGCGCGTGCTCGTGGCTCGACCGCTACCACGTCGACGGCCTCCGGGTCGATGCCGTGGCCTCGATGCTCTACCTCGACTACTCGCGCAAGGAGGGCGAGTGGATCCCGAACGAGCACGGGGGGAACGAGAACCTCGGGGCGCTGCGCTTCCTCAAGAGCCTCAACGAGACGATCTACCGGGAGTTCCCCGGTGTCCAGACCGTGGCCGAGGAATCCACCGCGTGGCCCATGGTGTCGCGGCCGACCTCGGTGGGCGGGCTGGGCTTCGGGTACAAGTGGGACATGGGGTGGATGCACGACACCCTCGCCTACCTCGAGCGCGATCCCATCCATCGTCCGCACCACCAGGATCAGCTCACGTTCCGCGCCGTCTACGCCTTCACCGAGAACTACGTGCTCCCGCTGTCGCACGACGAGGTCGTGCATGGCAAGGGCTCGCTGCTGGCCAAGATGCCCGGTGACGAGTGGCAGCGTCTGGCCAACCTCCGGATGCTCTTCGGGTACCAGTACGGCCTCCCCGGCAAGAAGCTCGTGTTCATGGGCGCGGAGCTGGCCCAGATCAGCGAGTGGAACCACGACGCCCAGCTCAGCTGGGACCTGCTCAACGACCCCCGGCACGACGGCGTCCGGACCTGGCTCGCCCACCTGAACGCCCTCCACCGCGACGAGCCGGCCCTCCACGAGCTCGACGTCGACCCGGCGGGCTTCGAGTGGGTGGCCGCCGGCGACACCGCCGCCAGCGTCGTCTCGTTCCTGCGCTGGCCCGACGGCGGTGCCGACGGGCCCGGTCGACCCGTCCTGGTCGTGGCCAACTTCACCCCGGTGCCCCGCACGGGCTACGCCATCGGCGTCCCGACCGGCGGTCGGTGGGTCGAACTGGCCAACAGCGATGCCGAGATCCACGGGGGTTCGGGGTGGGGGAACCTGGGCGGGGTCCACACCGTCGAACACCCCATGCACGGTCATCGCTTCCACCTCCCGCTGGTCCTGCCCCCGTTGTCGGTGGTCTACCTCGCCCCGGATCGGTCGACATGAGCCGCCGCCAGGCACCGGGCCGACCGCGGTGTGACGCATGCCGGACCGGTGTGCTTCAGTTTGATGACGATGTGAGCTACCGTCGGCGTGCTGGTGTGCCGTGCCCCCGGTGCTCCCTCGATCTCCGTTCGCAGTTGAAATCCCCAGGTCAGCGCCGACGCCGGGCACGTCGCGAAGCACCGGGCTCCAGGCGCGTAGAGGACGTTTCGGGCGATGGCTACCCCACCCAAACCAGGTAGGAACGATGCGGACGACGTGATCGTCAGCCGCACCGTCGTCGCCGAACCCGTCGTCGCGCCCCCGACCGCGCCGGTCCCGGCCCGCGAGCGGCTGCGCCGAGCGGCCGCCCAACTGCGCACGGCCACGGTGTCGGGGTCGATCGCCGAGCCCGTCAGCCCCCACCGGGCCCCCGTCGAGGCGCCCGCCCCGGTCACGGTCACGCCGTCGTGGTCGGCCTACGTCGGCGTGGCCCTGGCCACCGCCGCCGGCCTCGCCGGCTCCCTGGTGCTCGCCGGCACCGCCCCGGTCTGGTACCTGGCGCCCGTCTCGTGGCGCCTCACCGTCCCCGGCCTGCTCAGCCCCGGCGATCCCCTCTACTCGGCCGTGACCTTCGTGCTCGGCGTGCTGCTGATGTGCCTCGGTTGGGTCGGCCTGGTCGGGCACATGCGCCGCGGCGCCGGCACCGGACGCAGCCGGGTCGTGTGGGTCGTGGCCGCCGCCGCCCTGTGGTCGATCCCCCTCCTGCTCGGTCCCATCCAGCTCAGCACCGACGCCTACAGCTACAACGCCCAGGGCGCGCTCGCGGAGATGGGCCTCGACCCGACCGCGGTCGGGCCGAACGCGCTGCCCAACCACTCCACCAACGAGTTCTGGCGCGCCGCCGACCCGATCTGGCGCGACGCCCCGGCGCCGTACGGCCCGGTCGCCATCGGGCTCGCCCGGGTCAACGTGGCCCTCACCGGCTACGACGTCGCCAACGCCGCGCTCGGGTTCCGCTTCCTGGCCTTCGCCGGGGTCGTGATGACCGGAGTCGGGGTCTTCGTGATCGCCCGCAGCCGCCGGGTGTCGCCGCCGCTGGCCCTGGCGCTGGCCGTCGCCAACCCGGTGGTGCTCATCCACCTCGTCGGCGGCGCCCACAACGACGCCATCATGATGGGCTTCCTGGTGGTGGGCATGGCTGCGTTCGAACGCGGCCGCAAGATCCTCGCCGTCGTCCTCGTCGCGCTCGCGATCTCCGTGAAGCTGCCTGCCGTCATCGCGCTCGCGTTCATCGCCTGGAACTGGTCGTCGCCGGACGCGTCCTGGAAGCAGCGCATCCGTCAGTTCGCCGTCGTCGGGTCGGTCGCCGGCGCGGTGATCGTCGCCCTGTCCGCCCTCGTGGGCATCGGGATCGGGTGGATCCTCGCCCTCCAGAACACTGGCAAGATCTATTCGACCTTCGCCGTGTTCACCAAGCTCGGCTTCCTGCTCTCGGACCTGCTCAGCGCCGTGGGCCTCGACATCGACCCCATGCTCGTCGTCAACATCGTCCGCGTGGTCGGG
>Ga0105047_10017677_pt1 | contig 11096 bp, 11 predicted proteins | sample MAT04_FD_78384 | JGI IMG/M metagenome (GOLD analysis project Ga0105047, IMG submission 78384) | Freshwater microbial communities from Lake Fryxell liftoff mats and glacier meltwater in Antarctica - MAT-04 (megahit assembly) | ecosystem: Environmental > Aquatic > Freshwater > Ice > Liftoff...
CACCACCGCAGCCCCGATCCGGGCCGAGGCTTCGATCTGGCGGCGGTCATGGCCGATGAACATGGACACCCGCGCCCCCGCCTCGCGCAGGGGCGCAATGAACTCGGCAAGCCGCGCCGCGTCCCCGGCGACATCAAGCCCGCCTTCCGTCGTCCGCTCGGTGCGCTTTTCCGGCACAAGGCAGACGGCATGGGGCCGGGTGGCCAGCACGATGGCCAGCATCTCGTCCGTTGCGGCGCATTCGAAGTTCAGGGGAATGCCGATGCCCGCCTTCAGCGCCGCGATATCACTGTCGCGGATGTGGCGGCGGTCTTCGCGCAGATGCGCGGTGATGCCGTCCGCCCCCGCCGCTTCGGCCACCAGCGCCGCGCGCAAAGGGTCGGGCCAGGCCGCGCCGCGGGCGTTCCGCAAGGTCGCCACATGGTCGATGTTCACGCCGAGGCGCAGCTTTCCAAGGTAGGTCATCGGGCTTTCTCGTCAGGTCTTGGCCGGCGTACCAAGATATCGGGTGTTGCGCACCCGCGTTTTACGGGCTCGGGCGGTCCGCGTCTTCCTTTTTTGCGGCGATCTTGCGCTGGAAGCGGCGCTTGCGCATCGCCTGATAGGCTTTCACCACCGGTACCGTCGCCCAGGCCAGCAGGAATGAGGTCAAGAGGCCGGGAATGATCGAGCCCACCAGATAGGGAAAATAGATCCGGTCCCAAAAACCCGCGAGCCCGTCCCAATGCGCTACCGCCGGCGTGAACATCGCGCTGATATTGTGCCAGACCTCGCTTGCCGCCTTGCCGAAGGCGGCAAGGATGCCATCCACGGACAACGGATCGGTGCGGCCCAGAATCCAGTAGCCCGACTGCAACGACACCACTGCGATGATCGGCGTCGAGATCGGGTTGGACAGCAGCGTCCCCAGAACCGCCGCCAGCAGATTGCCTCGCAGCACCCAGGCGAGCGCGAGGGAGGCGGGAATCTGGAAGCCGAAGATCGGCGGAAAGTTCACGAATGTGCCGGCAAAGATGCCGCGCGCCACCCGGTGCGGCGGGTCGGGCAATCGGCGCAGCCGGTGCCATTGATACTTCATCGCCCGCCACGGCCCGCCGTGCGGCCAGACTTGTGCCATGCTCCACTCCGTCAAGCTTTGTTTGGTGCGACGTCTGAACATGCGGCCCCTGAACTTGTGGCCCCGGACCATGATGTCCGGGGGACTCCCCTATGGTTTTAGCGTCACATCCCTGTGCCGAGCAACCTGCGCCACATCAGTCTCCGCCTCCAGCGCGGTCATCACCATATGCAAGTGTTCGACATCACGCAGATCGACGTCCATCAACAGCCGATAGAAATCCGGTTTCCGTTCAATGAACCGCAGATCCGAGATATTGGCCTTCTGGCCCCCAATCAAGGTGCATACATGACCCAAAACGCCAGCATCGTTGGAAACCGCCAGATCCAGCGTGACAGTGTAGGCGGGCGGGTGCCGCCCCGGCTGCCAATGCAGATCGACCCACCGGGTGGGTTGCTCCTCGAATTCCTCCAGTGCCGGGCAGTCGATGGCATGCACCACCACGCCCTGCCCGCGATAGGTGATGCCGACAATCCGCTCTCCCGGCACTGGCTGGCAGCATTGCGCCCGGCGAAAGGTCTGATCCGCACCAAGGCCGACGACCGCGCGTTTGGCGTCCACCTCGTCGGTCTGCGTCTGCGTCAGTTCGGGATACAAAGCCTCCACCACCTTGCGGCCGGTCAGTTCGGCCGAGCCGAGCCGCGCCAACAGGTCGTCCTCGTCCACCAGACCCAGCCGCTTGGCCGCCGTGCGCAGCGCCTTGTCGGTGGCCTTGCGGCCGACATGGTCAAAGGCCGCGCGCGCAAGTTCATGCCCCAGCTTCACGAACCGGCCCCGGTCCTCCTCGCGCAGACTGCGGCGGATCGCGGCCTTGGCGCGCCCCGTGGTGACGATATCGACCCAGCTTGCCTGCGGCTTTTGCCCCTCGGCGGTGATGATCTCGACCGATTGGCCATTCTTCAGCCGCGTCCACAAGGGCACGCGAATCCCGTCCACCTTGGCGGACACGGTCGCATTGCCGATCCGCGTGTGGATCGCATAGGCGAAGTCCAAAGGCGTCGCCCCGCGCGGCAGTTGCACCACATCGCCCTTGGGGGTGAAGCAGAACACCTGGTCGGAATACATCTCGAGCTTGACGTTCTCCAGAAACTCGTCGTGATCGCCCTCGTCGAACCTTTCGGTCAGCGTGGCGATCCACTTGGCCGGATCGACCGCAAACGGGTTGTGCGCCCGCTCTCCCTCGCGGTACGACCAATGCGCCGCAACCCCGGCCTCGGCAACCTCGTTCATGGCCTGGGTGCGGATCTGCACTTCCACCCGCTTGCCATCGCGCCCCGACACCGTGGTGTGGATCGACCGATAGCCGTTGGACTTGGGCTGGCTGATGTAATCCTTGAACCGCCCCGGCACCGCGCGCCAGCGGCCATGGATCACCCCCAGCGTGCGATAGCAGTCCGCGACCGATTGGCAGATCACCCGAAACCCATAGATGTCCGACAGGCGCGAGAATTCCAGATCCTTCTGCTGCATCTTGCGCCAGATCGAATAGGGCTTCTTGGCGCGGCCAAAGACATCCGCCTCGATCTTTTCCCGCTCCAGCTCGGTGCGGATATCGGCGGTGATCTGGTGCACCACATCGCCCGATTCGCGCTGCAACGTCAAAAACCGCCGCATGATCGACCCGCGCGCTTCGGGGTTGAGGACCTTGAAGGACAGATCCTCCAACTCCTCGCGCATCCATTGCATACCCATCCGGCCCGCCAGCGGCGCGTAAATCTCCATCGTCTCGCGGCTTTTCTGCGCCTGTTTTTCCACCGGCATCGACTTGATCGTGCGCATGTTGTGCAGACGGTCAGCCAGCTTCACCAGGATGACCCGCAGGTCCTTCGACATCGCCATGAACAGCTTGCGGAAGTTCTCCGCCTGCTCGTTCTGCGCCGGGGAAAGTTGCAGATTGGTCAGCTTGGTGACACCGTCCACCAGTTCTGCGATCTCGCGTCCGAACAAGCGATCCACCTCGGAATAGGTGGATTTGGTGTCCTCGATCGCGTCATGCAAAAGCGCGGTGATGATGGTCGCATCATCCAGATTCTGCTCGGTCAGAATCGCGGCTACAGCCACTGGATGCGTGAAATAGGGCTCGCCCGACTTGCGGAACTGCCCTTCATGCATCTTGACGCCGTAATCATAGGCGCTGCGGATCAGGGCAGAGTTGCACCGAGGGTTATAGTTGCGGACAAGCGCGACCAGGTCTTCGACGTCGATCATGCCCGTCCGCCTTGCCCGGCCCTGAACCCCTAGGTCAGTTGTCGCCTTGCGCTTCCATCAGCGCCCGCAACAACTTTTCCTCGTTCATGTCGTCCTGCATCGGACGATCAATCTCGCCTGACATCAAAAGCGCCATCTGATCGTCTTCCGGCTCATCGACCTCGATCTGGGTCTGGTGGCTTTCGATCAGCCGTTCGCGCAGGGACGAGGCGATCTGGGTTTCCTCGGCGATCTCGCGCAGGGCCACAACCGGGTTCTTGTCGTTGTCCCGGTCCACTGTCGCCAGCGAGCCAGCCTGAATCTCGCGCGCACGGTGTGCGGCGAGCATCACCAGTTCGAACCGGTTCGGAACCTTGTCAACGCAATCTTCAACCGTCACGCGGGCCATGGGATGCTCCAAGTGGGTGGGAATATGGAAGGAGGGTCCATACCCCTTTGTCCAAAGCATGACAAGACGCGAAAAGTCGAAAACCGTTCAGACCCGCGTGACTAGCCCGATGACGAGACCGGCGTGACTGCGGCGACATCCTGGGGCGGCAAAGCGGCAAGCATCTGGGCCACCGCCAGGCCGGTCCTTGGATGGCGCCATCTCGGTGCAACATCGGCCAGCGGAACCAGCACGAACGCGCGATCCTGCAGACGCGGATGCGGCAGGATCAACTGGTCCGGCGTGTCAATTGTTTGCGAGGAGGGCGGCAAATCCCGCCAGTGGTCTTGCGTGGCGGGGTCAGGCAACACCAGATCACCAATGGCCAAAAGGTCCAGGTCCAGCACCCGCGCGCCCCAGCGCGTTTCCCGTGTTCGGCCAAAATTCGCTTCCACTTTATGCAAATGGGCCAAAACCTGCTGAGCCGTCATCGTCTGTGGAACAGAAAACGCCGCAGCCGCGTTCAGATAATCGGGCCCGGTGCCGACAGGATATGCCGGCGTGCGGTACAGGCGAGAGAAAGCGACAAGCGAAAGCCCCTCGCCCAACAAGGCGTCCCGGGCGGTCAGCAAAGTCTCGCCCAGATCCGTTCCAGCGTTCGGCAGATTCGCGCCAAACGCGACCAGAGCCGCCCTGGTTGTAACGCGGCGTTGAAATAGCCTTTCGTATAGAGTAACTTGCATGGCATTATCGTTAGCGAATACTTGCCCCGTTGGCACCCCGGTTTCTGCATGCCGACCACTTCGGGCCCTGGCCCAGCGCCAGACCGATTGAAAGGAAAAATAGATGTTTTACAAGGACGAACGGCTTGCGCTGTTCATCGACGGGTCAAATCTCTACGCGGCCGCGAAAGCCCTGGGATTCGACATCGACTACAAGCTTCTTCGTCAGGAATTCCTGCGCCGCGGTCGATTGCTGCGCGCCTTCTATTATACCGCGCTTCTGGAAAATGACGAATATTCGCCTATCCGCCCCTTGGTGGATTGGTTGAATTACAACGGCTTCACCATGGTCACGAAACCGGCCAAGGAATATGTCGACAGTCAGGGCCGCCGGAAGGTGAAAGGCAATATGGACATCGAATTGACCGTCGATGCCATGGAACTTGCACCCCGCGTCGATCACATTGTCCTGTTCTCTGGCGACGGCGATTTCCGGCCGCTGGTGGAAAGCCTGCAGCGGCAGGGCGTGCGCGTCTCGGTGGTCTCAACCATCCGCTCGACCCCGCCGATGATTGCCGATGAACTGCGCCGCCAGGCCGACAATTTCATCGAGCTGGACGACTTGCGCGACGTGATCGGCCGCCCCCCGCGCGAGCCGCGGGCGATCGAAGTGCGTGAAGACTATACGGTGGACGCGAAGTAACGCGGACCACTGCAAACAGGTCACGGGGACGTGGACCAAGCTTCGGGGAACGCGAAGCACTTCAGGGGCGACACGGGGAAAATCCCGGGGCCCCGTTCAGCGCCCGGCTTCCCGTCGGGGACCGGGCGTTTTTGTTTCCGCCGCAGTTTTCTTTCCCGGCCTTTTGCGCTAGGCGAGGCGCATAGGAGCCGCCGCCAATGACCCTGCCCGCACTCACTCTATACCTTGCCGCCCCGCGCGGCTTTTGCGCGGGCGTGGACCGGGCGATCAAGATCGTCGAGCTTGCAATCGAGAAATGGGGTGCGCCGGTCTATGTCCGGCACGAGATCGTGCACAACAAATACGTCGTGGACGGCCTGCGGGCCAAAGGCGCGGTGTTTGTCGAGGAACTGGACGATTGCCCGGTGGACCGCCCGGTGATCTTCTCGGCCCACGGCGTGCCCAAATCCGTGCCCGCCGAAGCCTCCGCCCGCCAGATGATCGCGGTGGATGCGACCTGCCCGCTGGTCACGAAAGTCCACAACGAAGCCGCCCGCCATGCCGAGAACGGCTTGCAGATGATCATGATTGGCCACGATGGCCACCCCGAGGTGATCGGCACCATGGGCCAGTTGCCCGAGGGCGAGGTGCTGCTGGTCGAAGACGTTGCCGACGTGGCCAAGCTGCAAGTCCGCGACCCCGCCAAACTCGCCTACATCACCCAGACCACGCTGTCCGTCGATGACACCGCCGCCGTGGCTGCCGCTTTGCAGGCGCGCTTTCCGGCCATCGTGGTCCCGGCGCATGACGACATCTGCTATGCCACCACCAACCGGCAAGCCGCCGTCAAGGTCATCGCGCCGAAGATCGACGCGCTGCTGGTCATCGGCGCGCCGAATTCGTCCAATTCCAAACGCCTGGTCGAGGTCGGCAAGGCCGCCGGCTGCGCCTATTCGCAACTGGTGCAGCGCGCGAGCGACATCGACTGGCGCGCGCTGTCGGGGATCACGTCGGTGGGCGTGACGGCGGGGGCCTCCGCCCCCGAGGAACTGGTGACCGAAGTGATCGACGCCTTCCGCGCCCGGTATGCCGTGACAGTGGAAGTGGTTGAAACCGCGCAGGAAAACGTCGAATTCAAAGTGCCGCGCAGCTTGCGGGAACCGGCATGACCCAAATTCCTTTGAAGAAATTTGCAAATCTTTTCAAAAAGATTTGGACGGCCCATGCCTGACCTTTTCGCCTATACCGACGGCGCCTGTTCCGGCAATCCCGGCCCCGGCGGCTGGGGCGTGCTGATGGTAGCCCGCGACGACGGCACCGTGGTGAAAACCCGCGAATTGTCCGGCGGCGAGCCTTTGACCACCAACAACCGCATGGAACTGATGGCCGCGATCTCGGCGCTCGAGGCGCTGTCGCGGGGCACGGCCATCACCATCGTCACCGACAGCGCCTATGTGAAGAACGGCATCACCGTCTGGATTCATGGGTGGAAGAAGAAGAACTGGCGGGCTGATACCACGCATCCGGTGAAGAATGTCGAGCTGTGGCAACGGCTTGACGCGGCCCAGGCCGGGCACAAGGTGATCTGGAAATGGATCAAGGGCCATGCCGGCCACGCCGAAAACGAAAAGGCCGACGAACTGGCACGGGCAGGCATGGCGCCTTACAAGCCGGTCAGGGAAAAGCCCGCCACCTGAGCCCCCCCGATTTCTTCGAAGAAATCGACCCGAAGCCTTCAAAGGCTTCGATGCGGAGTTTTCGAAAACTCCGCCCCCCGATCGCCGCTCAAATCCAGTCCAGATTGATCTTGCCGCTTGGCTCATGCTCAGCAATCGCCGCCTTCAGCGCCTTGTAGCGCTCGCGCAGGTCCTTGAACTTGCGCTCATGGGTCTCGGCCACCAACCCGCGAATACCGGCAAAAAGCCCCTCCCGGTCCATCGCCTCCAGAATATCCAACTCCGCGCCCTCGATGTCCATCTTCACGAAGGCAATCTGGCCCCGAACCGCGACCTGCTCTCGCACCCAAGCCGGAAAGTCGATCAACGCAACCTCCACCGTGTTCGACGCATCCATCCGCCGCCCGCCGTCCAGGATGCTCGACTTGACCGACGCCCCCTCTGGATTGCCTGCGAAATTATCCGCCCGCATCAATCTGACCTTGCCCGACCCCACCCCCGCCGCCGCAGGGATCAGCGTCACATTGGCCATGCCGTCGAATCGCGCCTTCAGCGTGTCAAACGTCACCGGGTCCGGCTCGAACGCCACCACATCGGCCCCGGTCGCCGCCAGCAGCGCCGTCACATCCCCCCGGTTCGCGCCAAGGTCCACCGCCAGATCGCCGGGTTGCAAAAGGGTGCAGATGCCAAGCAAATACCCCTCGGCCCAGGCCTTGCGCTGGTTGCGCTTGGCGCGGCGCAGCAAGGCTTCAGGGGATTTCAGGGGCTTGCCCGAAAGCACAGCCGCCTCGTCCGGATCGTCAGACATGCGGCACCGCCGCTTCAACCGCGCGCTGGAACTCCAGCCCGCCCGCCGCACTGCGGGCCACAATCAACGCCACATCCTTACCCTCCTGTGCGACGACCACGCGCGCACCAGGGCTACGGGGGGATGCGATGAAATTCTCCTCCTCCTGCCGCGCCGCGCGCTTTCCCGCGCGCTGCGTGCCGCTCGACTGAAAGAACCAGGGCCGCTTCACCGCCAGAACCCGGGTCCGCGCCTGCAGGTCACACAAGGCGATGTCGTGGCGCAGCGGGCGGCGGCGCTCGATCGACCGCTGAAGGGCCGCCGTCACCTCATCCGCCCCCGCCTCGTTCAGATACAGGATCGCATGGGCGGCGAGCATGGAATGCACGCGCAGGAAATCCCCCGCCGCTTCCGTCAAGTCCGGCGTGCCGATCTTGCCGGCACTGCGGGAAAAGCCGAAGCGGCTGTGGCCGAGGTACAGCAGATTGGCCCTGTCCGGCACCTCGATCAGCGGCTGGAAATCCTCGGTCGGCGCCGCGTCATCCTCCAGCACCAGAAACGGCCCCTGGCCGCGCAATGCCGTCACTGCTTTCAGATGGCTTTGACTGCAACCGAAATGCCGGGGCTGGGCGGCAATCGCCTCGATCAGCCGAAAGGCGATGCCGCGTTCGGCCAGCGCCGCCGTGATCCGCCCCCGCCGCCGCTCTGCCCCGGGCAGGTTGATGACGCCAACCGGTATGCGGGCCAGATCGATCATTCAGTCTTCCAGAGCTTGCGCGGGGTCCACACCGATCTTTTCACACATCCGCGCGACATAGGAATGGACCAGCGGAGGGTTCTTGCGCCACCACGGCTTGGTGCCGTTGGTGTATAGATGCACCGACAGCGTGTTGCCCGTGAAATGCCCCTCGACCCGGCCATAAGGGTCAAAGAACACATCGTTCAGCTGGAACGGCACCGGATACAGATAATCCGACGACAAAGCCTTTTCAAAATCCCCCGTCTGCCCGGCAAACCAGGTGAACGCCTGCGGCCCGAAGGCCGTCCGCTCGGCATTGTAGATGCGCACCGCCTGCGGCAACGCGGTGTCCTGCTTGTCCAGCTTCTTGCGCTGCTGCTTGTTGAACCAGGCCGGGGCGTCCGGCAAGTTGTCGTAATAGTCCAGAAGCTGTTCGATGAGCGCCCCGTCCCTCGGGATCGCCACCACACCGCAATTCAACGCGCCGCGAAAGCCGTGGCCGGCGAAGATATTCTGCATCTCATCGGGAAACGGCTTGTGGCAGAAGGCATCGCAGTCGATCCAGACCGCATCCGTCGCCTTGATCATCTTATAGCGGAACACGTTGGACAGAAAGCTTTCCGAGGTTTGCGCGACAATGCCCCGGTCCACCGCCATCACCTCGTCCGCCCGCTTCACGATCACTCCCTCGGGCACGTTGGACACGGCATCGGTGCAATACAGCGTCGTCGGATGGCCCTGCTGCACATGGGACAGCAGGCACAACTGGTTCAGGTAATGCAGCTTTTCGCCAATCCACAGCGAGGCCACGGGGCGGCGGATCTGAGTGCTCATCATGGCCTCGGTTTCTTGCGTTTTGAAGCAGCATGGCCGAGCGGCGGAAGACTGTCCAGTTCGTCTTTGACCGCATTTCCCTTGGATTGACGCTTGCCGCCTTGCGTGTTTGTGTCGCGCCAGCCCATCAACCCAAGTGCGGAAGATCATCATGAAATTCCACTGGCGGATGGCCCTGCAACGGGTTGCAGGGATCTGGCAACCTCAGGACGTGCAAGCCGGACTGCCGGCGCGGGTGGCGCGAAAGACCAATCCTTCGTGGAAGCGGTTCATGGCCAATCGCAGCGTCACCTTCATGCCCAATCCGATGGTGCAGCGCAGCGACAGGTTCTTCGTCATGGGCAGTTGCTTTGCCGAAGAAATCCGCCTTGCGCTGACCAAAGACATCGGCGCCGGACATGTCGTGCCGGATTACAGGGCGGTCATCTTTGATGCAGCCCATGCCCAGGCTGACGAGTTGCCCGGGCGCAACCACATGAACACCTACAACGCCTTTTCGGTCCTGCAAGAGATCGAGCGTATCCTGGGCCTGTGGACGCCTGACCCGGACGATTACTGGACGATTGGCGAGAAGCTTCAGTGCCCGTATCGGCGGCTGGTTCTGGCCGATAGTGTCCCGGTCTATGCGGCGCTGTGCGCGGGCCTTGATACCGCGCTGCGGGACGGGTTCGCGGCGGCCGATCACTTCATCTTCACCTTCGGCATGACCGAGATTTTCGTGAACAAACGGTCAGGCAAGGTCGCGAGCCAGAAGCCGGGCTATGGCATGGCAGGCGGGGCCAACGAGACGACCTACCACCGGGCGACCTTTGCCGAGAACTTCGCAGTTATTTCCCGCCTCGTGGACCTGATCACCTCCGCCAAGCCTCAGGCGAAGATCTTCATGACTGTCTCGCCCGTACCGCTGAAAACGACGTTCTCCGGCGAGGATATCTTCGCGGCCAACACGCTGTCGAAAGCCACCCTGCGCACGGTTCTGGCCGAGATTGCAGCGGCGCGGCCGAATGTCATCTATTTCGCCAGCTATGACGCCGTGATTGCCGCGGGCGAGGCGGCTTGGGAGGGTGACGGTCGCCACGTCTTGCGCCCCGTGGTGGAATCCATCACCCGCGCCTTCGTCGAAAGCTATTTCCTGCCCGCGCAGCCCTGACCTTCGGGCGTCAGCTGCCCGACTGCGCCCGCCGCTCGAACCCCCGCACGAGATTTGGATCGAACTTGAACGCCGGGGCGAAGCCCAACGCCGCCAGCATCTGCGCAACCTGATCCATCTGCCCGTGCCAGGTCTCCAGCAGCCGCCCGTACAGATAGACTTGCCGAGGCTGCGGGGTCAGGCCGGCCAGCAACGCCTGCAGCACCTCGGGCGAGAGCCGCGCATCCGCCAGCAGCACCGCCTCGGGCTTGTGGGCCTCGGCGAGCCGCAAGATCACCTGCCCCGGATCATCCCCCAAAACCGCCTCGGACAAAGCGAGCCTGCCCGAAAACCCGATACCGTTCTGCGCCATGACCCGCGCCATCATCACCCGCAGGGCCGGATTGTCTTCCTGCATCAGCACGTCAAGGTCAGGCCGCGCCTTCGACAGATACAGCCCGACAAACCCCATCGCGGCACCGATCTCCAGCACCGCAGCGCCCTTGGGCAAGCATTGCGGCAGCTTGCGCACGATACCGCGCTCGAACTTCCCCGCCCGCATCTGCGGCAGGACGGAGCCCGGGATCACCCGCGCGTCCATCGGCAAAAGGATGTCGTGGTTCGCCACCCAGTCCACCGCGCCGCTGCCAAAGACATCCGGCACCCCCGGCACATACGACCCCACCGACACCTGCGGCACGGGCCCCCGCGCCTCCCCCTTGCGATCTGCCTTGGCCTTGGCGTTCCGGGTCTTTTCAATGTCGCTCATCAGCGCGGCGATCTTCACCTTGTCGCGCGCTTGCGGCGGCTTGGCCACGATCTGGGTGATCGGCAC
>Ga0105047_10017678_pt1 | contig 11096 bp, 7 predicted proteins | sample MAT04_FD_78384 | JGI IMG/M metagenome (GOLD analysis project Ga0105047, IMG submission 78384) | Freshwater microbial communities from Lake Fryxell liftoff mats and glacier meltwater in Antarctica - MAT-04 (megahit assembly) | ecosystem: Environmental > Aquatic > Freshwater > Ice > Liftoff...
CAATGCCCAACAGCGCATCAACGTGACCTAAGTGCTCTTTTCCCGTGTCGGTGGAGCAATGATTGGTCACTGCATCCTCATCCATTCTCGTCAAAAGCTCTAAGTCGGATGAACAGTAAAACTGCTATCGATCGGTTCACCTAGACCGGTTAGATTGGAGGGATCATGGATGTCCAGCCAACGATTGTGAGGATCAAACATGGGCCACGCTTATATGATCTACAAGACGTTTGGAAGCATCGGCTTCCATCGCGTACCACAGTCAAAACATCCAGCAGCGTCGACCTCTCTGATACCCGCCGAAGACGAGCGGATTAGTCTATGTTCATCGTTGGCTTGATCTATATTGCACACCATCAAGTTCTTTGATACGGACTGCTGGCAGGCGTCTAGTCTCGGGGACACACTTCATGTCTTCCAAAAACATCAATCCATTACCCGCCTTTGAACGGAGCCTGACAAGGCGATGCCATTGACTATCGATTGGAGCCAATCGCGACTTAGCTTAGGGAGCGCGCAAGCGAACTGAATCGTGCCGCAACGCCAAGCTAACGCGGCTGGATGCCTAACAATTGATGGGTAATGCGGTGAATTCGGTATCGTCGCTGGTGCAATCGACTGCGATGCTCGTCAATGCGGTGCAGTTGACCAGCAATCACGCCAAAAAGTCTCCCGAAATCACTGACGTGTTCAGTGGCAACAACGACAGCGTGACCAAACAAGTCTTTTTTGCGTCAAAGTCGCTAATACCATTCATGGAGGGTTACGCCTTGGGCGACAACCGCAGCGATCAACGTCTGTTTTGATTCTGCTGATTCCGTTGGTATAAACCGTTCATGGAACTCGACGTACAGCGTGTTGATTCGCCGAATTGTTCCTGTTTCGATCAAATGTCTTAGCACACGAAACTCGCTGCCCTCGATATCCATTTTGCAAATAATGTTGGCGTCGTGCGGCAGGGAGTTGATAAAGGTAGCCAGATCAATACAGGGTACCTTTACATGGCTCCTCGCGCCGGGTCCAACAAAGCCGAGCCCCTGGATGCAAGAGCTTTGCCCCGTTGGCGGCTGGTTCTCGCAACTCGCGTCTTGTTCAAAATCAATCCAACCATCCTCGACCCAGACCGCTCCCTCGTGAGTGGTGATTCGCAGAGGAAAGTCTTTCATTCGTTGAGCAATTTGGCAAGCTGGGTTGGCTTCAAACGCATGAACTTGAACGCTTTCGTCAATCAGTCCAGATGAAAAAAAATGGGCGATCCCTTGCCCGAAGTGAGTGCCGCAATCAAGCAATATTTTTACTGGCTGAATGGTTGAATTGAATCCGAGCTGACAACCCACAAGCGGCTTATGGGGAATGTAAAAGTTGCCTTCGTAGGACAACTTCGAAAACAGGTGATCAAGTGGCATCTGACAGATTTGGTGATGCTCCAGAATGTACTGGGCCAAGGGGTTCGAAATGATATATCCGGCTGTACAAAGCGGCGTTTCCTGAATTCGGTGATACATGCCAACCGATTCAAGCATCTGAAATTGAAGATTGATCCCTAAATCTCGTTGCAAATGGATGAAGTGGAAATCGGCTGGCATCGTGGGTTCAATGTCTGCCAAGCCAAAATCGGGATTTGCTTCAAAACAAAAATCGTCTTCTAAAATGCATCCCCAGGGCAGACGATACTCCACGATCCGCTGCATAGCGCGGAGATGCGCCATGTAGCAGCCGATTTCGCCGGTCCGTAATCTCCGTCCCCAGACCGAATTGTCAACGGGAAGCTCCTCGGCATGCCATTTCGATGCTTCAACGCCATCCACTATTTCAAAATGGAGTCCCGTGGAGCGAACTTTTTCCAAGCCTGATTGGCGACGCGGGCTTGGCTCGGGCAACGATATCAAGAAAAGATGCATGTGTTCTCCGACTTAGGTTTGTGGAATCAATAAGGAGAACTGGCGAAGGGATCTTGCATTTCCATGGGCGACTCCGACTTTTCCATTGTGTCGGCTTAAGATCACCCCCTGTGAATTGACACTGATTTCACCGAGCGGTCGATCATGGATGCAGTAATTCCAAGCTTGATCGATCGAACGCCAGCCCGCTGGATTGCGATGGCAATATATATTCAAGCACATCTGATCGCCCCAATCTGTTGTCCCAGCCAACTCAGATCCGAAACGCATGCGATGCGCTGTCTGGAAGTACCGATTCATAACCTCAGCGGTTCCGGCGGCGAACCCACTATTGAGGAACGAATGGTGCTTGAGTAACTCCAGTGCATTACGACGATGGTCTGAATCGTGAATCGATTCGGTCCAGGGAACAATCACAAGGTTATCGGGATAACTTTTTGGCTCAGCAACGGCCAGCAACTGGGTTGGATGCGTTTGAACTTCCTGCCAGAGTGGCTGGAGTGAAGTTTGAAAAACAACATCGGCGACATCCCAATACGCGACCGGCGTCTGAGGCGAAAGCGTGGCAGTTACCGATGCGAAATCGTATAGCCGCCGAACAGGAACCATGACACCATTTGCCGGTCTGGGCATGACCTGCACATTTTGTAAACTTTCCAATCGCCGGATTTCACTCGGATAGAGACCATAAGCGACCGCGATCACGATCTCGCGATTATTCCAAGCTCGCAGCGACCGCAAGAATTGATGTTCGAATCGTCCAATATCACGTCGATCAAAAGCAGCAAGAACACGAACGCCAGCAATTGGAGGACGCCCGGCACCCTGACCGTTGTAACGACTTTGATCATTCAAACGCCCTGCGCGATTCAAACGGCTGGAATTTTCTCGCAGATGAATCGCAGCCGCTGCGGGGCAATAGGTGATGCCGATTCCTTGACTGCGTAAATCATCGCAGCAACACCAGCACTCGCAAGATTCCTCAGTCGAACGAAAGGTCAATCGTTGCAACGTTTCGCGTCGGAACAAGCACGCTCCGAGCGCCACATGTCCGTCCCATTGAGGATGCGTACGCTCTTCGTCATAGTCCGCAGCGATTGCGCCCAACGAAGGTGATTGTTGCAAAGTCCGCAGTAAGGTTGCGATGCAATCTGATTGAAGCACCACGTCATCATCGACGAACATGACCCAGGGCGCATTGCCAAGCTGCTTCATCTCGTTCCGCGCCCGCGCGATCGATTGCCAGCGATTACGATCGGCTTGCTGTGGCCAGCCCGTGTGAAAGTGCAAGTCGATCGTCACATCGCTTTGTCGCTCAATGGCATCGACCACAACCGCAGCAGGTAAAATGCTTGGCCGGGAAAGGACAATGACGTCAACTCGCAGGTGAATACCGGCGTTGTCGTTCATTGGGTCCCAGTCTTTCCTTTGAATGGAGCGGGGCCGGTCGATTCGCTAGGCATAGGTTTTTGATTCTCGCGGGAATACGCTTCCAAGTGAGCGTCCACGGTTTCGCAAGACAGACGACACAGTGGCGTAGATGGCTCAAAAGTTTCGCAAGACATTCGTTGACTTGGCTGAATGGGTACACACGCCTCAAAGGTTTCGCAAGACAGACGACGCAGCGGAGCGCACGGGTCTTGAACGTAGGGTGACAATGTCCCCGGTTGCGGATCGTAGTGATTATGGGATCGGTCGCAGGGCAACGGCGGATAGTACTGCGCGCTCTCCGCTGCCGTCATGCCAGCATGCACCTCCAACAATGTCGGTGTCGCCTCGGCTAGATAAACGATCCCAAATACGCGTGAGGCGTTGTTGAGTTGCAGCCGTAAGCCAATCTCGACTTCTTTGCCTAAATACCAAGTTCCACTGTGAATACAAACATTGGCTAGCTCTCGCGGGATCAATAAGGCCCGGACATCAGCGATCGGTATGCTCCGAATGATGGTGACTCGAGCCGACGGTCGCTCGGTCGCCACCAACAGCACCGCGTTATCGGAGCATTTTCCAATCGCGAACGTTGGATCGCTGACAGCCCGCAGACTCAATTCAGCGAGCTGGGGAAAGGTGTTGGGAAACGTTACCGTGCCAGCTAACGCCAATTGCTTAAAATCTTCTCGGTTCATAGACAGGACTCAATACAGATCGTGTGGAAAAATACCTCAGCCAAATCAAAATGGTACCCGATGAATTCAATCGAGTCACTCTTTATTTTCCAACTTTTGAGACTGTTTTAGCGATTCGAAACGACAGGTAAACTCGCACCGTTTCTGCGGAATGAAAACTTCGCTGCGACGCCCGCGCGTCCAACGGTTGGTACAGCATCGAGCCGCCACGGGTCGCGTATCGATCGTTCGCTTCAATCGTGAGTTTCTCGCCTGCGGGATCCTGCAAAGATTCCTCTTGCAATCGCGGATATACTAGATACTGGGTTTGAGACCATTCCATCGAATTTCCCAGCATATCAAACAGGCCGAAATCGTTCGGTAGTAACCGGCCTATTCGATGTAGTTGAAAGTCTGAGTTTTGTGCAGTCCAGGCATGGGCATGCAAACGGTTGGGGTCAAAGCCAAACCAACGTCCCTGGGATGCACCGCCGCGGCAGGCATGTTCCCATTCTGCTTCCGTTGGCAAACGGTAACCGGAGCGATCCAGATAGTTTTGTGGAAGTGTCATTGATGGTTTGATGGCTTGCAGTGGCGGATAACACATATCCGATTCTGCCATGCCTTCCACTTCGCTAAGCCAGCGGCAGTACGCCATCGCATCGAATAGGGAAACATCAATCACTGGCGAGTCGAGGGAGGATGCATATCCACTGGACCACTTATGGCCAGGGCGAAACTTAAGAAACTGCGCTACGGTTACCTCGTGCGTTGCGATCGCAAAGTCGTGTTTCAAGCGAAAGGATGTCAAAGGTTCCTTGCCGCCATCGCGCCCAGGTTCAGACGCGGGCGAACCGCACCAGATCGGTTCCTCAGGATGAATAATAACGAGCCGATTTTTTGACATCGAATCGATCTCATAGGAGGGATTCGCAGGAATCGTGCCGATTTCAAATTGCCAGGCATCGGCGATCGCGTTAAGAGCTGATCGCAGACCAGGGTCGCGAACCTTCGACAAGATTTGAATGCATGCCGTTTGCACGTTCTCATCTATCGATTGAGAGACATTGCTCTGAGGATATAGTGCCAGTGCGCAGCCACAGGCACGGCGGAGGTTCAGATCGTGGTGATTCGCAAGGCGTGCCAGCAACCAGGCAACGGGGATCTGTAACTCACCAAACGCTTCCAGCGTTGCACCCCGCAACTCTTCCTGATGTTTCGAGGCCAGAATTTCCTCCAGCGTCTCGGGATGCCCGAGCATCATTAACACAAACGAAAGATTTCTCAGCTTGGTTCCTTGCTGTACTTGCGATTCGGAAGTGGGCAACCCACGCCACCAGACCGAACCGTATCGCAGTCCTTGATCGGCTTGTTGAAAATCTACATCAATCGAAACTGGGTAATAGGCTTGCTCCATCATGCGTTGGGCTTCACGCAGATGCTCCCGCCGTGGCAAGCTTTCTGTCGCAAGGCTCTCCAGCGGCATATCCAGCCACCACACATTCGTCACACCCGAATCGGATCCCTGAGACTCATTCAAAACATGTCGGCTACTGACGGGTGCTGTCGAGCGATTCAGGGCTTGTATTCTCGCACTCGCTTCATCCGACCGATTCCAACTGTCTTGGAAATGGATGTCGTTCGCGACCTGCCACCGCACCGAGGTGAAATAATCGAAACCATCTTGTTTGCTTATGAAACGATTGGCTCTAGGTAGTCCAAGTCCTCGTTGAGAAAGTGGTCCCCAGCCATCAGTCTGATGCACGCTTTGATGAATGTCGACGTACATGTCTGCGTCCAATAAGGACTCGCCCACCGGAGGTTTGATCCAAACGGCTGAGTAGACTAGCTGACCTGCGTCGATGGATAGAGAGACGTTGTCTGGCAGAAATCTGTCTTGGCGATGTTGCTCGTTGAGTTTACGAAGCTCATCTGCTGTCACTCGTTGGATGTAGCGAGACTCAGCACCATCACGAATCCACAGCACCATTAAGGAGCGTTGAGCATCAGCCAATGGCATCAAGTCAGCAATGCGATAGCCGCAGGTTTCCAACTCCTTGTTCAAGGATTTGAATTCCGAGTCTGGCACCAGATGTGAAACAATCGCATGATCACCTACTGCGGATTCGACGGCGTCAAGTCGCTCGCGTAAGGCCATAGGCAGCGACTTCGTGTACTCGATGGACACAGGTTTCCGATTGCCGACACACCACCAAGGAGATCCCCAAGGACGAGCAGGATCTACCGTTGGCAAGATCTGCTCGCGAACCTTCTTTACGTCATCTTGGAGCCATTGGGAAGCCTCGGGAATGGCAAGCAATTGAATGGTTTGCACCAGCGGCAGGAGTTCTCCAAGTCGAACATGAGCCACTAGCGAAACGAGCAATCGTAGGTCGTCCGCCGCAAGTACCGATAGTAGATTGATTGCATTGAGCGAATCGGACGAACGTGACTCGGCCTTCAGGTGCTGCGTTAGCAGCGGTACCAGGATTGATCGTGAGGACTGGAACCCCTTCGCCCAGTCATTAATCCAACCAGGGTTCTCTGCCAGCAGGAGTTGAAGTAAGCGGTCTTGATGTTTTTGCAAATGTTGTTGGAGTTCAGGGTCGTCAGCCAGCAAACAAGCCGCTCGCAACAGTTTCCCAGACGATTCGTCCTGCCGGTTCCAGATGTCTAACACAGTATCTTGAAACGCAGGCAGCGGCATTTGATAGGCGTCCACCAACGCCACCAGTTCACCCACGGGGCAAGTAAACGCATACTCATTGATCGCCGTTGACGCTTGGGGATTTGTATCGTGGATCAGCAACGCCGCGCGCACCTGTTGCGCTTGATCGTGACTATAAGCGACAACATCGGCTGCCTGAATGCGGGCGTAATGATTGTCTTGTAATTTGTCTGCAAGCTGGATCGCTTCAGCAAACTCGGCGTGCAACAATTGTTCGACAAGGGCACGGTTCGCCAATGTATTGGTATGTCTTTGCAACGAGTTGCGGGTAAATAGACCGCTGGCGACTAGCAGCGTTAGGACCACCACGGAAATCATAAGCGTGCGCAAGTGTCGTCGCTGCGCCACGGTCATCATTCGACGCTGTGAATTCGTGAAGTCTCGCGATGGGACGTTCATTCGAATCGCAATGTAGTCTGAAATCGACGGCAAAGACTGGGGCCGTGGACGCGCTTGGTAGAGCAAGGAAAATTCTTCCAATCGCAGCTTTGCTTTGCCTGCTTTGGAAGTTCGATTGCGATACTCGACCCACTGACGGATCGGGGCGATCAAAAAGTCATGGGTAAGCTGATAACCGGTTAAGGCCGAATCGGAAACCGAAGATTCATCGCTGACACTGGCGTCGGCGCGGTCGGTCGGCGTGATCAGGTGTAACTCGCGATCAAGGATGGCGACCAGTTGTTTAAAAAACGCGCGGTCGCGATAACCAGAAACATTGAACAGTTCTTCTTCCGACAAAACAGCGCCCTTGATACGTGACCCCGCTTCGGGAAGGATCGCGCGCAGTATTCGATGAGCACCTTCGTTGTGAATTCGAATTCGGCGAGAGCTGTTTTCACTATCAAAAGTTTCATCCAGAAACTTGGTGCCAATGCTAGTGCCGCCATCACTAAACAGGTCCATTCCGTTTTCCCAGGCCCGCGACTTCATCATTTCCGCTAGCAGTGCCAATTGGACGCAGATCACTCGTCCATCGACGGCGAGATATTTGACCGCCGCATCAATGAACCGAGATTGTCCCGAGGTCCACTGCTCGCGCAATTCTGGCAGGCGACCATAAGCGATTCCAAACAACGACAACACATGTCGCGCATGCCGCGTATCGAATAGATCAACGGCGCGCACGTCAACATTCTCAGCAATCGTGACATCCAGGAAGTTCATCAGCCGCGTGATCCCCATCCAAAAGTCATCACGTACCATCAAAACGCATTGCAAGTGCTCTCCATCGCATTGCCGCAATGCCTGGGTCAATGGTTCTTTTTGACTGTCAGGATGGGCAAACAGCCACTGTTCGAACTGGTCGATAAAGATGACCGTCCGACCTTGCCCTAATCTCCTCAAGTGGGTCAATAAATGTGCGATGTCCGCATGTTCATCGATCGGGTAGTTTACCATTGCGGGGATTCGACTGACCAATTGTCGACACAGTTCCGCTTCCGTGCCGACGTTGGATGCCTGCAAGTAAATCGTCGTTATCTCTCTGGGCAACTGCGGAATCAAACCGGCGCGTACCAAAGATGTCTTGCCGCAACCACTGGGACCGTAGATCAGGCCGACCGTCAACGGCTTCTCGCCTTCGGAACCGGTTAATCTCGACACCCAAAAACGGACACCTTCGGGCAGACCATCTCGGTCATAGGGGCCTGGCAAGAGTTGTAAAAAAGAATCGGAATCTCGGCGTTCAAACGGTCGCAGTCCTTTGGGAACGATTCGGCTTGCTGCCTCGCCAGGGAGATCGTTCAGTGTTTTACTTGGCTGCCGACCAAGCGGCGTCGGTCCACTGCCATCGTCGATCCTGGCGGATGCCGCGTCAAAAGCGAGCAGTTCGTCAGCGATCACATCGGCCGTTTGATAGCGATTGACAACCGATTTTGACATCGCCTTCATGCAGATTCGCGCCAACTCAGGAGGAACTTCTGCGCGAATCATGCAGGGATGCATTGGCTCCGCGAACTGGATGTCATGCAGCAGTGCTCGTCGGTCATCGCCAGTAAATGGTTTTCTACCGGTTAGGAATTCGTACAGCATAATGCCGAGCGAGAAAATGTCGGAGCGACCGTCGACCCGATGGCCCTCCCCACGAGCCTGTTCGGGACTCATGTACACCGGCGTACCGATATACACTGGCTGATCGCTGACGTCTACTTCTCGCAGCGCCAGACCAAAGTCGGCGACATACGGATAGCCATCATCGTCAACCAGTATATTGCCGGGCTTTACGTCGCGATGCACCAGTCGTTTGCCATGCGCATAGGCCAGCGCCTTGGCGACTTTGGCGAACACCCTCGCAATGTCTTGAAATGACGGCTTTGCACTCAGTCGCCACTGACCCAGATGACAGCCGCGAATCCGTTTTGTGACGATATAGCAGGGGATTGTCGGCGTGCTAGATGCTCGATAGACAGGAATAATATTCGGATGATCCAAACTGGCCGTCGCCCTCGCCTCACGCAAATATTCGGCTACCGCCCGTGATTCCTTTACTAAGGAATGATGAGGGATCTTTATCGCGACTTCCCGCTGCAGCGTATTGTCGAACGCCAGATACACGGTCCCAAAACCACCTCGTCCAAGTGCTTGCAGGATTGCAAACTCTTCAATTTGAGCCGGTGGTTTGGCATTGGATTGCGTTACGTTAGGATGAGCCGACGGGTGAAACGTCAACTCACCGGTTTCGCCATCTTGGCTCCACTTGGTCCTTGCTTTGTCTGTATTTTCCGGGTCAAGCGATTCAGCGTCCACTCATGAAGCTCCTCAATTACAATGCAGTCTCGTCGAAATGAATTGATCCGGTTTTCAAGCGAGGTCAAGCTGTGTTGCCGTCTGTGACCGTTGTCATGTTCAACACCTCCAACATTCAAAGTTATGCAAGCCTAGCCGCAAGCATCAACCGGAGGTACTGTCAAACGCACAATTATCGGTTTATCCATGAGATATACGATAACGTCGAGCTTGAACCCTCGCACGAAAAAGTCAAAGTGATGCGTCGGCACCTTGATGATGGTAGTGACTACGTCTGTTGGATCGACTCCGACGCTTGTTTCATCGACTTTACGTCCAAGCTGGCTGACTTCTGCCAGAGCGGAAAAGATCTGGTGATTGCCGGTCACGATTTCGGTTTCGACTTGATGGGTGAGCGTTTGAGATATCGAGTCAACGGCAGCCCTTGCGGTCTCAACGGCGGAGTGATGTTGGTGCGTAATTCTGCCTGGACGCGAATTTTTCTGGATGAGTGGTGGCAACGCTGTGTACGCGGCGACAAAATCCCCACGTCCTTTTGGGAACAGGGGCATTTGCAAAACATGTTCCTATTTAACACGCTGAATATTCAGCAACATACGGACCTAGTCGTCCCTTGTTCGCGACTGAATCGTTGCGACGACAACCACACCGACATCTGTGAATTCATTTTGCACCTCTGGGGAACATCGACCGAAGTTCGTCAACAAATCTTTGGGCAGATTGCGCAGGGAATTCATCCCGATGTCACGACCGAAATGCCTTTTTTCAATGTGATCTCCTCTCTCATTGTTTTGCCGAACGTGAGCGATTAGAAATCCGGCCCTTCGATTAACCTTTCCCCCTTCTTTACCGCGTTCGCAGGAATCGATTTCATGGGCACCAAAACGTCCTGTATCCCCGTTGTCCTCTTGCGGCCGGGTTCTGTCGGCATTTAAAGAGTCGCTCGTCGCTCCGCGACGAAAGCGTGAAGCCGCGATAAAAGCAACCACTATCATAAAGTCTCGCGGCGGGATGCGATAAGAATACACGCTTTCGTCGCGGAGCGACGAGCGACTTTGACGGTTACGGCGGGCAATGCGGTTTCGTCGCTATGCAATCGACAGCGGTGTTCGTCAATGCGGTTCGGCTGCTTAGCAATCACGCCCAAAAGTCGCCCGGAGTCACTGACTCGCTCGTGATCTGCACCGTTGTTGTTCCCCATTTCGGTTGCTCTTCCCTAAAACGTGCTGTGTCCCCACGCCCTGGGCTGTCCCCACGCCTCTATGCCGATGCCTAGCCTGACGAAACGATGGCAAAATGGATAAGCGGTGGAAGCAATTCTCCATAACTTATTTCCATCCAGAATGGCCGAGTTTCGAGCGTTAATCTGGCTCCCCTCGCCCCGTACTCGGGGAGAAGGGGGCAAAATCAACTTGGCAAGTGACCATGAAATTTCACCTTCTTCTCACCGTTCTGACAGGCTTTACGGCACCACCACCTGCCAACGACTCCCCCGCGTCTACCTGCCTCCAATGCTGGGGATATCGCTTAAAGTCCGGTCAATTGCTTGGAATTCAAAAATTAATCAAAAAATTTTATTGACTTCGCCAAAAATACCGATAGCTTACGAGCTAGGGA
>Ga0105047_10017680_pt1 | contig 11095 bp, 6 predicted proteins | sample MAT04_FD_78384 | JGI IMG/M metagenome (GOLD analysis project Ga0105047, IMG submission 78384) | Freshwater microbial communities from Lake Fryxell liftoff mats and glacier meltwater in Antarctica - MAT-04 (megahit assembly) | ecosystem: Environmental > Aquatic > Freshwater > Ice > Liftoff...
AGACTCGACAAGTTTACGACCATCAACCCTGGGTGACTATTCATTGCCAATCGGATGAGGCGCTCCGATTTGATCGGACGGAACTCGCGATTCCAGTGCGGATGGAAGAGCAACCCGAGGGTCTGTTTCTGGCAGCCTCACCCGACTTATCCGGCCCTATCGCGCAACCGCGGACAGTGGCTGAAGCGCTGGCAATCGCACGGTATGTTGCCCGTTAATGGCGAGAAGCGCGGCGCGAACGGAACGGCATTCCGAAGCCGCAAACGAGTCCGTTCTCCGCGTGTTCCTGAAGACGATATACTTCCACAAATGAAGCAGCGAATTCTCAGCCGGCGCACCTTTCTCGCCTCCGCCAGCCTCACCCTCCGCGCCGCCACGCCCAGTCCCAACATTCTCTTCCTGCTGGCCGATGATCAACGCGCTGACACCATCGCGGCACTCGGCAATCCCGCCATCCGCACGCCCCACCTCGATTCGCTCGTCCGGCGCGGCATGGTGATGCGGAACGCCTATTGCCTCGGCGGCAACGTCCCCGCCGTCTGTACGCCCAGCCGCAACATGATCCTCAGCGGACGCTGCTTCACCCGCTATCAGGGACTCGCATCGGGTGACGATCCCAACTTCGCCGTATCCATGAGCGCCGCCGGGTATGAGACCTATCACCACGGCAAGCGCGGCAATTCGGCGGTGAAGATCCAGGAGAAGTTCGAACACAACAAGTACCTGAACGACCAGGACGCCCGCCGCGCCGGAGATCCCGGGCGAGTCATCACCGATGCCGCCCTGGAGTTCCTGAAGACCCGTAAGACGGACCGGCCCTTCTTCGCCTACCTCGCGTTCGAAACACCACATGATCCCCGCGTGCCCCGCGCGGAAGACCTCGCGTCCTACGATCCCAAAGAGATCCCTCTTCCCGGGAACTTCCTGCCCGTTCATCCTTTCGATAACGGGGAACAGACGGTTCGGGACGAATTGCTCGCCCCCTGGCCCCGGACCCCTGACGAAATCCGCCGGCAACTGCGGGAATACTACGCCGTCATCACCGGCCTCGACCGCCAGATCGGGCGCCTCCTTGATGCCCTGAACAGCCGCCCCGAATACGCCAACACCGTCGTCATCTTCTCCGCCGATCAGGGTCTCGCCGTCGGCAGCCACGGACTCATGGGCAAGCAGAGCCTGTATGACCACAGCATGAAGTCGCCCCTGCTGTTCGCCGGGCCGGGCATCCCGCGGGGCGAGTCGAACGCACTCGTCTATCTGATGGATATCTACCCCACCGTGCTCGATCTCATCGGCTCCAGCAAACCGGCGGGTCTCGATGGCGAAAGCTTCCTGCCCGCCCTGCGGAAGAAGTCGCCCGCCCATCGCCAGGACCTCTTCCTCGCCTACCGCGAGGTGCAGCGCGCCCTCCGGGATGACCGCTACAAGCTGATCATTTACCCCAAAATCAACCACCGCCAGCTCTTTGACCTGCGGCACGATCCGGACGAGCGCACCGACCTCAGCGGGAAGCCGGAGCATCGGGAGCGCATCCGGACCATGACCGCCGGGATTCGCGACTGGCAGAAGAAGCTGGCGGACCCCCATCCGCTGGAATCGGCGAACCCCGCTCCCCAGGCGTTCGTGCCCCCAACCGGCGAAGCGCTTCGCGAGGTCCGCAAGCGCTGGAATATGGCCAACTGAAGTTCAGCACAATCAGCATGACGTCTCTCCGCATCATTACCCTCCAACTCCTGCTCGCGCTCGCGATCGCCGCCCAGAGCATCACCAGCTCCGTCACCGGAACCGTTCAAGACCCCGCCGGTCTGGCCATCCCCGGTGCCGGAATCGCGCTCACCCAACCCGCCACCGGAGCCGTCCGCCAGACCTCCACGAATGGGCTCGGCGACTTTCTCTTCGGCAGTGTCACCCCCGGCCAGTATTCGCTCACCGTCACCATCAGCGGTTTCAAGAAATCGGAGCGGCGGAACATTCAGGTCAGCGCCTCGGAGACCGTGTCGCTCGGCAACCTCCAGCTTGAAGTGGGACAGGTAACCGACTCCGTTACCGTGAGCGCCGCGCCGGTCCAGATCCAAACCTCCAGCGCGGAGCGGGGCGGCACCATCACCAGCACCCAGGTCGACAATGTCCTCATCCGCGGCCGCAACGTGATGAGCCTGCTGCAACTGCTCCCCGGCGTCATCGACAACGGCGAACAGGAATCCCTGGGACGCGACTGGAACCTCAACGTCAATGGCAACCGGCGCAATACCTCTTCTGTCTCCCTCGACGGCATGGCGCTGAACGCGCTGGGAAACAACAACAATTCCACCGTCAGCGTCAGCCAGGATGCCGTCTCCGAGGTGCGTGTGCTGATGTCCAACTACCAGGCGGAGTTCGGACGCATGTCGGGCGCAAACATTCAGATCGTGACGAAATCCGGAACGCGGGAATTCCACGGATTAGCGTCCTATTACAAGAGGCATGAGCAGTTTAACGCCAATAATTTCTTCAATAACCTGCTCGGGCAGCCGAAACCGCGCTACCGCTACAACACGTGGAACTACAACGTGGGCGGTCCAGTCACCATCCCTGGTCTGTTCAACAAGAACCGCCAGAAACTCTTCTTCTTCTGGAGTCAGGAGTTCTGGCCCATCAAGTCGGCTCGCCCCATCGCCCAACTCACCGTGCCGACCGCCGCCGAACGGACGGGGGACTTCACCCAGTCGCTGGACCTGAATGGCCGCCAGATCGTAATTCGCGATCCTTCCAACGCCCGCAATCCCTTCCCGAACAACGTGATTCCGCCCTCCCGCGTGGACCCTAATGGCGCTGCCCTGCTGAAGGTATTCCCTCAGCCCAATTATTTTGACCGGGCCATCTCGGCCGGCCGCTACAACTACGTCTTTGTCGGTCAGAATGAGACGCCCCAGCGCACCGATACCCTGAAGCTGGACTATAACCTGAACGCCAACAACATCCTCTCCCTCAATTACACGTTCTATTCTGATCAGCAGATCGGAGCCATCGGCATCGCTTCTTCCGGGGGCACCAACTGGGAGCAACTCAGAAAGCGCTTCGACAACCAGGGCAAGGCATACATCGGCCGGTATCAGCGCATCATCTCGCCCACCCTCGTGAATGAGTTCAATTTCGGATTCGTCCGCCGCCCGGCCAATGACGTCGTAGCCGACGAGGAAGTGAACCGCAATCTGCGGTCCACCGTCGGCTTCAAAACGCCGCAACTGAACCCCTCGTCGAACCCCCTCGGCGTCATTCCCAATGCGACCTTCGGCGGAGTCACGCAGGCCGCCAACCTGATGATCGAAGGACGGTTCCCCCTGCGCTCCACCCACGATTCCATGTCGGTGTCGAACAACCTGACGAAAATGTTGAAGGCCCACTCCCTGAAAACCGGCTTCTACTGGGACCGCATCTGGCGTAATGCGGATAACGCGGTGGTGTTCAACGGCGAATACAATTTCGGCGTCAATGCGAATAACCCCCTGGAAACCGGTTACGCCTACGCCAACGCCGCGCTGGGAGTCTTCAACACGTACACCGAGGCCTCCGCCCGGCCGTTCGCCTATTTCCGCGTCTCCAACATTGAGTGGTTCGCCCAGGACAACTGGAAAGTGACGCGCCGCCTGACGCTCGATTACGGCTTGCGCATGTCCCTCGTGCCTCCCATCTATGAGGACAACAACATCGTGTCCGGCTTCTTCCCGGCCCGCTGGGACCCGAAAAAAGCGCCCGGTCTGATTGAGCCGGTCCGGGTCGGCGGCGCGCGCGTCGGCATCAATCCCGTCACCGGCCTCACCTACCCGGCGAGTCTGATTGGAGCGCTCGCTCCCGGCGCGGGCGATTCCACCAACGGCATGGTGGTCACCGGTCGGGATCCCAGCGTTCCCCGCTCACTCCTGAAGAACCGAGGCATCCAGTGGGCGCCCCGCGCCGGCTTCGCCTGGGACGTTTTCGGCAATGCGAAGACCGCCGTTCGCGGCGGATTCGGCATGTTCTACAACCGCATGAATCTGGATTCCGTTCTGAACCCCTTCACCTCGCTGCCGCCTCTCGTGCAGACCCCCCAGATCAACTTCAGCACCCTGGCCGGCCTGGCCACCTCTTCCGGCTTGCTGTTCCCGCAGAACGTGCTCGGCATCGACGGCGAAGGCAAAGTGCCCACGACAATGAATTTCAGCCTCTCCGTGCAGCAGAACATTGGCTTCAACACCGCTCTGGATGTGGCGTACGTGGGCAACCTCTCGCGGAATCAGATGTGGCAGCGGAATCTCAACGCCATTCCGTTCGGCACCAACTTCCTCCCCGCGAATCAGGACGCCTCCGCACCCGGCAGTCCTGTGCCCCAGGCCATGCTTCGGCCCTTTCGGGGCTACAACAACGTGAACTTCCGCGAGTTCGCCTCATCGTCGAATTACCATTCCCTGCAGGTACAGGCTAACCGCCGCTTCTCCGCCGGCCTCCAGTTCGTGGCCTCCTGGACCTGGTCGAAGTCAATGGATTTCAACAGCAACGATACGGAGACCGTCAGCGTGCTCGTGAATCCTCGGGTGTGGAATTACGGACTGTCGTCCTATGACCGCACGCACGTTGCGAAGCTCAGCGGCGTCTGGGATCTACCCAAATCCGGCCTGCGCAACCCGGCGATGAAGCAGGTGCTGGACGGCTGGCAGCTTTCGGCCATCGTCAGCTTCGCCAGCGGTTCGCCTCTCGCTATCGGTTTCGGGCAAATCGTCGTCACCGACATCACCGGCTCACCCACCGACGGGGCCCGGGTGGTTCTCACCGGCGAGCCATCGATTCCGAAGAGCGAACGGACCCGCACCCGCTTCTTCAACACGGGGGTGGTCAGGCTGCCTGCCGTCGGCACCATCGGCAACGCGGCCAGGACCAATCTGCGCGGACCCGGCATCAACAACCAGGACATCGCGCTCTTCAAAACCTTCCAGGTTAAGGAATCGGTCCGCCTTCAGTTCCGCTGGGAAACCTACAATACCTGGAACCACACGCAGTTTGCCGGCGTGGACACCACGGCCCGGTTCGACGCCCAGGGCAATCAGGTGAACGCGCGCCTGGGCGAGCTTATTTCTGCTCGCGCCGCCCGCATCATGCAGTTCGCCCTCAGGTTCTATTTCTGATGAACCGGCGCACGTTTCTTCTGTCACTGGGGTCCTCCGCGGCAGTGCATGCCGCGCCCTATCCCCAGCGGCCCAACGTGATCCTCGCCATGGCCGACGATCAGGGTTGGGGCGACACCGGCTACAACGGGCACCCCATTCTGAAGACGCCCACGCTCGACGCCATGGCGCGCGCCGGCGTCCGGTTCGACCGCTTCTATTCAGGTGCGCCGGTCTGCTCCCCGACGCGCGGCAGTTGCCTTACCGGACGGCACCCGTATCGCTACGGCATCTTCTTTGCCAACGCCGACACGGGTGCGGACGATCCGTCGAAGTACATCCTGCCGGATCGCGAGCGCACCGTCGCGGAGTATTTGAAGCCTCTCGGCTACACAACCGGGCACTTCGGAAAGTGGCATCTCGGAGACTTCGCCGGTCCCAGGAAATCGGCCCCTACGGACAACGGCTTCGACGAGTTCTTCTCCACCACCCGCAAAGTCGCGACCCTCGATCCCGACGGGTACTGGACTCAGGAAGGACGCATTGAGGCCGCCAGGACCACGGGCGACGATTCCGAACTGCTCATGGGACGCGCCCTCGACTTCATCCGCCGTGCGGCCCGGCGCAATCAGCCCTTTCTCGCAGTCATCTGGTTCCACGCTCCGCACGTGCCGTTCCGGGCCGGAGCGAAGCATCGCGCGCCCTACTCCTCGCACCCGGAATCCACCCAGCATTACTGGGGCTCCATCGCCTCCGTGGATGAGCAGATGGGCCGCCTGCGCTCCACGCTGGAGGAACTGGGCATCCGCCGGGACACCATGCTCTGGTATGCGAGCGACAATGGCCCGGAGGGAGACCGGCGGGAACCCGCTTCGCCCGGAGCGGCCGGGCCCTGGCGGGGTCGCAAGCGAAGCCTCTTTGAAGGGGGCGTGCGGGTGCCGGGTCTTCTGGAGTGGCCCCGGCGCTTCCCGAAGCCGTTTGTGATGAAAGCGGCGGCGTCCACGAGCGACTATCTGCCCACGGTGCTCTCGGCGCTGCAACAGCCCATCGCTCCCGCGTCCGGGTTCGACGGCATCAACCTGTTGCCATTACTGCAGCAGCGCAAGCCGTCGCGCGAATCGGCCATAGGCTTTGAAACGATGGGCAACACCCGCGGCTCCCCGAAGCTGGCTTTGATTGAGGACCGGTTCAAGCTGCTCTCGAACCTGGAAGAATCCGGCGACCTGCTCTTCGACCTCAGCAGCGATCCAGGGGAGACGACGAACGTGGCCGCGAAGCACCCCGCGATCCATGTGCGGATGAAGGCCGCCCTAAGCCAGTGGCGAGAGGCGTGTGCCCGGAGCCGCCAGGGACTGCCGGAGCCTTAGGCCCAGGTCAAAAACGGCTTACGGCCTCAATAAAAGTGCCATGACACGCCTCTGCTTTCTTCTGGGCGTGACAGGAGCTAAATTGAACAGGGACGCAGGGTAGGTGGAAACGCGACACCACAAGCCTGAAAGACCTCACCTGCCACTCCGGGCGTCTGCCCGCGAAAATCGTAACCTTCGCCGTTGATCGCGACCTCCATCTCGACCAAATTATCCAGAATCCAGCCAGATCCCGGGTGATGTCGCCCCATTCCAGCGGCCACTTCTTGCAGGCCAACGCCGCCTCGTAAGGAATCGGCGCGATACAGATCGCTCCGGGAGTTGCAAAAAGGAGCTGCCAGGCGGCGGCTTTGCGATAGCTCTGCGAAACGGCGATCTCGATGGTTTTGGCTCCCTCCTCGGAATGAGAAAGGCTCGCCAACGACCGTTCCAACCGAACGAAGAAATCCTGCGCGAGCAATCCAGGGGCACCTGGACTCACCGAATGGCCAATTCGCTGAGCCGACTTGACTCTGCGGAATCAACAATCACCTCGTCATGCTTATGCGAGATGGAGATTTTGCACTTTCGGCTCGACCGTATAGGCGAAAGGCTGTCGTGACGGCACTTCCGGAAACTGCGGGATCACCGTCGCTACGTCTCGAACCGTAGGCAAATGCGATCGTGCCCGGACCAACGCCGGTCGCCAGAGAGGCCACCGTGTTCGCGTTACCGGAAGCAGAAGTGGCCAGATTCGGCGCGGCCGTTAGGCGGAGCTTTGTGTTTAGATTCAGAGGACTGTTGTTTACCGAACCGTTCAATTGCCAAGGACACTCGGGGCCGGTCAAAATGGTGATCTGGCCGGTGCCCGCATCAATCGGAATACTTGCGGCTGGAATTGAGGATATGGAGTAGCTACAGGCCGGCGCTGATTTACTGAGATCAATTTTCCCAATAAACCCGTTCGGATAAAGGGACGAAACGGCTTGGAGAACCGATGCATTAGTGGGAACTAATAGTGGACTGTAAGATGAACCCATAAAATAGATATTCGTATTACCGTCGTGGGCTATACCCACGAGCGTAGTGATTCCATTGCGGTAGATGCCAGGTTCGCCGGGAGCGGAGGGAAGATTCGTTGCGTAGAGGACGTCTGATCCCTGGCCATTCATTATAACCAAGTAATAATAGCCGGCCCATGGCTGAGCGAGAGCATCCGCCGTCGTTAAACCCGAATCCATGGCTCCATAACCGGCAAATCCAAAGCTTCCGGTACTATCAACGAACATGGTGTATGGCGTGTTGTCCTCCGCGAAGGGATTCCCAAATGAGGGTAAAGGCACTGGCAGGAACGTAATGAACCGGAGATTGCCATCTGCGGAGAGCCGAAGCACGAATGTTGGGCAAAAGGGCGAGGAACTCGCCCATCTTGCCGTGCCGGCGCGAGTCCCTTGGGCGCGGGGTCAATAGTAGCGGCGGCGTCTTCCCAGTCAGCGATGTGTTGGTCGAGAGCGGCGTTAACTCGCGAGGCCACCATTTCGGCCATGTCGTTTTCGTCGCTGGCAATCGTTTGCTCAAGCTACCTGCGGCGATCCATAGGCGATAGCCCCGGCTGCCAGTGGCGGAAGGCGCTGCCGATGCTGGTTCGGACGCTCGTCGATGCCGAGGCCGTCCTCCTTCCGCAATTGCCCCGCAAAGCTACACAAGCTCGATCGTCACGCGCCGCCCTACCATCGCCGCCGTCCGTTGCAAGCTGCCCAGCGTAATCTCGCTCTTGGGGTCAAGCAGACGGTCAACCTGACTGCGACTCGTCTTGAGCAGCGTGGCCAGCTTATTCTTGGAAATCTTCTGTTTCTTCATGGCCTCGGCAAGCTGCCAAGCAACCACCTCTTTTACCGCCTGCGCCTGCGCCTCTTCGAATATGCCCTCCTCCTTGAGGAAGTCATCAATGCTTGAACCCATATGCTTTTTGCTCATCGCTCCAACTCCTTCTGACGCTTGCGCGCCGTTGCCAAATCTTCGGCGGGTGTAGCGCGCGTTTCTTGACGAAGCCATGCAACGCCACCAAGTGATTGCGGTAAAGGCAAAGGAATACTAGAACTGTCTGTTTCGTCGGCAGGTCCGTCCGGATCTCCCAAAGCCCGTCTCTCATCGGGCGGCGCAATGGCATACTCACCGGCCACCGCCATTGCGCCCGCCGCAAATCCTTCCCTATCTCGTTCCGCTCAGACTCATCCAGCCCCTTCAGCCAGTCCCTTACAGGCTCGCTACCCGCCGCTGTCCGGTAAAAAATGAGCGGGATCTTTTGAGGTTGCGGGTCGTCTGTCATCCTGCACTTTGTCTAATACACTGTACCGCGAAAAGTGCACCCATACGAGCCCCTTCTTCCTTCTCCCTAAATGACGCGCGCCAGCCTGGGCGACCTGCCCCTGAACACTGGAAACTCTAACAGAAGGCAACTTCCAACCTCATTTTCGGCGATAATCAATTCCCATCACAGCAATTCAAATTTATTTGTTCTTTCTTTTCAATATATTAAAATATAAGGTTCGAGAAATCGACAAATCGTGTGTTACAATAAATCCAGAAGAAGCCCACTGAGCCACATCGGCCCCGTGGGCTTTTTTATTTCTCAAACGGAGATCACAAATGCGAGACCAGTCACCAAATGACACCCTCACCGAAGAGCAGCGCAAAGCCCATCGCGCTGAGATCAATCGGCAAAATTCCCAGAAAAGCACCGGACCAAAAACCGAAACCGGCAAAATGAACTCCCGCATCAACAGTCTCAGAAACGGCAGCCGAACCGTTATCGTCGACCATACCGGGTCCGCCGCGCTCGCCCTGCTATCCGGAGAAGACGCGACCGAATATCGCAATATGGTCGCCGAATATTCGCGCTATTTAGCTCCCCGAGATCGAGTCGAAACCGGACTCGTCCAAAGAATTGTCGACGCCCAGTGGCGTCAATTACGCAATTCCAAACTCCAAACTCTCGAACTGGAAAGCTGCTTCGCCGATGTTCGCGAAATCGAACACCCCGGGTTGGCCCCGCAACTGGCCGGCACCATCGATCTGATTTTGGCCACCCGCATGGCCTTCGATTCCAAAATGCCCCATCTTCTTCAAAGGGAAGAAGCAATGCTCGTTCGACTCATCAATGCCAGTCTCCGCGAGCTGAATATGCTCCGAAAACTAAATCCCATGCCCAAATCGCCAGTTCGGCCCCGCACCGAGTACCTCGGGCCGGACGCCGGACCGGTCGAACACGCCTTCAAAACCGAAGAACCAGAACCTGATGAAAACAAACAGGAAGTAGCCCCTCCTGCCACCGAGCGAAGCCAAGTTGTAAACGGCCAAGTCGAAACCGGCACAGTCGAAACCGGTCCTGCCAACGGTTGGACCCCCATTTCAGAGCGACCGGCCAAGCCCTTAACCCGGGCCGCCGGGTCCACCATCGAAACCAATGCATTCTTGGAACCAAGCTGACAACAAAAAAGAGCAAAAGACCAGCCTTCCGGTCGGGTTTGACTCGCGAAGTAAGGGCGAAAACACCCCCGGCACAGCGGAGCCCTGCCCCAAAATAGATCCCGGCCACCCGGCGTCCCAATGGGTCAATGCCCACCTCGGCTTCACGCCCGATCCGCGCCAAGCTGAATTCCTCGACCGCGCCGATTCGCGGCTAGCCTTCGTCACCTCACGCCAATCCGGCAAAACCCAGGCCGCCGCCGCCAAAGCCCTCCATCAAGCCCTCGCCCTCCCAGGCTCGGACTACCTCCTCTTCGCCCCCGTCTCCCGCCAATCCGGCCACTTACTAACCCGCATCCGCGCCTTCTGTAAGTTCCTCGATCTCTCGACTAAGTCCGACCCCGATCACGATAACTCCCTCGTCCTCCCCAACGGCTCCCGCTTCATCGCCCTCCCCGGCGTCCCCGGCAACATCCGCGGCTTCTCCGCCGTCCGCGCCGTCATCGTCGATGAAGCCGCCTTCGTCGACGACGCCCTCTGGGCCGCCGTCTCCCCCATGCTCGCCGTCTCCCGCGGCAGCCTTTGGGCCCTCTCCACCCCCAACGGCCAAACCAACGTCTTCTACGGCATCTGCAACACCCCCGCCAACGGTTGGGCCGTCCTCCGCTCCCCCGCCGCCGATTGCCCCCGCATCGCCCCCGAATTCCTCGCCGCCGAACGCGCCCTCCACGGCGAAGCCCTCTACGCCCAGGAGTACGAATGCGCCTTCGTCGCCGCCTCCGTCCAGTTCCTGGACCGCGCCGTCATCGCCCGCGCCAAAGCGCCCTACCTCCCCACCGGCGTCCCCTGCTACGGCCTCCACGAACTCTTCGTCGGCATCGATGTCGGCAAGCGGCAGGACCATACCGCCATCGTCGCCGTCGAATGCCACCTCACCCAAACCCGCGATCGCGACCCCTTCACCGGCAACCACCTCGTCACCGCCCACTTACTGGCCCGCTACGCCGAATCCCTCCCCCTCAGCGCTGACCACTTAGACCTTCCCGCCCGCCTCCGCGCTGTCCTCTCTTCCCTTCCCGGTCCCTATAAACAAGCCCATCTAATCATCGATGCCACCGGCGAAAGCACCCTTATCGAAGTCCTCCGCCGCGATAAATCCCTCCA
>Ga0105047_10017681_pt1 | contig 11095 bp, 10 predicted proteins | sample MAT04_FD_78384 | JGI IMG/M metagenome (GOLD analysis project Ga0105047, IMG submission 78384) | Freshwater microbial communities from Lake Fryxell liftoff mats and glacier meltwater in Antarctica - MAT-04 (megahit assembly) | ecosystem: Environmental > Aquatic > Freshwater > Ice > Liftoff...
ATCCGTGACGTACCTAGACGTAAAACTAAACTCAATTCGGCTCTTAACTTCCATAAACGCCGTCGAAAACACTGCTTCTAATCCTTAACTTAATGGCAGTGAGCGCGAGGGTGGGGTTGCAATTGCCAAAAAACTTACTTTACACTGTACTAAGTAGAGCATAGAAAGTTCTTAAAAACCTTAGTCACGAATGAACCGAATAAACCGAATTTTGCCTTGAGCATTCGTGAATTTTGCGCAATTCGTGACCGGTAGTTTTTACAAAGACTTTCTCACTTTTACTTGAGCGCAGGAGGGTTCAAAAGACCCTCCTGCGTTACCCCATTCCCGCGCCATTTTTGCTGCCCCGCAAACCGTTGTATACTGACAACAGATCTCGCCCACACGCTTGACGTATCAGACGGAGCCATGCCTATGCACGCACAACCGCTGCGCACCACGGTAATCGGTAGCTATCCTTTTCCTTCCTGGCTAGAATATGCAGCCCAACAGCTGGCGCAATTTGGCGTCGATGAAGTGACCGAAATGCAAGAAGATGCGGTGATCTGCGCGATCCATGATCAACTGGCGGCAGGGCTGGATGTGATCACCGATGGGGAACAGACGCGCCTCGACTTCAATCTCTCGTTTTATGGCTTTTTGGCTGGTTTGGGCGCTCCCGAACAATCGCGGCGCAACTTTGGACCGCCCGCGCATGACCAGCGTGGCAAACACCCGATTGTTGGTGAACTGTGTGCGCCGCGCGGCTTGGGCGTTGTCGACGAGTTCCGGCGGCTACAACGATTGGCCGCGCGCGCCAATGGTGGTAAGCCGCCGAGCGTGACCCTCAAGGCCAGTGTACCCGGGCCCTATACGCTCAGTGGACGCTTGTTGCCCAATGCCCAATACCCGGATCGCTATGCGATAACCGAAGCGCTGATTCCGATTGTGCGCCAGGAATTAAGCGCGTTGGTGGCTGCCGGCTGCACCGAATTAACGGTCGATGAACCCTCCATGAGCTGCTATGCCTATCGCGAAGATCCGGTGCGATTTGTCGATATTTTCAACCGCACGGTAGCGTCGGTCGTCGGCCAATGTCACCTCTCCACCCATCTTTGCTTTGGCAACTTCAAAGGCCATGCCGTTGGCTATCGGCGCTACGCACCCATGTTCCCAGCCTTTCTAGACATGCACGTTGATGAAATTCATGTGGAGATGGCCAGCCGCGAATTTGCCGAGATCGAGCTTATCAGCGAGATTGCTCGGCATACCGATGTGGCCGTGGGGATTATTGATGTCAAAAGTTACTTCATTGAAACGCCCGCGCTTGTCGCCGAACGGGTGCGCCTCTGTCTACAACACGCGCCAGCCGACCGCCTGGCCTTTGCGCCAGATTGTGGCCTGAGCCAGACTGCACGCTGGGCCGCCAAACAAAAGCTAGCCAACCTGGTGGCAGGTGTCCAGATTGTGCGCCAGGAGCTTGGCATCTAGACGCGTCGGGTAAAGACAAAAGCCAAAGGACCCAATATCATTGACCACTCCGGAACCAACCGAGCTGCTCGAACTCGAACGGCAGCGGGTGCGCTTTGTCTACGAAAAAGGCGAGGCGATCAAATTTATCTCGCACCACGACGAATTTCGCCTGTGGGAACGCACCATGCGCCGCGCCGATCTGCCCATGCTCTACAAACAGGGCTTCAACCCACAACCCTTTATCCAATTTGCCGCGCCACTGGGCGTGGGCATTACGGGCGTGCGCGAACTGATCGACATTACCTTTAGCCCGCCAGTGCCACTGGCCGACCTGGCCCAGCGCGTGCGCGCCAAATTGCCACCCGGCGTGATTCTGCATGAACTGGCCGAGGTGCCCCTGAAAACGCCGGCGCGTCAAGAGCTTTTGTTTGGGGCAGACTACACGATTCTCATTTATGCAGAACCAGGCACAATTGATGGTGCGCTACTAGTAGAGCGCATTGCAACTTTTTGGGCAGCAACGGAGATTTGGCGGGAGCGGGAGCGCAAGGGCGAGAAGTATGAATACAATTTGCGCCCGCTAGCCTTTGAATTGCGCTACGAAGGGTATGATCCGGTAACAGAAGAACACCGCATTTTTCTGCGTGTCCAGCAGCGACCAGGGGCCACTGGTCGCCCCGATGAAGTGGTCGATGCGTTGGGGCTGGATGACTATGCGCGCACGCTGCGCCGCGAGCGTCTCTATTATGCCGATCAACCAGCCGATGTTGCAGTCTTTGCACACTATCCGGTGATCGAGCAAGCCGCGATTGCGCGTACCATGCAAAAACGCTCGCGTAGCCGCAAACAGCCAGCCCGCCAAGCGGATGCAGCTCCCTATGAAACGGGCCGCTCAATCAGCGAGCGCGCCGGAGATGAATTTATATAAGGGAAGAGGTAGGATCGATACAATCCTACCTCTTCCCTTACAGCGTGCGCTTCATACCCGCGCGGGTCAATTCTTCATCGAGCAACACTTTGAAGATTTCCAGGCGCGCAATTGGCTGTTGCAGATTGACCGAGGTAATGCGGCGGTTGAGTTCTTTGATCTCATCCTGCCACTGTTCGATCTGGCGTTGCCAATTCGCTTGAAGCACAGCCTTTTCTTTGCCGTCCGACGTGCCCAGCCAAGCTTGGTGAAATTGCTGGGCTAGCAGGTGAAAGCGCAGCCGAAAACGCGCAATTGTCTCCAACATTGCCGTGCGCTCGCTGATCCAATGCGGGGCGAGACCATTATTTTTCAGCAGATCGTTGGCCATCTGTTGATCGGCCGGCACAAATGGATTGCGCTCATGCGCCAAAGGTTTGCCTTTGTTACGCAAATTGTCAAAGGCACCATTGCGCGTGGCTTCCTCAATGCGATGGCTAATCAGATCATTCCACGCGGCCTCGCTGCGCGGGGCGGGTGCGGCGCTATTCTGTTCTTCGGGGGTTTGCTCAGGCACATTTTGTGCAGACTGATTTTTCTGATTTTCATAGGTAGCGGCCTTTTCACGGGCCTTCACATCAACCTTGTTCATTGCGGATCTCCTACCGTCCACAGCATACGCAACAAGTTTACACCGCGAATATAGCAGAAAACTAGCGATCCGACAACTGGACAGACCGCCAACAGCATCATGCATCAATAAATGCAACGCAAGATGATTCTGCGCAACTTTTATAAAACCCCCGTGTTATCTCCATCAGTAATAACACGCAGCAACAACATCGTTGGCGTCCAATCCGCGCATCTCCTACAATCGAGGGCAGCGCCGTGATGGTCGGCCACAATCAGTAAGCTTGCATCATGATTGCTGGTAGACTGAACAGCGATCCATTCGTTTTTTACCAAAGGAAATTCGTAGTTGTCTATGACAAATCATCTCTCTACGCAGCACGTGGATCGGTATGGTCCCACCCGCGTTGTTATCACAGGTATGGGAACCATTTCCCCGCTTGGCTTGTCGGTGGATGAAACCTGGCAAGCCCTGGTGGCTGGCCAATCGGGGGTGGATCGGATTACGCGTTTTGACACCAGCGAATTGCGCACCAATTTTGCCGCCGAGGTGCGCAATTTCGACGCGACAAACTATATGGATCGCAAAGAAGCGCGCCGTATCGACCTCTATATGCAATATGCGCTGGCCGCCATCAAAGAAGCGCTGCAAGATGCCGCGTTGGATCTGGACAGTGAAGACCGCAGTCAGATCGGCGTTGTGATTGGCAGTGGCGTCGGCGGCATTCAGTCAGTGCTCGACAACCAGGAGTTGGCCGCGGCGCGTGGTCTGCGCAAGATCAGCCCCCATTTGATTCCGAGCATGTTGGTCGATAGTGCCGGTGGCCGCGTCGCGATTGAATATGGTCTCTACGGCCCCAATCATGCGGTGGTTAGCGCCTGTGCTACGGGCACATCGGCCTGTGGCGAAGCCTTCGAGATTATCCGCCGCGGCGATGCCGAAGTAATGGTGACGGGCGGGGCCGAAGCGGCACTGAATCCCTTGATCATGGCGGGCTTTGATATGACAGGGGCATTGAGCCAACGCAATAATGATCCGCAACGCGCCTGTCGCCCCTTTGACACCGATCGCGACGGCTTTGTGGTGGGCGAAGGTAGCGCGATCTTGATCATGGAAAGTGAAACCCATGCCAAAGCGCGCGGGGCACACATCTATGCCGAAGTGATCGGCTACGGCAGCAGCGCCGACGGCTATAATATGGTCGCACCCCACACCGAGGGGCGCGGGGCTATCGATGCCATGAAGATGGCCTTGCGCAAGGCAGCTACCTATGGCGTTGAAGCGCATCATCTGGACTATATCAACGCGCACGGCACCTCTACCCGCCTGAACGACGCTGTGGAAACAATTGCCATCAAAAAAGTCTTTGGCGAACATGCGTATAACGTCAAAGTCAGCAGCACCAAGAGCATGATGGGCCACCTATTGGCGGGCGCGGGCGCGATCGAAACATTGATCTGTGCCAAGGTAATTCAGAATGGCATCATACCGCCTACGATCAATCTGGAAAATCCCGATCCCGAGTGTGATCTGAACTATACGCCACTGCACGCTGTGCAGGCCAACGTCGATGTCACCTTGAGCAACAGTTTCGGTTTTGGTGGGCATAATGCATGTATCATGTTACGTCGATATGGGTAAAACGCGATCCACTTGTACAATAGCGGCATATTCGGCATATACTGGGGGTGCACGGCAGCAGGTAGTCTGTTCTGACCAACACAACTGCCCTTCAAATGCACCACAGGTAGGATCAACCAGGGGAGTCTTATGACAGAACATCGCGATACGAAAATTGAGTATGTCAATGGACAGAATGGGCATGAGCAAAATGGGCATGAGCAAAATGGGCATGAGCAAAATGGACAAGGCCCACATGGAAAAGGAACGAACGGCCAGAATGGCTATCACAAAATAGCCGCCGAGGCACCGGCTCCGGCTGATCCTGCCGCGGCGAATGCGGCGGATGAGAACAAGCGCTATGCACAGATCATCGGCTGGGGTTACCATGTGCCGGCCAAAATCATTACGAATAAAGATTTAGAACAAATTGTTGACACGACGGATGAATGGATTCGCTCGCGCACCGGCATCGAAGAACGCCATGTAGCGGCGGATCCACAAGAGACGACGGCCACGTTGGGCATTGCCGCGGCGCGCAAGGCACTCGCCGTCGCCGATGTCCATCCCAGCAAAATCGATCTGGTCATCTGTGCCACGAGCTCACCGGAACATATTTTCCCGGCCACGGCTTCGATCATCCAAGATGCCATTGGGGCGACCAATGCCGGGGCGTTTGATTTGAGCGCCGCTTGTTCGGGCTTTGTCTATGCGCTGAGCATGGCGCGCGGCCATATCCTGGCCGGTGATGCCGAATATGTATTAGTCATCGGCGCAGAGACGTTGAGTCGCATTGTCGATTGGACTGATCGCAACACCTGTGTGCTCTTTGGTGATGGCGCGGGGGCGGTCCTGGTCGCCGCCAGCAACGTGCCTGGCGGAATTATGGCCGTAGAATTGGGCAGCGATGGTTCCGGTGCCGACTTGCTCACCGTGCCGGCAGGCGGCAGTGCCCATCCAGCGAGTTTGGAAACCGTGGGCAGTGGCAGCCACTATATTAAGATGGATGGCAAGGCGGTCTTTCGCTTTGCCACACGCGTCATGGCCCAGGCCACAACGCGTGTGTTGGCCCGCAGCGGCCTAACCATTGATGATGTCGATCTGATTGTGCCCCACCAGGCCAATATCCGCATTATCCAAAATAGTGTGCTCAACCAGCTCAAGATTCCTCAGGACAAGGTGTGGATCAACCTGCAACGCTATGGCAACACCAGTACAGCCAGCATTCCCATTGCCCTCTGCGAAGCGATTGAAGCCGGCAAAGTGCAACCGGGCAACAACTTGGTTTTTGTGGGCTTTGGTGGCGGTCTAACTTGGGGTGCCTGTGCGATCAAGTGGAGCGTGCCGATTGGCAAGGAAAGCGCCAGTTGGTGGAAAAACTACCGCCGCCAAGCCACCTATCAAGCCGCGGCTGCGCGCAGCATGTGGAAGCGGGCCGTGCGCTGGGTCTATGAAGTGTGGCCCGCAGATCCCGAAAATGTACCCGTACACCAGCCCGAGAATCCCGCTGCACCTGCGCCAGAACCTACAAAACAAAATTAAGCGGCAGCGTATTCATGCCAAGACCATTTCGGGATTGTATAGTCCAACCTTTTCGATGGAAAAGCGACGACGGCAATCCCGGAATGTTTGCCGCGACAATGCTCCAACCTACTTCTTCTGCCGCTGCTCAAATTTGAACGCGACTTCGGCGCGTAACAAGTGCCACAACGTAATTGTGCCGGCAATTGTCCCAATCGGTATGCCAACAAGACTGATCAGCGCCAGGGCAATGGCAGCGATGCGCGCCCACGCACGCAACGTCCACAGACCATAGCCCACAGCCAGATAGAGCAGGCACAGCACCAAAGCCAGCACGGCAACAAATCCCACCGCCACCATGCCAAACAGGGCATCGGCATCCTCGGCCAGCCCGACAATGCCCAAAATGGCCGTTGGTATCAACAAAATCAAGCTGCCCACCAAAAATAAGCCAGCAACCAAGAAGTGATAGCTGGCGATCAAAGTCAGACCGTCACCCCGTTGTTGCCACAGCGGCGCAGTCACCGGTGCAGCGGGCATAGACTGACTGGGTTGTATGTACTCGGTCATAGTGAATTCTCCCTTTCTGTATCGAGTAAATCCACCAAAGGTATCGCTTATCTCTAGGTCACACTGCATCTTGCAGCCGATCAACCGATGGGTTTATGATATAGACGTTCTTTGCGCTTAAAAGGCACCGCCCAATCCTGGCTTGTACAGTAAATACTACGCAAGCCAAGCCAATCGGTTGCAGCGCGCGGTCCCGGCTGGTTGCGCCCTCTATAAACGGATCCTGGTCACAAAATTCGCCAATTTACCCTATCCGTGATACAACTACAGGCAGAATCGAATTGAAAATCAACGACAGAAAGCATTCATTGAGGAGCACACAATGACCGAAATTCTGCATATCCATGGGCGTGAAGTGCTGGATAGCCGGGGTAATCCCACGGTTGAAGTAGAAGTCATTTTGCAAGAAGGGGCCATGGGCCGCGCGATTGTACCCAGCGGGGCCAGCACCGGCGCGCACGAGGCAATGGAGCTACGCGATGGCGACAAAGGGCGCTATGGTGGCAAAGGTGTGTTGCAAGCAGTTGATTATGTCAACGAAACCCTGGCCGAAGAATTAGTTGGCTTCGACGCGCTAGATCAAGTCGCGATTGATGAATACATGATCGAGCTAGACGGCACCGAAAACAAGGAACGCTTGGGTGCAAATGCGATCCTTGGTGTGAGCTTGGCCGTGGCCAAAGCAGCAGCCGAGGGGGTCGGGTTGCCGCTCTATCGCTACTTGGGTGGTGTTTCGGCGCGCACCCTGCCGGTGCCCATGCTTAACATTCTCAACGGCGGCAAACACGCGGCTGGCAGCACCGATTTCCAAGAGTTTATGGTAATGCCCGTGGGCGCAGAAAGTTTTGCCGAGGGCTTACGGTGGGGCGCAGAAATTTACCATAGCCTGAAAAAAGTGCTGCACGACGAAGGCCATAGCACCAATGTGGGTGACGAAGGTGGCTTTGCACCTAGCCTGGGCGGCAACGTCAAGGCCGTGGAGATCATTCTGCGCGCGATTGAAAAAGCTGGCTACAAACCAGGCGAGCAAATCTTTGTCGCCCTGGACCCGGCCAGCACCGAGCTTTACGATGCCAAAACGGGCCGCTATAAGTTGGAGATCGAGGGCAAGGAATTAAGCAGCGAAGAATTGGTCGATCTGTGGGCAGATTGGAGCAATCGCTTCCCGATCATCAGCATCGAAGATGGCATGGCGGAAGATGATTGGGACGGTTGGAAATTGCTCTACCAAAAGGTGGGCCAAAAGGTCCAACTAGTGGGCGATGATCTGCTGGTGACCAATGTCAAACGAATTGAACGTGCTATCGCCGAAAAGGCGTGTAATGCCCTCCTGTGTAAAGTCAACCAGATTGGCACCCTCACCGAGAGTATTGCCGCCATCGATATGAGCCATCGCGCCGGCTGGGCCGCCGTGGTCAGCCACCGTTCGGGCGAAACCGAAGATACGACGATTGCCGATTTGGTAGTCGCCTACAATACCGGCCAGATCAAGACCGGCGCCCCCGCGCGCAGTGATCGCATTGCCAAGTACAATCAACTGCTGCGCATTGAAGAAGAACTCGGCGACACGGCCCTCTACGCTGGTCGCAAAGCCTTTCCCCATCTACGGTAAATCCACGATTTATCTTGGCCTTTGACCTCTACCGCATCAAAGCCAGGGGTAGGGTAGCACCGCAGGAACGCATAGGCAAACCATTTAAAAGTCGCACAAGTATTCTCGACTGATGTCCAGTTTATTGGTGCGACTTTTAAGGGTTTTATCGATCAGTAGTGGTGCTACCCTACCCTTTACGCTCCCGCCGGAATGGATTCGGCAAAGCATTCCCCACAAATGACATCATTCTGTAACACATTTGTCTCCTTTCTCTTGCTACAATAGACGGCATTTGCGACACATGTAGACTACGCAGCTATCATCCGCGCCGCCTAAACATCCTACCAATTCAACTGAGTTTTGCCACAGCGATCGCGCGCCGAGGCGGGTGCCCAAGCGCTAGCTGTAGATTTTATACTGCTGGGGAAATTGCTCTGTTTTTTCAGTAGGCGCATCCGTATCCACAAAATTTTTCTCTGTTTACAAAGAATTATCACGACCAAATCATTCCTTATTCTTTTTTCCTTATTCTTTTTTGAGGTCAATTATGCCATCAGATTGGTCCTTCTTGTCGCGCGCGGTGACACTGTTGACGGTTCTTACACTGCTGCTCACGCCATTGCCGCCGATCACGCCGGTGTTGGCCCAAGGTGACGCCCCCATCGCCCCTCCACAGAAGTGGACACAGCGCCAGTCATCACGCAACTCTTTCTTCCGCTAGTGGCGAATGGGGCTGGTGAGGAGCAGAACACGCCCCCTATCACCGATGTGCCGGCGCCGCAACCTGACCCAACCGCGCCGCCGACCGATCAGCTCGAACCGGTGACAACCCCAGCGCCCCCCGCCGGCCATGAAGCTAGTGACGATACACTGGCCGAGGCAGCGCGCCAACGCAACGAGCCACCCTTACCGCAGCCAAGGCGCGGGTCATTGCCAATGTACCCGGCTGGACCGATGCGCGCCAGTGGAACAAATATACGCAGCAGCAGTCGGCGCTGATAACGCTGGAGGCAGGCAAACGCTATTATATCGAGGCATTGATGAAAGAGGGCACAGGCGGCGACAATCTAGCCGTCGCGTGGCAGATTCCCGGCGGGCCGCAGGCGGTGATCGGGGGCAATATCTAGCGCCGTATGTGGTGCCAACAGTGCGCAATCTGGCCCAGGGCAAAGCGGCGAGTCAATCCTCAACCGATTCGGGAGGCGGGGCGAATCGAGCCGTGGATGGCAATATGAATGGCACCTACAGTGTTGGTTCTGTTACCCATACCACAAATAGCCGCAATGCCTGGTGGCAAGTTGATCTAGGTGCGAATAGCGCGATTGACAGCATCCAACTCTGGAACCGGACCGACTGTTGCGCCGATCGGCTGTCAAATTTCTATGTCTTTGTCTCGGCTGCGAATATTAGTGGGCGTAGTTTCTCCAGCTTGGTTAACGATAGTACAGTCTGGCGTTATCAGATGACCGGCCAGGCACCGGCCAAGTTGGATATCCCTGTGGGCGTATCTGGTCGCTACGTGCGCGTGCAACTCGCGGTGACGAACTGTAGTAGACGGTCGCGGCTGAGACCGCGCCCTGCTGCCTGATTTCTGAACTGTCAGCCAGCTAGAGCCGACCAATCGCGTGGTCGGCTCTAGCTGGCTGACTTTGTAGGTCACCTTTTGCGAATGCCGATTGACCATAGTCCACTCGGCAACGCTTGAATCCTCCAGACTTGCAGCTGCATCCCATGATGGGTATGCATTTTTTGTTACAGTCAGCGCCAGCAGAATGAGCGATCCTTAGCAAGGGGAAGATCGCTCAAGCAGGAGATCGCTCGAATGCAAGCCATGAATCAAGGCGACACCTAGGCGACGTCGCCTGAGCACTACGGCAAGATGATGCGTCATTGCTAGTGAAGCGATGGCATTGTCAGGAAGCGATTGACGTGAAAAAGTAACCGGGCCGGAAATAGCTGACCGCAGCGATGCGGATATTTCGGATCATGGATATATTTATTGTCGATTTGCCGTTACGTTGCCCAAGTAGCAAAGATAACCCCAAAGGGGACTGATATGCCAAAGATTGTCCAAGTGGAGGAAACCATTGCGGCGCCCATTGACCTCATTTGGGAGATCATGCTGGACTTGCAGGGATATAGTGCGTGGAACCCGTTCATTACACGCGTGCTTGATGGTGAGCGCATCAGTGCCGTAGGCCAGCGCTTCCGCCTGAGCGTTACGTGGACCAATGGCAAGGGGGCGGGCGTTACGCAGTTGCCTGGGAACGCCGGCATCCTGCCGGCCTGCCACCAGAGATGGCAACGTTTGCAAGTGCGTAACGCCTACTCTTTTTGAAACCCTGCCCTAATTAGAATCTATTTACAACTTGACAAACTCGTAACAGATTAGGACGGATATTGTCCTAATCTGCCTGTATAGTAATGTTGTTGATCAACATCAGGTTTGTTACGTAAAGGAGCGTAAAATGACAGTTCTTGTTACTGGCGCAACCGGCAATGTCGGGCGACATTTGGTCGAGCAACTGCTCGCCGCAGGCCATCCCGTCCGCGCATTGACGCGCAATGTTGCCAACGCCCAACTGCCGGCCGGGGCCGAAGTGGTAGAAGGCGACCTTACCCAGCCCGCAACGCTGGAGACGGCCATGCAGGGCGTTACCGGCTTGCACCTGATCAACTTTGGTGGCGACGACTACGCCCTGTTACAGACAGGCAAAACGCTTGCCGCCATGGCCGAACGGGCTGGGGCGCAGCGGGTGACCGTGCTGATGGGTGGCGAAAAAGGTGATCTGGAAGAAGC
>Ga0105047_10017683_pt1 | contig 11094 bp, 11 predicted proteins | sample MAT04_FD_78384 | JGI IMG/M metagenome (GOLD analysis project Ga0105047, IMG submission 78384) | Freshwater microbial communities from Lake Fryxell liftoff mats and glacier meltwater in Antarctica - MAT-04 (megahit assembly) | ecosystem: Environmental > Aquatic > Freshwater > Ice > Liftoff...
AGTAACGATCGGCGACGGCGCGATTATCGCGGCGGGAGCCGTGGTCACCAAAGATGTGCCGCCGTACACCATTGTGGGTGGCGTGCCCGCGCGGGAAATCCGCAAACGCTTTTCGACCGAAGACATCGCATTTCTGTCGGAGTTTCAATGGTGGAACCGACCAGCCGCTTGGCTCCGCGCCAATTTCTCCGCCCTGCATGACATCCGGGCACTGCGCGACCTGGCAAAACGGGGCGACGCATGAGTCTGAAAGTGTTGTTCGTATCCAGCCTCTACCCCAGCCCGGAGAATCCGTGGGCCGGCATGTTTCACACGCCAACTTTTGCCCGCTTGCGAGACCGGTGTGACATTCGCATCATCCGGGCGCAAATGACGCCTGTTTACCGAGCTGCCCCCCCCCCGACGGCAAGCGAGCCGGGCGTCACTACTGTCGCGGCTTCGTATATTCCGAAGTGCGGGGTGCTGAACGGCTGGCTGTTTGCGCGCTCGCTTCGCGAGACGTTTTTCAGGCTGTTAGATCAGGAAGCTGCCGATATCGTGTTCACCACTTGGATGTATCCCGACGCCTACGGCGTGATGCTGTTGTGCCGGGAACGACGAATCCCCTATGTGTGCGACGCCGTTGGTTCCGACGTAAATCGGTTCTTGGAGTATCCCGTGCGGCGGCGGCAGGTGCTGACAGTCGCGCATCAGGCGAAAGCTATTGTCGCTCGCAGCTCGGCCTTGAAAGAGAAACTGGTGCAGGCGGGAATTGAACCGGCCAAGGTGACACTCCTCTACAACGGCGTCGATCACGCAACGTTCAAGCCGCTCGACCGGGCGGCTTGCCGGGCTAAGTTGGGAATTTCCCAGCAAGAAAAGTGGATTCTTTTCTTGGGTGGCTTCGTGCCGGTCAAGAACCTCACAACGCTCCTGCAAGCCATGCGGCGGCTGACTTCATCTCCCGGCCAGTCAGTGCGACTGTTCTTAGGCGGCTACGGACATTTGAAAGATCAGCTCCGGCAGGAGGCCGAATCGTTGGGGATTTCGGCAGCCGTGCGCTTCAGCGTCGAGCCGGTCCCGCGCGCCGAAGTGCCGACATGGATCAACGCGGCGGATGTGGTTTGCCTGCCGAGCCTGAATGAAGGGATACCGAACATCATTTTGGAGACGATGGCGTGCGGGGTACCGTCTGTGGCATCGCGCGTCGGCGGCATCCCGGAGGTTCTACCGGAGTCGGCGGGTATTCTGGTGAACAATCCGACCGACGCCAACGAACTGGCGAACGCCCTGACGCGGGCACTGCAGCACCCGTGGGATCGCGCCGCGATTCAGGCGAAAGCCGGTCAATATGATTGGAACCGGACGGCGGACACGCTCTATCAGGTATTGCTGAATGCTTCCCGAAATTAACTCCGCCAAATCGTTCCATCTTCTCGACGAGTGGGTAACGCTCACCGAGCGATGGTGCAATGTGCGCGCGCACCGGATCAACCTGACCGGTGAGCACGGCGGACAGTTGCAGTGGGTCGTCTATCAAAGCGGCAGCCAAATCATTCAGCCGCTGCTCGCCCCATATCTGGGATTTGAGTTCACATCCACGCCCACGGACCAAGCCCATCGCATCACTCGCCAGTGGCACGAGGTCGCGGAATTGTTTGTGAGCGAGCTTCGCAAACTCGGCTGGAACAAGTGGCTGTGTTTGCCGCCGAGTATTACCGATGTCCGCCCGTTCACGTGGGCGAAAGCGCAGGTCTCGCCCCGGTTCACCTACCTGTTACCGGTTGCGGATGCTGGTAACGACCAGTTGCGCTCTCCCGACGTTCGCCGACGGTGCAAGAAGGCAGCTCAAGAAGGTTACGTCGTCGAACACAATGACGATCTGGACGCGATGATGGCCTCGCTCAAATCCACCGAAGCCAAACAGGGATTTGATTACGCCGTCACCCGCGAGAATCTGGCCGAAGCCTTGGCGGCGCTCGGGCCTGACCGCTTCCGGATTTACAACGCGTATGACAAGGATCGCCAGCCGGTCAGCACAATGGTTGCCCTCTATCGGCCGGGCGCGCCGATTCAGGAATGGGTGGCCGGGACGGTGTCGGAGCATTTGAAGAGCGGCGTCAGTCAATTGGTCTTCGCCAAGGTTTTGGAGGACGTGCAGACGCTGGACGCACCGGTGTTTGATTTTTGCGGGGCGAATTTCCCGTCAGTCGCCGCGGCGAAACTACAACTGGGCGGCACGCTTACGACCTATTACCAGTTGGAACCACAAACCTGGCGGCAAGTGGCCAAGTCCGCCGTCAAACTAATCCGGCATCGATGAGTTATCGCTGGGCCATCATTTCCAACACGACCGTCTCCCCCCTGATCGCCCAACTGCGTAAGGCAGTCGGCACGAAGCAACCGTGTGAGTTTCACGTTGCCCAGTATGGCGAAGCGGATCAGCAGGTACTCACACCAGCCAGCGCGCTGTACTCGTTTGCGCCGAACTTGATCGTCGTCCTCCTTGATCTCCAACAAATCAAACCTGGTCTGGAGACTTCGTTCGCCTTTGAAACACCCGACGCCCGGTCGGCCATCTGCCGAGAGTTGGTCGCGCTTACGGTTGGCTACGTCAAAGCGTTGCGGGCCAATTCGACGGCGACATTGTTGATTAACAATTTTCCCGTGCCGCACCGCACGGCCCTCGGCATCGGCCTTGATCCGCTTTGGAAAAATGCGTTGCGCGACATCAACCTTCAGATTGCCGGTGCCGTACGCGAAATCCCGCAGTGTTACCTCTACGATCTCGACAGCCTGTGGACGGAAGCCGGTATTGCCGACCGCGACCGCCGCTTTGAAATGCTCGCGCAATTTCCGTACGGCCCCAAGATGCAGCAACTGCTGATTGCCGAATGGCTGCGCTACTTCCGCACGCTGCAAGGCCTGTCCCGTAAGTGCATCGTCGTTGACCTCGATAACACGCTGTGGGGCGGCATCCTCGGCGAAGACGGCCCAGACAAGCTGCACCTAGGCGATACGCCGGAAGGGCGGCCATTTCGCCAGTTGCAGACCGCACTAAAAGCACTGCAACGCCGGGGCGTCTTGCTTGCCATCGCGAGCAAAAACAACTCCGCCGACGCGCTCGCCGTTCTGGATAACCATCCCGACATGATTCTGCGCCTCGCCGATTTTTCAGCACTCCAAATCAACTGGCAAGACAAGGCAACGAATCTGCGCGCGATCCTGACCGAGCTAAACATCGGGCCACAACACCTCGTGTTTCTCGACGACACTCCAGCCGAGCGCAAGTGGGTCCGCGACTCGTTACCGGAAGTGCTCGTCCCTGAACTACCACAAGACACCGCCCGGTATGCCGACGTCCTCACCGAATGCGAACTTGATACGCTGTCGCTCACGGAGGAAGACCTCAAGCGCACGCAGATGTATCACGAAGACCGGGAACGGCGGGTCGCACAGGTCGCGGCCCCCTCCTACGAAGACTTTCTCAAGCAGTTGGAGTTGCAGGTCGAGATCGTCAGTCTGCCCGCGTCCCACGTTGAGCGTGCTGCCCAGCTCTGTCAGCGTACCAACCAATTCAACCTAACGACCCGGCGCCACACCGCAGAGCAATTGACCCGCTTTGTCGAGTCCCCGGACTCGGAAGTGTTTTTGATGAAAGTGGCCGATCGTTTCGGCGATTACGGCTGGACTGGATTGGCCATCGCACAAATCAACGACCAAACGGCAACCATTGATTCGTTCCTCGTCAGTTGCCGGGTCTTGGGGAAGCACGTGGAGTTTGCGCTGTTCTGGGCGATTACAGAATGGGCGAGGAGCCGCGACTGCCGGCATCTCGCAGGAACTTTCCTACCCACGGCCAAGAATTCGCTCTGCGCTGATTTTTACACCAAGTGCGGCCTGAAGCCGGTCGGCGAGTCGGCATTCGCCGCCCCGGTTGCCGATCTACCGCCCCCCTCGATTCAACACATTAAATTGACGGTCAGCGCCAAAGGAGATCCCCTACCCCATGGTTGAGATCAAACAAATCATCGCGACCACGTTGCAGATTCCACTGGAGTCCGTCCGGGACGACAGTTCCAATCAGAGCATTCCCGAATGGGATTCGCTCGGTCACATGAACTTGATCATGGCGCTGGAAAAACATTTCGGCGTGGCGTTTACCTTGGATGAGATCATTGAGTTGACTGATCTCGCCACCATCCAGCGCGTCATTTCCGAAAAAAAAGGTTAAACCCTCGTTGAGCAGCGCCACATCCATACCGGTTTGCCCCAATCCTCGCTTCGACGAGTTTCAGGTCGGCCAGAAGATCGCTTTCGAAACGGTATTTACCGGTGACGAGATTGAGCAGTTCGCGAAACTGTCCGGCGATTGGAATCCGCTCCATGTGGACGCCGCATACGCCAACCGCACGCCATTCCGGCAGCGTGTCGTTCATGGAATGCTGGCGTCGTCGCTGTTTTCGCGCGTGGCCGGGATGCACTTTCCCGGTCAGCAGTCGCTGCTGCTGCAAGTGGAGAATGTGGCGTTTCACGGTCCGATTCTGGAAGACGAGCCGCTCCGCTGCGAAGCCGAACTGCGTGAGATTCATAAACTATTTCAGATCCTCGTCATCGCCGTGCGCATTACCGGACGCTACGGACGATTACGGGTTTCCGGCACGATCAAAGTCCAATACCGGCAAGAGAAGCAAGCCACTCCAGCCCTACCGCAATGGGAGACTATTATGCAAACTGACTTGAGTAACCGCGTCGCACTCGTTACCGGCGCAAGCCGGGGAATTGGCGCTGCCATCGCCGCCGCACTCGGCGGGTGTGGCGCGAAAGTCGTCGTGAACTACCACACCTCCGCCGCACTGGCCGACGAGACAGCCCACCGGGTTGAGCAAGCCGGTGGGAAAGCCATCACGGTGAAAGCCAATGTCGCCGCCCGCGACGAAGTTGCCGCGCTGGTGAAACAGGCCACCAGCCAGTTCGGGCCAATCGACCTGCTGGTGAATAACGCCACGGCTCCCGTCGAATCGCTCGGTTTCCTAGAAACACCATGGGACCTCATGGAACGCGACTTTCGGATTCATGTCGGCGGCGCATATAATTGTCTGCAAGAAGTCCTGCCGGGCATGGTCGAAAAGAAGTTTGGCCGAATCGTGTCACTCTTGACGGTTTATCTGGAATCGCCGCCCCCCCGGGGAGTCGGAGCCTATGTCACAGCCAAAAGCGCGTTGATGGGGCTGACGCGAACTGTTGCCGGTGAATACGGCCGGTACGGGATCGCCACCAACATGGTGTCACCTAGTGTGGTCGAAACCGATCTGACCGCCGATCTCGACGAGCGCGCCAAGAAGATGATCGCCTCCCGTGTTCCGGTCGGACGCTTGGCAAACCCGGAGGATGTAGTCGGGCCGGTATTGTTCTTACTCTCCCCGGCCGCCAGCTACATCAATGGCGCTAACTTTAGCGTGAATGGCGGATTGCAGTTCTGATTCGGCGCGCTAATGAAGATTGTCCTGTTCGAACCGCAATGGCTCACCAGTTGGCTGAAGTTTCGCGCCGAGTGCTATCCCAAGTATCCACACTATGCGACCGAGAGCTTTTATCAATACCGGTTCCTCGACTGCCCGGCCAATGTCCGCCCGATTCACGCCTTGGCAATTCACAATGAGAATGTCGTCGGGGAGACGTATTCCGTACCGGTCACGATGCTTGCCAACGGCCAAGAATATTCTGCGTGGGCACCGGCCGACATCATGGTGAGTGCCGAATTTCGCAAGGTGGGATTGTGGCGGTTTCTCATGACCGAAGCAGCCCGGCATCACGCCACCAAGTCATTCATCGCGGTCGCAGCCGGTCAACATACGTATGCCTTTTACGCAATGTTTGGAGAACATGAGGCGCTCACGGTGGGCCGATGGTTTCATTTCCCGTTGGAGTTCCGCAGCTATTTCATCCGCAAAGGGAAATCTTCCGGACTGGCCGCAGTGTTGAATGGCGTGTTACAACCGGCTCATTGGAAACGACGGCGCACCTTGAAACGGTACACGCGTCTCCCCGACGGCACTCAGATCAACCCGGTGACTGTGCCGGATAATTTCTCCAATCGGCCGTTCATCGGAACGGAGTTCGCCAGCGTCAACGACGCTGACTGGTATCACTGGCGCGGCCGAGCGGTGGCTGGATTCAAAGACACTGACCAGTTTTTTGAAGTTCGGCGCGACAATCAGGTCGTCGGGTTTGCCATCGGTGGCGTTGTTAGCCGCCATGTGGCCGACAACACACCGCCGTCGCGAGTTGGTATCATCAAAGAGTGTCGCACCCTGAGCGAACACGCAGACGTCCGCCCCGCCTTGCTCGCTCATTGCGCTCAATGGTTGATCGCACATGGCGCGGAGGAAGCCGTTCGCATCTTCGCACCCGCCATACAAGCCGAAGAGCTAAGCTCGCTCGGTTTCATTCCCCGCGAGGACAAACAAGCAGTCATCGGCGGTCCGTTGCTGGCGGCATTCAAACAGACAACCGCCGGGATTTGCGCGTATGACGACATTGAAGCGCGCGAGTGTTGATGATGCGTAACGCCCTGATCGTCACTTATGTTTGGCCGCCGTTTGGGCATGCGCCGGTGCAGCGGGTGTTGCGATTCTGCAAGTATCTGCCGCAATTCGGGTGGAAACCGATCGTGTTGACGGTCGCCAATCCGACGGCGCAGATGCAGACCGGCGAAACGGGCGAAGGGATCATGGAGAATTTGGAAGTCCACCGGGCGCTGACAATTGAACCACCATACGCGCTGAAGGCGAAACTCCGGGATTGGTTGCGCAAGCGGGCCGCTGCACCGAAGCCGGACACCGGGTCGGTTCCGTTGCACGCCAAGGTGCAGGTGCTGGATTCGCATGTCGGCTGGGTGCCGTTGGCGACATTGCGCGGGTGGCCGTTGATTCGGAGCCGGAAAATTGACGCGATTTTTGTGTCCGCACCGCCCTTCTCCAGTTTGTTGATCGGGAAATACCTGTCGAAGCTGACCGGGTGCCCGTTGGTCGTGGACTTTCGGGATGAATGGTGCGGATTTCTGTCGTGGGGTTATGAATCAGGCGGCGGTCGCAATCAAATGGCGGAGCGCATGGAAAGCGGCGTGATCCGCACTGCCCGTAAAGTCGTTTCGGTTTCGCGCGGTATCACGGCAAATTTTCAGAAGCGTTATCCTGAACTTGGTCAGGAGCGATTTGTCACGATACACAACGGCTTTGATCCGGATGATTTTCCAGCAACGCTCACCGCTCCGGCACCGCAAAAGCCCGGTAAGCTCCGGATTACCTTCGTGGGAACGATCGTGCGATTGACGACTGCCCGCCATTTCTTGCAGGCGCTGGCAGCGAATCCTGCGGTGGCCGGACAGATCGAAGCGCACTTTTACGGTCGCATTACCCCGGAGGAAGCGATGTTCTTTAACCAACCGTCTGTGCAAGGTGTCGTACATGTGCACGGCTATCTGGCTCACAAAGACGTGCCGGGCACGCTCTGTGAAAGCGATGTTCTGCTGGTGACGCTGGATGCCATTCCCGGTGCGGAACGGGTGCCGACCGCGAAAATATTCGAGTATTTGGCCGCCCGCCGGTTTATTCTTGCCATCGTGCCAGAGGGAGAAACATCCGCTTGTGTCCGCACCTGTGGGGCCGGTCGTGCGGTTGCGCCGCAGGATTCCGCAGCGTTACAGGAAACGCTGGCGTGGCTCGTCAATAATCGGGACGCTGTTCGCTGCCTGCCGGATTACCGGGAAGATCAAGTGCAGCAGTTTAGCCGCAAGATCGAAACGAAGTCACTGGCCGCCATTTTTGACGAAGTGTGCCAACCAAATTGAGGAAAATATGAACATGGAAAAACCACAAGTCGCGGTGATTGGAGCCGGGTATTGGGGCGTGAACCTCGTCCGCAACTTTCACCAGTTGGGCGCGTTACGGGTGGTCTGCGAAAGCTCGGCGCAGCAGCAGGCGGCGATTCGGCAGAAACACCCGGACGTGAAGTTTGTGGAGGACTACCAAGCCGTTCTGCGGGATGCCACCGTTCCAGCCGTGGTCATCGCCACGCCCGCTGTGACCCATTACGACTTTGTCAAACAGGCGCTGCTGGCCGGTAAGGATGTATTCGTCGAGAAGCCAATGGCGTTGCGGCGGCAGGAAGGCGAGGAACTGGTTAATCTCGCGCAGGAGCGTGGTCGCATTCTCATGGTCGGGCACATTCTCCAGTATCACCCGGCGGTGATGAAGTTAAAGGAGTTGGTCAATCAAGGCGCACTGGGACGCATTCAGTACATCTATTCCAACCGACTCAACATCGGTAAGATCCGCACCGAGGAGAACATCCTCTGGAGTTTCGCGCCGCACGACATTTCGGTGATCCTGATGCTGCTGGGCGAAACGCCAACCAGCGTCACCGCCCAAGGCGGCAGCTACCTCAGCGACCAGGTGCCAGACGTGACGATGACCACCCTTGCATTTGCAAGCGGTGTCCGTGGCCATATTTTTGTCAGTTGGCTGAATCCATTCAAGGAACAGAAACTGGTCGTGGTCGGCGATAAGAAGATGGTCGTATTCAACGACGCGTCCCCCAATGAGAAACTCGTTGCCTACGCCCACTCCGTGGAATGGGTGGATCGCAAGCCGGTCGCCAAGAAGGCCGACGCCGAGGTCATCCCCCTCGACGCCAGCGAGCCGTTGAAACAGGAGTGCGCTCATTTTCTAGAATGTATCGCCACCCGTCAGCAACCCCGCACCGATGGTCGGGAAGGTTTGGCGGTTCTATCCGTCCTTGATGCCTGCCAGCAATCTCTCGACAAAGGTGGTGCAACCATCAGTCTTCAGTCTTCCGGCTCCGGTCTTCCGTCTTCCGTTTTCGTCCACGAATCTTCCTACGTGGACGATGGCTGCGAAGTGGGCGACGGCACGAAGATTTGGCATTTCTCGCACGTGCTGAAAGGGAGCAAAATCGGCCAGAACTGCAACCTCGGCCAGAATGTCGTCGTCGGCCCCAAAGTCACCATCGGCAATGGCGTGAAAATCCAGAACAACGTCTCCGTCTATCAAGGCGTGACATTGGAGGACGACGTATTCTGCGGCCCCTCGATGGTGTTCACGAACGTCATGAACCCGCGCAGCGCGATTCGCCGCATGGACGAACTCAAGCACACCCTCGTCAAGCGCGGCACAACCATCGGCGCCAACGCCACCATTGTTTGTGGCACTACCTTGGGCCGGTATGCTTTCATTGGCGCGGGCACGGTCGTCACCAAAGACGTACCGGACTATGCGCTGATTGTGGGCAACCCCGGCCGGCTCATCGGTTGGATGTGCCAGTGTGGTGTCCGGCTACCGTTCAAAGTGGATGCCGACAAGTCCGAGATCGGTGCCTGCACCGCCTGCGGCAAGACCTACCGTCACACCGGACGGCAAGTCACGCTCCAATCATAGTGGGAGCGACATTTCTGTCGCGACCGGTAGAGGGTGACATCTTGACGATATGGGAATATGGGGATAGGTATTGCCATATAAAGACGACGATTGATATTCCAGATGCGTTGATGATTCGCGCCAAGAAAAAGGCGGCCGAGTTACGACGACCAGTCCGGGAATTGGTCATCGAGGGTTTGCAGGCACGCTTGGACGAGAAACCAAGTCAACAAGCCGTAAAGCAACCGGTCACCATTCGCTGGGTCACCCACCCGGGAGGCCCCCCGCCCGATGTTGATCTTTCCGACCGCACCAGCATGCAGAAGCTCTTTGAAAGATGATTGCGCTGGACACAAATCTGTTGGTCTATGCCTATCTCTCGCAGGTTCCCGAACATCTGGCAGCACGGCAAGCCATCGAAAGTGCCGTTCAAAATATTGCCGGGTGGGGAATCGCAATGTCAACTCTGGGTGAATTCTGGTGTGTGACGACTCATCCCCGATGTAGTGGAGGCCCTGCACAACCAGCCCAAGCCCGCACGTTCATCAGCAACCTACTCGACGACGGCAACGGAGCAGTCTGGCAGCCAAGTCCTGATTTTGGGCAACGCCTGCTCCAACTGGCTGAGGATCTCAAAGTTACCGGTCCCCGAATTTTCGACCTGCAAATCGCGCTGATCGCTTTCGAGAATGGCGCGACAGAAATCTGGTCCCATGACCGCAATTTTACAGCCGTGCCCGGGCTGAAAGTACGCGATCCGCTTAACACCGCCCCCTAAGCAGTTCAACGGAAATCCCTGCGAACCAATCCTTTATGTCCCTCTGGTCTTTGATTGCAGTCGATCTTCGCGCGAAGGCGCAATGGATGTACGACCGGGTCTCGGGGCGGACCATCTTGAAAACGCTACTGACTGACGGCACCTGCGCGATGCTCCTCTACCGGTTCATGCAAGCCAGCCAACGCTGCGGCTTGACGCCCTTGGCGATGATTTTTAACAAACTCAATCCCTGCATCATCGGACGCCGGGCAAATTTCGGACCGGGGTTCGTGCTGATTCATAGTCAGGGAGTGGTAATCAACTCTGCCGTGACCGGTGGAAGTAACGTGTTCATCGAACACCAAGTCACCATCGGCGCGGAGAAACAGCAGGCCCCAGTGCTCGGTGACAATGTATTCATCGGTGCCGGTGCAAAAATCCTCGGCGCGGTGCGCATTGGCAACAATGTAAAAGTCGGTGCCAACGCTGTCGTCACCAAAGACGTACCTGATGGCGCGACCGTTGTCGGCATCCCGGCCAAAGTCATCAAAATCCACGGAAAGGTAGTGAATGAAAGTTCCCTTACTTGATCTCAAGGCGCAATACGTCACCATCCAAAATGAACTGGAAGCCGCCGCCCTAAAGACGTTGCGGGATGGCAAATACATTCTCGGACCGGAGGTCGGCGAGTTAGAATGCGCATTGGCGGGGTATACCGGGGCCAAACATGTCATCGGTTGCGCCTCCGGCTCAGATGCACTCTTGCTCGCCTTGATGGCGTTGAACATCGGGCCGGGCGACGAAGTTATCACCACGCCACACACGTTTTTTGCGACGGTGGGCGCGATTGCCCGGTTGGGGGCGAAAACCGTCTTCGTGGATATTGACCCCGTCACCTTCAACATCAACGTCCAAGGTCTA
>Ga0105047_10017684_pt1 | contig 11094 bp, 14 predicted proteins | sample MAT04_FD_78384 | JGI IMG/M metagenome (GOLD analysis project Ga0105047, IMG submission 78384) | Freshwater microbial communities from Lake Fryxell liftoff mats and glacier meltwater in Antarctica - MAT-04 (megahit assembly) | ecosystem: Environmental > Aquatic > Freshwater > Ice > Liftoff...
ACCGGATGGTGGCTCTGATCTGCGACGACACCCTTTATCTCAAACCGACGCCGGGCGCGCTGGCCCTGCTGCCCGACACCGAGCAAGCCCCGCCGTTTTCCCGGGCCAAGCCCTATCTGATGCTGACCGATGCGCTGGACGACCCCGATCTGGTGGCGCGCGCCCTGCGGGCCGTGGCCAGCGAGTCGCCCCCCCCAAAACCGAAAAAGGCCCGATGATGGAGTGGATCACCGATCTTGACAGCCTGCTCGGCCATTACGGCACGCCCGGTCAGCCCGCGCTGGCCAAGGTCACCCCGCATCTGACCCCTGGCTACGCCGCCTTCATCGCGCGGTCGCGGTTCTGCCTGATGTCGACCGTCGGCCCCGAAGGCACCGACGGCAGCCCGCGCGGCGACATTGATGCCGTGGTGACGGCGCTGGATGCCAACACGCTGGCGATGCCCGACTGGAAGGGAAACGAGCGCATCGACTCGCTGCGCAACATCCTGCGCGACGGGCGGCTGTCTCTGTGTTTTCTGATCGCCGGGTCCACGACCGCGGTCCGGGTGAACGGCACCGCGCGCCTGACCGCCGACGCGGGCTTGTGCGCCCGGTTCGAACGCGACGGCAAACATCCCCGAAGCGTGATCGTGATCACCATTGCCGAGGTCTATTCCCAATGCGCCCGCGCGCTGCAACGCTCGGCGCTGTGGACGGCCGGAGACCAGTCAGCCGGCCTGCCCACCGCCGGGCAGATGCTGCAGGACGCCACCGAAGGCCGCATCGACGGGGCCGCCTATGACGCCGAACGCACCACGCGGGCGCATCTGGGGATGTGGTAACGCCTTGGGCCGGCAACCGGCTCAGGCCGCCAGCAACGCCGCGTCGCGCTGCCGCACCACGGGGCGCGCGGTCTGGGTGTATTGCAGGCTGGGGCAGGGCAGATCGGGAAACAGCCGCGCCAATTCGTCCCGCGCGGCGCGGTCAACCCCAGACAGTGACAGCGCGGTCGGAAGAAAGCTTTCGGTCAGCACGCCATCGGACCGGACAAGGTGATGCTGATCCAGCAGGAAATGCACATAAGTGACCGGCGCCACCGGGTCGGCCTGCCGCACCGAATGCCCGTTGATCAGCGCGCGTGCCGCCACCAGCACCTGATCGGCGCCGAACAGCAGTTCGGCCTGCCAGCCGCTGACGCAAACCCGGTGCTGCGGTGACAGGCCCATCCGCCGCACGGGCATGTTCGCTCCCAGTGATCCGGCGTCGAACATCACCGGGCAAAGGGCAGGATCGGCCTGCAATTCGGCCATGCTGACCTGCCGTGTCGCCACCCACAGCACCGGCTGCCAACCGGCGTCCTGGGTCCACACGCGGTCGTCCAGGCTTAGCATCTCGACAGCCTTGGGTCCGCGCTCGGTGTCAATCAACGTGCCCGCGACAAAGCACACCAGCATCCCGACATCGTCGATGATAGCGCCGAGGCTGTCATCCGGCCCCAGTTCGGTCAGCCGGACCGTGTAGGTGCCGCCCGCCGGAAAGACCACCTGCATCGACTGCGTGGTCCAGGTGGTAGAGGTCGGAAAGAAATCCTGGGTCTCGATCACAGTGCCCGCGCTGTCGACGATCTCGACACGGAAGCCCTCGATCCCGGCATTCCCGAGCGATGCGGTTCGCAGCGCTGTGCGGAACGTGAAATCGGTGGTCTGCTTGTTGGTCAGGGTAAAGGTCTGCGACATCTGGGTCGTCGGGCCCGCGTTGCCGTCCATCTCGGCCACCGCGTTGCCCGACCCGTTGCCAAGATAGGCGTTCTCGGCAAAGTTGGTTTCCAGATCGGTTCCGGTCCACCCGGCATTGCCAAGGCTGAAGCTGCCGTTCACGATCACGTTGGACAGGGGCATGCGTCGGGCCTCGGATTGGGTGCTGATCCGAGACAATCATGAAAAAACGGAGGAACTGTGGCGGACGCCGGCCTTGTTCATGAACAATTAAGCTGGTTTTGCCCAACCGTTGCCACATTGCACAACGGCTCAGGCCGCCAGCCCCTTGGACCCCATGTCGATGAACTTCTGCCGCCGGTCCTTGACCAACGTGTCGGGCTTTTTCGACGACAGCTCTTTCAGCATCGCCTCGATCGCCTTGCCGACCGCCTCGATGGCCTCTTTTCGGCCCCGCTGCGCGCCGCCAAGGGGTTCCTTGACGATCCTGTCGATCACGCCCAGCTTCTGCAGGTCCTGCGCCGTCAGCCGCAGCGCCTCTGCGGCTTCGCGCATCTTTTCGGCGTCTTTCCACAGGATGGATGCACAGCCTTCGGGGCTGATCACCGAATAGACCGAGTGTTCCAGCATCGCCACCCGGTTGGCCGTGGCAAAGGCCACCGCGCCGCCAGACCCGCCTTCGCCGATCACCACGGCAATCAGCGGCACACCGATTTCAAGGCATTTCTGGGTCGACCGCGCAATCGCCTCGGCCTGACCGCGTTCCTCGGCCCCCTTGCCGGGATAGGCGCCGGGGGTGTCGACCAGCGTGATCACCGGCAGCCGGAACCGGTCTGCCAGGTCCATCAGCCGAATGGCCTTGCGATAGCCCTCGGGCCGGGCCATGCCAAAGTTCCGCTCGATCCGGGTCTTGGTGTCGTGCCCCTTTTCGTGGCCGATCACCATCACCGGAATGTCGTTGATCCTCGCGACGCCCCCCATCACCGCATGGTCGTCGGCAAAGTTGCGATCGCCAGCAAAGGGGGTGAATTCGCTGAACAGGGCGTCGATATAGTCTTTGCAATGCGGGCGGTCCGGGTGGCGCGCCACCAGGCATTTCTGCCAGGGCGTCAGGCCGCGATACAACTCTTTCAGCAGGGCATCGGCCTTCTTGTCCAGCGCCTCGGCCTCTTTCGAGACGTCCATCGCGGTGTTGCCCCGCGCCATCGCGCGCAACTCTTCGGCCTTGCCTTCGATCTCGGCCAGCGGCTTTTCGAATTCCAGATAGTTCATGGGGCTCTCCACCGACTGACCTTTGCTATATGGCCGTGGCCCGCCCAAGATGCAACTCGGCAAGATTTGTGAGCGGACGGCATGTCATGCTCACGGGGGGGGGCTTGGGGAAAGATCATGAGGCGGTGTCTGCCGCTGCCGGCCCTAATGCCGGCCTGAACGCCGCATAGGACCAAGGGTCATCGGTCTGGCGTCCGGCCTCGGGCGGGTTGCCCGCCGACGTTCCGGCGTCCAGGAATCATCCGAACGCGCCAATGGACACCGACCCCCAAGGCGGTGATCACCGAAATCTGCATGCCGCTGCGCTGATGTCCGCAAACAGCATCGCCCCGGACTTGCGTCCGGGGCGTGCATCCTCCCCAGAATGCTGCGCAGGGCCTCCCCTCCCCACACAGCGGGGTATCCGTTTGCATCGCGCCGCGATTCTGCGCGATGCATGATATTTTATGACTATTTTATGATCCGTCTGTCAACTGACCCTGAGTCAACCGGCAGCAATCATCTCGGCCTGCCGCACGATGACTTCGGCCTGCTTGATCGAGGCGATATCCAGCAGCCGGCTCTTGAACACTGTGGCCCCTTCGCCCCGGGCCTCTGGCAGCGGTTTGGGCGGGCGGGTGGCGCGGGCTGGGTGCGAAAGCTCATGCGTGTCCCGGCAATAAAATTCCAACGGAAGGCCTGCGGGTGATGCAATCTTGCGCGGACGGCAAGCGCATTTCGCAGTTGCAGCATGGGTGACTTTCACAACCCGCGCAAACCTGCGCAGACTTTGCACCATGATCACCGTCACGCCCGCCACATTTCCGCTTGCCCAGACGTTCACCATTGCGCGGGGGTCCAAGACCCATGCGGATGTGCTGACCGTCGATATCCGGCGGAACGGGCAGACCGGGCTTGGGGAATGCGTGCCCTACGCGCGGTATGGCGAAAGCCTGGCCTCGGTGGCGGCGCAGATCGCGGGCCTGCCGCACGACATCAGCCGCGATGCGCTGCAATCCGCCCTGCCCGCCGGGGCCGCGCGCAATGCCGTGGACTGTGCCTTGTGGGATCTGGACGCCAAGACCGCCGGTGCCCGGGTCTGGCAGATCGCCGGACTGCCAGCACCGGGGCCGATGATCACGGCCTATACCCTGTCTTTGGGCACGCCTGACACCATGCGGGCGGCCGCCGTCGCCAACGCCCACCGACCGATCCTGAAGATCAAGCTGGGGACCCCCGATGACATGCCGCGGCTCGAGGCGGTGCGCGCAGGCGCGCCGCGCGCCATCCTGATCATCGACGCCAACGAAGGCTGGACGCCCGAGGTCTACGCCGACCTTGCGCCGCATCTGATCCGGCTGGGCGTCGCGTTGGTGGAACAGCCGCTGCCCGCCGGAGCGGACGACATGCTGTCGGAGATGGCGCGTCCGCTGCCGGTCTGCGCCGACGAGTCCTGCTTTGACCGGGCCTCGCTGGTGGCGCTGGCGGGGCGGTATGACCTGATCAACCTGAAACTCGACAAGACCGGGGGGCTGACCGAAGCCCTGGCGACCCGGGACGCCGCCCGGCGGATGGGCTTTGGCGTGATGGTCGGCTGCATGGTCGGCTCAAGCCTCGCCATGGCGCCTGCGGTGCTGGTGGCGCAGGGGGCGGCCTACACAGATCTTGACGGGCCGCTGCTTCTGTCCCAAGACCGGGTGCACCCGCTGCGATACGACGCCGATGGCGTCCACCCATCTGAACCCGAACTCTGGGGATGACCATGACCAGAACCGTCTATGTGAACGGCCACTATCTGCCCGAAGATCAGGCCACCGTGTCGATCTTTGACCGCGGATTTCTGATGGCCGACGGGGTTTACGAGGTGACCACGGTGCTGGATGGCAAGCTGATCGACTTTGACGGCCATTGCGCGCGGATGGGACGCAGCCTTGCGGAACTGGACATGGCGATGCCCTGCAGCGATGCGGCGCTGCTGACCATCTTCCGCGATCTGGTGCGCGTCAACGACATCACCGATGGCATGGTCTATCTGCAGGTGACGCGCGGCAATCCGGGCGACCGCGATTTCGCCTATCCGGCCGAGGGCACGGCGCCGACCGTGGTCGCATTCACCCAGGACAAGCCCGGCCTTGCTGACAGCCCCGCCGCCAAAACCGGCTGGAAGGTGGTCTCGGTGCCGGACCTGCGGTGGGGGCGGCGCGATATCAAGACGACGCAGCTTTTGTATCCGTCGATGGCCAAGATGATGGCCAAGGCGGCGGGCGTCGATGACAGCTGGTTTGTCGAAGATGGCACCGTGACCGAAGGCACCTCAAACAATGCCTACATCGTGCGCGGCAACCGGATCATCACCCGCCCGCTGAGCCACGCCATTCTGCACGGCATCACCCGGGTTGCCGTGCTGCGGCTGGCCGCCGAGGCGCAGATGGAGGTCGAAGAGCGTCCCTTCACCATCGCCGAGGCGCAGGGCGCGGACGAGGCGTTCATCACCTCGGCCTCGGCCTTTGTGATGCCGGTGGTGCAGATCGACGGGGTCGATCTGGCACAGGGCAAACCGGGGCCGCTGACCACGCGGATGCGCGAGATCTATATCGACGAAATGCGCAAGGCGGCGATCTGAGGGTGTCGTGGTTTCACGACCTGACCGGACTGGCCTCGGACGACCGGGCGACTGTGCAGGCGCAGGTCGTGCCCGACGCAGGGGTGCTGCGCTGCCTTGCCAGCGGGCGCGTGCTGCGGCCGGGACCCCTGCATGTGCCGTCGCTGGCCGAGTAGCGGCAGGACGTGGTGCCAGATCGGGGTCCGCTGCGGCAAACGGTGGTCGTGGCGGATGTGAAAAATCTGCACCTCGACCCCGCCAACGCGGGCGCGGTGTTTCAAGTCGCCTCGCAGTTCAACCTGCTGGAAACGGTCGGTCCGGACGTATCGCCCGAGGAGGGCATCGCGCGCTGTGCCGATGACCACACCCAGGGGCTGCACAACGCTGCCGGCCTTCAGGGTGTCGGCGCCGCCGCCGCCAAACATCGCAGCCGTCATGGTGCTGCCGGCCATGGTGTCGGCCCCCGATCGACCATCGAAATACCCGGCATCGCGATTGTCCGCGATGTCGTCGTGGCCGTCGCCACCGAAGCAGGACCCCTCGCCGGGCGGCCGCAGCAAACTGTCGTTGCCGACATCGCCGTTCAGCGTGTCATCGCCCTGCCATCGTTCGATCTGGTCGTCGTCGCCGCCGCCCGACAGCGTATCGTTGGCCGAAGTGCCCTGCAATCTGCTGCAGCCCGGGATCGTCGTCGCCAACTGGCGAAACAATTGCCCGCAACCCCGAACCCCGCAACCGGCGCCCGCACCCCAGCAGATTGTTGCCGGATCAGGTCTTGTGCGCGGTTATTGCCTGCGCAAAGGCCGCCTGTTTGGCGGCATCCGCTGCGGTCTGGTTCTGGACCACCCAGTCGGCGTAGGGCATGCCATAGACGATCTCGCGCGCCTGATCCTTGGTCATCTCGATGCCTTGCGCTGCCGCCGCCTCCTGATACCAGCGGCTGAGGCAGTTGCGGCAGAAGCCCGCCATGTTCATCAGGTCTATGTTCTGAACATCGGGCCGGGCGACCAGCAGGTGTTGCATCAGCGCGCGGAACGCGGCGGCTTCCAGCGATTGGCGGGTTTGCGGGTCCAGGTCGGTCATGCGATCTCCTTCAGGGCGGCGGTCAGGATCGGGGCGAGCAGCGCGGCCCAGGCGGCCTGCCCCGCACTATCGCAGATCAGGTCGTTGCGCACCTCGATCAGCGTGTTGTGCCGCCCGGGTTGCAGGGCGTGGCGGTCGATCGCGTCGCCGGGCAGATGTCCGGCATAGGGTTCGTTGTCGCCGACGCACAGGCCGGGCACCGCCCGCAGCCCGGCGATCAGCGGCCGCGACAGCCGGTCATCCAGATGGCTGTAAAGCACGCCCACCTGCCAGGGCCGTGGCGCGCGGCCCTGCAGGCAGGGGGTGAAGGAATGAATGGCGAGAATCACCGTGTCGCCGCGTGCCGCCAGCCGGGCCAGCGCCTTGTGATACGGGCGGTGCAGCCGGGTCAGCCGGTCGTCGACATCGGCCGGGGTGACATGCCGGTTGGCCGGAATGATGGTGCCGTCATACAGTTTCATCACCAGCGTCGGGTCTTCCTCGCCGCGGTTGGGGTCGATCACCAGCCGGCTGAAGGTTGACCCGATCACCGGACTGTCCAGCGCCTCGCCCAGGGCGCGCGCCACACCGCCCGCGCCCACATCCCAGGCGATGTGCCGGGCCATGTCTGCGGCACCGATCCCCAGATCCCCCCCCCCGACCCAGTCGGGCACATGGTTGCTGGCGTGATCACAGGTCACCAGCCAGCGGCCGGGGCGATCCTGTCCGATGATTTCATAGGCGGTCACGCCCGTCCTCCACAGTACAACTGTTGCATTCGGCATTTATCCGAGGCGAAGGGCAAGCGCCAGTTGCTCCGCTGGCGGGTTTGGGCCATAAGGCCAGCGGCCCACCACGAGACACAGAGACGCGACGAAAGGAACAGGCATGAGACGCCTTCGGAACGTGAAAATCGTGGCCACATTGGGCCCGGCTTCAAGCACATATGAAATGATCCGCGCATTGTTCGAGGCAGGGGCCGATGTGTTCCGCCTGAACATGAGCCACGGCACCCATGATGACATTCGCGCACGCCATGTCATCATCCGCCAGGTCGAGGCCGATCTGGGCCGCCCGATCTGTATTCTGGCCGACCTTCAGGGGCCGAAACTTCGGGTCGGCACGTTCGCCAATCCGGCGGGCGAAGAGTTGATCGAGGGCGCCGCCTTTCGCATGGACCTGTCCACGGCGCCGGGTGATGTGTCCCGGGTGAACCTGCCCCACCCCGAGATCTTTGCCGCGCTGGAGCCGGGATCGTCGCTGCTGGTGAACGATGGCAAGATCCGGCTGCTGGTCGATACCTGCGGCAAGGACTTCGCCAACTGCACCGTGCAGGTCGGCGGCACGATTTCGAACCGCAAGGGCGTGAACGTGCCCGATGTGGTGCTGCCGCTGGCGGCGCTGTCGGAAAAGGACCGGGGCGATCTGGAATTCGTCTGCGAACTGGGATGCGACTGGCTGGCGCTGTCGTTCGTGCAGCGCCCCGAGGATGTGATCGAGGCGCGCGGCCTTGCGCGCGGCCGGGCCCTGATCCTGTCGAAGATCGAGAAACCGGCGGCGGTCAAGGCCTATGACGCGATCCTGCAGGTGTCCGACGGCATCATGGTGGCACGCGGCGACCTTGGCGTGGAACTGCCCGTGACCTCGGTGCCGCCGATCCAGAAGCGCCTGGTGCGCGGCGCGCGGGCGGCGGCCAAGCCGGTGATCGTGGCGACCCAGATGCTCGAATCGATGATCGAATCGCCGGTGCCGACGCGCGCCGAGGTGTCGGACGTGGCAACAGCGATTTACGAGGGCGCCGATGCGATCATGCTGTCGGCCGAATCGGCTGCCGGGCGCTATCCGATCGAGGCCGTCACCACGATGAACAACGTGGCGCTGTCGGTCGAAAAGGACCCCACCTACATGCAGATCATCGAGGCCAGCCGCGCCGTGCGCCGCGAAACCATTGCCGACGGCATCGTGGTGGCCGCGCGCGAGATTGCCGAGGCGACCAACATCCGCGCCATCGCCTGTTTCAGCCAGACCGGCACCACGGCGGCGCTGGTTGCCCGCGAACGCCCCCGGGTTCCGATTCTGGCGCTGACGCCGCTGATGTCGACAGCGCGGCGGATGTCGCTGACCTGGGGTCTGCACTGCGCAATCACCGAACCGCAGGACCGCTTCAAGGGGGCCGTGCTGGCCGCCGTGAAAGTGGCCCGCGACGACGGCTTTGCCGTTCAGGAAGACCTGATCGTCGTCACCGCGGGCGTGCCGTTCAACGTGCGCGGCACAACGAATATCCTGCGTGTGGCGCCCTGTGATGAACGCTTGATCCACAGCGGCGATCCCGAATAGGATCATCGTTAACCAAGGGGGCTGCAGTGGACACCGATCTGATCCTGGTTATCGGAATCTTGCTTGCAGCCCTTGCCATTCCATCCCTTTTGGCCGCGTTTTCGGAAAGCCGCCCGCCGCGGGCCGGGGCGATCATGCTGTTGATCGGCGGAGTGATGATCGTGGTGGCGCTGTCGCAAAAGACCGGCGGCTATACCTTTGGCGAGATCCCGGATCTGTTCATCACCGTCATCGGCCGGTATCTGAACTGATCCTCTTGCACTTCTGGCGGCAGCGTCCTATACGCCGCCCTTCGGAATACCCCCGCGCGGCTGGCCAAAGTGGCATGCCAAGCCGCGCCTGATACGATGGAGATCGAAATGCCCAAGATGAAGACCAAGTCGGCGGCCAAGAAGCGGTTCAGCTTCACAGCCACCGGTCGGGTGAAAGCCGGCGTTGCCGGCAAACGCCACGGCATGATCAAACGATCGACGAAATTCATTCGTGACGCTTCGGGGACCATGCTCCTGAACCCGTCCGATGCGAAGATCGTCAAGAAATACATGCCCTACGACCGGTAAGGAGAGCAACCGATGTCCCGCGTTAAATCCGGCGTAGTCACGCACGCCCGCCACCGCAAGGTGATCAAGAAGGCGGCTGGCTATTACGCCGCCCGTTCCACGAACTTCAAGACGGCCACGCAGGCGGTCGACAAGGCACAGCAATACGCCACCCGCGACCGCAAGACCCGCAAGCGCAACTTCCGCGCCCTGTGGATCCAGCGGATCAACGCGGCGGTGCGGATGTTCGATCCGGCCTTCACCTATTCGCGCCTGATCGACGGTCTGGCCAAGGCTGGCATCGAAGTGGACCGCAAGGTTCTGGCCGATCTGGCGGTGCACGAGCCCGAGGCGTTCAATGTCATCGCCTCGCAGGCCCGCGACGCTGCGGCGGCTGCCGCAGCCTGATCTGACCAAGGTCTGCCTAAAAACCCCGCTGCCCCCCCGGGTGGCGGGGTTTTGCATTGCGGCGGTTTTCTGACCTTGCACCTCCGGTCCCTTATGCCGACCGGCACCTCTGGTGGCGGCTTCGGAAGCCTCCGGCGGGGATATTTCAGTCAGAGCGAAAGGGCTTAGACCCCGTCGAACTCGTCCGACTTGTCGGCCCGGCTTTTGTAGAGCGGATGCTTGGCAATCGCGTCCAGCAGCGGGGCCACATCGGCATCGGTCAGCGCCGGTCTGATCAGCACGATCTGGCTGACCGGCCAGGCTGCCTTCAGGATCGGATCGCCAAAGCTGGGCGATTTGCCACCCGCGAACTCGGTCTCGTTGCGATAGTAATAATACAGGCACTGCGCGATATAGGCGGCGGCTTCGGATTGCTTGACGCCCATCGGCGACCCGGCGGCGTCAAAACCGGCATGAACCGCTTCGTGAACCACCAGCGACTCGCGGTCGGCGTTGCCGGCGGCGGTGGAAAACCCAAAGGTGAAGCGGTTCTTCTTCCAGCTGTAGATCGCGGTATTGGCCCCGAGTTTGGGGTTGACCACGATCTTGATCTTGTCCGCCTCCAGCGCCGTCACCACCGCCTTGAAGCTGGCATTTCCCACGCTGACCGCACCAAAGCTGAACGACACCCGCAGCGTGCTCGGCAGATCGAGCACATCCCTGACCATGTCCGACATTCCCAGCCTCCCCAAAAAGCAAATGAAAATAGGCACGTCAATTTTCAAACCATAGCACATGATGCGGTTCGCTGGCAATTTCCGTGGCGGGCGGGTGGTGTCTCAGCTTGAATTATCTTTTTCCTTGTAGGTGCCGCATGGCTTTGGGGCGGGTGCAGCCGCGTCGATATTGCCAGCAATCCAAGCCATGTCGTGCAGGGTGTTGGTCACACCTGCAGCCATAGCCGGGGTCATCCTGAACGTCTTGTGCATCCGCACGAAGAGGGAATGCACGAAGTAAAGCGATAGCATGTGCAGGTGGTTCTTCAGCCGCTTGCGGAAACCGTTGGTCAGGCGCGTGAAGAGGCGCATGCCCAGGCGCATTGAAAGGGTCTGACGCGCGACGTGCTGACCATTTGCTTGCGCGCGCCCGTGCATCCGGCGGGGCTGCATGTCTTCTCGTGCCCTTTGTAGCCCGTGGCATCGCCATCAGCTTGAAAAGCA
>Ga0105047_10017685_pt1 | contig 11093 bp, 5 predicted proteins | sample MAT04_FD_78384 | JGI IMG/M metagenome (GOLD analysis project Ga0105047, IMG submission 78384) | Freshwater microbial communities from Lake Fryxell liftoff mats and glacier meltwater in Antarctica - MAT-04 (megahit assembly) | ecosystem: Environmental > Aquatic > Freshwater > Ice > Liftoff...
AGTCCGTGTCCCGGTTTATTGTTAATCTTGTCAAACCTCATAAAGTCACTATCGCCATTTTTGCGCTTATTGCCCTATTTTGGGCTGTCACCAATACGTTATTACCTTACACACTTAAAATCATCATTGATAAAACGGTAGCATTTCAAGGTGATAAAATTTCTGTTTTTTCAGCGATTAAACCCTATATTCTCCTGTACTTGGCGCTATGGATTGGCTTATGTTTCAATATGCGTGTCTTGGACTGGGTAAAACTTAAATTATTTCCAAGTCTCAGACAAGAATCCATGTCAACGATGTTTGCTTATTTAAATCAACATTCGCATCAATATTTTCAAAACAATTTTGCAGGCAGTTTGATTAACAAAATTGGTGATATGCAAGAAGGGATCGTGGTTATTCTCGCTATCTTTGATGATGTCTTTGCACAATTGCTGGGACTTATCATTGCAGTGATCACTTTGTTATTAATCCACCCGGTATTTGCATTAATTTTACTAGCATGGGTCGGCGCTTTTCTTCTTATCACCTTTTTATTTTTAAAATCAATTCAAAATCTTTCTCATGTTTTTGCAGAAGCGCGAAGTTCTCTGGTTGGAAAAATGGTGGATAGCATTAGCAATATTGTCAATATTCGCTTATTTTCAAGGCATAATTACGAAAATAAAACCATCAACAAAACGATTGCTGACACCGTTCAAAAAGATAGAGACATGTTGACTAAAATCATTCAAATGCGAATATGCTGGGACATCAGTATTGTAGCGTTGCTCGGTATCAATCTCTGGATGCTTGGAAAAATGTATAGCCAAGGTCTGGTTACGGTCGGTGATTTTAGCTTTATTATCGCCCTATCCATCAGCATATTATGGAATCTTTGGTTTATTGCAGGACAATTCGTTTCATTTTCAGAGCAAGTCGGTAAATGCAGGCAAGCCCTTTCAATCATTAATGCAGCACACGATATTGTGGATATCCATGATGCAAAACCCTTAGTCGTAACGCAGGGTGAGATTCAATTTAAAGAGGTGAATTTTCATTATGCCGAGGGAGCGCGTTTATTCCAAAATAAAAATATTGTCATTCATGCCAGTGAGAAAGTAGGGCTTGTCGGTTTTTCCGGCAGTGGCAAGAGCACTTTTGTTAACCTTATCTTAAGGCTGTTTGAGGTCGAATCAGGCTCTATTATGATTGACCAACAAAATATTAATTATGTGACCCAAGAGTCATTACGAGAAAACATTGCTTTAATTCCCCTGGATATTTCTTTATTCCATCGTACATTGATGGACAACATTCGTTATGGTTCCTCCAATGCGAGTGATGAAGCAGTGATTGACGCAGCAAAAAAAGCGCATTGCCATGAGTTTATCACCCAGCTTAATGAAAAGTATCAGTCAATGGTTGGCGAACGTGGCATAAAATTATCGGGTGGACAGCGTCAGCGAATTGCCATTGCGCGAGCCCTATTAAAAAATGCGCCCATTCTCATTCTTGATGAAGCGACATCCGCTTTGGATTCAGTCACTGAGAAATACATACACGACGCGCTGCATCATCTAATGCAGAACAAAACGACTATCGTAATTGCACACCGTTTATCCACTCTTTCTGAAATGGATAGAATCCTGGTATTTGATAATGGAAAGATTATCGAGGATGGCACACATGAGCAACTAATCAGGTTAAAGGGGCATTATGCCAAAATGTGGCATATGCAAGCGGGTGGATTTCTTCCTGAATATTTAAATGAGCCAAGTGAAAGCTAACAGCCCATGGGCACTGGATTCTGCGGACAAGCCGCGGAACGTAGGCTTTGCCACACTGCCATTAAGTTAAGTGAAATTATGTTTAGATACATGGTGTTATGTATCAATTTTAATCAATCAAGGCCGGGAAATAAAAAGTGTCGTTCCCGCGTAGGCGGGAATCTATTTCTCAAGGTAATTCCTAACCTTGTTTGCAGAATGGTTTCCCGCCTTCGCGGGAACGACACTTTTGAGTAACCGTTTATATTTAAATATTATTTTACTTAACTTAATGGCAGTGAAGCTTAGCCACCACTTATTGAAGTGAAGAAACCAGGTTGACAGGAGTAGCTGCAGGAACCGCTGCTGTTGCTTGAACGTTAAAAAAAGGAAGGGCTATTCTTTCCTTTTTTTCTTCAGAAGAAGACAACTCAGCAGCTGGATTTTCTTCAGGCTTTGGTTGGGATAATTGCTGGTATATTTCTAAAGAGTCTTCACTGGCGTCGCAGATTCTACTATAAAAAAGTGGCGCAATTTCCTTGTAAAACACTTCCCCATCAATATCAAAATTATAAGGCTTTAGTTTAATAACAAAAGCTTTGTTTTTTACCGCGTAACACTGTTGTCGCACCCCGTCATCAATTTTAAAATCAGGAAGCTTTGATATTCTGCCAGAACGATTATCACACGTTGTTGTTTCATCAAATTTCTGTAAGTATTTAAGAAATACGCTAGCATTTTCCTCACTAATGCCACTGAAGCGAATAATTAAGCGTGTTGCTTGCAAATCGTGGCCAAATTTGCAGCTTTCTGGTAACCCAGTTAAACCGGCCATTTCCCACAAGCTATGTTCCAAAATATTGCATTGGCGCATATCAATTTTATAAGTGGATAAAAATGAATGCATTTCCTTAAAAATTTTACGAATTGCCATTGAAGACTCAGCATAATTGTAGGTTAAATAAACTTGTAATTCCTGCATTAAATCATCAATCCGCTCCGAGTGCTTTTTCAGATGAGAGGCCACATCATTGCTCTCTAAAAAACCCTTCATTTTTTGATAAGTAGTTTGAATATAACTTACATATTTTCTATCATTTGACACCGCCTCTATAGCGCCTCTTAATTGAAAGATAATTTCGGTAAATTGTCGCGGTATTTCAGAAGGACTTGCAAGATCAGGATTTAAACTGGCTTTTATTTTTACAGAGTAGCTCCCAACATTATCGAGAGCTATTCTTTCCAGAGAGGGTCTTGATTTAATTCGATAAGGAGTAAGCTTTTCGGGGGATTCTTGTGCTGTTTGCGTAAGATATTGTGCAAATTTCGGGATAATTGTCTCAAACATTAATTCTTCAGTAACAACAATATCCGCGTTCGTTCGATAATCTTCTTTAGAAACATGAAAATAGGTCAGCAACTTATCCAGTTCGTCTAATGATACAGAAGGGAGCTCAAAATTCAGCTTGCTGCCATAGCCATTAAATCCCCGCGCGTCTTTAGGCTTCTCTATACCTGCCGATGCGAAAATATAATCCTCAAATATTATTGAAGCCGAGCTTATTGCGTGCGGCAAAAGCAAACGAGTAAGTTCTTTTTCTAAACGCTCATGCATAGTATTATCCTTAATATTAAAATTCCTTGGTGCACCTTGCTAAAATGCACCCTTATTATAATTTAAACGCTTTCAAGAACGTATCCGGTTTTTTGCGGATATCTCTTAAATAAATGAATGGTCAGACTACGACCCACTGCCATTCATAGAGTCAATAATAACCATACTGGCTGGAGTAAATAATGAAGCTGAAGGTATCGCAAATTCAAAAAGAAGAGTTATCACGATTAATGCAACACGAAGCACTCAAAGAAGGATGGGTTTATAGCCAGGACGATGTTGATTTTTATTATGGTTGCCCACAAAATTCTATCTATGCCGTCAAAGTCGACAATCAACTGGCGGGGTGCGTCATTCTTTATCGAAGCTTGGGTTGCGTTGATAAAAAACCGATATTTTCAGCAGGACTCTTTTTGGTTTTAGATGACTATCGTGGTCAAAAAACTGTTGGCCCATACTTATGGCAACAGGCTATAACCGCACAAGTTGGCGATGAGTCCATTGTTTGTTTCCATGCAGTACCCCTAGCTGTTGAATATTATGGGCGATTAAATTTTAGAAAAACACCGTTAGTTAACCTTTTTCATGCTGTAAAAAAAGAACAGCTCAATGAAGAGGCTATCAAAGCAGCTTTTCCTTTATTGGAGAATGGAACATTAAAAGTAGTCAGTGATCACGATATTCATCAATACAATAATCAGCTCTTCTCTGGAGATGCCGGACGCGGATTGCGAGAGTTTATGCAGCAATGGATTAAACGCCCAGATGCTATAGTGATTGGCTATTATCTGCAAAATGACTTGCAGGGTTATGGTGTAGCGACTATCTGTAACCAAGCCGCTGGAAAAATAACTTATCGCATTTCGCCTTTATATGCTAACACTGTGAAAATAGCCCAATGCGTTTTGCAAGGTTTATTGGCCATTGTTTCAAAAAATCCTTTCAGTCAAATCCAATTGAATACTCTGGCAACTGCTGCGACTGAATTTGGGCACCAGCTTAAAGAGATAGGCTTTATTGAAAGTGGCAAAAATTTTGTGGTATGTAACCAACCTCATATAATCTGTAAAGATGCGCCCATTTTAGAACATGTTTTTTGCAGCATTCCACTGGAATATCCTCACGAAGTGATAGCCGGTATCAGTGAGCAAGCTTCTTTCGTTCCGAGGAGTAAAAACCGCCGTGCAAACACATTAACGCCTGAAGAATTCACGAAAATCATCCAGTAGAGTATAATCATATACAATAGCTTGGTTTTAAATTACCAGCGAAAGTTCCGGGAAGATAAAATGTGAAGCGAGTTCAATACAACTCTTTATTCATGCAAATCCTGTTTGCGATAGGACTCGTTCTATTAGCCGCGAGTTTACGGATATGGCTTTTACAAATATTGGGAACACGAGTTCCTTATGCCACTTTTCTACCCGCAGTGATGCTCGCCGCCGTATCGGGTGGTTTCTATATCGGCATTTTTGCAACACTGCTGTCCTCTTTGTGTGTCTACTTTTGGACGCTATTTTATTGACAACCCCGCTGATTTATTAGGCTTTATCATCTTTAATGTCAATGGCTTATTTTTTTCTGTCATTGGTGAAATCATGAAACGGGTACGTAAACGCATGGCCGCAACGCTTAGACAGTCGCATCGTCTTGAAAAAGCGCTTGATCGTATTCCAGCTTATATTTACATGAAAGATAAAAATCAGCGTTATGTTTATGCCAATCAATTAACGCTTGATTTATTTAATTGCTCAGCCACTGAACTCATTGGTAAACAGGATGATGATTTTTTTCCTGAAGACACCGCAAAACGATTAAAAGAAATTGATAAGCGGGTGCTCGACGACGGCGAATCAACAGCAGAAGAAATTATCTCCAGAGATCAAGAAGACAAACCCGTTATTTATTGGGAATTAAAAACACCCATTTTTGATGAAATGGATAACACTCGCATTTGGGGCTTATGCGGCATTTCAACAGACATCACGGAACGCAAAAACAAAGAGGATGCTCTGCGTGAATCAGAAGAAAATTTTCGCTCTGTTTTTAATTCATCAGCCCTTGGCATGGCGCTTGTCAGTATTGAGGGACGATTTATCCAGACCAATTCAGCCTTGTGCCAAATGATTGGCTATACAGAATTAGAAGAATTGTTGCTGAAAAACCCTTCGCCCGGGAAAATGGCCATCAGTTACATTACACCATTTCTATCGGGGTTGGTGAGCTTGAAGAACATCACTCCAAAATCGAACTTTTGCTTAACAAAGCGGATACAGCGCTTTATCTTGCCAAAAACCAGGGTCGCAACCGCGTTTGTCAGGCCGAATAAACGTGTCGACTCACACCACAAGGCTTGCAGTATGAATCGACTGTCACTTAAAGACTAAATTTATAATTCACAGAAAATAAAATCTGATCCTGATTAACAACGGCTTTATGTCTCCAAAAATGCAGCGTTGTCTGATCAAGAAGATTGGAGGATATATGACTAAGCCAGGAATGAGCATATTCCATACCGATGCTCCAAAAGGGATTTAAGTCAATCAATGCTCCTGCACCTGCCTGACCGCCTATCAGGGTTTTTTTGTATTGAATATCCGAGTTGGGCGCAATACCCCGAGTCCAGGTGGCACTTCGATTGGCCAAACCCATTTCCCATGTGCCTGCCTCAGCACCGCCAAGAATATAAGGTGTGACATTATTCATTTTCATACCAAGGCGAATGTTGGCACCAAATTGGAAATTATTTAGCAGAGAAACAACGTGATTACGCAGAGGGGCTGTCGTGGGGCCCGTACTTAAAAATTGCGTTGCAGATTGGCTGTTATAAAGCGCATTCCCAACCAGAGCCAGATAGACACTGTTAGGCATTACCGTTTGCACGCCAAACAAAGCACCGCCAAGAAAATTATCATTGCCCATCCGTGCATAACGATAATCGGTGTTTAATTGATCAAACGCTTCATAGTTTCCTTGCAACATGCCAACGCCTGCAGCGCCGCCTGCGAAAAAGGTAGTGTCACACCCTGATGGCATCGGCCCCATGGCTCCTGCCGAGGAAAGTGCCGGGAGTGTTGAAAGAAGAAGAGCAACAAGCCGCATGTTAAGCATAACCACATCCTTTTAGTAAGTCATTGACGATTCAAGCATTGCCAAGTTCAACAAGTAGCTATAGAAATCTTATTGAAACTAACGGCTAAAATTTCGATAAGATTGCCATAATGGAGTCAAAGTATCAAGAAAGGGTTTCGTGTTCTCAAAGTATACTGTACACGGTCATTGATTCAATGAAGAACTGGTGGATGAGAGAGGCTCTAACGTTGTGCTGCCATAGTGCCTCACTGATTGACACAATTCATTATGAATAATCAATAAATGCTGGTGCGATCGGATCACCTGGCGTTCGTTGTCCGAAAATTCGCTGGTATTTTTTAAGTCCCCAATACGATCTTGCATTTTTTTGGCCACACTTGAAAGCGTTAATTGCCTTCCACGGGTTGAAAACAAATGATGCTCATTCAATTTTGTTCTTTTTGCAGACGGAGGCGCGTTTTCCTCGACGTTAATATAATGATTAAGCAACTCAACACAAAAGACGACTTTCTCAGACTTGGTCAAAACCTTGGGGAGTTGTAAAAGAATCATCATCTGCTCTCTTTCAACGGCAAATGTTTTTACGAAACGAATCAAATCGTCCCAGCATTCTTTTGATACCCGTTCATGAATGGCGACAATTAATGGCAGCTCATAAACCACATCATACAATAAGCTCTGAATAAACTGATTTTTTAATGGGTCATTCTGCAGCTTGCATAATTGAGTGACTTCCTCAACTACCTGGCTCAAGAGCAGATAGTAAGCATTTGGCTGAGAATTCTCCCATTCCATGACACTGCCTACAATCAAAGGCAAGATGCCATGACCATCCTTAATCAGGCTATTCTGAGTCGTAATAATCGTGAGCAGTAATTGTGCTCTTAATGGGTGTTGAACCGGTTGATACGAAACAATATCGTCCACTTCCTGGGCAACATCGAGGTGCTCCCAAAGCCGGGCAACAAGAAGGTCATTTTCGATATCAAAAAGAATACTCTTCCTCCCGCCTTTCGGCCTTTGTTTAATATCAGCACCGAGTGCCAAAAGATACTCAATCAAGTCCATTTGCTCAGATTGAACAGCTAGATGAAAAGACGTTAATTTATGCCTGGTAACACGCGCTATCTCTTGTTTTGGATTTTTTGATGCCACAAGGATTTGCTTGACTACCGAAGTTAGCCCTAAAAAACAGGCCATATGCAATTTGCTTAAATTTTCTATTTGTTTAATGAAGTGAATGGTCAACAGGGAGTCCATCCAGAATTGCTGGGTGGCATAAGGTAGTTGACGAAGAGGGGTCAAGACATAGTCATACAACGAGTCAATATCATTAAACAGACACTGATTATAAATGATCGTAAAGCACCCTGATGCTTTGGCCGCAAGAATTGGTAATAAATCGGGGAGCTGCATTATACCGACTCGCCTACCATTGGAATTGGTTTGCGGCAGATTCCGGTGCGCAATATGCTGCGTAATAACCTTGTAGAACTGATCTAGATGTAAGGATTGATCACCGGGAATGAACAATTTAATAACATTGTCCATTTTCATACCACAATAATAAGCAGGATCCAAATCATTGTCATTGTCATTTTGTAATACCCGAGCAATAAACAGGCAGTCTCTCAAAGCAATAATTTTATGCCGACTTAAGTGCGTTCTGGTGAGACAAAAATCAATGCTTTCAAGCAATATTATTGACAAGAAAGGCGCTTCTTTTTTCATATAACCCAGAATCTTAATGAGCATTGAGTTGCTAACTGCATCTGTTAAAGCTAAGGCCAGACCCTGCACCGGAATAGCCCCTTGAGTCAGCAGATATTCAGCCATAGCCTCATCAGGAGGCCATTGTCTGAGACAATACTCCAGAATTGATTCCGTACGTTGTGAATTTTCTGATTCAACAATCCTGACATCAGGTGAGACCTGTTTGGTTTCAATTAAAAACTTTGCAAACGGCAAGGAACGATAATAGATGGCTTTAACGAGCAGAAATGAATTATTTAAAGCATCAGCAGGAGCGATCTGGTAGAGCTTCTCCAGCATTACAAGAGTGCCCTCTTGAATAATAATAGTACTCAACCACTCCGTATCAATCACTAAACCGTTAGACACTCCCCAATCGATATAAGCAACAAACCCTTGATAATTTTTTCCTTCAATACAACATCTTAAATGCGCCATACTGCTAGCGAGGATTTCATCCACCGACAATTCTTGATCAGCCATGATCTGCAAGAACTGCTCGGACTGGTGATGCAGACATCTTGAGATTAATCCATCCACGCGAAGTGCTTGTATTTTGCTACCTGCCACATAGGCTTTCGGAAACCAGGGCAACGTTTTATAAGCATAAAGCAACCAGTCATGCGCATAGGAGCGGTTCATCAAACATTCAATAAATGCTTGCTGGGCGTCTCTCGTGGGATTTTCATTAATCCCGTTGAGAAATTCTGTTATGTTTTGTTGGCTGTCAAACTGGGTGATCAGTTGATTATTAAATAAAAATGTCCATAATTTGGAGTGAATAGCTAACCAGTCAATGTCCAGAATTTTATAATCGTCGTTTTCCAGATCGGCGAAAATATAACAATCCATCCACTCGGTAGTGCTTTCAATCCTCTGTGCTTCCTTAGCAAGATCATAATCTATCTGAGGCAGGCTCAACGTAATTCGCAGTGCTTTTTCCAGTGCTTGTGTTAAACCAACGACATAACCTACGCTATCGTCTGCAGGAAGTCTGCCAACGTAAGATTGCTCAGAACGCATCTCTAACTCAATTCGGGCAACCAGTTCGGTAACGATATAAGGCAGCTGATAACAGGTGTCGAATAAAGTGATCACATCCTTGGTAATGCGTGTCATTGTTTCTTGTTGAGAGCGTTGCACCGACGTGGTGCTCGCAGCGCTGATGCCATACCCTTCGATTTGTGCAGCTAAAGGAACCAAATCGGCATCATGGGTACCAGAAACATAGGGGTGGGTTTGTATGTATCCTTCAATCAGACTATAACGCATTCTAGCCAGTAACTGATGCAGGTTTTTGGGTTTATAACAAGCATAGAATATCTGTGTACAGCGCTCATTAAGGCCAAGCGTACACTGTTCTATGCCTTCAGCAATCTTTGGTGCATAAACAGCCCATTGAGACTGCATCTCAGGATCCTTACTCCATTGATACATGACATAAATCATCCGTGCTAACAAATCACGCGCCGTGAAAAGGGACTTATAGCCAATATGCTCATTAATCTTTGTTTTGGCATCAAAGCCCTCGCAAAAGGGTTGTATTAACACGGCAAAAGGCTCAAACCAATCGTTATTATCTGGCAGCTCCATCTTTTGCAAGACATCATTTAAATTATTGGGCGAAAAGAAAAAAGAAGGTAATAAGTGTGGATGGGAGCTATTTTGAGGAATGGGAGTATTATTAGGCATAATCCAGCTTACTTGATTAAAATTAAGTCATTTTAACCTGATTTCGATCATAAATCAATCTTTTAGTATAAAAGTTGGCAGTTTGCTGGTGCTTTTAACCCACGCAATAGAAATATGGGGGAGCGAATTGTTGGCCAAAATCCGTCAATTGTGAGCACTAGTGGAGCAACCAAGTGACTCAGCTCTGTGCGAAGATCGATCTGCTTTGCTCTGTTACAACAATCAATATCAGTACCCTGAACCTCTGGGTTGCTTCGCTGTGCTCGCAATGACGAGATCTGAGTTAATTTATTATACAGATGGTATGTGATTAATCTTACAGTAATCTCTAGTGGTATGTGATTAATTTTACTCCAATCTCGTCATTGCGAGCACAGCGAAGCAACCCAGTGGTAAAAGCGGCGATCTTGCCTCTGCTTTCTATTTAAAATAGAGTCAATGATTAAAGAGATTGCTTTAATTGGCATTAACGCCCCTGAACCTCTGGGTTGCTTCGCTGTGCTCGCAATGACGGGCTTTCGAATTAGCTCATCAAGAAAGGCTTTCAAAATCATGCGCCTTGCTTGAAGTTAATGAACAGGGACTTATCTTAGGGAAAATTGATCTTTAACGGGCAAAATGCTCACGGCTAAACGCCACACGTTCGGCAACCGACTCTATGCCTAATGCGGCGCGTGCTTCAATCGCCTTATAGCGGTTGACACCGCCTTCACGATTGGCTATCTGAATATTTAAACCGGGGCGTGCATTTAATTCCAGCATCAGTGGACCCTGATCTTTATCAAGAACGATATCCACCCCTAAATAACCCAAGCCTGTCAGTTCATAACAGCTTGCGGCAATTTCGAGGATCTTTTCCCAGTAAGGAACAGTAATATCAACGATGGTTTTGAGGGTATCGGGGTGATAGTCAATGGCATCATTATGGTAAACACCACCCAAGGTCTTACCATCGGCCAGATTGATACCCACGCCAATTGCGCCTTGATGCAAATTTGCCTTGCCACCGGATAATCGGGTGGGTAAACGCACCATAGCCATAGCAGGATAGCCTAGCAGGGTAATAATACGTATATCGGGAATACCTTCGTAACTGACTTCCTTAAACACAGGGTCAACAACGACTCGATGCTCGATAATGGCATAATCAGCATGACCGCCAAGACTGTAAGCGCCTGAAAGTAAACAGGATA
>Ga0105047_10017686_pt1 | contig 11092 bp, 5 predicted proteins | sample MAT04_FD_78384 | JGI IMG/M metagenome (GOLD analysis project Ga0105047, IMG submission 78384) | Freshwater microbial communities from Lake Fryxell liftoff mats and glacier meltwater in Antarctica - MAT-04 (megahit assembly) | ecosystem: Environmental > Aquatic > Freshwater > Ice > Liftoff...
AATCCAGGACGTCTTGCTCGGAAGCTTGCAGGCGCACGCGCTTGGATTTTCCCATCCGCGAAGGGTAAAAATCTTCGGGGCGGGTGTCCCGCAAAATCGATCATCCCTCTCTGCCCCAATCCATTATTGGTTTTGAAGGGCGCGTCCTGGCCCAATGGGACCCTGCTGGACATTCCGCTCGACGAGAACCAAAACCATGTGGCGGATGGTTGGGAGAAGGACATGGGGGTGTGGGACCAAAACCTGCCGGCGAGCTGGGACGGGGCGGATGACCCCTCGGGGCAGGCGTTCAAGAGGGACGGGATCTCGCTCTACGAGAAGTACCGCGGCTTCGAGGTGCTGAACGGCGTGGGCAAAGACGTGTACGAGCGCCTCGATCCGAGGCGCAAGCACGTGTTCGTCCGCAATCCTGACCGGTTGGTTCGCGAGACGTTCGACTCCCCGGAGGGCCGGCCCGATAGCTACACAGCAGCGGCGGAGTGCGAGGTGCGTTACCTCGGGGCCTACAAGTGGTCCGGCCCGGGCCTCTTTAAGGACTGGAAACGGGTGGTGAACTTCAACTGTTCGGAGGACAAGCACGCCGTCGACCAGCGCGCGCTGCACGTGATCCTCGTGACGTCGCCCACTCCGGCCCTGCCCAAGGATCACACCGATCTCCGAGTGAGCTTCGGTTGGCCGGCCGAAGATCCCTTGTCCGCCGGCACAGAGGGCTGTGCCTACCCTGATCCGTCGGCGCCGGCCATGACCCACGAGATGGGGCACGGCACAGGTGTCCCCCACCACGAGCCGACGTCGGATAGCCCCTCGATCGATGCCCTGAAGAACTGCACGATGCGCTACTACAGCCCCGACGAGTTCGGCCCGAACGTGGGTGATCGCTTCGAGCTTGAGGCCCGCGACAACAATCCCGACTCCTTCTGCCACCGGATCCACAACTGTTGGGGTCAGATCAGGATCACGGACAACCTCAACGCCGCGGCGGGTGCCGAGGCCGGCTTGACCGCGGGGCGTTACCATCTCGAGGTGACCTGGGAGGGGCGCGGGCTCGCTCCGGACGCCGCGTCCCCGCCCGGCGGGGTGGTGAGCCTGGCGACAATTCCGTTCGAGGTCCTGCCGGCCACCACCGAGGCACGGCAGGCACTGCACCAGCGGCACCTCGCCTGGGAGCGCTTCGTGTCCGATGACCCGGCGGGTGCGGTTGCGTGCGTGCGGGAGGCGGACCGTCTCGATCCGGCGAACACCGACCCCATCGCCCAGCAGAGCCGGTTCGAGGTTGTCGAGCCGGGCGGCGGGGCCAGCGATCACCGGTACCTCCGCGTCCGATGGCTGCGTTAGGTTCCGGAAGTCCGCCTCTTCTGTCTCGCCACCGGCTGGAAGGCGATGAAGGGCGACGACGCCGAATGTTTCCTCAGCCAGGACCCCCGCACCGACAAGACCGTCCGACGGGTATGGCCCTTTAAGGGGTCCGTTCTTGATATTGACATATTTTAGATCCCCTACCCGACCCCTCGCATGCCCGCGCATCGCCCGGAAACGGAGGATCGAGTATGCCGGCGGGGTTCATCACCGGATGAACCGGGGCGACCGGAGGGACGCCATCTTCTTGATGACCAGACGGTGCGGTGGGCTGGCTTGCGAAGCGATTGGCGTTGGGAAGCCGGGCCTGCGACCACCCTCTGCTCTGGCCGGCGCGAAAGCACGGAGGTCCGAGTAGACAATATTAAGAACCGACCCCTTGACTACCGCGTCGTTCCCGAAGCCCAGTAATCGCGCCTGACCTCCGTGAAACCATTCATTGCCGCTCTCATCGCCAGTGTTCTCGTCGCGGGAGTTCTTCTCTCGCGTGTGCCTACGTCGACACGAACCATTCCTTCCTCATCCTCCGGGTTAAACCCCGTTGCCCCGGATCGTTCATCGGTTCGGGTTCGCGGCGGAATGCGCGCCGCCAATTCGGGCCCTGCGGCGGTTACCCTCCATGATTACCGAGGTCCGGCAGTCGTCGTCCAAGGAGGTTTTTGCGTACATTGACCCGCCAACTACCTTGACCGTGGGCATTCTGCCCGGGAGCCTCACGGCGGGGTGAGTTCCCATCTATTCACCGCAGCCAACCTGCGCCGGCTCATCGTGTCGAAGTATGACCCGAACGCCGGTGTTTGCGGAATTCGTTACGCGCGCGGTGGCATGGTCGACGAGGTCGTCGCCGAACCGTTCGAAAGCGGATGGAGCGTCGAGGCCAAGGTCAAGGGGTCGGCCCGCAAGCCGTACATTGTCGAGGTGCTGCTCCTGCCTGGCACCGATGGCGATCTCGACCTCGACCAGTTCTGTTCCTGTCCGGTGGGAGAATTCTGCAAGCACGGGGTTGCGTTGATCGAGATGCTTGCCATGCAGCCGGATCGCTGGCTGATCGGCGGAAAGGCGGGAGACACCCGACCCCCTCCGCCGGCGAGGCCCGGTGCCGAAGGGGGTCCGTGGACACCTGGCGGCCAGCGTCAATCCGCCCCGCCGCCGCGGGAACCGATTCCGGCACCAACCCTCAAGCCAGCGTTGTCCGATTGGATTTCCCGCCTTTCCCGATCCATCACGGCTGACGGGAACGCCGTCGCATTAAAGAAATCCGGTGCCAACAAATTCACCTTCGAGGAGCGGATCCTCTACCTGTTGAATCCGATGCAACGCCACCTGAGCATCCAAGCCCTGGCGGCGCGACGGCTGAAGTCCGGTGGATTGGGGGTGGCCCGACACGTGCCTTGGTCGGGGCTGATCGGCCCTAACCGGCGGCAAGGCTCCACCGATGAGGACGGCCGATTGGCGCGGGAGATCGCGCTTGAACAGGTCACGCTGAATGCCTGGCAGTACTACCTGGAAGGTGAATCCGGCGCTGTATTGTTGGGGCGGTTGGTGGCCACGGGCCGGTGTTACTGGCGAAAGACGGGCAGGGAGTCAACGCCCCTTCGACTTGGGCAGGCACGCCAAGCAGTCCCCGGATGGGAGCTGCAATCCGACGGCGCCCAGCAGCCTCGGTTTCAGATTCTTCCACCCGTGACGGCACTGCTTCCGTTGATCCCGCTGTGGTACGTGGACGAACCCTCGAATGAGTGTGGCCCAATCGAGACATCGTTGACTCCGATGGCGGCGATCACCTGGCTCGAGGCGCCGGTGGTGGATGCGGAAGAAGCGGAACTCGTCCAGGTGGCCCTGACTCCGGAGGCGGACCGTGTGGAACTGCCATTGCCCACTGCGATGCAGGTGAAGTGGGCCGAGGACGTGAAGCCGATCCCGGTTCTGACGCTCTACGGTGCCACGGTGCCGCGCTTCGGCCGGGATTTCCTGTGGGAATCGCCGAAGAAGAACATGCCCATGGGCCTGGGGCGGTTGATGTTCCGGTATGGGACCGTCGAAGTCCCTTGTTCCCAGACCGCCGGGACGGTTCAGGAGCGAACCGAAGCGGGCCTGATCCGCTACCGGCGCGACCGGGCGCTGGAGACCAGGGAGGCTAGCCTGCTGCGCCTCAACGGATTGTTGCCGGCGAATGAAACGCGGCTGGAACGGCAATGGGGCCAGGAGTCGAACTCGTACATCGCGCTTCAGGATTCGGACTGGATGCCATTCATGGATACCACCGTGCCGGAACTCCGGGAGCGCGGTTGGGAGATCGTGATCGAGCCGAGTTTTCCATGGCGCGTGGCTGAGGCGGAAAGTTGGTTCATCGACGCCGAAGACGTCGGGCGCGACCGCGATGGCCCCCAGGAGGACTGGTTCGGCGTCGAATTGGGAGCCGTGGTGGACGGGCAACGGATCAACCTGCTGCCCGTCCTGCTGGCCTTGCTCGCGGTCGACCCTTCCGTCCTTTCGCCGGAACGGTTGGCCGAAGGCGACGGGGCCGCGGGCATCCCGCTGCAATTGCCGGACGGCCGGATCCTGATGTTCCCAGCCGACCGGGCGCGCACCTTGCATCAGCTGCTCTTCGACCTGTTTAAGCCGGGCGCGTTGGACGGTGAGGGCAAGCTGCGCGTGCCACGTCTGCGCGCGGCGGAACTGGCCGGCGAAGCGGACTGGCGATGGTTGGGAGGCAAAGAGCTTCAGGACCTGGCCGTCCGGTTACGGGATTTCCAGGGAATTCGCGCCGTGACACTGCCCGCGGGCCTGAAGGCGGACCTGCGCCCCTACCAGCAGGAAGGCCTGAACTGGCTGCAATTCCTGCGCGAACACGATTTTGGGGGCATTCTCGCCGACGACATGGGCCTTGGAAAGACCGTGCAGGCTCTGGCCCATCTGATGGTCGAGAAAGAGTCCGGTCGGGCCGACCGCCCCAGTCTCGTGGTGGCGCCCACCAGCTTGATGACCAACTGGCGCCAGGAAGCCGAGCGTTTCGCCCCTGGACTTCGCGTGCTGGTGCTGCACGGGATGGATCGTAGGGATCATTTCGACCAGATCCGCGAACACGACCTGATCCTCACCACCTACCCGCTCTTGCCGCGCGACGGGCCGCTCCTTCGCAAGCACCCGTTCCATTGCCTGATCCTGGACGAAGCCCAGTTCATCAAGAATCCCCGCACCGCGGCGGCGCAAGCGGTCGCAGGCCTGGAAGCACGACACCGCCTCTGCCTGACCGGCACGCCCATGGAGAATCACCTGGGCGAGTTGTGGTCCCTCTTCCATTTCCTGATGCCTGGGTTTCTGGGCGATTCCGTCGCGTTCCGTCGCGTCTTTCGAGTTCCGATTGAGAAGCTCGGTGACGCATCCCGTCGTGCAATCCTGGGGCGCCGGGTGAAGCCGTTCCTGCTGCGCCGGCGCAAGGAGGAGGTGGCCCGGGAGTTGCCGGCCAAGAACGAAATCGTGCAGCACGTCGAACTCACGGGAGTCCAGCGCGACCTCTACGAGAGCGTCCGCCTCGCCATGCACGAACGCGTCCAGCAGGAGGTGAAGAAGAAGGGATTCTCCCGGGCGCACATCGTCATTCTCGATGCCCTCTTGAAGCTCAGGCAGATCTGCTGCCATCCGGCGCTGCTTAAACTGCCGTCCGCCCAGGCGGTCCAGGAATCGGCGAAACTGGACCTCCTCTTCGAACTTCTGCCGCCCATGCTGGAGGAAGGACGACGCGTGCTCCTGTTCTCCCAGTTCACCTCCATGCTCGCCCTGATCGAGGAGGAACTCCGCCGTCGCCACTTGCCCTACGTCCTGCTCACCGGGGACACGACCGACCGGGCCACGCCGGTCCAGCGTTTCCAATCCGGGGAGGTTCCGCTGTTCCTCATCAGCCTTAAAGCCGGCGGCACGGGCCTGAACCTCACCGCCGCCGACACAGTGATTCACTACGATCCGTGGTGGAACCCGGCGGTCGAGAACCAAGCAACGGACCGCGCCCACCGCATCGGCCAGGAGAAACAGGTGTTTGTCTATCGACTGCTCACCCTGGGCACGGTGGAGGAAAAGATCGCCGCGCTCCAGGCCCGCAAACGCGAACTGGTCAAGGGCCTGCTCGACGAGGGGGCCGGCGGCAAACTGGAACTGACACACGAAGACCTCGAGTCCCTGTTCGCGCCGGTCGAGTAAGTGACCGCCCTTCCCTAGTCTGCACTCACGGGCACGTGCGAAGGCGTCAGTTCTTGAGATTGACTAAACTTGTCGAGACTTGCGCCGCCGGAACGGCAGGAGGTTCGAATAACCCCGGTTGCCCATCCCCACCCGCTCCGTTATCCACCGCGATCGGTGTAGTCCTTCCCGGACGGCTGCTGCAGGGTCAAACCCACTGCCCGCATGAACTGCCGCGCCGAAGCGCAACCGAAAGTCCTCGCCGCGTTTTACCGTCACGGCGCTCTTTGCGCCTTGTTTCATGGCGTCCCGGCCAAAGGGATTGGCGACGAAGACGCCGTAGTCGCGGTGGTGCCACCAGCTTGGGCGAAAGTTCCTCGGGTCCGCCATGAGCGTGACGCCGACGCTGCGACCGTCCACCGTGCCCAAGTAAGCGCACCACTCGGCGGGCTGGCCCCAAGTCGCCTTCGCAGTCTTTAGGCCAGTGCTGCTGGTGATGACGCCTCCGTTCTTCTCGGTGATGGCGGTCGCGACCCGCGCGCCAAACCCCATCTCTTCCTGATCGCCTAAGGTGAAGTCGTTGTCGTCCGAATGGAACGTCGCGTCCCACACAAGAATCCAGGCGTTGGTTGGTGCCGTGAGCGTGAAACGATTCGTCAACGAGCACAGCGTCCGGCCATCGGGTGCGCGCAGGCGGCACTCGGTGTCAAAGGTGAGTCGGCCGTCCTGCACCGTTGCCGGTTCCGAAAATCGAACATGTTCGATGCGGCCCTTGTTCCTCCAGAAGTCCGTGCCGCTGATGTCGCCGAAAGCCAGCCAGAGGCCGGGATGCATGGTGTCATGGTCGATGGCGTCCACGCCGGCAACAGGCGGATAGTTGCGCGTGGCTTTCACACCGCCCGGTGCATGGACGTTCGCGAAGTAGGGTCGAAGAATCCTCTCATCGCGAAAGACGAACTCGGCGACGGGCTGGCCGGAATGTGCGATGACGAGACGGTCGGAGCTTTCCGTGAAACGGAACCCGTCGCCCTCGGGCCACACGGTCAGTGACAATCCAGGGGCCGCGGCCCCGGAGCGTCGGGCAACGCCCGGCGCGGAGGGGGTCGTGGCCGCTGAGGCCTGGGTCGTGACGGCCTCATCGGCCTTCTGTGCCAGCAAATACGCGCCGAGATCCGCGGCGTACTGCGGCGTGGGCACGGTGTCGTAGGCCGCCATGGCCGAGGTCGCAGCGGTCGTGCGCGAGGTGATTCTCGATTTTGGAAGGACCTGCCGCTGCCCGGTCGCAAGCCCTAGCGTCAAACTGAGTCCGCTTTCTTCGAGCAGGATGCCGGAATACTCCGCGTCGGCGGTCTCGACGGTTTGCAGACGGAAGCCCTCGGTGATCACGGCGTTGGGTTCGAGCATGGACTGGACGATGTGCCGGGCGGTGGCGCGTTCGCCCAAGGCCGCCCGGTCGGGGACAAAACCGTTGCCGTGTTCACCCAGTCGATGGCAGTTGAAACAACCCGCGCCGTCCCAGTGCGGCCGCCACACGAACGTCGTCTTGCGCAGCCAGTCATTGATGAAGAAGACGCCGCGATGGGTGGACGGAAACTGCGGTGAGTCGCCAAAAACGACGGCGGTGCCCGAGCCTTCAAACAACGGCCCGCTCACCGGCACGTTCGGCGGATGCGCCTCGGTTCCCCAGTGTGCGCACCACGGATGATTCCAGCCGAAGTGCGCGCCGAGGAACGGCATGAACACCCGGTCGCCGGTGGTTTGATCGTTGTCCGTGCCGAGCCAGTGAAAGCCGGTGTCGAAGGTGAGCGTGCGATCAGCCTTGCCGTCGCCAGCGGTGTCGATCACCAGCACCACACTCTCGCCGGGTGTCCCTGGCTTGGGATTGCGATACTACGGCACCGTCGGCAGCGCGTCCCGGTCGGCGTTCGGGTCATGAAAATCAGCGGCAAGCAATCGGCAGCCGGCGAACCAAGCGGCGAGGCAACCAAGGAAAACCTGTTGGTGAGCGTGACTTTGGGCAGCGTTCGTGGCCGGAAAAGCTGACGGGCATTGTCTTGGAGGATCTTAGCCTCCGTGGCGGCGGAGAAACGATGTCCATGTAGATCGAGCGCAGATACTCACTGGGTTTACGCTGAAGCTTTTGCGGACCTCGCTTGAGCACGGTGAGCTGATGAACCATGCGCCCGCAGATGTAGGGCAGCGTGCCGCCAAGATACGGGCAGCCGGATACGGGCAGCCGGATGCGGGCAGACGAATGGTGGCAGACGAATGGTGGCAGACGAATGGTGGCAGACGAATGGTGGCAGACGAATGGGACAGTGGTTTTTGTCTTTCGGAGCCATTCGGCTGACCCTATTCGGCTGACCTACTTCTTCGCAGGCGGTCGAAGGGGCAAGGTCAACCGAACAAAGCATTGGTTTTTGTCTTTCGGAGCCATTCGGCTGACCCTATTCGGCTGACCTACTTCTTCCCAGGCGGTCGAAGGGACGAGATTAACCAAACAAAGCATTGGTTTTGTTTTATGCGCCATTCAGCTGACCCTATTCGGCCGGTCATTTCAAGGTGATAAACTGGATGCGGTTGTGATTGAGGTTGACCCACTGTGCGCCGCGGGAGCCGCTGAATCGCATCAGTCGGCGGAGATGACCCTCAAACTGCGGAATCTCAGTGGTCAGGGCGGTCACGACAAAGAACAGGCCGTCCGCATGAAAAGACATGGGATGCGTGCCCAAGTGGTTTCCGTCGCGCACGACGGCTACACGGCGGACACAGGCAAGTTCGCCGCCCATGAAGTGCCGCAGCGCTTCATCATAGAGGCGGCAGTCCAGATATGCCCCCCAATCAGTGATGATGTTGCGCGCGTGCTGGCGCAACTCGTCGCACTTCTCGGTGGGCGGCCGCCCTGCATCATCCTCCCAGACGAGCCGATGCCGGTCGGCTTGGCTCAGGGCGTTGAAGCGGAGCCGTCCCTGCACTTTTTGGGTGCGAAAGTTCAGGAGCTTGGCGTGCCCGATGCCAAACATCATCGCATAGTGCAGCGCCTGCATCTCGTGCTCGCCGGTGAACGCAATGACGGTCTTTAACTCGTAAAAGGCGTCGCCAGCGATGAGGTCGCAGCGGTACAGCTTTTCAAATGTGCCGAACCTGACGGTGACGGGCACTTGCGTATGGACCAAGCAGCCCTCCGCTTTGAGCCGCAGCGCGAGGTCGTTCTCATACACGCGCTCATCGAGCAGGCGCCCGAGTGTGTTTTGAGCGGCGTAAGCACAGCGCATCACGAGGGCGTCACGCTCATCGAACTCCGCCTTCGAGAGGTCGCGAATCGGGATGGGGCAATCCATTGGCATGCGCGATTATGTCAGCCCAATGATGTTTTGGATTCCGTCTCAATAAAAAATTCGGCTAACCCCATTCAGCTGACTTGCTTTCTTCTCGGGCAATCGATTGGACAAGGTTCACCGAACCAAGCTTTGGTTTTCCTTCAAGCAAAATTCGTCTCACCCCATTCGGCTGACGGGTTTCCTAGGATGCGTCGAGTTTCTTGTCGGTGGTGTCCGGGGCCCACCTTATGGCGATGAGGCGGAGCGGGTAAATAAGCCCGCAGGTCGCGCCGACTTTTGCATACAAGCCGCCCCTCGCGGCGAACAACGCGCCAGCCATCAGCAGGCCGAGCGCGGTGGCGAAGCGGCCGACGTTGTAAGCGATGCCGCTGCCGTTGGCCCGCACTCGCGTGGGGAACAACTCCGGCAGATACAGCGGCAGCCAGCCGAGGAACAGCGTGGTGACGAAGCCCTGCGCGAAGACAATGGGAAGGAAGGTGGCCTGCAACGGCGCGGTGCCAAGAAACATCAGCGACGTCAGCGCAGTGGCTCTCACGCTGATGATGGCATAAGCCCGGCGGCGTCCAAGCCACGCGGCGATTTGGGCTCCGAAGAAACTGCCGAGTACCGCGCCCAGCGCCCACCAGCCTTGCGTGATCGCCTTGTAAACGGGTTCCGACGCGCCCCCAACTTTGTCCGCCCAGGGGATCATCCATTTGCTGGCGGCCCACGCCCCGACCATGGGAATCGAACGGAGCAGGATGCCGACGGGAACCTCGAAAATGGCGCTTTTGTCCTGCTCGCCCAAGCTAACCGACTCGGCCTGTTCCATCAGGCGGCGATGCGTTTCGTTGAGCGGCAGAGACAGACCCGCGGCGGCCGCGGCGGTAAGGCTGCCGTCAAGTCCCAATGGGGTCATGTCACGACATTTGACAAGGGAGCATGGTCGATGCTTTGGGGCCTATGTTTGGGCCTCGCCGACACGCACCGACGGGAAGCGTCCGATCGTTGCGCGAGACCTCCGTAAGCCCTGGAGTGCGGCAGACCTCTGCCCTACCGCCGAAGGTGTGGTGGTTCTGCGAACCCATGGGCCGGTTCACGGAGGCTGGCTCTTTGGCCTCCGATGAATGGACCGAGGCGCTAGCCGGCTGTCCAGGTTGCGCCGACAAGTTCCGCTGGATGGGTACGACGCCCACGTCTTCGCGTGCGTCTTCAAGTTCAGCTGGCCCCGGAATTCCAGCAACTCACCCCGCGTATGGGTCGTGCCGCCCCAATCCGTTGGCTCTGGGACAGCTTTTCCGCTGTCTTATGCGCCCTATTAAGTCCGCTTTGACCACAATATTCTTGTCCATCGCAGTTCCCTCGCGCCGGCAAACCTCGGAAGCCCGCATGGCATTGAAGTTGACGCGCAACTTCGCGTCACCGCGGCGGTCTCGGTAAAGGGAAGCGAAGGAACGGTCCGAGCCCAATGAATCCCCTCCCCGTCATGCTCATTCCTTCCAGCCAACCAGACTTGGTAACTCGTATCGGACGCTTGTGGGCGTTTCTCGTTACGTGGCTCGCCTTCGTGGCGGTCCCTCTCAGCGAGGCAGCCACCATTAATTGGTATGTTCCAAACCCGGACTATTCGATTGCGCGCAACTGGAGCGAGCGCGCGCTTGAGGGCATTCGGATGGACACCCCGCATCCTCCTGGTCAGGCGAGGAACCTGTTCACTTTCTCGGTCTGCATGTACGACGCCTGGGCTGCGTACGACACGAATGCGGTCGGTTTCGTCTATCGCGCCAAGCATTCTGTTCTCGACGGGGCTGCTGCTCGGCGGGAGGCGATGAGTTATGCGATGTACCGGATGGTGCAGGAGCGGCATGCCTACTCCCGAACGGCGACCAACCAGGCGCCGGCGAATGAGGCGTTCATGACAGCGCTGGGATACGACATCAACAACGCATCCCGCGATTCCTCTACTCCGGCGGGCGTCGGCAACAGGATCTACGACGCCGTATCGGCTTGGTTCATTGAAGATGGATCCCGACAAACCGCCGGCACGGCGTTTCCGGTGGCCAATCCCCCGATCGCATATCCGGACTACCCCGTCGGCAATCCGCGGCGATACGCCTTCTTTAACCCGCCGCTGAATCCTTTCCTCCACGGAATCAGCGATGGCAGCAACCAGACCGTGGTGGACGTCAATGTGTGGCAACGCCTGATTGTCGCGAATTCCATTGACCAGAATGGTTTCC
>Ga0105047_10017687_pt1 | contig 11091 bp, 6 predicted proteins | sample MAT04_FD_78384 | JGI IMG/M metagenome (GOLD analysis project Ga0105047, IMG submission 78384) | Freshwater microbial communities from Lake Fryxell liftoff mats and glacier meltwater in Antarctica - MAT-04 (megahit assembly) | ecosystem: Environmental > Aquatic > Freshwater > Ice > Liftoff...
CTGGTAGGAGAAAAGCGCGTCCTCCCATTTCACTCCGCCACCGGCAGGATGATGGACGACCCACAGGGCGGGGCTTTGGCCGGCTGGAGCCGGAACCACGATACCGATGTGCGTTTCGGCATTTGCCAGTGCCCAGACGACGACATCGCCGGGCTTGTAGTTCGCTAGGTTCCGGTCGGTTTTGAGAGATTCCCCTTTGCGGCTGAAAAAGCGCTGGAGGTTCGGAACACGGCGGTGGTCGATGTTCGAGTCCGGCTCGCTGGCGGTCCATAGCTGAGGATAAAGGCGGAAATTGCTTTGCATGTCCTCATGGACTTTTTCCTGGAGATCGATGCCCAGCTTCAGGTAGCAGCGGAGGACGGCATCCGCCGCGACACCTTTGCCAGCCGGAACATCCCCCTCGGGATAGGCGATTTTGAAATACGCGGGGTCGTAAATGACGCTCTTGCTCGTGTATCTGAGAGCCTCGGCGGCGAGTTTGTCACCGAAAGTGCCGGTGGATTCCAACTCGTTGATTATCATATCACTTTGGGCGTCCGCAGGGGCTTTCTGGGCGGCAAGAACGCTGCTCACCATCGGTTTGACGAAATAAACGACTGCCGCAAGAGCGAATGCTACAATGACCCATCCACCGAAAAAATGCGGTTTCTTCGGCCTCTGAGGGCGGGGCCCGATGTATTCGATCGCATTGTAATATCCTGAGCGTGAACGTGCCATGTCGCCGGGATTGAAGCAAACCCCGGACTCCGCGACCATGAAAATTTCGTTTTCCCTCGATATTTTTCAGCCCGCAGGATTGCCAGCTCGCTTTTCCAGACAATCCGCGCTCAAACAAGCCCATGCAGATTTTCACCGCATCCCGGCTCCTCGCATGGGGGGAGCTGGATCTTCCGCTGCTCGGCGTCTCATCCGATTGGTTTGGAAAGGCACTCAACCCTCCCCTTGGCTTCTGTGTCGCTGCGGATCCGGAGGTGCTCTGGTTCGTCGCGACCCGGCAGGCATCGGCGCTCTCGCACCCCGATTCGAGGGAGGGTCGCTTCACCCCGGAGCTTTGGAAACATGACACGTCGGAGCTTTTCATCGGCCATCCTGGAAGCGGCGCCTATCTTGAGTTCAACCTCGCCCCCGATGGCGGCTGGTGGGCTGCGCGCTTCGATTCCGCGCGCGAACCTTCCGGGGCGCAACCGGATTTTCAAACCCACGTTTCCGCATACGCCGCGCAGGACGATCCAGGCATGTGGCTTGCCGCGCTCCGGGTTCCACTCGTATTTCTCAAAGAGCACATCGGATTCGGCGTCGGCTCCACTGGCAACTCGACGTTCATCCTGAATTCACCGCAGCAGACTTTCCACAGCGCGGTGAAATTGCCGGGCAAGGATCCGGACTTCCACCAGCCCTCATCATTTCCGAAACTCATCCCCTCCGCGCTTCCTTCCAGATGAAATTCTTACAGCTTGGAGACTGGGGATTTTCCGCTAACATCCGATAGGTAATGGAACTGTTCGAGATCGAAGACATCGTCACCCAGGACAAGCACGGGATCGTCTTCCGTGGTCGCCTGGCAGACACGGGAGAGCTGGTCGCGATCCGCCGTTTCTTCCCCTTCGGCAAGGCTGGTGGCGGTCTGGAAAAGGAAGAGGGCGTCGCCTACGAAATCGCCGCAAAACGCCTAGCCACCGTCGAGCACGTTTGCCTGCGCTCCGTCATCCGCGGCGGAGTCGATCCTATCGACGCCATGCCTTTTCTCGTCACCGAATGGGTGGAAGGTGATTCGCTCAAAGCCGTTCTCGCGGATGAAACGCTGGATCCCGCGCTGGTGATCGACGTGCTGCGAATCGCCCTGGAAGTCTCGGTCGTCCTCTCGCAAGTCCTCGGTGAGGAAGCCGTCTGGGTGGAAACGGATGTTTCCTCCATCGTAGTCGGCAACCAGGAGAGCGGACGTGGTTTCACATTCTGGATTTCCCCGCTGAAATGGCTCGGTTCGCAGCACGAGGAGCGCAAGCTCTCAAGTATCGCGACTCTTGGAGAGGAGCTTCTCGGCTGGCGCAAAAAGCTCGTGAGTGACCAGGCGGGATACGGCCTTGGAGGGTGGCTGAAATGGCTGAGGGCAAATTCCGAAGGCAGCCTTGAGGAAGCCCTCGATATGCTGACGGCATGCACAGCCACAGAGCCACCTCCTACCGGGACAACACCTGTCCGGGTGCCCACGAAACCCACTTCACCTCAGCTCAAACAAACTTCCTCGAAAACTCCGCTGCTCATCACCGCGGCCATCGCTCTCATCACCACCGTCGCCGCGCTGACCTATCTGCACATGACAGCGAAGCCTCCCGCCATCGCCGCCGAATACAAGGAGCAGAAAATCTCAAAAGTGATCGTGGAGAAACCGGATGCGGATAAAGCCAGCCCAACCAGCGCTCCCGACGCGCCAAAGCGTAAGACGCCAGCGACCGACGACGCCACCGCCAAGGTCAACGCGCTTGCGGAAAAAATGAGCCGTGAGTCGCTGGAAGCATCGCGCAAGCAGCAGGAGCAGGACGATGAACTCAAGGCGGAACTGGACGCCCGTGGAGGAATTTTCACCCCGCAGGACGGGGCCTTGCTGAAGCCGATGCCCAGTAACAAACCGGTGAAGCTTCGTGGCGTGTTAGCAAGCACCAATGCTTCAGGCTCGGGCAAAAGCATCTACCTGAATTTTTCGGAACCTCTCGACAAGACTCTCGTCAAAGGCGTTCTGCACCAAAGAGATTTCAAAGGCAAATTCGCCCTCGAAGAGTTCGCGAAATATCTGGGAAAGTCCCTCGTGCTCGATGGGAAGTCATTCAGGGAACCGACCTCCGGCGTGCTCGTGAAAATCACCTCCTTCGATCAGATCAGCGTGGGAAAATAGATTTTCTGAAAAATCTAACGGTCTCCGGGGAAGCCCGCCCGCCTGACCAAGCGCACGTCCACCTCCCGCTCCACGTATTTCCACTCCTCCGTTTCACGCAGGGACGCGACCATTTCCTCGAAGGCCGAGGCGTTCTCCGGAGCGTATTCGAACCAGGTGAGAAAATCGAATGGTTCGCCAGGCGCATAAGATATTCGTTCCTGATCTCAAGATACGGGACCTGCTCCAGTGCCTCCCCTACCACGGGCGTCATGCTGACCACTTCCCATGATCCGCGGTCGCCCGCGACGAAACTGTATGAGGGGGAAATCATCTGATGCCCTCCGGTTATGCACGGCGCATACCAAACTCACCAGTCAGGCGATTGCTGTCGCACTGCCTCGTAGAGCACGATGGCCACTGCCGTCGCCAGATTCAGGCTCCGGGTCCCACCTGGACTCATCGGGATTTTCAAAGCGCGCTCACCGGCCGCGGAAACCATTTCCTCCGGGAGCCCCTTTGTCTCCCGACCGAATACCAGACAGTCCCCTTCCTGAAAATCCGCCTCCCATGGTGACCGACAGGCCTTGGTCGAAAGAAACCAAAATCCTTTTCCTGTCATCGCCGCCTCCAGCTCCGTGAAATTTTCCCAGACATGCAGATCCACATCCTGCCAGTAGTCCAGCCCCGTCCGCCGCACGTACTTGTCCTCCAGGGAAAATCCCAAAGGTTTCACCAGATGCAATGACGATCCGGTAGCCAGCGCCAATCTCCCCGCCGCCCCTGCGTTGTGCGGAATCTCCGGCTCCAGCAAAACGATATTGAACATCAGGGAAAAGTTTTCCCAAAACTCCTCTACCCATGGTCTTCCTTGGAAGTTGAATTTTGAGCTTTGAAATTTAAACGTTGGTCGGGCTAGCGGGATTCGAACCCACGGCCTCTTGCCCCCCAGGCAAGCGCGCTACCAGACTGCGCCATAGCCCGTTTCGTGAACGGACGGTTAAAAAAGCAGCCGATTCGCGGATTGGCAAGCACGGAAAATCATGGAATGTATTTCTCCGTGAAAAGAATCAAAACTGCCATCGTAGGAGCCAGCGGTTACACCGGCATGGAACTCCTCCGCTGCCTCCTTACCCACCCTGCCGTCGAAATCACCGCCGTCACCTCCCGTGCCGAGGCCGGAAAGCGTCTCGATGAGGTCTTTCCACGTTTCTCCAAAGCCCGCTCCGCCGGTCTCACCTTCTGCGATCCCGATCCCGATCTCATCGCGGCCACCGGAGCCGAAATCGCTTTCCTCGCACTCCCTCACGGAGTCGCCGCGGAAATCGCCAGAGCCATGCTCGAGCGCGACATCAAGGTCATCGATCTCAGTGCCGATTTCCGCCTCCACTCTCCGGCCATCTACGAAGAATTCTACGGACACCCGCATCCCGCGACCGATCTCTTGGAATCCGCGGTCTATGGCCTCCCGGAAATCCGCTCTGATGAAATCGCCAGAGCGAAACTCATCGCCTCTCCCGGCTGCTACCCCACCAGCATCCTTCTTCCGCTCATCCCTCTGCTCAGGGAAAATCTCATCGACCACAGCACCATCGTCGCGAACTCCATGAGCGGAGTCTCCGGAGCAGGCCGCAAGGCGGATCTTTCTCTCCTCTTCTGCGAGTGCAACGAATCCGCCCGCGCCTACGGAGTGCCCAAGCACCGCCACCTTTCCGAGATCGAGCAGGAGCTGTCCCTTGCCGCCGGAGAGCCGGTCACCATCTCCTTTCTCCCCCATCTCATCCCTGTCAATTCCGGGATTGTCACCACCACCACCGCGAAACTTCGCGACGGTGTGACTCCCGAGAAGATCGGAGCTGCCTTGGAAAACGCATACTCTGAAGCCCACTTCGTCCGCCTCCTTGGTCGTGGCAAACCCGCCGATACGAAAATGGTCACCCGCACCAATTTCATCGACATCGGCTACGAGACCGACCCGCGCACCAACCGTGTCATTCTCATGTCCGCCGAGGACAACTTAGGAAAAGGTGCCGGCGGCCAGGCCATCCAAAGCTTCAATATCATGCACGGTCTCGACCCCCGCACCGGCCTCGAAAACTGGTGATTCAGGGAAAATGAATTTTCCTTAAAAAATGAGCTTGCCCACCTCTGTCCCTCCCCATAGCGTCCCGCCCTCCAAGGGCAGGTGTCAGAGTGGTCGAATGAGCACGCTTGGAAAGCGTGTGTGGCAGCAATGTCACCGAGGGTTCGAATCCCTCCCTGTCCGCCATTCGAACTTCAACGAATGGAAAACTTCCTCACTTTCTTCAGTTACGAAGAACCATTCAACCCAGGGAGGGATGAGAATCCCTGCGAAACGCCGGGTTCGGCATGGAGCGCTGACTTTAGTCGGCGTGGCTCAGACGTCTCACCCCCAGGCCGTTTGAAAGGCATCTTGCCTTTCAAAACACGCAAGATCCTCCCCCCGAAATCCGTAGTTGGAAAATCCGCGATCCTAGCCGACATTCCCGCGTCACATGAAAATCCTCGTCCGTGCCATCATCCCCGTCCTGATCCTGGTGATCGGCTTCGTCGCATGGGAATGGCTTGGCATCCCGATTGAGAAACCGAAGCCGCAGCATCATGCTCCGCAGAAACTCAAGACCGAGAAGACCGTTCTCAATCCCACCGCCTACCCCATCCTCATCGAGACCCAAGGCACGGTGAAATCGCAGCAGGCCACCACGCTCACACCCTTGGTCGCAGGAACCGTCTTTAAAATAAACCCTGCATTCGAAGACGGAGCCTTCTTCAAAAAAGGAGAAGTTCTCCTCGAACTCGACCCCGCCGATCTCCAGACCGCCGTCTTCGCCTCGGAGTCCCGCCTCGCCAAAGCCGAAGCCGCGCTCATCCAGGAACAAGCACGCGCCACCCAGGCGAAACTCAACTGGCAGGACATCGGTTACAAGGAGGAGCCATCCCCTCTCGTCCTCCGCGTCCCCCAGCTACGCGAGGCCGAAGCCAACGTCAGCGCCGCCCGCGCCGATCTCGAACAGGCCAGGCGAAATCTCGACCGCGCCCAAGTCCGCGCCCCTTTCGATGGCCGCGTCCAGGCCCGCCTCGTCGGCCTCGGTCAGGCGGTCGGAGCCGCCACCCCGCTCGGCGAAGTCTTCGGCACCGCCACCGCGGAAATCCGCCTCCCGCTCGCCCCCGCCCAGATCCCTTTCATCAAACTTCCCACCACCGATAACGACACACCCGTCGATGTGGTCTTGACCGACGCCCTCGGCGATCCTTCGGAACCCACCGATCACCAGTGGAAAGCCCGCATCGTCCGCACCGAAGGCACGCTCGATCCCACCTCCCGCGAGCTTTTCGCAATCGCACTCATCGAGGATCCTTTCAGCCTTAATTCGGAACTCCCGCAGCTCCGCATCGGCCAGCCCCTCCGTGCCGAGATCACCGGAATCACACTTGAGGACGTTTATGTCATCCCCCGCACCGCCATGCGCGGCCTCAACCGCATCTTCCTCATCGACCGGGACGATCCGAAAATCCTGCGCCAGGACATCGTCCCCATCTGGTCGAACACCGAAGTCATCATCGTCCGCAACGATCTCCAACCCGGCGACTGGCTGGCCACGTCCCGCCTCCCCTACGCCCCCAACGAAGCCCCCGTGGAAATCGTCAACCCTCCCCCTGTCGAAGATGCCGTCGGCCCCACCGTAAAAAAACAACCCGCGGACTCATAGCCAAAGAAAATCCGCGCCTATCCGCGTTCATCCGTGGTTCCTCCTCCTCTTCCTTGAAAGTTGAATTTTGAGTTTTGAATTTTCCCTCCCCATCCACGAAATCGCCGCCGCGCTAAAAGCCGCCGCATCCCAGGGGGACCGCATCCTCCTGACAGCTCCCACCGGCTCGGGAAAATCCACGGAAGTCCCCGGCATCATCGCCGATATTCCTGAAATCATCGGACGCGTAATCGTCATCGAGCCACGCCGCATGGCCGCCCGCCTACTCGCCGGATTCGTCGCGAAAAACCGAAACACACCCCTCGGCCAGGAGGTCGGATACGCCGTCCGCTTCGACACGAAATACTCCGACAAGACAAAAATCCTCTATCTCACCGACGGAGTCTTTCAGCGCATCCTCCAGGAAAACCCCACCCTCTCCGGGATCTCCGCCGTCATCTTCGATGAATTCCACGAGCGCCGCCTCGCCGTCGATCTCGCCCTCGCCCGCTGCTTGAATTGCCAGGAAAAGGACCGACCCGACCTCCGCATCATCGTCATGTCCGCCACCTTGGAGACGGGCAAGCTCGCCACTTACATGGCTCCGGTGAAAAAGCTGGAAGCCGGTGGTCGCACCTTTCCCGTGGAAATCCTCTACCGCCCGCATCGTCCGCCACAGAGCCATCGCAATCCCGGCACCCAGCGCGAGACACCCGTCTGGGATCAAGCCGCGGCCCTCACCCGCGATGCCCTCGCCCTCCCCGATCCCGGAAACATCCTCATTTTCCTCCCCGGCACCCACGAGATCCGCCGCACCATCGAGCTATTGGAAAACCTCGCCGCCGCCAAATCCCACGAGATCCTCCCACTCTACTCCGCCCTCCCTCCCGCCGATCAGGAACGCGCCATCCGCCCCTCCGAAAAGCCGAAGATCATCGTCTCTACCAACGTCGCGGAAACCTCACTCACCATCCCCGGCATCCGCACCGTCATCGATTCAGGTCTGGCACGGTCCTCCGCCTTCGATCCGCGGCGCGGCATCAACACCCTTTTTATCAAAAAAATCTCCCGCGCCGCCGCCGACCAACGCGCGGGTCGCGCGGGCCGCACCGCACCCGGTCGCTGCCTCCGCCTCTGGTCCACCACTGACCACGCCCGCCGAGAGGAATTCGAGCCACCCGAGATCCACCGCATCGATCTCTCCGAAGCCATCCTTCTCCTCAAATCCTCCGGCAACGACCCCCGCACCTTCCGCTGGCTCGATCCCCCCACGGAAGCCGCCCTCGGAAAAGCCGAACACCTTCTACACGACCTTCACGCGATAGACCCGTCCGGCAAACTCACGGAGATCGGACAGGAAATGGCAAAACTTCCCCTCGAGCCACGCTTCTCCCGCCTCCTCCTCGCCGGTCTCCATTTTGGCTGCTTCGCCGAAACCGCATTCATCGCCGCCACCGTGCAAGGCGAAGGCATTTTTGCAAAAGGCAGAGCCTCCAACGACCGCAAGGATTTCATCTTCCCCGATGATCCCTCCGACTTCGCCGGTGAATACCGCGCCTTCGATTCCGCCTCCGCGATGAACTTCGATCCCCGACGCCTCTCCCAACTCGGCATCCACGCAAGGGGAGCAAAAGACACCGCCCAGATTTTTCAACGTCTCCTCCAACTTTTTCCAAAATCGGTTTCACAAAAAATCGACTTCCACGCCCACCGCGAAGCCGTTGCCAAATCGATCCTCTCCGCGTTCTCCGACCAACTCGCCATCCGCCTGAGCCAAGGAAACCTCGCCTGCCGCCTCGTCGGCAACCGCCGCGGAAAACTCGACGACCAGTCATGCGTTCGCCAAGCGGCCGCCTTCGTCGCCTGCGAGATCACCGAGGTCGAGGCTCGCGAAACCACCACCCATCTCCGACTCGCCACCGCCATCGAGCTGCCATGGTTGGAAGAGCTTTTCCCGGACGAGATCATCACCATCGACGGAGCGAACTACGATGAATCCCGTAGAAGAGTCACCTGCCTGAAACAGAAGAAATTCCGCGACCTCATCCTCGAAAGCAAGGAGACCGACCAGAACGTCCCCCTCGATGCCGCCGCCGAAATCCTCGCGAAACGAGTCCTCTCCGGCGAGCTCGTCTTGAAAAACTGGAATTCCGAGGTCGAGCAATTCACCCACCGCCTTTCCTGCATCTCGAAATGGATGCCCGAGCTGGGCCTCCCCACCTGGACCGAGGAAGACCGCATCGCCGCAGTTTCCCAGATCTGCCACGGAGCCGTCAGTTACAAGGAAATCAAAGAAGCTCCCGTCTGGCCCGTCCTCAACGACTGGCTCTCCTCCCACCAGCGCCACCTATTGGATACCCACTGCCCGGAGCGCATTCGCCTCGCCTCCGGCCACTCCGCGAAGATCACCTACCACCCCGAGAACGATCCATTCTTCTCCGCAAAACTCGCCCAACTCAAGGAAACGAAAACCACCCCCGCCATCGCTTCGAACAGAGTGCCCCTCCTAGTCCACATCCTGGCCCCCAACAATCGCCCCTGGCAAATGACCAAGGACATCCCAAACTTCTGGCAGAACGGCTACCCACAGATGAAAAAAGAACTAGCCGGCCGCTACCCCCGCCACCCGTGGCCTTGAAAACTTCAAAATTTAAAATCCAAACTCTAATTTTCAAATCACCCAATCACCCAATCTCCAGTGAAACTTTTCTACCTAATGCTCCCCATCGCCTCCCTCCAAGCCGCCATCACTTACCCGGAGACAAAAACCGCAGACGTCACCGACACCTACCACGGCACCATCGTCGCCGATCCCTACCGCTGGCTCGAAGACGACAACTCCCCCGAAACCAAAGCCTGGGTCACCGCCCAGAACCAGGTCACTGACGATTTCATCTCGAAAATCCCCCAACGCGATGAGATCGCAGGTCGGCTGAAGAAACTTTGGAACTTCGAGCGCATCGGCCACCCCAACGAATACGGCGGAAAATATTTCTTCACCTACAACTCCGGCCTTCAGAACCAGTCCGTCCTCAAGGTTGCCGACGAAGCCGGTGCTGGTGGCGAAGTCCTCCTCGATCCCAATTCCCTTTCCACTGACGGCACTACCTCTCTCGCCGACTACAGCCCCAACGAGGAAGGAACCAAACTCGCCTACGCCATTTCCAAAGCAGGGAGCGACTGGCAGGAAATCCTGGTCCGCGATGTCGCCACCGGAAAAGATCTCCCCGACCATCTCCAGTGGGTCAAATTTTCCGGTATCTCATGGAAAAAGGATGGCTCCGGATTTTTCTACAGCCGTTACCAGGCACCCGAGGAAGGCGCGGCCCTCACTCAGAAAAACGAGAACCAGAAACTCTATTTCCACAAACTCGGCTCCGCGCAATCCGATGACACCCTGATCTACGAGCGCCCCGACCACCCGAAATGGGGCATCGGCGGCGGGGTGACCGAGGACGGGAAATTCCTGATCATCAACGTCAGCGAAGGCACCGAACCCAAGAACCGCGTCTTCTACAAATCCCTCGAAAAGGACGATGCGGAAGTCATTCCACTCCTCACCGAGGCCGACGCCCGCTACGAATTCATCGACAACGAAGGCCCCGTCTTTCATTTTCTAACCGATCTCGATGCAGCCCGCTACCGCGTAATCTCCATCGATATCACCGCCCCGGAAAAGGAGAACTGGAAGGAACTCATTCCCCAGTCCGCGGACCAGCTTGCCAACGTCTCAACCGTCGGAGGCCAGCTCATCTGCGAGTATCTTCAGGATGCCAAAAGCGCGGTCCGCTGCTTCGATTTCCAAGGAAAGCACATCCGCGATCTCGACCTCCCCGGAATCGGCTCGGTCGGCGGTTTCGGCGGCAGGAAGGATGACGACCATACCTATTTCAGCTTCACCTCCTTCACCGAGCCCGGCGCGATCTACCGCCTCGATCTCGTCACTGGAAAGTCCTCCGTCTGGAAACGCCCCGAAGTCGATTTTGACAGCGCCGCTTACGAGACCACCCAAGTATTCGTGAAAAGCAAGGACGGCACCAAATTACCCATGTTCATCATCCGGAGAAAAGGGATCGAGCCCGGTACCCCGGCCAAAACCCTCCTCTACGGCTATGGAGGATTCAACATCAGCCTCACCCCCGGCTTCTCCGTGGGTCGCGCGGTCTGGCTCGAGCGAGGAGGAATTCTCGCCGTTGCGAACCTCCGTGGAGGCGGCGAATACGGCCGCGACTGGCACACCGCAGGCACCCGTTTGAACAAGCAGAACGTCTTCGATGATTTCATCGCCTGCGCCGAATACCTCCAGTCCGAGGGCTACACCTCCCGGGAAAAACTAGCGATCCAAGGCGCCAGCAATGGCGGTCTCCTCGTTGGTGCCTGCATGACACAACGCCCGGAACTTTTCGGTGCGGCTCTACCCGCAGTCGGAGTCATGGACATGCTCCGTTTCCACAAATTCACCATCGGCTGGGCATGGGAAAAAGACTATGGCTCGTCGGAAAATCCCGAGGA
>Ga0105047_10017688_pt1 | contig 11091 bp, 10 predicted proteins | sample MAT04_FD_78384 | JGI IMG/M metagenome (GOLD analysis project Ga0105047, IMG submission 78384) | Freshwater microbial communities from Lake Fryxell liftoff mats and glacier meltwater in Antarctica - MAT-04 (megahit assembly) | ecosystem: Environmental > Aquatic > Freshwater > Ice > Liftoff...
CTTTATCCGCGTCCGTTCGAAACGCAGGAGCGGAGCCGGCAAAACGACCGTCCGAGCGGTCACGCCGGACGAGCAGAGTCTAGCGCCCGCCCTTCCCCTTCCCCCGAATTGCCTGTCTGAGCCAAACCACGTTACGAGTGTCGCCTTCTCGGCAACCAATCTCGGCAGAGCTACGCCCGGTTCGGGTCGACGGCGGCCAGCCGTTTCGCTGATCTGCCTGCCGGACTGCAGTCGCTCAAGTTAGACGACGGGGAAGCAGCCACTCGGGAAAACCCGCAATCGGCCACAAGCGGGTGCTTACGTGTGGCTGGTTTGGGGCGACCCACTGTGAACGCCGGACCACTGCGCACCGTCGCCGATCATGACCAGGAAGCTGTAGAAAATGTGAGGCAGGTCCTTATCGGGGCCGCAGAGAACCAGCTTGGGCCCTGGGCCTGGATGGCATGGTGCACTCCCTAGAAGATCATGCCAGCGCCACCACCGCAGCCCTACTGCCCTTCGACGACCGGCTGACGCTGCTGGTGCAGCGCGAGATCGCCTGGCGCGATGACCGGCGCGTGGCCCGGCTGCTCAAGGCCGCCCGGCTCAAGGTCAGCGCGGCCTGAATCAAGGACATCAAATGGCGCGCCAGCCGTGGCCAGAACCGCGGTCTGACTACCGGCCTGGCTGGCGGCGACTGGCTGCGCCACGCCCGCCATTTGCTGATCACGGGCGCCACCCGCAGCGGTTAAACCTGGCTGGCTGGGGCACCAGGCTGCGCGCAGCGGCTTCTCGGTGTTGTACGTGCGCGCGGCAGGGCTGTTTGACGAACTGCAAGTGGCGTACGAGGACCGCAGCTTTGCAAGGCGCCTGGCTCAGCTGGCAAGGCTCGACCCGTGGGTGATCGACGACTTCGCCATCGCCCCCATGGGCGCTCCCGAACGCAATGACCTGCTCGAACTGCTGGACGACCGCATCGGGACGTGCTCGACGCTTCTCGGTGGACTCGCCGCGCACGATTATCACGTTCAACGACGGATCGGCGATCTCCGCTGCCAGCACCTTGCGCTCGGTGCTGATGGCCGCGGCGTCCTTCTTGTTCTTGGCATCGATAGTGCGCATGGTTCGTCTCCAGGGGGTGTTGCAGGCTCTCGGGCGATCTGCCCTTGCACTGCCGCTGCTGGAGGCGGGCCACCGGGGCGGCGGTGTGCCGATGCTGGACATTGGTCATCTGCAATGCAACAGCGGCGGCCCGCAAGCGCGTCGGAGCCAGGCTGGTTGCGACATCGGCTTCGCGGGCCGGCGCGCAGGAGCAGGCGTTCGATGGCCTGCGTTTTCAGGCTCGCCGCGAGGGGCGCCCGCTCGCGCTGGCGCCATACGGACCGTGCGCCATCTCGATGCCGAACGCCAGGCTTCGGCGCAAACCGGGCTGCGCTGAACCGAAATTGCACCCGGGGCCACCTTGCGCCAAGTTGCCCTGCGCCTGGCAATGGCGCTGCGGCCCGGATCGCTCCCTGCATCGCTCTTGCCGCGCGGGCCACGATCGCCATCTCCGGGTTGGTCATCCTGAAGCAGCCTTTGGTGTCGAACGTCGCCGGCGCGACCAAGTACGAAGGATCAGCTCGACGCCCCCAGAGCACCGGCGCCGTCGTCGCCGCCTCCACCAAGCTGCAGGCCAATGGGGTACAACCGCAGGCATGGCAACCCGGGGCGGCAACAACTGGTGGCACGGCTTGGTCTGGGCCCCGGGGCTGAGCCTGGGCTGGGGGTCGTGGTGCGAGCCGATTTCGGCCCAGACAACGCTCGGTGCTGCCGAGCGTCGGGCCTTGCTGAATGCGATCCGGCCACACGCCGCGCAGCGGGTCGGGCAGCCCGTCAAGTTCATGATCGAGAGGCTGAACGTGGACGACGACTGGGCGCTGCTCACCGGCGAATTGGTGTCGACCACGGGCGGACCGCTGGACTGGGACAAGGCCAAGGAGTGCCACCTCGAACTGGACAAGCTGTTGTGGGTGGTGCTGGCCCGCCAGGCCGGCCGCTGGCAGGTGAAGCACTTGGAGGTCTGCGCGACCGAGCCCCTGCATTGGTCGCTGGAGCAGTTCGGGGGCTTTGCCTGGCCCTGCGGCGTCTACGCTGGCCTGCAGGGCCCGAGCGGAGAGGACCTGCAGCGGGCCTGCCGCGACAGGCCCGCCAGCCCGCGGCGCCCTTGACGCCAGCCCCGACTTGCGCGGCGAGCCCTCAGACGCTGCTGTAGTCGATGTAGCCCTTGTTGACCTCGACCAACTTGCGTGTGAGCAGGTAGACACCGCCGCCTTCGCGGGTCTTGGAGGCATCGGTGTTGCCCTCGACCGTGTCGATTAGGCCACCACGCAGGGCCACGACGAAGCCGGTGTGCCCCTTGCCGCTGCCAAAGTCCATGATGAAGATCATGCCGGGTTTGACCAGGGCCGGGTTGTTCACCGCATCGGCCTTGCTGATGCGCTGTGCGCCCCTGGCCGGCGCGCCGTTCCAGTGGGCCAGGCAGCCCCCGGTCCTGACCATGGGGTTGTCTCGCTGCGGCGTCTGGCACGCCTGCTCGAAGCACCAGTAGGCGAAGGCGCAGCACCAGGGATTGCCCTTGCCCAGCCCGACGCTGGCAAGGTAAGCCTCGACGGCAGGTCCGCGGTTGGTGTTGGGCGGAATCTCGCGGATATGCTTGGCCTCTTCAGCCAACGCGACGGCCAGCACCTTGCCGAGGAACTTGTCCGCCGGCTTGTCGGTGGAGGTCACTGTCCTTTCGCCGAACAGCACGGCCCAGGTGATCGCGCCGACCTCGCCGTCGGCCTTCAGCGGACGGCCCTCGTCGTCGACATTGCGAGCCTGGAACAACTGCACCGCCTGCTTGACCGTAAGGCCGAACACCGGATTGGCCTCGTTCAACACGAACTTGTCTTCACCGGCGAGTGCCAGCGACTTGTTCAGCTGGGTTTTCAGCGCGCGGACGATGCTGGCATCCGTCTCGCCCTTCTTGATGATCCGACCGGGGTAGCGCATGTCTAGTTCCTTTGGTCTTGTTACGGATCGAGTGTGCATGAGCCATCCCGTTGACGTAATCGTTTCGAGGGCACGTGGCTGCTGCATTCTTGGGGGGTGCCGCTGTCCGGGGGCCGCACGCGACCCGGGCTGGTCGCCCCGATACGGCAGGCTGCCGGCGGCTGCAGCCCACGGGAAGGACCGATCTGCGTGGCATTGCCCGAGGAAGACCCGGGACGACGGGGACTGGACCGCCCCGGCTCCAGCTTGAAGGCTTGATCTCGCGCCGCATCTGAAGAATTGCGACGTGCCTGACCGCGTTGGAGCCTAAAGTTCGGTCCGACTCGGCGCTTCCCGGGTGCTGGAGGTCTCATGCCCAAGTCGCCTGATCCGGTTACGGTCCAGTCGCATCCCGCCCTGCCGGTCGATGCCGGCTACAGCGCCGAGATCCGCTTCGGCGTCGTTATGTACGGCGGCGTTTCGCTAGCGATCTACATCAATGGCGTCACCAACGAAATGTTCGAGATGGCCTGCGCGACGCCGCGCGACGGCCACTTGCTGGAAAACACGGGCGCAACCGCAACGCGCGAGATCTATCGCCGGCTGTCGTGGCTGACCGGAGAACCCGAGTTGCGGCGCGAATACGCCCGGCTGATTGCCGATGCGCGCCGTGCAGCAGCAAACGCTCGAGTTGACGGCCACGCCGCCGCCGAGCCGGTGGTCGCGGCGGATCCTTGGCCACAGCTCGACCTGAGTGCCGCGACGCGCACGCGGCTGGTCGTCGACGTCGTCGCGGGCACATCGGCTGGAGGCATCAACGGTATTTTCCTGGCCAAGGCGCTGGCCAACGGCGAGCAGTTCGCGGCGCTGCAGGAACTATGGGTCAACGAAGGTGACATCGGTCTGCTGCTCAACGACGCCCCGTCGTACCGCGGTGTCGAGCCGCCGCTGACACCCCGCAGCGGCCCGCCGGCCTCGCTGCTCAACAGCGACCGCATGTATGCCAAGTTGCTGGCGGCGATGCAAGCGATGAAGCCGCTGCCGCGGCTGGGCCCGGCCGCCGACGGCTCGCCGCTCGTCGATGAAGTCGACCTCTACGTGACGACGACCGACATCGAGGGCTCAGCGGTGCCGCTGCGGCTGTTCGACAAGGTGGTGTTCGAGCGCCGCTACAAGCAGAACTACCGCTTCAGTTTCCCCAACGGCGTCAGCGCCGGCGGCAACGACTTCGCGGCAGTCAACACCGCCTTCCTGGCCTTCGCGGCACGCTGCACTTCGTCGTTTCCTTTCGCCTTCGAGCCGATGACGCTGGCCACGGTGGCCCGCCTGAAGGCCGACGGCGAGGCGCCCGGCCTCGCACGCTGGCGGGACTTCTTTCCCAACCTGCCGCGCGTCGAGGTCGCTCAGGACTTGCATGTGCATCGCGCCTTCGGCGACGGCGGCTACCTCGACAACAAACCGTTCACCTACGTGGTCGAAGCCTTGTCGCAGCGCTTTGCCAGCGTTCCCATCGAGCGCAAGCTGGTCTTCGTCGAACCCTCGCCCGAGCAGATCGACCCGCACCGAACGCCGGACCCCGGGCGCACGCCCGATGCCCTTCAGAACTCGCTGGCGGCGCTGACCAGCATCCCGCGCTACGAGTCGATCCGCGAAGACCTGCAGTCGGTGCTGTCGCGCAACCGGCGCATCGAACGCGTCGAGCGCATGGTGCGCCTCGGCGAAGTCGACATCGAACGACAGGCTGACCCGTTTGCCGGACTGCTGAAGAAGTACGGCCCGATCCCGCCCTGGGCCAGCCTCAAGCTCAGCGAGATGGCCGACTATTACGGTCTGGCCTTCTTGCCTTACCACCGGCTGCGGGTCTACGCCGTCACCGACTCGTTGGCCGACCGGCTGGGTTGGCGCTGGGGCATCCACTCCGGCTCCGACCTGCATTACGGCCTGCGGGCGCTGGTGCGTGTCTGGCGCGACCGCGGCTTCAATGAGCAGGGTGAAGGCGGCCGCGAGACGTTCAACGCCTTTCTCGATCAGTTCGACTTCGACTATCGAATCCGCCGGCTGGGTTTTCTGCTGCGCCGGATCGACCAGCTCACGCGGCTGCTGCGCAAGCGCGGCGCTGGCAGCGTCGACACGGCCGCAGGCACTGTGCACAAGCCGGCCGAACTGTCCGACTCCGACCGCCAGATCATCGCCCGCCTGCCCGAACCGTTCACCGGCTTGCGCGAAGACCTCGGCGCGACCGAGACCGCCACCGGCCTGCAGGTGCTGAAGTGGCTCAAGACCGAGCTGATCGAGGTCCGCTCACAGATGCAGCAGGCGCGTCGTGCACTCGACGCCAGCCTCATCAAGGACGCCACCGACCCGACGCTGCGCGAAGAGCTGCGCAAGGTGCTGCTGCTCGTGCTGGGCGAGGTGCCAACCGGCCAGAAGCTGCAACTCTCCGGTGCGGCTGGGGACCAGCGCGTCAACGTCGTGCTCAACCCGGAGGCGCTGCGGATGGCGTCGAGCACGCGCACCCTGCAGGAAGGCGTGATGTTCCGCGCCAAGGCACTGTTCGACGCCGCCGAGACCGTGGCGCCCACGCCGCTGCACAAGGCACTGGTCACGGACCTGGAACTGATGCGCCTCAAGCGCGGCGCCGCGACGCCAGACGCGGGACATCCGACCATCAATGCGCTCGCCTTGCACGCCTGGATGCTGCTGGGCGGACCCCAGTTGAAACTCGACGAAAGCCTCGGGCGCGTGCGTGTCACGGTCGGCGACACGCCGGCCGCCAAGGCCGGGCCCGGGATGCTGGAGGCAATCAACTCACCCGCTGGCCACGCGCTGCGCGGATACCTCGGGGAGTCCTACCTGCGATTCGATTCGTACGACCAGATGAGCTTCCCGCTCTACTACGACACGGGCACCGGCGAGCCGTCCACGGTCGAGGTCGTGCGCATCAGTCCGGCCGACGCGACGCAGTTGATCGACGAAGCCAGCGATGCGCTGGGTCGGCGCAAGCTGGCCGGCACCGCGATCGCCAATTTCGGCGCTTTTCTCGATCGCAGGTGGCGGCTCAACGACATCCTCTGGGGGCGGCTGGACGGCGCCGAACGGCTGATCCAGGCGCTGCTGCCGATGGCCGACGAAGAGACGCAACTGGTGCGCCACGAACTGATCGAGCGCGCCCACCGCGCGATCCTGCGTGAGGCCCTGGTGCCCGCAGGGCAGCGCGACCTCGCCGACCTGCTGGTCAAGGCGCTGGCCGAGGTACCCGGTGGCGACAGCCCGCCGCAGCGGCTGAACCAGCTGCTGCAGGATCTGTGGGGCGGCAACGCGGTCGCCCGCGACAAGCTGGGCGCGGTGCTGGTCTCATTGCTCAGCGAACCGGGGCTGGTGGATTACGTGCGGCAGATACGCCGAGTCGATCCTGAACCCGACCCCGAGGCGACGCTGGCCAACGCCGCGCGCGCCATCACGATCACCGGCCGCGTGCTCGAGGGCATCAGCAAGGGCCGCGGCCGGCAGGCCCCGGTGTCGCGCTGGCTGGCGCGGCTGGGGCTACTGCTGCAAGGCGTTGTCGCGGTGGCGCTGCCAGGCACGCTCAAGAACCGGCTGTGGACGCATGCCCTGAAGCTGCTCTACGCCTTCGAAATCTTCGCGATCGTGCTGGCCTTGGTGTGGGGCGGCGAAGGTCTTAGAAGTGCGGCGGTCACGGCCTTCGGCGTCACGCTCGGCGTGCACCTGCTGACCCTGGTGGCGGGCGACGTCATGCGCGAGCGCAAGCGCTGGCTGCGAATCGTGGTGATGGCGTTCGTCGGGGTGCTGGTCGCACTGGCAGCCGTCGGCGGGCTGACGATCTTCCATCAGGGAACTCAGCAAGTGATGTGTTGGTCGCGCCCGGATGCGGGCTCGAGTGGGCCGACGGCCGAAGCGCCAGGCGGTGGACTGGCAAGAACGGTGTGCGCGTGGCTGAGCGGCCGCTGAACCGCCCGGCCCGCGCCTCTGTTTCGACGAGATGGCGCGTGCCTCCTGCCAGGCCCGAGGTTCACCCCCTAGCCGACTCGTGCCATCGGTCCCGGACTCGCCTTGCGGCCCACCGCGCGGCGCCCTGCGCGCGTAAGCATCTCGGCCACGCGGTCCCGCCAAGGACGGCGTGGGTCGAAGCGGAGGGTTCAATCCGGGTGGCCGACCACGAGGGCGACTCGGAAGGTGCCCCGGTCCGAACCCGAAGGTCGGCATCCGGGTGTGCATCGGCAGTAGTCGGCAAAAGCCGCTCGGCTCCACTCAGCCACTGATTGTAGCGACAGGCAGGTTCCAGGCATGACTACCTAGGGGCTGCCTACGTTGCTCCAGGCGTTGCTGGTCGCCGTAGCGCGCTGCGCGCGCGCGGCGAGTTCGTCGAGGTCGAAGGGCAGCCGCTCGGGCGGCAGCGTGGCCAGGAAGCGGTACCACTGCACCAGATTGCTGCTGATCTTCGCGTCGCCCTGTTCCAGCGCCCAGGCGCGGTCGAGCATGCGCTGGATCTCCTGGATGCGCTCGGACGCGTCGCTGCCGCCGCAGCAGCCCGGGATGCGTGCGATCGCGGCCAGGTTTAGCACCTTCCCGTTGCCGGGCAGGCGGAGGGCAGCTTCCGCCAGCGCAGCCTGCACCTGGCGGGCGGGTTCGCCGTCCACGCCCTGCGCGGGCAGCTGCAGCACGTCGTGGTCGGGCGTGGCGGCCGTCGACGTGTCGCTGGCCAGACCCAGCGTGCCCTCGATCACCGCCGTCATCGCCAGCGGCACGCGCAGCAGCGGGTCGTCAGGGTGGGCCAGCGCAGCCCGGAAGGTGGCCAGCGCCGCAACCGCCTGCTCGCGCGAGGCACGATCGCCGTCGACGCGGAAGTTCAGGTAGCTGGCCATCGCCCGTGCGAACAGGGTCTCGGGCAGCACCGGGCCCGCGCGCAGGCCGGCCTCGTCGATCAGCATCCAGACGCTACGCATTTCGCGGTCTTGCAGCTGCAGCCAGGGCCGCTTCCAGGCCACGGCCGAGAACTTGGCCGGCAGCTGGGCCGGCTCGGCGTCCAGGCGCGGCTCGCGGCGAAGCTGCAGGCCCGAGGCGATGGCCTGTGCCAGCTGTGCCTGCTCCTGCCGGCTGATCTTGCGTGCTGGGAACGAGATGGTGTCTGACGGCAGGCTGCCGGCAAAGCGAAGCGGACGCGCCAGCGACGGCACGTCGACCAGCACCTCCAGGTCGCGGCTGGCGGCGCCGTTCCAGAACACGCGCAGGTGCGACTGCACCAGGATGCCGTCATCGCGGTCGAAGATCTCGCCCCACACGAAGATGGCGCTGTGGAACAGCCGGCGCCAGAACAGTCCGGAGCGGTTCTCGAGAACGCGGTCGTACACGTTCTCGATGCCGCAGGCTGGGTCAGTCGGCCTGTCCGGATTGCCCTCGACCAGCGTGACCTGGGTCGCCGGGGCGTCGACGGCGCCCTGCAACGCCTGCAGCCGCGCGATTTGGTTGAGCTGCGCGGCAGATTCGCGGTTGGTCGTCGAACTGCCGCCGTAGCGGTACGGCAGCATCACGATGTACGACGAGGGCGCACCGAAATTGCTGATTCGCGGGTTGTCGCAGGCCGTGCGCAGCATCGTGGCGCCGCAGCCTGCCAGCAGGGCTGCCGCCGCCAGACAGGCTAGACGAAGGATGGTCTGCAGTCGCATCGGGTCCTCCTTTCGCCGCGGCCGCCTCAGTGCGGCGCCCCCGGCGTGACGGTGCAGGGCGGCAGCGTCGCGATGCCGGCCCTGCGCGCGGCCTGCTCCACGTCCTTCATCAGCGCCAGCAACTGCGCTGCGATGTCGGCGTCGAGTTGCTCGCGCGACGGGCGCAGCGTGCTCGTCGCCAGCGATGCCAGGCCAATGCGGCTGTCGCACAGCGCCACCCACGCCGCCTTGTAGTCGCTCTCGCGCTGGTACACCGTGGCGAGGCCCATCGACACGAAGGGGCGGTACAGCCGCGGGTCCTGGCCGAAGACCTCGATCCAGCTGTCCACCGGGTGACTGGACTGCGCCGGATAGATGGTGACGACCTCGACGTCACGGCGCGCCGCGCCGTCGCTGCGCACATACACCGGCACCGCCAACTGCACTAGGCCGGGCTTACCGTTCTCCTGGCCTTTCCAGAACACCGCGACGACCTTGAAATTGAGGAAACTGCGCATTTCCTCGACCCCGAAATCGCGGTTGCCAATGTGGTGTTCGCAGGCGATCAGCTCGATTCGCAGACGCCGCTTAGCCCCGGCGCGCTCACTGAGCTTGCGCGCAATGTCGTTGAGCAGCGGCGTCACCTGGCTCATCAGGCGGTCCTGCTCCTGCGGCGCTGCCGGGTCGACGAAAACCAGCGCGTAGTAGGTGTTGGGCGAGCCCTCCTGCAGGAACAGCGGCGGGCACTTCACCTGCGCGCGCACGGCGGCCGGCAGCACGCAGCCGCACAGCAGGCAGCACAGCAGCCACCACCAGCGTCGCCGGGCCGTCATGGCGGGTCTCCGGTGGTGTCGCACTGCAATTCGGTGCCGAGCTCGGCAATGGCGGCGCGCCGGATCTCGTTCACCGCCTTGTTCACCTGGCGCGACGCCCGCAGCACCCGGCAGACCTCGTCGCGGCGCTGCACCGCGAGCAGGCGCAGGCCGTTGATGGCCTCGGTGGGAGGCGTCGGGCTGCGCGACGCGGCCATCACGAACAGCGGGAACACGGCGTCGCTGCCGTACATCGACAGCTGCGCCGTTGCGTGGTTGCGTTCGATGTCGGGCAGCTTCGGGTCGTTGACCTTGGTCAGCAGGTCTGCCATCTGCTTGACGCTGTCGACCGTGGCCTTGCGCTCCTGCACGACGGTCTGGCGCTCCTTGATGGCCTGGTCGAGCCGGCCCGTAAGCACGAAGCCAAAGACCGCGATGACGATGGTCTGCGCGATGGACAACAGCGTATTGATGGACGCCATGCGCACCGGCGACGGTGGCGGTGCTGGTGCCGGTGCCGGTGCCGATGGCGCGGGACTGCGGGCAACGCGGAATCGAGCATCCATGCCCTGCAATTTAGCGCCGATTGCCCGCGATGGCATCGCTATTCGTGGCGACAAACAGGGGGCCCGGTTCCCGGGCGCCGAGTCGGCAGGATGGGGGCTCTCGCCGGGCTGTTCAGGCCCGCGTCGACAGCAGCGCCTCGTTCGTGCCGCCGAAGACGAACGGGCTGCTGATCGCGGCCTGCAGTTACGGCGCCCTGGTGCCGGGCTGCAGCACCAGGTTCAGGCCCAGCGCGGCGTCTGGCATGCCGCAGTTGACGGGCAGCGGCAGTGTGCGGTGCTGCAGCGCCAGCACCTTGATCACAGCCTCCAGCGCGGCCGCTGAGTCGAGGAGATGGCGGTGCACGGCCTTCGTCGAGCTGACGTGCAGGCCGTCGGGCTCATCGAGCCGCATTACCCCAAGGCGAAGACGGGCCGCCCGCCGTTCGGCATCCAGACCATGCTGCGCATTCACTATCTGTCGCAGTGGTTCGGCCTGTCGGACCCAGCGATGGAAGTGCGCTGCGCGACGTGCTGCTGTACCTTGGGTTCGCCAAGCTCAACGCCGTTGTCGCAAGGCCCCTGACGACACCACCAGCCTGAGGTTCTGCTATTTGGTGGAGCGGCACGACTTGGCGGTGGACAGGCTGCGCGTGGTCAACGACATCCTCTAGCACCGCGGCCTGATGCTGCGGCGCGGCGCGGCGGTGGACGCCGCGCTCATCGCCGCGCCGAGTTCGACGAAGAACGCCGGCGGCGAGCGTGACCCCGAGATGCACCAGGCCAAGAGGGGCAACAGCTGGTACTTCGGCATGAAGGCCCACATCGGCGTGGACACCTACTCGGACCTGATGCACACGGCGGCCACGACGCCTGCGAACGTCAACGACCTAAACATGGCTGGAGCTCTGCTGCATGGCGACGAGGAAGCGGCCTTCGGTGACGCGGGCTAAAAGGGAGTGCACAAGCGGCCTGCAGCTGCGGGCCTGACCCAATACTGTTCGTATAAGGCGAATCTTGCGGGTTTACCCTTGCATTTCGTGTGCCCAGGGTCGAACTGGATTTCTCTTGGTTAAGTGGCGC
>Ga0105047_10017690_pt1 | contig 11090 bp, 10 predicted proteins | sample MAT04_FD_78384 | JGI IMG/M metagenome (GOLD analysis project Ga0105047, IMG submission 78384) | Freshwater microbial communities from Lake Fryxell liftoff mats and glacier meltwater in Antarctica - MAT-04 (megahit assembly) | ecosystem: Environmental > Aquatic > Freshwater > Ice > Liftoff...
CGGGGCGAGCACTTCGGCGCGGACGCGGTCGACCTCCGTCCGCAGTTGCTGGATCGCCGGGCCGCTCTTGCGGCGGTTCCAATCTTCGGCGAATTTCTTCACCTCCGCGTTCACGATGGCTTCGGCCGGGGCGAGTGCCTTACGCCGTTCGCCGAGTGTCTGCTCCCGGACGCGGGCCAAGTCGTCGATGTTGAAGACGCAAACGCGGTCGCCGTCGTGGATGGCCGGGTCGAAATCCCTAGGTACCGCGATGTCGAGCACCACTAGCGTCCGCGTGCCCCGGTGGGGCAGCACTTTCTCGTCGAAGCGTTTCTTCGGCATGATCGGCTCGCCCGCCCCGGTGGTGCTCAACGCGATGTCGGCTTTCGTCAAGGCGTCGTCGAGTTGACTCCACGGGATCGGCTGACCCCCGCACATCGATGCGACCTCGGCGGCTTTCTCCGGGCTGCGGTTCGTCACGAGAATCTTCCCCGGCCGCAGCGCCTCCAAATGCTTCAGAGTCAGCCGGGCCATCTTGCCGGCGCCGATGACCAAAATCGTTTTGTCGCGGAAGGTGTCGAACACTTGCCGGACGTAATCGACTGCGACGCTCGACACCGAAACGTGCCCGGCCGAAATGGTCGTCTCGGTGCGGACGCGCTTCGCGACCCGCAGGCTGTGGGCCATGAGCGCGTTCAGCATCGGCCCGGTGGCCCCGAGCTTCTGCGCGAACTCGAATGCCTTCTTCATCTGCCCCGCGATCTGCCCTTCGCCGACGATCAAACTGTCGAGGCTCGCGGCGACTCGGGACAGGTGCTTCACCGCCGCGTCGTCGATGTGTTCGTAGAGCAGCGGAACCACGGCCGACGCTGGGACGGAATGGATTTCTCCTAAAAATTCGGCCGCGAGTCCGGCATCGAACGGCTGTTCCCCCGGTTGCCGGGCGACGTACAGCTCCACGCGGTTGCACGTGGATAGTAACACGACTTCGCAGCCGAACCGGGACGACAGATCGACGACGGCGCGCTCTTGCTTGGCCGGGTCGAAGGCGAGTTTCTCGCGCATCTCCACGGCGGCCGTGCGGAAGTTGCACCCGATGGCCCGGAGATTCACGGCGAGTCCCCCCGGACGAACGGGTGGCCCGAGATCAACACCAGCAACATGAGGGCGAAGGTCAGGATCGTCAGGAGTGCCAACCTTCGGCCGGGGAGCGAGACGGCGTACCGCAAGTAAGTCAGCGCGAGGAAGACGACCCACAAGCCGACGGTGCCGAGGAACTTCACCGACATCCAATTGTCGGCGAAGCCGTGATAATGCTTCAGCAATACGGCCCCGAGGAGCAAGCCGACGGTGAGGAGCGGGAAGGCGAGGTTCACCGCCCGGCGGTTCATCGCTTCGAGCCGGTCGAGGCTGAGCAGTTTCACCTGTCCGAGTGGCAGCCGTTTCATCCGCAACCGTCGGGCTTGGATCAAGTACATGACACTGGCGACTGCGCCGACGCTTACCCCCACGGCGGTGAGTACCAAGAATAAGCCGTGGACTGCGCCCCAAACGCGGGCGCCCGATTCCCACGGCATCTCCTGCTTTTCCTCGGTCGAGACGGTGGCGAACGCGAGCCCGGTCAACCCGAGCACGAGGGGCAGCACGAACACTGCCCATGCGCGGCGGGCGTGGTGCACGGCGCCATAAAGGTAAAAAATCGCGAGGACCCACGCGACCGCCAGCAGCGCCCCGAAGGCCGTGGCCGGGGTTGGCTGACGGATCGACAAGAACAGTGTGTGCGCGAACAGCCCGGCGCAACCGAGGATCAACCCCGAAATGCGCAGAGTCGGCGTCGGCCAGCGCAGGCGGCCCAGCTCCAGCGTGAAAGCGAGCAGGTAGCTCAGGCCGAAACAGACCAGCGTGACATTCTGGAGCGGGACGGGCATGATCGGGGGCAGGGCCTCGGTTGGGTGAGCTACGGTTATTATAAGACGATTCCTCTGAAAGATCTGTATCAGCCCCCGGTATCGTCATGGCCTGCTCAGCCTTAGGTTCGTCTCGCACGTCGTTCGAGGATTAAGCCAATGAAGCAATTTTTCTTATCGGGTTTCGCGGTCCTCGGGGCCTCGTGCGGATTCGCTGCAGAACCGGAATGGCCCCAATTCCGTGGGCCGAATGGTTCGGGGATCGCGGCGAAGGCGAAGCCGCCAGTCGAATTCGGACCGGACAAAAATGTGAAGTGGAAGGTCGCCGTGCCATCGGGAGCTTCATCGCCCGTCATCGCCGGCGACAAACTTTTCCTCACGGCATTCGACGATGGCAAGTTGTTCACGGTCGCCTACAGCATCGCAACCGGAACGGAACTCTGGCGGGCCGAAGCCCCGGCCAAGAAAATCGAAGCCTTCCACAAGACCGAGGGCAGCCCCGCCGCGTCTAGCGTGGTCACGGACGGCAAAATCGTTGTGGCGTACTTCGGCTCCTGCGGGGTCTTCGCCTACGACTTCGCCGGCAAGGAACTCTGGAAGTACGAACTGCCGATGGCCCAGACGGCCGCGGACTTCGGCACCGGCGTTTCACCGATCCTCGTCGACGGCATCGTCATCTTGCAGCGCGACGAAATGAAAGAGGCCAAGTTGATCGCACTCGACGCCGCCGACGGCAGCCGGAAATGGGAGAAGAAGCGGCCGATCTCGACGAGTTACGGTACCCCCACCGTGTGGGACACCGACGGCGGCAAGCAAATCGTCTGTGGCGGTTACGGAAAAATGGTCGCTTACGACCTCAAAACCGGCGATGAAAAATGGAGCGTGATGGGGATGCCCTCCGCCAGCTGCACGACCGCCGTCGTCGGCGACGGCATGCTCTACTTCTCCGGTTGGTCCCCCGGCGATGCCGAAGACAAGGAATTCAAACTGCCTTCCTTCGACGATTTGCTGAAACAAGGCGACGCCGACAAGGACGACAAAATCTCGTTGGCCGAATCGGATAACACTTTTTTGAAAGGCTTCTTCGAAAGTAACGATACCGATAAAGACGGCTTCATCACCCGCGCGGAATGGGATACCCAAATCAAGTTCATGTCGATCGGGAAGAACTCGGCCTTCGCCGTGAAGGCGGGCGGCAAGGGCGACATCACCAAGACGCACATCGCTTGGAAGAAGACCAAAGGGATGCCGTACGTGCCGAGCGCGATCCTCGTCGGTGGGCAGTTCTTCATGGTCAAGGACGGCGGTCTCTGTACCGCTTACGACGCCAAAACGGGCAAAGATATTTACGTGCACGAGCGGGGCGCGGTCCAAGGCCGGTATTACGCATCCCCGGTCTCGGCGAACGGGAACATCTACATCGTCACGCTCGACGACGGCGCGTTCACCGTTTTGAAGGCCGGCGCTAATTTGCCGTCCGTCGTGGTCAAGAACCCGAAGCTCGGCGAGAAAACGGCGGCGACCCCGGCCATCGTCGGCGATACGCTGTACGTCCGCACGGCGAAGCACCTCTGGGCTTTCGCCCAGAAATAGTGGTGAATCACCCCGTCAACAGTTCGTCGAACAGAGCGGCGAACTTCCGTTCGACGGCGTCGTTCGAGAACTCGTCCCGGTAGCGGGTCCAACCGGCGTGCAAGTGCCGCTCCCGTTCGACCGGATCGGTGAGGACGGCGTCGAGGCGCTCCGCCAAGGCGCCGGCGTTCCCGTCGGCGTAGAAGGCCACGTCGCCGCCGGTGAAGCCGACGGCCGCGTTCGGCACGGCCACCACCGGCACGCGCAGGCCCATCGCCTCGATCAGCGGCACGCAGAAGCCCTCGTGCAAACTCGTGACCAGCAGCGCGTCGGCCGTGAGGTAGAGCGCCTTCAACTGCGGCACCGAGACTTTCCCCGTGATCAGCACGTGCCCGTCTAGTTTGTATTCCCCGATCGCCGCGTGGACTTCCGCAGCGTGCTTCGGGATCGGTTGATCGCCGACAATCACGAGCCGCGAATGGGGATTGTAACGCCGGCGGTACTCGGCGAACGCCGCGAGAGCCAACGGGATGTTCTTGTTCGGTACGATTCGCCCGATGAGCAGGATGTTCGTCGTCCAGTCATCGAGACCCGACGCGGCGCGGTAATCCGGCTCCAGCGTCAACAGTTGATCGGCGTGGTGGAACGGCGGCAATTCGTGGAAGGCCCGGCCCTGTTGGAACTCGCGGATGTGCGCGCCGTTGTACGCGGAGTCGGCCCAGATTGTGGCGTTCGACTTCGCCAAACGCCCGACTTGAGCGATCCCCTCTTCGCAGGCTCGGACCACTTCTTCGTTCAAATCCCGGAAGAATTTGGGCGGGGTCACGTTGTGGTACTTCACGGCCTTCCGACGCGCGGGGGCCGACTCGATCGCCCTCACCCCGGCTTCGAAGCCGATGGAATGGTGGTAAATCAGCACGTCGTCCGGGGATCGCATCATCCGGGGGAAGTCGTGCATCAACCGCGTCGGTTCGGCGATGTGGCTCCGCGTGACGAAGATCTCCACGTCGATCCCGCGGCGGCGGATGTGCGCGGCCATGCCGAGGGCGTCGTTGCCGACGGCGTCGCCGTCGGCGAGGGTGGGGATGACGATGGCGACTTTCATGGGGCACTCCGCGTCCGATTGACAAATCCGTGCTTCGCCAGGGCCGTTTGCAAGTGCCGGCCGGCAGCCTTCCAGGTGAAGTTCTTGGCGCGGGCGGCGCAGCGCTCGCCGAGTTCGCGGGCCTCGTCCCGATCCGCGAAGATGCGGTGCATCGCCTTCACGATGGAGTCGTCCGACGGGTCGGCCCACTGCCCGATGTAAATGTCGTTCTTCACCGGCACGAGTTTGTAGTCGATGGCGTACCCGAGACTCGGTTCGAAGAACGCCGTCAAACCCGAGTAATTCGATGTGATCAACGGCCGACCGCAGGCCATCGCTTCGATGAGGTGCAGGCCGAAGCCTTCGCCGAACGAGCCGTTCACATACGCCGTCAGCGAGCGGTACCAGTTTGCCAATTCGGCGTGCGGGAGGACGGCACGGACTACGTCGATGCGCGGATCGTCATGGGTTTCGATGGCCGGGGAACTCGGAGAGATCTTGACCCGCAACCGGACATTCTTTTCGGTGGGGAAGGCCCGCCGGAAGAGGTCGATCATCCGCTGGGCGTTTTTGCGGACCCCGCCGGCGGCGAGTGCCCCGGCCGTGCCAAACGTGCAGATTTCGGGGAACGAGCCGTCGGCATTGTAGACGAGTTGATCGCAGCCGAGCGGGGCGACTTCCATCGGCGCGGTCACCCCGGAGCGCCGGAAGCAATCGACGCTCCACCGGCTCGGAACGATCACCAATCCGGCTTGGTTCAACGTGCGGACGCAGGGCGCCGGCAAGGCGTCGGTTTCCCACATCGTGAAGAGGGCCGTATTCGCGTCGGGCCCGAAGCGGTTGGCGAGGAACGGCGGCGAGATCGCCAATTGTTTCTGGTAAGGCCCACGACCGTGGATGCGCGGCAAGAACTGCGGCGGGACAAGCTCCGCCCGGATCTGCGAGACGGGGTGCTGGCGCAGTTGCACTCCGAACGACGGCAACCCCCGGAGCACCGAATAAACGACGTGATCCCATCCGGAAATACCGGCCAGATCGCCGGCGATGAAGAGTGTCTGCGGCCGGGTTCGCGCCGCCGTGCCGACACGAGCGCGGTCGATCAGCGGGCTGTCGTCGAGTGGATAGGCGAGGATCGGATCGAGGGTTCGGCGGTTCGCCAGCGGCAATTCGTCGCTGACCCAGCGGGCGACCTCGGCCGGTTTGAACGACTCGGGCCCCGCGTCGTTCAGACGCCACGGGCTCGTCATCCAAAGACGGACGGCGGTGTCGACCCCGTCGTGCGCGAGGTCCTCCAAGCCGTCGTAAATCTTCCCGGACGCCGACTCGAGTTCCGGGTTCGCCTTCAACGCCCCGGCGAAGTGGAAAAGCGCCCCTTCGGCCAATTCGACACCGGGCGGCAAGACCACGACGCGGTTGCATTCGGTATCGGCGATCGACTGCGCGATGGCGGCGCCGATCCCGTCGTCTTCGTCGACGAGGACGATCTTCACGCGTGGGTCGTCGCCGAGGATCATCGCCAATTGCGGCCGCAACCACGTCGGGCCGCTGCACGCCAACAGCAACTCCCAGTGCGGGTAGAGCTGCCGGCGGACCGAGTGCGCCGCGAGCCGGACGCGGTCGAAATTCTTCGGGTCGACCAGCAAGAGCACCGCCAGCGGCGGCGGGGCGGTCATCGCGTCGCAGGCCGTGCGGATCGCCTCGGCTTCCTCCGGGGGCAACGCGTGCCGGCGCCACCACGAGGCGTCGACTTCGTTCGCCTTGTATGCCCCGACGCGCATCACCCGACTATCGGCGAGGCCCTTGAGCACTTTGGCCCGGAAGGCCCGGAACTTCCCGCGCAACAGCAACCCGGCCCCGCGCTTCAGCACCGGTTTCAGGCAATGGTACGCTTGGATGAGCCGGAGTTTTTCTTGGAGCGCGGCCACGGCGACCATCGAATCGGAGATCCGGGCGAGATCGAATTTCTCGAGATCGAAGACCCCCTCCGCGTGGAAGAGCGAGAGCGTCATCCGGCCCGATTCGCGCGGCAAATGCAGCAGAAACCGCTCGTCGAGCGTCCGGTTCCACGCCAGCACGTCTTTGGAAATCGGCTGACCGAACCCTTCGCCCTTCGTGGCCTCGAAGGTTAGTTCGGCGCGCTTGCGGATGGTGAAGCTCCCCGCGGAACGGAGCCGGAGTTTGAGCTGGTACCAGCCCGAAGCCAACGGTGTCTCGGATGTAAATTGAACCCGGTTGCCCTCGGCGTGCCACCCCTCGGCGACCGGGGTCAGCCCTTCGGATGGCGTCAGGCGGTCGCGGTTCAGCGAGCGGGTCGAACGGGTGGCGGGCACGGCGCACTCCATGGCCGGTGGTCGAACATCCTTGTTGATCCCCCTAGCCTGAAGTTTCACGAACGAGGAATCAAGCCCAATTCCTGAAGACCTCACTCCGAAGTGACGGGTGTCGCAATCATTCTTGGAATTCGTATCCGTGCGGGGGATGGCAGCCAACCGCGGAGAGTGTCGCAATCATGGATCGTTGCGAAACCCGGAGCGGCGTCGGTATACTCTCGGCTTCCGAACCAGGTACGGCGGGCGATTGGTGAGGTCTGCGGCACAGGAGCATCACCGTGACGGATCGCTGGGTCTTGGCCGTCGGCATCGACAAATCTCTCGACCCGAATTGGGGTGCGGTGCCCTACGCTGAGACGGGCGCAGCTGAGATCGCGAAGGCCCTCGGTAATGCCACGCGGTTGCTCGGATCGCAGGCGACGAAGGCGGTCGTCGAATCCAAATTGCGGAAGATCAAAAAGAGTGTAAAGGCCGGCGATACCGTCGTGCTCTGGTTCGCCGGTCGCGGGTTGAGCAAGGGCGGCCGCGGGTACTTGGCGGCGTGGGACACCCAAACCGACGACCCCACCGAGACGGCCATCTCCGTCCGCGAATTACTCAAGGATCTGTGCGCCTCAAAAGCGTCGCACGTCATCGTACTCTTCGATGTCGGCGTCGGGCCGGAAGTCGCGGGGTTCGATTCGCACCTCGACGAAACCGAACTCGAAAGCCTTTTCGCCGACTCGGCGAAAGCCGTCTGCGTCTCGACTTGCGCACCGGGCGAAGAATCGACCGCGGCGGGCAACTTGAAAGCCGGTACCGCGACGCGGTTGATCCTCGACTCCCTCACCGGACAGGCCGGCAAAGCGGCCACGAAAGCGGGCACTGTCACCGCGTTGACACTGCATCAGTATCTCGGCGACGAACTGCCGCGATCATTGCGGAAGCACTTCGACCACGGCGTCCGGCAAACGCCCAAACTCTACGGCGAACAGAATGCCGCGGCGGTCCTCATCGACCTCGCCCCGCTGTTGGGAACCGGGAATTCGACCCTGCTCGATCCCGAGCGGTTGAAGCGGGTCGTCTTCCGCACCGAGAGCGGTGGCCGGGTGAAGGAATTGTCCGGCTTTCGGAAATCGTTCCAACTCCCCGAGAGCGCGACGCCGTCGGCGCGCAAGTTCATCGCCAAGTGTGCTACCGACGACCTGCGTGAAGACTTGAACCGCCTGTACGAAGCGGCCCGCGAACACCTCGGCTACAAACGCAAAGATATCGACACCGCCGTCGACGCCGAGGGAATCGGCACGCTGCGGACGCCCGACTTCGAGTACACCATCCGCCTGACGCTGGACAAAGACGATCCGACCCAAGTGACCTGGCGGCGCGAGGTCGGCGCCTTCTCCGACCCCGGTTTCCTGCGCGGGCCCGGCTTCAAAAGCCTCTTCGGGAATCTCTTCGATCAACTCGTGTTCGAGTTCGATCAACCCGTCGACGTGGAATCGTGGATCGACCGCCTCGAAGACAAGCCGCAGGCAGGGGTCAAATTGCACGTCGAAAGCGACGGCTCCGCCTGCGAAATCACGCTCGCGGGTTTGAACGGCCGCATGCGAATCGAACGCGCGGCGCTCACGGTCCGCGGTCGCGGGCACGATTCGGCCGGGCTGCTCGATCAGTTCTTGGCCTTCCTGCGGAACTTTGGTTCGCTGGGAGAGAAGTTGAAGTTGAGGGCGTGAGTCCCACACTCTATCTCATACACTATTGCTACCTATTACTCACTACCCACTGGTCTCTCGTGCTGACGGGCCCGCAGATCATCTTGACCCTCAAAGTTCTCGTGGTGGCCGTCTCGGTGCTGTTCGCCGCGGCGATCGTCGCCATCGCGCTGGGGCGCAAGAAATTGCACGGACGGATCAACACGGCCTTCTTCATCCTCACCATGACGACCGTCGTCGGGTTCGAGGTGCTGCTGCGGTTCTTCGTCGATGTCAGCGCGACCTTCACGCCCGAAGCTCGCGAAGCCCTGCACATCCACCTCTATTTCGCGATTCCCTCGGCGGTGTTGTTGCCGGTGATGATCGTCTCGGGAGTCAAACATTGGGTGAAACTGCACGTCGCCTGCGGCATCCTGTTCACCCTCGTTTGGATCGGCACCTTCGTGACCGGGGTGTTCTTCCTGCCGCACGACGGGTAACGTGCCCGCATGACCCCACCGGACGAACCCGAGCGACCCAGCGGTTGGGCCGAAGCCCTCGCGGCGGCACCCGGGCTGTCGGGAATGTGGGAACTCGATGCCGAGCCTGGGGAATTCGAGCCGGAGCCGCCGCCCGTCGCCGTCGAACAGCCCCCGGTGCGTCTCTTCCCGAAGGCGGTCGCCGAACCGGTTGAAGCGCCGCCGACGCCGTTGCAGATTGTCGAGGCGATGCTCTTCATCGGCGGATCGCCCCTCACGCCGGCGATGGCGTGCGCCGCGATCCGGGGACTGACCGAAGAGACGTTCCGCGAACTAGTCGACGAACTCGCCAAGATGTACCGCCGGCAGAATCGGCCCTACGCCGTGCAGGCGCGCGACGCCGGTTGGATATTGGCGCTGCGCGGCCAATATCGCGGCATCCGCGAGAAACTATACGGCGGTCCGAAAGAAACGCGGCTGCCGCAGCCGGCCGTCGATGTATTGAGCCTGATCGCCTACCGGCAGCCGATCGCGAAGGCCGAACTCGACACGGCCCGCGGCGCCGATTGTGGCGGCGTCCTCCGGCAGTTGGTCCGGCTCGGATTGGTCGCACTGAATCGCGGCGAAGGCGGCGGGTATGAAACGACCCCGCGCTTCCTCGACATCTTCGGCCTCCGCAGCCTCGACGACCTCCCGCGCTTGGCCGACGGCGGATTGTGAACAAGCCGATCAACGCCGATACTTTCAGCCCGAAGAACCCCGCTTGGCGAGGGTCATGCCGAGCTCGTCGAGGAACGCTTTGCCGATACCCGATTGCCGAGCCTCATACCAGCGGAAATAATAGTCCGCTTCCTCCGGATAGCACCTGTGGTAAGTGAGCGGCAACATCACTCCCCAGCCTCGATCCGCTCTCGGATTTGCTGCCACGTCAGGCCCGAATCGGGTTCATCGTCGAGTTCCCGATCGCGACATTCGAGTTCCGCTTCATCCTCGGCGGGGAGGGCTGTCGTCGATAACTCCCCTTCGAGACTCTCCCAAATATCGAGGGCCAATTCGACGCGTGCGGCGACCGTCATACGGTCGATGCCGAGCTCTTTCATTGCGGTGGTCATGGCAAAATCCTCCTACGCGATTGTACACGAACTTGCGTATTGATGAAATGCAGGGCTACTTCTTCCCCAGCACCAAATCGACGACCCAACAACCCCGGACATGCTCGCCCGGTTGCCGGCAGTGGAGCAGCACATCGGCGTTCGTACAGCCGGCTTCTTCGAGGGCATCCGCGAGGATCGGCAGGCGGTCGAAGGCGCGATCTTGGTAGATGCAGGCGGCGATGGATTGGACGGTGGGCGTGAGCCATGCGGGATTGAGCACCGGCCGCCAATACATGCGCGTCCACTGCTTTGCAAATGCAAAACATTCATTGTCGATCATCGCGTTTGTTTCTTCACGAAACTCCTCGGGATAATCATAGCGATAATAGTAGCCAATCAGAGTGTGTACTGGACCCCAGTCGACTTTCCCGCACAATGGATGGCCAGGATAGCGCGAATGTTCAATCGCGTTGTGATCGTAATACGCCAGTTCCGAAATGAAAAGTGGCGAAGCACGACGCTCTGCAATCGGAATGAAATACTGGGCAGCCAGCTCTTCGACTGGGTCTTCTTGAGAAATAGCAAAAGGCTCTGTCTCATCGAATACTTGCGCAAATCTCCGGTTCAATTCAAATGAATTCTCGCCGTAGATGGTGATAATTTCCCCGAGTGAACCAGAATAATATCCCGCGTCTAGCATTGCATGAGCACAGTCGACAATATCACTCGCACTTGCCAAGCCCAAAACGTGCCGGGCAATTAAACCCCGAATCGGCTGCGTAAATTGCAATCGAGAGCTGATTGTCGCCATTCGCTCACTCCTCGAACAGTGCCGCGACGAATTCGTCCGGATTGAACGGCTCCAAATCTTCCATCTGCTCGCCGACGCCGATGAACTTCACCGGCAGGCCGACCTTCGATTTGATGCCGAAGACCGCGCCGCCCTTGGCCGTGCCGTCGAGCTTCGTCAGGATC
>Ga0105047_10017691_pt1 | contig 11090 bp, 9 predicted proteins | sample MAT04_FD_78384 | JGI IMG/M metagenome (GOLD analysis project Ga0105047, IMG submission 78384) | Freshwater microbial communities from Lake Fryxell liftoff mats and glacier meltwater in Antarctica - MAT-04 (megahit assembly) | ecosystem: Environmental > Aquatic > Freshwater > Ice > Liftoff...
CGTATTTGCGCTGGCAGCCCAGGCCGCGGGCGGCGTCGCGCGGGTGGTTAAGGCGCTGCCGGTGGAATCGATCCAGCCGCGCGGCCACAATCTCAATGCGATGCTGGCGGCAATCGACGCGAATACCCGTTTGCTCTATCTGGCCAACCCAAATAACCCGACCGGAACCTGGTTCTCGCAGGATGCGCTCGCGGCATTTTTGGCGGACGTGCCCGCGTCCGTGCTGGTTGTACTTGATGAGGCCTATTTCGAATATGTGGATTCGCATGAGGTAGCCGACGCCCAGCGCCTGCTCGACCATCACCCCAACCTAATCGTCACCCGCACGTTTTCCAAAGGCCACGGTTTGGCGGGGCTGCGCGTGGGCTATGCGCTGTCGCACCCGGATATCGCCCACGTGCTGGAGCGCTTGCGTGAATCGTTCAACGTCAACAGCGCAGCACTCGCCGCCGCGCAGGCCGCGCTGGATGATCTTGAGTGGGTTGCCGCTGCGGTCGCCGACTGTGTGGCTCAGCGGGTGTGGTTGGCGGCTGCGATCCGCGCGCTCGGATTTGTCGTCACGCCTTCGCAAACCAATTTTCTATTGGTCGATTTTGGCCGTCCGGCGGCGCCCGTTGAGGCGCAGCTTTTTGCGGCAGGCGTGATCGTGCGGCCCATGGTGGGTTATGGCTTGCCAAACTGCTTGCGGATCAGCGTCGGGCGCGCGGCGGACAATCAGCGCTTGGTTGATGTGCTGAAGGATTTAAAATGAGTGAAAACGTCACCGTTCATCCAGCCCGTGCCGGGCTTCGCGGGCGCTTGCGCGTTCCGGGTGACAAATCGGTTTCGCACCGCGCGATCATGCTGGCCAGTTTGGCCCACGGCGTCAGCCGCATCCATGGCTTTCTCGAAGGCGAAGACACCCGCAACACGGCGCGTGCGTTTGCCGCGATGGGCGTGCAGATCGACACCCCGTCGGAATCTGAGCGGATCGTGCACGGGGTCGGCCTCAATGGCCTGAATGCGCCCACCTCGCCGCTTGATCTCGGCAATGCAGGAACCGGCATGCGCTTGCTTGCCGGGGTGATGGCGGCGCAGCGTTTTGATTCGGTGCTGACAGGTGATGCGTCGTTGAGCGCGCGTCCGATGAAGAGGGTGATCGCGCCCCTGCGCCTGATGGGCGCAAAAATTGACGGTCGCGATTCCGAATTCCCACCGCTTCTAATCACTGGCGGTCAAGCGCTGCACGGTATTCGCTACGAAACCCCGGTTGCCAGCGCGCAAATCAAGTCTTGCGTGCTGCTTGCGGGGCTGTATGCCGACACCGATACCACGCTGATCGAGCCGGTCGGTACGCGCGACTACACTGAATCCATGCTGCAGCGCTTTGGTGCCCAGCTGCATGTCGAGGGGCAAGCCGTCGTGCTGCGCGCGGGTGCTGAGCTGCGTGCCTGCGACGTCGAAGTGCCCGGTGATTTTTCTTCAGCGGCATTCTTTATTGTGGCGGCGACGATCGTGCCCGATAGCGATCTCACCTTGGTCGGCGTGGGCTTAAATCGGTTTCGCACCGGCTTGCTTGAGGCGCTGCGGGCGATGGGCGCGAACATTGAGGTCTATCCCGGAGACGATGCAGAAATGGGCGCAATCCGAATTCGCAGCGCGGCGCTCAAAGGCGTCGATCTGGATCCCGCCTTGGTGCCCAATATGATTGATGAATTCCCAGCTTTCTTTGTGGCGGCGAGTGTGGCGCACGGGGTGACGCGAGTGCGTGGCGCGCACGAGCTTCGGGTCAAGGAATCCGACCGCATTGCGGTGATGGCGCGCGCGCTTGGCGCCTGCGGGGTAAGCATCGATGAGCTCCCCGACGGCGTCGTCATTGCCGGCGGCAAGCCCATCAGCGGCGCAGCGTTCGTCGACAGCGCTGGCGACCATCGCTGTGCGATGAGCATGGCGGTCGCCGCAATGGTGAGCCAAGCGCCGATCCAAATCCGCGACTGCGCCAACGTGCGCACCTCCTATCCGACGTTTTTCAGCAGCGCAGAAAAACTCGGTATCACGATTGAGCATTGATCCCATGGCTTACTCCACTCCTCCTGTTTTAGCGATTGATGGCCCATCGGGTTCGGGCAAGGGAACCGTTGCGCGCGAGTGTGCCCGCGTGCTCGGCTGGCATTTGCTCGACTCAGGCGCGCTTTACCGCGCCGTGGCGCTGGCCGCGCTTCGCCACGTCAAGAACTACGCCGACAACGAAGCGCTGGTGCTTCAGCGCCTGCAGGCCTCGCGCGTGGAGTTCATCGACCGCATCACCGATGAGCCCTTAGTGCTGCTTGATGGCGAAGACGTTGGTGCCGCATTGCGCACCGAGACCTGCGCTGCTGCTGCATCAACGGTGGCTGCAATGCCGAGCGTGCGTGCGGCTTTGCTGCAAAAACAGCGCGATTTTCGCAGGCATCCGGGCCTGGTCGCTGACGGCCGCGACATGGGCACCGTTGTCTTCGCCGATGCCGAGGTCAAGATTTTTCTGACCGCAAGCGCCGAAGAAAGAGCGCAACGGCGATATAAGCAGTTGAACGAAAAAGGTTTCCTCGTTACACTTTCCGGTCTTCTCGACGAGATTCGGGCACGCGATGAGCGTGACTCCAGCCGCGCGATCGCTCCTTTAAAGCCAGCTGCAGACGGAATCGTCATTGATTCCAGTGGCATGGCTCCGCAAGAAGTGGTGGAGCGGGTCCTGGAACGGGTCAAGGAAAAACTCTCCTGAATCGAATTGCTGAAGACAAGGGTCGCAGCCGCAGGGCTGCGTTGTTCAACGAGCGTTTGGGCCCGTGTACAGGTCCACGCGCAGATACCAAAGACCTTTCCCGAGGCGATCGCGCTGTAGGCCAAATTTGCGCCCGCGCCGCTTCAAGGGGTCTTTCGAGTTTGTTTCAATGAGCGAAAGTTTTGCCGAATTATTTGAACAGAGTCTTGCCTTCGGAACGATGAAGCCAGGCACGATCGTCACCGGTGTAGTTGTTGAGATTCGCGCCGATTCAGTGGTGGTCAACGCGGGGCTGAAGTCAGAAGGCATCGTGCCGATGTCGCAGTTCCTCAACGAGCGCGGTGAGCTCGAAGTCAAAGTCGGTGACGAAGTTAAAGTCGCCCTCGATGCAATCGAGGACGGTTACGGCGAAACCCGCCTGTCGCGCGAGAAAGCCAAGCGCAGCATGGTTTGGGACGAATTGGAAAAAGCCTTCGAAGTGCAATCGACCATTTCTGGGCGCATTTCAGGCAAGGTCAAAGGCGGCTTCACGGTTGATATCAGCGACATCCGCGCATTCTTGCCGGGCTCCCTAGTCGACGTGCGTCCGGTCCGCGATCCGGTCTACCTCGAAGGCAAAGACCTCGAGTTCAAGATCATCAAGCTCGATCGCAAGCGCAACAACGTGGTGGTCAGCCGCCGCGCGGTGGTCGAAAGCGAATTCTCCGTGGAGCGCGAGCAGCTTCTCGACAAGCTGGTCGAAGGCGCCATCATCAAAGGCGTGGTCAAGAACCTCACCGATTACGGCGCGTTCATTGATCTCGGCGGTATCGACGGTTTGCTGCACATCACCGATATGGCGTGGAAGCGCGTGCGTCATCCGTCTGAAGTCGTCAATGTGGGCGATGAGATGGATGTGCGCGTGCTGCGCTTTGACCGCGAGCGCAACCGCGTTAGCTTGGGCCTCAAGCAGATGGGCGATGATCCGTGGCACAACATCGCGCGCCGCTACCCGGCCACTTCGCGCGTGTTCGGCAAAGTTTCAAACGTCACCGATTACGGCTGTTTTGTTGAAATCGAAGACGGCGTCGAAGGCTTGGTCCACGTCTCTGAAATGGATTGGACCAACAAAAACGTCAACCCGACGAAAGTGGTCCAGGTCGGCGACGAATGCGAAGTCATGGTTCTCGACATCGACGAAGAACGTCGTCGCATCTCGCTTGGCATGAAGCAGTGCTCGGCGAATCCGTGGGAAACCTTCGCGGCGATCCACAAGAAGGGCGATCGCGTCAAAGGCGCCATCAAGTCGATCACCGACTTCGGCATCTTCATCGGTTTGGACGGCGGCATCGACGGTTTGGTGCACCTCTCGGACATCACCTGGCAGGGCGGCGAAGAGGCCGTTCGCAACTTCAAGAAGGGCGACACCCTGGAAGCCGTCGTGCTGGCGGTGGATCCGGAGCGCGAGCGCATTTCCTTGGGCATCAAGCAGCTTGAGCAAGATCCGTTTGGCAGCTTCATGGCGGCCAATCCGAAGGGCAGCATGGTTCAAGGCACGGTTCGCGAAGTCGACGCCAAGGGCGCCGTGATCGAACTCGCCGACGGCGTGGAAGGCTATTTGCGCGCTTCCGACATCGCCAAGGAGCGCGTTGAAGACGCCACCCAGCACCTCAAGGTCGGTCAGAAAATCGAAGCCAAGTTTGTTGGACTCGATCGCAAGGGCCGCACGTTGGCGCTTTCGATCCGCGCCCGCGAAGACGATGAATTGGCCGACGCGCTGGAGGAATACCAGAGCGCCGCCACCGGCACGACCAATTTGGGCGCGCTCCTGAAAGAGCAAATGAACCGCGCGGAATAAGCTCGGTTATCAACCTTCGTGGCGCCGTTTGGCGCTACGAAGGCTTTCCCCCTCACTTCGTCCGCGCAGCCAATGACCAAGTCTGAATTGATCCAAGCGCTGTCACAGAAGCTCAATCATCTGGCCCCCAATGACGTAGAAATGGCGGTCAAGAGCGTTCTGGATCAAATGGCCGACACCCTGTGTGAAGGCGATCGCATCGAAATTCGCGGTTTTGGCAGTTTTTCCCTTCATTTTCGACCCCCGCGCACCGGGCGCAACCCGAAGACGGGAACCTCGGTATCGCTTCCTGGCAAGTACGTGCCGCACTTCAAGGCGGGCAAGGAATTGCGCGAGCGCGTCAACCCCGAGGGCTAAGCCCCTCACTGCGCTTGCGTCTTCTGCACGTGTCCAAAATACCTAACCCCGGCCCGACCGGTCGAGCCCAGGCCGGCGGCAAGCGCTAGAATTCGCGCTCCCTTCGCATCGGTGGTCGCTGTGCGCAAACTCATACTGCTCCTGATCGTGCTGCCGCTGGCGGTGACGGGTTTTCTATTTGGTGGATTGAATTCGGCTGAAGTCAGCTTCCACTGGTTATTTGGTACCACCCGGCTGCCCTTGGTACTGCTGCTGGCCGGCACCTTGGTCTTTGGCGTCGTGCTCGGTGTCGTACTTGATCAACTCCTAGTGCGCATTATTCGCCAGCGTGGGGCGCGGCGGCTGCACAAGCCATGAGCCAACTGGCGCTGTTTTGGCTGCTGCTGCCGTTGGCCGCAGCCAGCGGCTGGTATTGGGCGCGCCGCGACGAAAAAAAGGTCTCAACGATCAGGGTCAACCGCTTAAGCGCGGACTATTTCCGTGGTTTGAACTATCTGCTCAACGAAGAACAAGACAAGGCCATCGAAGTCTTTTTGGCCATTGAAGACATCGACAGCGACACCGTCGAAACCCAACTCGCGCTGGGTAATCTGTTTCGGCGCCGCGGCGAAACCGAGCGCGCGATTCGCATCCACCAAACCCTGATCCAGCGCAAGGGGATCAGCGACGGCCAGCGCGAGCAGGCGACCTTTGAACTGGGCCAAGACTTCTGGAAGGCCGGATTACTGGATCGCGCCGAAGACCTTTTTGCCGCGCTGGTCAAGCGCGGTGGTTTGGTTGATCAAGCCGCGCGCCAGCTGCTCAAAATCTATCAGCAGGAGCGCGAATGGGCGCGCGCCATCGACACCTTGGAGCGCCTCAATTCGGCCAACCAACCGGAGACGCTCAAGCTTAAAGCGCAGTTCTTGTGCGAGCTTTCGCTGCTCTCAATTGGCAACAAGCAGACCGATGAGGCGTTGGCTTTTATTGGATCGGCGCTCAAGGCCGATGTCGGCTGTGTGCGCGCGTCGATGCTTGCAGGCCAAGTCTACGAGGCGCAATCCGACTGGCCGCGCGCGTTAAACGCCTATCGGGCGGTGCTAGAGCAGGATGTGGACTACGTTCCAGAAGTTCTAACCCCGATCAAACGCTGCTTTGATGCATTGGACGACGCCGATGGTTTTGAGCGCCTCTTGGAGCCCTTGATTGAGCGCTATCGCGGCGTGTCACCGGTGCTTGCGCGCACGCACTTGATTGAGCGCGACCAAGGCGATCTGGCTGCGCAGGCTTACTTAAGCGAGCAGCTGCGCCTGCGCCCATCGGTGAAGGGGCTGGCAACCCTGATTGGGTTGAATTTACGCACCAGCAGCGAAGGCGCCCGCGGCGATCTCAGCATGCTCAACGTGCTCACGCTTGAGCTGATGAAAAACCAGGCGGTGTATCGCTGCGTGCGCTGCGGCTTTGCTTCAAAAGCGCTCAACTGGCAGTGCCCCAGCTGCAAATCCTGGAATACCTGCAAACCGGTGCAAGGCGTTGCTGGCGAGTAAAGAGCTGCTGTTGGCGCTGCTGCTGAGCTTCGCCGCCAGCGCCCTGCTAACTTACGCCTACATTCACTTGGCGGCCCGCTGGCGCATTTTCGATGTGCCCGGCGGGCGGCGCCTGCACACCCAAACCACCCTGCGCGGCGGCGGCGCGGCATTTGTGCTGATCAGCGCATTCGCGCTTGCCTGGGCCGGAAACTTCGCTGCAACGCTGGCCCTTTTGTTTCTTGGGGTGGTCAGCTTTGCGGACGATGTGCGCGCGCTTTCTGCGCGCCTGCGCCTGCTGGTTCACGTTTGCGCCGCGCTGCTGGTGATGGGCGGATGGGCATGGCAAAGCCATACGCTTTTGTCCGGCGATGCGGTTCCGGCTTTTATTGTGGTGCTGCACTGGGCGTTCGTCGCGCTCGCGGCAGTGGCATTGGTTGCGTCGATCAATGTGTACAACTTTATGGACGGCGCCAACGGGATGCTCGGTCTGTCCACCCTGCTGGTCCTCGGTGGAATGGCGCTGCTGGCCGATTCGCCCGCGATCACCTTTTGGCTGCTGCTGTGCGCCGCGGCGCTCGCCGGATTTGTCCCCTACAACTTCCCGCACGCAAGGGTGTTCATGGGCGACGTCGGTTCGACCGCGCTTGGCCTGCTGGTCGGCGTCGGCATGATTCAGCTTTGGCCCGCGACTTCGTTTTTTTTAGCCCTGATGCTGCCCAGCGCCTTTATCACCGATGCCACGCTCACCTTGCTGCAGCGCTGCCTGAAAACGCGACGTTGGTATACTGCGCACCGCTCACACCTCTATCAATGGCTGATCCGCATGGGCCACTCCCACACCCGCGTGAGTCTGTTTTATGCCTTCTGGACGTTACTCTGTCTCGTTCTTGCGCTTTTTTTCAAGGACGCCTCGCTGCTGACTGCGCTCAAGGTGCTTGCGGCGCTTTATGCGAGTGCGGCCCTGTGCTGGTTTGGCATCCGCTTTCTGCTGGTTGTGCGCCTGCGGCGGCTTGCCCATGCGTAATCTGATTGCCTTGGTTCATCCACGGGTGGCGGTGGTTTGCCACGATCTGGCGATGGTGGTGCTTGCCTGGTACCTAACCAACTGGCTGCGTTTCAACATGCTGCCTATCCCGCCTGAAATACCGCTGTTTCCGCGCGAGCTGCCTTTTGTGGTGGCGGTGCAGGGCGCGGTGCTGTGGTGGACGGGTCTGTACCGCGGGCTTTGGCGCTTTGCCAGTTTGCCGGATCTCTGGAATATCGCGCGCGGCTGCGCCTTGGGCGCGCTGCTGATTGCGCTCGGGCTGTTCTTGCTGACCCGCCTTGAAGGCGTTCCGCGCGCGGTCTTGGTGCTGTATCCGGTCACGCTTGCGTGTTTGCTCGGCGCGCCGCGTTGGCTGTATCGATTCTGGAAAGATTCGCGCCTAGACGCGATTCGACGCGCCGGCGGCAAGCGCGTGATTTTGATCGGCGCCGGACGCGCAGGCGAGACCCTGGTGCGGGATATCCGCCGCGATGGCACCTATCTGCCGGTGGCTTTTGTCGATGACGACCGCGGTCTGCGCGGCGCTAAGGTTCACGGCGTGCCGGTGCTCGGCGAGACCGACCGCTTGGGCGAGATCGCGCGTGAAGTGGCCGCGGAAATGATCCTGATTGCGCTGCCGTCTGCGAGCAATCAGGAAATGCAGCGCATCGTCGGCCTGTGCGAAGCAACCGAGCTGCCTTTTCGCACGGTGCCAAGGCTGGAGGACGTGGTTGAAGGGCGTTTGGAGTTCAACCAGCTCAAAGAAGTCGCAATCGAGGACCTCCTCGGGCGGGCGCCGAAGCTGCTCGACTGGACCGCCATTCGGACCGGATTAGCCGGCCGACGGGTCTTGGTCACCGGCGGTGGTGGCTCGATTGGCGCTGAGCTTTCGCTGCAGGTTGCGCGCTTGAGTCCAGCCGAACTGATCATCTTGGATTTAAGCGAGTTCAACCTTTACACCATCGAACAAACCCTGCGCCGCGAGTTCAAGGAGCTGCTGCTGAGCGTCAAGCTAGGCGACGTGGGCGACAGCGTCGCCATCGACAAAATAATGCGTGAGCACCGTCCGCAGGTGGTTTTTCATGCGGCCGCCTACAAGCATGTGCCGATGCTGCAAACCCAAATCCGCGAGGCTTTTCGCAACAACGTGCTCGGCACGCGCATGATCGCGCTCAAGTCCGCGCAATATGCGGTTGAAACCTTTGTTTTGATCTCTACCGATAAAGCGGTTAATCCCACCAACGTGATGGGCGCCAGCAAGCGCATTGCGGAGATTTTTTGCCAGGCCGCGCAGGGCCAGTCGGCGACCCGCTTCATCACGGTGCGCTTTGGCAATGTGCTCGATTCAGCGGGTTCCGTGGTGCCGCTGTTCAGACGACAATTGGCTGAAGGCGGCCCGCTGACGGTGACCCATCCGGAAGTCAGCCGCTATTTCATGACGATTCCCGAGGCCTGCCAGCTGATCATGCAGGCTGCAGTGCTCGGCCACGGCGGCGAGATTTTTGTGCTCGACATGGGCGAGCCGGTCAAAATCAGCTATCTCGCCGAGCAAATGATCCGACTTGCGCACATGGTGCCGGGGCGCGATATCGAGATCGTGTATACCGGTTTGCGGCCTGGGGAAAAGCTTTTTGAGGAGCTGTTTCACAACGAAGAAGACTACGATCCGACCGCGCACGAAAAAATCTTCCAGGCGCGCTCGCGCGATGTTGATTTTCGCGACATCCAGCGCGCGCTGGATGAGGCACAAATCGGCGTCGCTGAGTTTGACGAGGTTCGTTTGGCTTTACTGCTGCGTCGTCTGGTCCCTGAACTGCACCCGGAAGGCAACGTCATTCCCATTAATTTCAAGAGCGCATGAACAGATCAATTTCCACCGTGATTTTCCCGGTTGCCGGTTTAGGCACTCGCTTTCTGCCGGCCACCAAGGTGCTGGCCAAAGAGCTGCTGCCGATCGTCGACAAGCCGCTGATTCAGTTCGCCACCGACGAAGCCACCGAAGCCGGCGCCGACACACTGGTGTTTGTGACCAATCGCAATAAACACGCGCTTGAGGATCACTTTGATTCGGCGTTCGAGCTGGAATATCGGCTTGAAGCCAGCGGCAAGACCAGCCTGCTCAACGCGGCGCGTTTCACCCTGGCGCCCAACGTCTCGCGCGTCAGCGTCACCCAGGCACAGGCTTTGGGCTTGGGCCATGCGGTGCTGTGCGGCCGGCCGGCGCTCCGCGGCAGCGCCTTCGGGGTGATTCTTCCGGACGATCTGATCACCAATGATGGGCTGGGTGTGCTCGCGCAAATGGCTGAAATTCACGCCAAAACCGGCCACTCGGTGGTTGCGGTGCAAGAGGTTCCGCCTGATCAGACCGATCGCTACGGCATTGTCGAAATCTCAGGCGAAAACGAAATCCGCTCGATTGTCGAAAAGCCCCATCCGTCCGTTGCGCCCTCGAACCTTGCGGTGGTTGGGCGCTATATCTTGAGTGCGCGGGTGATGGATATTTTGGCGCATACGCGTCCCGGCGCCGGCGGCGAGATCCAGCTCACCGACGCAATCGCTGAGCTTCTCAAGTTCGAAACCGTGTTGGCCTATCGCTTCAAGGGCAAGCGCTACGACTGCGGCTCGAAAGCGGGCTTCGTCGAGGCCACCATCGATCTGGCGCTGAAGCACCCCGAGACGCGCGAAGCCACCCGTCGCTACCTCAATAGTCTGAAGTAGCGACGCCTAGGCGCGTTTACTCGCTCAAGCTGGTTTCGGTCAACGTGCAGCTGACGCCGGTGCCGCCGAGGCCGCAATATCCACCTGGATTTTTTGCCAGATATTGCTGGTGATCGTCTTCCGCATAGTAAAACGCGGTGGCTTCCAGCACCTCCGTGGTGATTGCTGGGAAGCCCGCGCGCGCCAGTCTTTCCGCGTAGATCCGGCGCGACTCAAGCGCGCGTTCGAGCTGTGCCGCGGTGGTGCAGTAGATCGCCGAGCGGTACTGGGTGCCGCGGTCGTTGCCCTGACGCATGCCCTGGGTTGGATTGTGGGCCTCCCAAAACACTTTCAAAATCGCGTCGAGCTCGGCTGGGTCAAACGTAAGCTGCACGACTTCGTTGTGGCCGGTCATGCCGCTGCATACTTCGGCGTAGCTCGGGTTTTGTGTGTGGCCGCCTGAATAGCCAACCGCGGTCGAATGGATGCCTGCCATTGACCAGAACTTGCGCTCGGCGCCCCAGAAACAGCCCATGCCCAGATAGATGCGTTCAGCGCCAGGCCACGCGCCTTCGAGCGGACGTCCGTGGACAAAATGGCGGTTGCTAATCGACATGGGTTGGCTTCGACCCGGCAGGGCCTCGTTTGAATCGGGCAGCGTAAGTTTTTTTTCGTTCCACATGGGTTGATCCTCAATGGGTTGATCCGCAATCGGTTGATCCGCAATCGGTTGGCGGGACAGGGCTTGCTCAGCAAGCAGAAACGAGCCGAATGCAATGATCCGGTCGGATGAATCGGCGTTCGTGGCGAGCGCGGACATTGCGCCCGCCACATTGTCGTAGATCAAGACCGGCGCGGCGCCAGCATGCTTTCGGATGTGCGCGCTGATCTCGCTCGCATCGCGCGCGCGCGGACCCTCAAGCTGCA
>Ga0105047_10017692_pt1 | contig 11088 bp, 6 predicted proteins | sample MAT04_FD_78384 | JGI IMG/M metagenome (GOLD analysis project Ga0105047, IMG submission 78384) | Freshwater microbial communities from Lake Fryxell liftoff mats and glacier meltwater in Antarctica - MAT-04 (megahit assembly) | ecosystem: Environmental > Aquatic > Freshwater > Ice > Liftoff...
CACTTTCCCTGTGACACCGGCGCGGTAGTTTTGGAACTTCACCCAGATCTCATTCTCGTTGCGAACTTCGACTGTCAATTCATCCAATCCGCGTGGCGACGGGCTGTTCGGATCATTGATCGTTCCGTCGAGGGCGAACGTGCTGTTGTGACACGGGCAGAGGAAGTTGTTCTTGCCCGCCGCATAATCAACGAAACAGCCGGCGTGCGGACACACCACGTTCAGCGCTTGAATGGGTTTTCCCTTTTGACGCCGGAGATAAATCGCTCCGATCGGCACGGCCGGCGAACGGTTCCAGGCATCGACGCGGCTGGAGACGATTGGGAACTTGCGAGGAATGCCATCCTCCGGCAACGACGTGAGCGTCGTCACCTGCACGAGTGTTCCGCTGGTTTCGACCTTGCGGCGCAACGGATCCAGCAACACCGCCAGGCTGGCGCCAATGGGGCCAAGCACCGCCAGCGCGCCGAGCAAGCCGGCGGAAAATCTTTTCAGGAAGCCTCTCCGGTCTGGAGGGGCACTCTTGCAATCGCAGCTACACTTTTCTTCCATGATCGATTGGGCGTGGTGAGCGCCTATTTGGACGCAGAGTTTCCAAGACTCACTGGCAAAAGCAAAGCCTTCGTTGTTGGGCGAGCACTCTCTTTTGTTGAAGTTGGAAATCTGCGGCACAATTCCAGTTTGGTTTTCGCGCGTGAATGCGAAAGTCGCGCCATGACGACTGAGCAAATTGTCGGTTTGATCATCGCGCTGCTGGTCATGGGCATCGGCTGCGCGGGCAGTGTGCTTCCCGGCATCCCGAGCACGCCGCTCGTGCTGATCGCCACCATCGGGCACAAGCTTTACTTCGGCGCCACGGGCGCAGGCTGGCTGACGATGACCCTGCTTGTCGCGATCACTGCCGTCGCGCTGGTGATGGATTACCTGGCGAGCATCTACGGCGCAAAACGCTTCGGTGCGACGCGCAAGGGAATGATCGGCGCGATCGTCGGCGCACTCGTGGGTCTTTGGTTCAATCTGCCGGGAATCATCCTCGGCCCCTTCATCGGCGCGGCGTTGTTCGAAATGATCGGCGGGCGAAGGTGCGGCGAATCCTTCAAGGCGGGGCTCGGTGCCACGCTTGGATTATTTGCCGGTGCGGTCGGCAAGCTTCTCTGCTGCGGCGCGATGATGATGTTGTTCACCGTCAATATCGTGTGGCGCTTGATGAACGCCGCGTAATCACGGCACCGCGATGACGCGGAAGAAGCGCTGCGTGTCGCTCGGGTACACTTCTTTGCTGGCGGTCGCGTCGTCCGCGACCACGTCACCGGGCAGGTCAGTCCAGGCGCCGCCGAAAGAGTCCGTTGTCTGAATGCGATAGCGAACGTCCGCGACGGAATACCACGTGAGTGTCAGTGAAGCATTGCTCTGCGTTGGAACACGGAGCAACGGCGACTGCGGCACTACGGCTCCAAGCGTCACCCAATCGGTGCGCGCCTTCTTCAACTCGCGCGGATGCAAATGTTTCGCCTGGATGTCGTCGCCGTAATAGAGGGTCGTTCCGTTATCGCTGAGCAATTGCACGCGCGAGTTGCTCGTCCACGGCAATTTCGGCAAGTCCACGATCGCTTCCGGATTCAGGCCCGTGAGGTCCGCCGCGCGTTGCTGAGGCTGGTCTTCGGCTCGCCCGGTCCAGGTGAACAGTTTGAAATCCTTCGGCGGAGCGTTGCTCGCCGGTCCGGGCGGGCCGGCGACAATCAGATAGTTCGTCCCGACACTTTCAATGCTGCGGATGCTGCGGCCGCCAAGATTCAGTTCGATCGGTGCTCCGAAACGTGCGCGTCCTGGTTCGCCGCCGCTGATGGCCAGCGCGGCAAAGTTCGTCACGGGAACGATCAATGCCTTCACCCGATTCGCGGGCGGGATGAGCGGCGCGCGAAACCCAACATAAGCGACGTTCGAGCTGTTGGGTGCCATCGTAAGTCCTTCGATGTTGAAGCCGGAACCGTCTGGCGATTTTGCATGCACCCCTGCCTGCGAGCTGTCGACGAAGCCGTAATAGGAAAATCCCTTGCCATGTTCGCCCAGCGAATCCCAGTACAGCAGGTCAATCTTCAAGTAGTCGTATCGCCCCACGTACGTGAGCGCGACGTTTGTGCCAGTGCCGGAAATGTCGGTGGCAAACAATCGGGCGCGGTTCGTCGCAATGAGCAGGTCGCCCGTGTGCGAATGGGAGCCGAGCCAGTAAATGCGTTTGCCAACGTGGGTCGACGCTTCGATGTCGATCTCCTTCGGTGTGCCGTCGTCGTAAAGATCCGTCAGCCCGAGAAACAGATTCATGTCGAAGGTGGCCACCGCAGGACCTGAGTTGCTGCGCGAGTAAAGCCGCAGGACTTGCCGTTCGTCATCGCCTGCGATCATCCAGCGCGCGTCGATCGCGTAGGCTGTGGACGCATCGCTCGCGCCCGAATGGAAGCGACCATTGCCGCGCTCGTCCACAGAGGCTCCAAAGTCAAACGCCCGCTCGCTGCTCTGCGCGCCATCACTGACCGTGATGATGATTCGCGAGTAGCCGACGCCGATCGGCTCGATCTTCAACGTGCGTTGCGCGCCACTGCCGCTTAGAAAAAGTTTCTGATCCGGCACCACCAGGGCGTTGGTGCTGTGAACGCTGACGTGCAGCGCGTTCACCGGCGATTCTGCATCCGAAATCGTGAAGTGGATCGCGGGTGTCGTGGGATCTCCGATCGTGCTGGTGAACGGAGGCAACGCGGAAACTTGCGGCGCGGTGTTGTTCGTCACGCCCGGCGACATCGCCGTGCCAAGCGGGAAGTTCGCGGTGACGTGTTCCGGATCGTAAGTGAGCGACTCGGCATTCGTCCCGTCGAGCCGTCCGCCGAACCACGCGAGCGCGGAATTTGGTGTGTTGTTGGTCGAGAAGCGAGTCGCCGCATCGGGTTTTCCTGATGGCGGTTCAAGCACGGCTTTGGTGTAAACCTCGTCGCCGCCGTCGCCATCGAGCCACGCCAGCGAATCGGCGATCACGGCGTCGAGGGGCAAACCTTCGGCCTGACCATTGTCGCCCGCATCCAGATCCGCGCCTTCGACGATCTGGTTCGTGGTGCTCACAAGCAAAAACGTCACCGCGCCATTTCCCAGTCCGCCGCCCGCGCGACTCAACTGCGACGCGTAACAAACCGTCGTGCCGGGCAACGCCACATACGGAGTGTTCGGCGCCACAATCATGACGAGACCGTTCGCACCGATGCGCAAGCCGTTCAAATCGATCACAGCGGTTGCGATACCTGGATTGAGTTCGGTGTTTCCTTCAAGTGCGACGAACGAAAGGTGCGTCAACAGCGCGCCCGGGGTGCCGCGCAACTCGATGAACTCAAACGGTGCGTCTTCGGGCCCAGGTGGATTTGCCTTAATTTCGCTCATGACGACGCGCTCGTCATCGTTCACGCGCAGAGTGGCCGGGGGAATGATCGTGCCGTCGATCGGATAATTCACTGCGTCGCCACTGCTCACGATTGTGTGGGTGATCTTTGCCTTGCGCGTCGGAATGCCGACGACGTCATCATTCTTCGGCAAGCGCACCAAAACGGTGCGAGGCGAAACGCCCGCGAGTTTCAAGATCACGTTGGTCCTGTAACTGCGGCCGCGGTCAATGCTCACTTCGGTTCCAGCGGGCGCATCGATTTGAATCATCAGTCCACGGGCGCATTTCAAGCTCAGTGCGAGCGAATAGCTGCGGGCCGGCGCTCCTTCCGTGATCTCAAGCCCGTCAGCCGGCACACGCACAATCACTCCAGGCAAACGCGCGCCACCGAAGTTCGGCGCGCCGAGATGGTTCAGCGGCTTGTTCACGAGCTTCGCGAACGACGTCGCGTCGCGGCTCAGCTTCCAGCGTGGCGGCACACCGACGAGGTTGTCCCCCGCGACCCAATCCGCCGCGGACCACTCATTGGAATTTTTCACCCGCCCGATGTAGCCAGGCGTGAACTCCAGCGGAACAAGGACTCCGCTCGCAGCGGTCGCCTTGTGGCCGGGATCGTTCGCGCGGCGAAAATTGATTTTGCCGTAAGCGATGTCCCCCGTGCCGTCGTTGTCCAGGACGCCAACGGAATCCAGGACGTTCCAACTCGCGAACGCCGCGCCGTCCGGCACACCATCGTCGTTCGCGTCGATGTCGTTGCCAATGTCTGGAGCGATCGTGGTCTCGATGAGAAAGAAAGTCACCGAAGCGGGCTCAAGTCCGACCTGACCATTCTTTCCGTGATGCTTGATGGTGCTGCTTGATCCGCTCCCGAAGCCCGCGCCATTGGTGTTAACCAATGTTGTCGCGCCAGGGTTCACCACGTACGAGTTCGAGTTTTGCAGCAGGACGAGGAAGCCGTTGCCCCCGATGCGCTGCCCGTCGAGGTCGAATACGTTCTGGATCGTGCCCGGGTTTCCGTTAGAGTCGCCTTCGACGGCCACGAAATAAGTATTGGTGAGCGTGAGATTCGCCGGTCCGCGCAGCTCGATGTATTGGTCAGGGATGTTGTTCGTGCCCGGTGGATTGAAGAGCACTTCGTTGATCCACGCGGCGCGCGATGTCAGCGCAGCAAGGAGGAGAGCGAACACCATCAGGGGTATCCGGCGGCGCGCGGTTGTCTGTGGGGCACGCACTCGTTGAGTTGATCTAAACAGGCTTGTGGCTTGGTACGCGAAATTCGTCGCGAAGTCAAAACGGGAGCGTGGTGGGCAAGTAATCAGTAATCAGTGAAGCAGTTTGTGCCCGGCCACCGTTACCCAGATTACCGATTCACTGATTACTGATCACTTTCACAAACCCAAACTCGCGCAGAAACTCTTCATCACCCGCCCGGATCCGCACCGGCTTGCGCGTGAACACATCGCGGTAACTCACTTCCACAGCGCGCAGCGCGAGCGGAATGTTGCTTTCCTTGCCGTAGAGATCGTCACCGAGGATCGGCAACTTCGCCGCCCTCAGGTGCAGGCGAATCTGGTGCGTGCGTCCCGAGAGCGGGCGTGCTTCGATCAGCGTCCGATCGCCGCGAGTCTCGATCACGCGAAAACGCGTTTCGGCTTCCTTGCCCTCCTGCGAGACTTTCATCGAGCCGACGTGATCCGGGTCAGGCCCGATCGCGGCGTCGCAAATCCATTCGCGTTGTTTCGGTACGCCAGCAACGACCGCGAGGTAACGTTTCTCGATCTGACGTGATTCAAACAAGTCACCGAACGCGCGCGCGGCGCCGGCACTTTTGGCGAAGAGAAGGATGCCGGTCGTGTCCGCATCGAGCCGGTGAACGAAGCGGAGAAACTTCAGGTTGCGCGAAGCCGCCCAGAAATCGCCGCCAATGATGGAGGACGTGATCGCGGCTTGAAGATTGCGGTTGGTCCGCTGCCACGTGAACGGCACGAGCATCCAGTGCCGCGGCTTGTCAACCGCGAGGACGTTCCGATCCTCGTAGAGAATGGGAATGCGGTGATAGATCTTGCCTTCACGGAGCTCGATGAAATTGGGTTTCGCCATGCAGGGCCGCCGGCGACAAATCAATCGCGCGATTCGTCGCGGCTCTCCGTGTCGCGATTCTCCTGCGGCTCACGGTCTTCACGAGGGCGTGATTCTTCGCGGTTGCCACGTTCGTCACGTGCGCTCCGCTCTTCACGTGGCCCGCGATGACTGCGGTCGCGACTATCGCGTCCCGAACCATGTTGCTGTGGCGGGAGGCGCGAGCCGCCTCGATCCAAGTTCTTGATCTGGCGGCGCAGGGAATCGATGTCGCGTTCGTCGGCGTGCTTCTGCACCTCGGCGAGTTCCAGCGTCTCAAGGATCTCCTCCATCGTATCAAGGACTTCTCTGAGCGATGCGATGCAACGGTTCACGTCTTCGATCGCCTCCGTGATCACTGCCGGCGCGGCGGGACGAAAATCTCTTCGTTGTTCGCGCGGGGCGGTACGCTCGTGGCGCTGGACTTCCGCGGTGGCCACTTCGCGGCGTTGCTCATCCAGCGGAGAATCAGGGAGCGGCGCCTCGGCGAGCGACGGATCGCCCAGCGGTTCACCGGCTGATTCGGTGATATCTGCGTCTTCTTCGACGCCAGTGTCCGCGTGTTTCGGCTCGATATCGGCATGTTCCGTCGGAGTGGATTTATTCGCAGGCGCGCTCAAAGGGCTGCGGACCCGGCCTCCACGGCGACCACGCCCACCGCGGCGTCCGCGGCGGCGGGATTTCAGTTCATCAGCTTGGGATTTTTCCGGTGACGTTTCGTCAGGCATCGTTTCGCGAAGCAAATTGCCCGTGCGCACCGAAAAGGCAACGGAAAACTCGCCGCTTCCCGCCACCCCCCGTGCGATTTTAGCAACAACGATTGATTCCTTTGAACCGCTGTTCGGTGGATTGGAGGTAAGCGTGCGCGCGCGCGTCAGCGCATTGATGGTGCGCACAGGAAGATTGTTGAACCATCCGGTCCACCTTCGCTTCACCTGAAAGCTCGCGGAGGAGAGCGAATCCAAGTGCGATCAGACTCGTGACATGCAACGGGCGCGATTCCGCGAGAGCGTAGTCCGGCAACCATGTTGCGGCGGTTTCGCGCAGCTCGGCCACCTTCTTCCGAGCGAGCAATAAAATCCATTCGCGCACGCTAATGAGCACGATCAGGACGACGAGGATGAGGAACACGGCCGCGACGACGGTGTCCACGGTGTTGTTCACGATCTGAATGTGATTCGCGCGCAACGCTTTTTGAGCAAGGTTGATTGCGTCCGCATTCGCGGAAGTTCGAGCCGTCTTCAATGCGGCTTCCAGCGCCGGCCGTTGTTGCTGTGCAAACTCACGTGCAGCGATGAAGCGAATCGCTTTGCTGCTGTGAAAAATTTTCGGCACGCCCGCGGTCATCGTGACCGACAAGAGCCAAAGCAACGGCAGCAGCGTGACGAGCGCAATGACTGGCTTGCGCAACGCACCGCTGCCGGCGTCGGAGCGCAGTTGCATCTTCAACAAAATCGTCGTGGCGAAGCAGAGCGCGATGGCGGCGAGCAACTGGTTGGCGATGCCGAAGAGCGGCCACAGCGCCTTCACGCCGCCGTCCGGATCTAGCACGCCTTGAATCAAAAAATATCCCCACGCGCAGACGATCAGCAGGCTGGCGACGATGTTCGCGAAATGGCTGCGTGTGTTGCCAAGCGGTTTCGAGATGTGTCCGAGCGCGTCCTGAAGCAGGTAGCGCCCAACGCGCGTGCCGGCATCGAGCGTCGTCAGGATGAACAACGCCTCGAACATGATTGCGAAATGATACCAGATGCCGAGCCATCGCCCGTGCGTCAGCCTGGAGAAGATGTTCGCCATGCCCACAGCGAGCGTCGCGGCGCCGCCGGTGCGATTGAACAGCGTGGTCTCTTGAACTTCTGCGGCCATGCGATCCATCGCCACGGCATCAATTCGGAATTCGCTCGCACCGACATCGGCAAGTTTCTTCGTGATGGCGGCGGCCTTGGCATTCGAATCAGCTCCCGCGCTCGCGACGTTCATGCCGAGATAAATTTCCGGCTGCAACGTGCAGGCGGCGATCATCGCCATGATTGCCACGAGCGATTCCAGGCACATCGCACCGTAGCCAATCGGTCGCGCGTAACTTTCCCGCGTGATGATCTTCGGCGTGATGCCGCTGGCGATGAGCGTGTGGAATCCGCTGATCGCACCGCACGCGATGGTGATGAAGCAGAAGGGAAATAGTTTTCCGGGAACAACCAGGCCGGTGCCGTCCACGAACTTCGTGACCGCGGGCATTTTCAAGTCGGGGAGGACGAAAAAGATTCCGATCGCGAGCGCGCCGATGGTGCCGAGCTTCATGAACGTGCTCAGGTAGTCGCGTGGCGCAAGCAGGAGCCACACGGGAAGCACACTCGCAGCGAAGCCGTAAACGATGATTGCCACCGCAAGCTTCATTGCGCTCACGGTGAAGAGGGGCGATAGCGACGCGCTTGCGTGGACGTATTGCCCGCCCCAGACGGCGAGCAACAGGAACACCACACCGAACGCAGACGCTTCCAGAACTTTGCCGACGCGCCAGAATCGCAGGTAACCGCCCATGAGCATGGCGATCGGAATCGTTGCGCCGACGGTGAACACGCCCCACGAACTTTCCGCGAGCGCCTTCACCACGACGAGTGCCAGCACGGCGAGAAGGATGATCATGATCCCCAGGATGGCGATGGTGCCGATGACGCCTGCGGCGGTGCCCAGTTCGTCCTTCACCATTTGGCCGAGGGATTTTCCATCACGCCGCATGGAAGCGAACAGGATCACGAGATCCTGCACTGCGCCGCCGAGAACGACACCGATGAGAATCCACAGCGTGCCGGGCAGGTAACCAAACTGCGCCGCGAGGACTGGACCGACGAGCGGCCCCGGCCCACTGATGGCTGCGAAGTGGTGGCCGAAGACGATCCACTTGTTCGTCTTCACGTAATCGGTGCCGTCCTCGTGGGCTTCGCACGGCGTCGCGCGACGGTCGTTCAGCATGAGCACGCGCGCCGAAATCCATTTGGAATAGAACCGGTAGCCGATCGCGTAAGTGCAAAGCGCCGCGGTGAGAATGTAAGCAGAGTTCAGCGGTTCACCGCGATGCACCGCGAGCGTCACGTACGCAAACACGCCGAGCAGCGAGATGCCGAGCCAGAGCAAAACGGAAAAAGCTCTCTTCATGATTCGCCGCGCATCGAACAACAAACCCGCACCCAAGACCTAGCGGAAACGCCAATTGCACTGCAAATCCACTCAAGTTTTTGCCCTCATTGTCCGCTCATTTGAGTGCCGGGACGCTTCCCGGAAGAATCGACATGACCAGTACCTTAAGCCCGGGTGAGGAAACTCAATTGTTGCAGACAATTGAGATGTTCGAGGTCATCACCGAATCCCAGCCGCAGGATTATCAATCCCTTGAAATCCTGAAGGAAGCTTACATGAAGCTGGCGCGGGAAGATGAGGTGGTAGAGACCTCACGCCGCATTGGCCAGGCGTATGTGCATCTGGGGCAGCTTTCCTCGGCGATCCTGGAATACGAAAGCATTCTCCAGCGCCGGCCTGACGACCCCAGTGTGCTGGCGGCGCTCGGCGAAATTGAAGCCAAGGCCAACAGCCTCAGCAGCGCGGCCGTGTCCGTCGGCAGCGATGCCGACTTTGCGCCGAAGATGCAGCTCACGGAGGAGAGTGTCAGTTCGCGCAACGGCAAGCCGCTGCCCGTGGACATGGACGATGGCCGGCAGGTCATGCACAAGCTGTTCGTGGACAGCAAACTGATTTCCAACGGTGACTTTGATTTGAACTGGCACGTGCCGAACATTCACGTGCCGCCGGGCCGTCCGCTCGATCCCTTCATCCAAAACCTCGCGGATAAAGGCACAGTGCCGATCGAAAGGGCGTTGAAGCTGCTCGCTGAAAAGTCGCGGCTCGGATTTTTACCCATCGAGAAATACGACGTGGATTTGGATTTGGCGCGCACGTTCCCGGTGGAATCGTGCCAGCGCTGGTGCGTGATGCCGTTCGACAAGATGAGCAAATCGATTCTTGTCGCGACGGCTAATCCGTTCAATCGCCAGGCCGCCAAGGAACTTGAAAGCGCCACCCAGGCGCGACTGATTTGGTACGTCTCGCCGCCCGCTGACATCATCAAGTGGCTGCGCCGGGCGTTCCGTTGATTACCATGGCTGCTGCACCAAAAAGTTTCGGTGAACGTATCGTCGATGCACTCGTTGAGGACGGGTTGTTGACGACGAAGCAGGTCGCCGAGCTCGTCGAGCAAGGCAAGAAGGAAGGCGTGCGCCTGCTGAAACTCGTGGTCGAGAAAGGTTGCGTGAGCGAGCAGGACCTCGCGGTGTCGATGGGACGCGTGCTGAACGTGCCGCCGGTGAACATCGCGCGGCTGTCGATCAATCCGGACGTGTCCGACCTCCTGTCACGAGACGTCGCGCACAATTACAAGGTGTGCCCGATCGCGCGGCTGGATAACCGGCTGTTCCTCGCCATGGCTGATCCGTTGAACGTCCTCGCTGTCGACGACGTGAAGCGCATCACCAAGCTTGAGATCACCCCGATGATCGCTTCGGAAAAGGCGATCCTCGACAAGCTGCACCAGATCGAGGGCGCCAAAACCGGCACGATGGAGGACATCATCCAGGACGCCGAGAACAAGGCGGCTGATGATGCTGACTCGCTCGAAACGGTGAAGGAAGTGATCGAGGAAGTGAACCTCGACCAACTCTCCGCGTCCACCGAAGAGGCGCCCGTCATCAAGCTGGCGAATTTGATTTTGGTCCAGGCGATCAAGGAACGCGCGAGCGACGTTCACATTGAGCCATTCGAAAAAATGGTGCGCTTGCGTTACCGCGTGGACGGCGTGCTGCTCGATCGCACACCGCCGCCGAAGAATCTGCAGGTTGCGCTCACTTCACGGTTGAAGATCATGAGCAGCCTCGACATCGCCGAGCGCCGGCTGCCGCAGGACGGGCGCATGCGCGTAAAGGTCGGTGGACGTGATTACGATTTGCGCGTGTCATTTTTGCCAACGTCACATGGCGAGAAGGTGGTGCTCCGCGTGTTGGACAAGTCGAACTTGTCGGCATCGATGGACAAGCTTGGTTTGGACCCCGACACGTATCGCCGCTTTGCTTCAGCCGTCGCGGCGCCGCACGGCTTGTTGCTCGTGACGGGACCAACCGGTTCAGGAAAGACGACCACGCTTTATTCCGCGCTCAACGAACTGAACAGCCCGGAGTACAACATCGTGACCGTCGAAGACCCGGTCGAGTTTCAGTTGGCCGGCATTAATCAGGTGCCCGTGCGGAAGGAGATCGGGCTCTCGTTTGGCAACGCGTTGCGCTCCATACTTCGTCAGGATCCGGACATCGTGATGATCGGTGAAATTCGCGATACGGAGACGGCGGAAATCGCCATCGAAGCAGCGCTCACCGGTCACCAGGTGCTTTCGACGATGCATTGTAATGACGCCGCAGGCGCCATCGCGCGTCTGGACGACATGGGCATCGCACCGTTCTTGATTTCGTCCTCGCTGATCCTCGCTTGCGCGCAACGCCTCG
>Ga0105047_10017693_pt1 | contig 11087 bp, 5 predicted proteins | sample MAT04_FD_78384 | JGI IMG/M metagenome (GOLD analysis project Ga0105047, IMG submission 78384) | Freshwater microbial communities from Lake Fryxell liftoff mats and glacier meltwater in Antarctica - MAT-04 (megahit assembly) | ecosystem: Environmental > Aquatic > Freshwater > Ice > Liftoff...
CGCTGCTGATGCGCTACCTCCCGCGCTACACGCCCGAGCAAAACCGCCGTCACGAGGTGCTCCCCGGCATCACCGGCTTGGCGCAGGTCAGCGGGCGCAACAATCTCGGGTGGGATGAGAAATTCGCGCTCGATGTCGAGTACGTGGAGCGGTCCTCGCTCTGGCTGGACGTGAAGATCCTGCTGCTGACCGTGCGCGCCGTCACCGGGGCGGAAGGCGTGAGCGCGCCGTCCCACTTCAGTTCGCCGGAGTTTATGGGAACCGCCTCGCAGAGCCCTTCAAAGCATTGACAACATGAACATGGAAATCATCCCCACTGCCCAACCCGAAGCCTGGCTCGATGTCCTGAACGAATGCCGGCAGCACGACTTCTACCATTTGCCCGCGTACCACGCTCTGGCCGAAAGCTGCGGCGAAGGGGAGGCCCGGCTTTTCGCATTCCGCGATGAAGGCTACACGCTCGCGCTTCCGCTGCTGCTCAGGGACGTGGGCGCTGCGAACGGCGCTGCCTGCGCGAATGGGCACAAGGATGCCACTTCGGTTTACGGCTACGCGGGGCCGCTCGTGTCCGATGAAAATATCCCGGAGCCAGTCCTTCAGCGGTTCCGTGACGCCCTGCGCGAGGCGCTGCTTGGCGAACGGGTCATCGCGGTTTTTTCCCGCCTGCACCCGTTATTTCCGCAGCCCGCCTGTCTCGAAGGATTGGGCGATTGCGTCTCCCAAGGAAAGACGGTTTCGATCGATCTTACGGTCCCGCTCGAAGTCCAGCGCGCTGGGTATCGACGCAACCATCGCCGGGACATCGCGCGCAGCGGGGAGTCGGGCGTGGAGTGCATTCGCGACGAGAAACTCGAGCATTTGCATACTTTTGTGGGCGTTTACCAGGAGGCGATGTCCCGCGTCGGCGCGAACGACGGATACTTTTTTGATACGGCCTATTTCACCGAGTTAATGTCGAGGCTTCCCGGGACGATGCATCTGTTCGTCTGCATCCTCGACGGAAAGGTGATCGCGGGCGGGGTGTTCAGCGCACTCCATGGCATTGCCCAGGCGCATCTCGCCGGTTGCCTCGACGAAGCCGTAAAAATAGCGCCGCTGAAGCTTCTCTATGATTCCGCTTCGATCTGGGCGCGCGAGCGCGGATGCCGGATCCTGCACATGGGCGGCGGGATCGGCTCGCGAGCGGATTCGCTGTTCGCCTTCAAACAGGGCTTCTCCGCTTTGACGCACGAGTTTTCCACCTGGCGCTGGGTCGTCGATCCGGCCACCTATCAGACGCTCTGCGAGCACCGGGCATGGGAGAATCAAACTCGCGGATTGCTCCCTGCATCCCACGATTTCTTTCCCGCATACAGGGCGCCGACCGTGGCTCCTTCTCCCGACGTGCCGGCTGCGGCGCCAAGTGGCGAAAAGGAACGAGGGATCGCTGTGTTCGGTGCCGGGGGGCACGGAAAGGTGGTGATCAGCACCATCCTGGCGAGTGGACTCTCGGTGTGCGGAATCTTCGACGAGGATTTCCGGAGATGGGGGCGGCAGGCCCAGGGAATTCGTGTTATCGAGCCAAAAGGCACGACCACGACGCCGGCGGTAATGGCTATCGGCGACAATGCGATGCGGATGAGAGTCGCGGGGAGTTGGGAGTTTGACTGGAAAACCGTGACGCATCCCACGGCGTACGTTGATCCGACTGTGAAACTGGGTGCCGGAACGGTCGTCTTCGCGGGCGTTGTGATCCAGCCCGATACGGTGATCGGCCGGCACGTGATCGTGAATACCGGTGCCACGATCGACCACGATTGTGACGTCGGCGATTTCGCACACATCGGGCCCGGGGTTCACCTTGCAGGATCAGTGAAAGTCGGCGTAGGCGCATTCCTAGGGATCGGCAGCGTAGCCCTGCCGGGGGTCACGATCGGCGACTGGAGCACGGTGGGAGCGGGAGCAGTGGTGACCCGCGATGTGTCCGATGGAATCGTCGTCTTTGGCGTCCCGGCAAAAGCGAAAAACGTATGAGCCCACGCATCTATCTCTCGTCTCCGCACATGGGCGGCGAGGAACTCGAACTTGTGAAGGAAGCCTTTGCGACAAACTGGATCGCCCCGCTCGGACCGCACGTCGATGGGTTTGAACACGAGCTGGCAGGCTTCGTCGGCTCGCCGCACGCCGCCGCGCTTTCCTCCGGGACGGCGGCGCTGCACCTCGCGCTGCGCCTGCTCGGACTGCAAGCCGGGGACGAGGTGCTCTGCTCGAGCTTCACCTTCAGCGCGAGCGCCAATCCGATCGCGTATGAAGGGGCGAAGCCTGTCTTCATCGACTCGGAAAGCACGAGTTGGAACATGGACCCGGTCCTGCTCCGCGAGGAACTCGACGCATGCGCGGCGCGTGGCCGGCTGCCGCGCGCGGTCATCGTCGTGGACCTCTACGGCCAAAGCGCCGACTACGATCCGATCCTGGAAGCGTGCGCGCACTACGACGTGCCGGTGATCCAGGACTCCGCGGAGGCGCTCGGTGCGACCTACAAGGGCAGGAGAGTCGGAACGCAGGGGCGCTGCGCCCTGTTTTCGTTCAACGGGAACAAGATCATCACCACCTCCGGCGGCGGCATGCTCGTCTCGGACGACGCACAGTTCATCGAGCGGGCGCGCTTTCTCGCCACGCAGGCGCGCGATCCCGCCCCGCACTACCAGCATTCGGCGATCGGCTTCAACTACCGCATGAGCAATGTCCTCGCTGGGATCGGACGCGGCCAGCTCCGCGTGCTGCCGGAGCGGATCGCGGCCCGGAGGCGAAACTTCGAGCGCTACCAAGTGGCACTCGGCGGCGTTCCCGGGATCGAGTTCATGCCCATCGCCGCGTATGGGGAGCCGAACTACTGGCTGACCTGCATCACCATCGATCCCGAGCGCTTCGGTGCGAGCCGCGAGGAGGTGCGCCTCGCGCTGGAGGCCCGCAATATCGAATCGCGCCCGGTTTGGAAGCCGCTGCACCTTCAGCCGGTTTTTGCCGGCTGCCGAGTCCGTGGCGGTGAAGTTTGCGCGTCAATTTTCGATCGCGGGCTCTGCCTGCCGAGCGGGTCAAACCTCGCCGACGCCGATCACGAGCGCATCTGTGAGATCGTCCTTCGCGTCCCCGAAACCTCCACCTCCCCCTGCTGATGATTCGCTTATTTCTCCGCCCGTTTGTGCGGGCTGTCTGGCGGATACAAGCCTTGCGCTCCGCGTTTCTCACCGTCACGTACGGCACGGTGCTCACGTGGTGCCTCTGGATGTCCTATCAACTCCGATTTGACTTCAACGTGCCGCCTCTGGTGGGCGCGGATATGCTCACCGTCGGCACGGTGACCGTGGGTATCCAGCTTTTGGGACTGTTTTTCTTTCATCAGTTCGACGGCCTGCTGACCTATTTTAGTGCGCCGGATTTGAAACGGCTCCTCGGAGCATGCACGAGCAGTTCCCTCGTGCTCGGCCTTTTCTGGCTCGCGGGCGGGCTCGAATCCGCGCCGCCACGCGGCGTCATTCTCACGGATTTCGTGCTCAGCATCATGGCGCTTTCCGCCACCCGCTTCGTCTTCCGTTACGGCCGCAGCCTGACTTCTTCCCGAGCGACCGGCAGCGGACGAAAGCCGCGCCGAGTCGGGATCGTCGGCGCGGGTGACTCCGGGGCGGCGCTCGCGAGAGAGTTGCTCGCCAAACCGTGGCTCGCGCTGCGTCCGGTGGCGTTTTTCGACGACAACCGCAATACGCAATCCAGCATTCACGGCATCCCCGTGGTCGGACGCCCGGAGCGCATCGGCGAACTCAGCGCCTGGCTGCGCCTGGAGGAGGTGATCATCGCCATGCCCTCGGCGTCGCCGAAAAGAATTCGCGACGTATTAAAGCTGACTCAGGACGCGGGGCTCCCCTGCCGAACGGTGCCCTCGCTGGATCAGCTCGCGACCGGGCGGGTGAATGTCAGCGTGCTGAGGCCGGTGGAAATCCAGGACCTGCTCGGCCGGGATCCGGTCCACATTCAAGTCGCCGACGTGTGGCGCAGTCTGCGCGGCCGCACCGTCATGGTCACCGGTGCCGGTGGCAGCATCGGCAGTGAACTCTGCCGGCAAATCCTCACCTTCGGACCGGACAAGCTGCTCCTCGTCGAGCGCTCCGAGCCGCAGCTTTTCGCGATCGAGCAGGAGCTGCGCGCCATCGTCGCCGGCGATGTCCTGGAGGCCCTGGTGGGCGATGTCACCCGGCGCGATCGGATGCGGGAAATCTTTCGCCGGTTCCAACCGGATGTGATCTTTCATGCTGCGGCGCACAAGCATGTGCCGATGATGGAAAGCCAGCCTGAGGAGGCGATCCGCAACAACATCTTCGGCACCGTGCAACTCGCCGACCTAGCCGTCGAGCATCGGGTCGAACGCTTCGTCCTCATCTCGACCGACAAGGCGGTCAATCCTACGAATGTGATGGGCGCGACCAAGCGCGTCGCCGAGCTCTACCTCCAGTCGCTCGCCGCCGACGGGTCCCGCACGGAGTTTATGGCGGTGCGCTTTGGCAATGTCCTCGGCTCCTCCGGCAGCGTCGTTCCGACCTTTGCGCGCCAGATCGCCGAAGGCGGACCGGTCACCATCACGCACCCCGAGATCACGCGCTTTTTCATGACGATCCCGGAGGCGGTCACGCTCGTCTTGCAAAGCTCCGCGTTTGGAAAAAGCGGCGACATCCATGTGCTCGACATGGGCAAGCCGGTCAAAATCGTGGACTTGGCGACTCAGATGATCGCACTGAGCGGTTTCACGCCGCACCGGGACATCGAGATCGTTTTCACGGGCCTGCGGCCCGGTGAGAAACTCTACGAGGAACTCAGTCACGGCAACGAAAGCGTGATTGCCACCGCTCACCCCAAGATCACGCGCCTCGTATCACCGCCCATGCCGCGGAGCGATATCAGGGCGTTTCTCGCGGAACTCGCGGAGGCGCTCGACGAGGGCGCTTTTGATCCGGCCGGATTGAAGGAATTGCTGACGACGATGGTGCCCGAATACACCCCTTTTCAAAGCTGCGTCCCACCGACTTCCGCAAATGAGATCGCACCGCCAAAGCGTGTGGGCGTGGAGCCGCTGGCCAGCGCGGTTGAGAGATCCGCAAGCCCAAGCGTTCTCTCCCGCCGACAGGTAGGAACATGGAAGAATGCTACGACGTAGATTTTGCCGGCTCTGGAACTTCCCCCGCCTATACGCTCAAGCATTGCATCGCGCTCTTGGCTGAGCATCCGCCTGCGAAGCCAGTCCGGGATGTGATGGAAGGCTCGCTGCCGTCAACGCCACGCATGCAGCCGGTAGAAGCGCGCGGGAGTGGCCGAGGTTTCCTCGACGTATTGCAGAGCCCCGTCGCCCGTGCGCTCCGAATCCGGCACGAGCGTCCATATTCCGCCGACTAAGAAGTCGGTGAAGGCGACGGCGTAGTTCATTCCGGCGACGGTGGAAAAGGCCAGCATCACCGCGGTCGCAGTCCCGCTAGCGCCCGGGGTGGAAGGCGCAACTTGCAGGCGCGAATAGTGGTCTAGCGGGTCGGTGTCGGCGGAGTATTCCGCGGCGTTGGAGGAGCCGTCGCCGTCGCTGTCGATCTGCCGGTCGTCCACGCCGACGCCGTAGGGTGCGTTTTCCAGCGGGTCCGGGATGCCGTCCCCGTCGGCGTCAGGCATGGGGGGCGTCATGGGCACCGTGGCCGAATACGCGGAGTTGCCGGCTGCGCTGGTGGATCGCACGCGGTAATAATAGGTCGTGCCCGCGTTCAGACCGGCATCGAGATGGGACGTGGTGTTCGCGCTCAGCGTCGCGATCAGCGTGCTGGCAGAGAAGTCGGCATTGAGGCTGCGCCGCAGTTGGAAGCCGGTTTCGGCGCTGCTGTGGTCAGCCCATGTCAACTCGACCGAAGTCGAGGACGGCGCGATCGCCGTCAAAGCGCCCGGCGCGGCGGGCGCGGCGCTGGCCGCGGCGATGAGCACGTAGTCGATCCGCGTGGACTCATGGGCGGCGCTGCCTTGGTCGATCGTCAGCCGGCCATCGCTCACGGCGACCGCGTGCGTCTGATTCATGAACTGTCCGGCGGCAAGATTTTGCGCATTCCAAAAAACCGTCCCCTCCACGTTGATCGTGTAAGCCGATGGCTCGTCAGCATCGCCGACGGCCACCGTCACGTCGTAGGTTCCATTTGGCAGGGCGATCTCCCAGACGCCGCCCGAGCGGAAACGGCAGAGTGTGGCGAACCGCCGATCCATGCCGTTTGCGCTTTCGCGCGTGTATTCCGTGTGGCTCACATTCCAGCCGTACGTGAGCCCATTGCCGCGAGCGGCGTACACTTTGCCGGGATCGGCGAAATACCCGGCGGGCGCGGTCATGCCCGTCCCTTGGAAATTGATGCGCGCTGAAAATGTCGCGCTGACCGCGACGGACACCACGCTCGATGTCGCCACCGCACCGCTGTTGTCCGTCGCTTTCGCGGTCAGCGAATACGTGCCCGCCGCCGGGTTCACCCACGCCAGGCTGTACGGTGGGACCAGGCTCTCGCCCAACTTCGTCGTGGCATTGAAGAACTCGACTTTGCTCACGCTCCCGTCGGAGTCCGAAGCATTCGCCGCGATCGTGATCGTGGCGGGTGCATTGAATCCCGAACCGAGCGCGGGGCTCGTGATGCTCACCGACGGTGGCGCGCTGGCGGGCGGATCCTGCGCCGCGGCTCTCGCGCCGACCACGGCATCGACCCAGCTTTGCGCGGCCTCGCCCGGCGCATTCCAATTCAACTCCTCGCTGTAGAGCCACACGAAGCTGTCACAGCGGCGCAGCGCGCGTTCGAGCGTGGGGCGCATGATCGTGGGGTTCATCGACTGGCCGCCAAACGGCAAATTATAGACGCCAAAAGAAATGCCCACTTTCAGCGGCCAGACCGGACGGAGAAAGGCGTCGATGAAAGGACAGTCGGCTGCGACGGTGGCGATGCCGGTCTTCCGGTAGTCGTAGGAACCTTGGAAATCAGCCACCGTCCGGTAGGCGTAAACCTCGCCGCCATCGATGAAGCGCGAGCGGCTGTCCAACCCCTCGATGAAGCCCGCTGAAAACGGCCCGCGTAGTTCCTCAGACTGCCAGTTTGTCTGTCCGCGGCGCACCGCGTCCGGCGTGTCGGGAGCGCTCGAGTAAGGCCCGTGGAAAGCCATCACCACAATCCCCGGATATTCCCCGGCGACCGCCTGCATGATCTGCCGCCCGCGGAGGCGGGCCTGCGCCCGATACTCCGCCAGCGACTTCGCGGGATCGCTGCAGTCTTCCGGGTGGTTGAAAAGCGGCCGGTCGTAATCCTCGTTGTCGAAAAAGATGCCTTCGACTCCCTTCTCTTTCAGCACCCTCGCGAGCAGGCGGAAGTTTTCGATCGTGACCGACCAGTCCCCGAAGAAATCCGCGGGCCGGTCCACGTTTACGAGGGCAAAATTGTGCTTCATCCGCGTGAAAGCGAGCCCGCCGAGCGGCGCAAAATCTCCGTCGATTTGCGCGTAACTCCGGGCTGTGCCGCTCATCAGCGCGCGACCGGTCGCCGTGCTTAGGACCAGTCCATCGAACGGCAGCGTCTCGATGTGCGCGAAGTGCTCGCGCACATACTCCGGTCGCGTGCGGAAGCTCGCCTGCTGCGCATTGATCAGCAGCGGGCCGGCTTTCATCGTCGCGCACCCTGCTGCGAGGAGCGCGAGAGCCATGAGAAACGCGGGTCTGGAAGTGGAGGAGGACATGAGGGTTGGCGGGTGTTCGCGGCCTGTTTCACGGGTGCAAACCGCCGGATGACAGGCCTCTCCTTTAGCATCGGGCAGCCCGCCTTGCCAGGTGTGCATCCGTGCACAAGGTTCTGCCAATTAAGCGTTGCCAGCCGGAGCTTTTGCTATTAACACTCCCGCCCCTCCCCCAAAAACGAGTGTGTTTATGTATCCAATTCTTGCCGCATTTCTGACCGATTCCGGGCTCGCGCTATCGATGGTTTGCGCCGCTGTCGGCCTTGGCTATGCCGTTTATTTGATCAAAACGATCATGGCCTCGCCGGCGGGAAATGACCGCATGCGCCAGATCGCCGGAGCCATCGAAGAGGGCGCGAAGGCGTATCTCGGGCGGCAGGTGCGGTCGATCGCTTTCATTGCGGTCCTGATCGCGGGGTTGGTCGGCTGGTTCAAGGACCTGCCGACGGCCGTGGGCTTCGTGCTCGGCGCGGTGTGTTCGCTGGCGGCGGGGTTCATCGGCATGCGGCTCGCCGTCGTGGCGAATGTGCGCACGGCGCAGGGCGCGACGATAAATCGAAAGACGGCGCTGAAGGCGGCCTTCAATGGCGGTGCCGTGACGGGGCTCCTCGTGGTCGGGCTCGCGCTGCTTTCGGTGGGTGGATTTTGGGCGATCGCTTTGAAAATGCTGGGCGAAAGCCGGGCGCTTTCCTCTCTCGTCGGCGTCGCGCTCGGGGCATCGTTGATCTCGGTTTTCGCGCGGCTCGGCGGCGGTATTTACACGAAGGCGGCAGACGTGGGGGCGGATCTCGTGGGCAAAGTGGAGTCGAACCTCGACGAAGATGACCCCCGCAACCCGGCGACCATCGCGGACAATGTCGGCGACAACGTGGGCGACTGCGCGGGCATGGCCGCCGACGTTTTTGAAACCTACGCCGTGACGCTGATCGGGACTGTGCTCGTGGGCGCACTAACCGCCGGGTTGGGCGCACCGGTGGTCTATCCTTTCGTGCTCGGTGGACTCGCGATCCTCGCCTCAATCGCGGGCATCATTTTCGTGAACGTGACGAACGTGAAGCCGGGCAACGCTCTCATGGGCGGCGTCCTGCTCAGCGCGCTGCTCTGCGCGGTGATCTTCTGGCCGGTGACGGCGGCGATGTTTCCCGACGGGCTGAAAACGCAGGACGTCCTCGGGGTGGGCACCGCGACTTACACCGCCGGCAGCATTTATTTTGCGTCGGTCATCGGCCTGCTGATGACGGGTGCGGCGGTGCTCATCACGAACTACTACACCTCCACCGACTACTCGCCCGTGCGGAAGATCGCCGCGGCCAGCGTGACCGGCCACGCCACCAACATCATCGCCGGCCTCGGCATGGGCATGCACGCGACGGCGCTGCCGGTGGCCTGCATCGCCGCGAGCATCTGGCTGAGCTACGGCGCGGCGGGGCTGTACGGCATCTCCGTGGCCGTCATGGCGATGCTTTCGATGGCCGGCATCATCATCTCGCTCGATGCCTTCGGGCCGATCACCGACAATGCCGGCGGCATCGCCGTGATGAGCGGCCTGCCTAAGGAGGTCCGCGCGATCACCGACGATCTCGACGCCGTGGGGAACACCATGAAGGCGGTCACGAAAGGCTACGCCATCGCCAGCGCCGGGCTCGCTGCAATCGTCCTGTTCGGCAGCTATTTCGTCGATCTTACCGATCATTTGGCGAAGCAAGACATCGCGGCATTGGTGAATCCCACGATCGATCAGATTGCGGCGGCCAAGGCGGCTGTCGCGGCGAGACTCGATTTTTCGCTCAAGGATCCGAAAGTCATTATCGGTCTCTTCATCGGTGGCCTGCTCCCGTATCTCTTCTCGGCGTTTTCCATGAATGCGGTCGGCCGCGCTGCGGGGGCTGTCGTCACCGAAGTGCGTCGCCAGCTCGCGGCCAGGCCCGGCATCCTCAAAGGCGAAGACACGCCGGACTACGCCGTCTGTGTCGATATCGTCACCAAAGCCGCGCTCAAGGAAATGATCGTGCCCGCCCTGCTCCCGGTGCTCGCGGTGGTGGGTGTCGCCGCTCTGCCAAATGGCGCCATCATTCTCGGCGGCGTGCTCGTCGGCAGCATCGTCACGGGCCTGTTCATGGGCATCTCGATGACCAGCTCCGGCGGTGCCTGGGACAACGCCAAGAAATACATCGAGGAAGGCCACCACGGCGGTAAAGGCAGTGAAGCGCACAAAGCCGCCGTCACCGGCGACACCGTGGGCGATCCGTACAAGGACACCAGCGGCCCCGCGATCAACCCGATGATCAAGGTCGTGAACATCGTGGCCATCCTGATCATCCCGATTTTTTTCTAACCCAAAGCCCGAACGGCCGGCGACCCACTTAACGGGTTTGGCGCGAGTGAGTAGGAGGAGGTGCCTTCCCCGCTCGACATCCGACTTTCGGTGCGCGAAATCGCGGACTCATGAAAACGCTTTTCCTGACGAATGAATATCCGCCCACGATTTACGGCGGGGCGGGGGTGCATGTGGATTATTTGTCGCGAGAGTTGGCTAAGCTGATGGAGGTCGAGGTGCGGTGTTATGGGAAGGAGGAGCGAGAGAATCGGGTGGATACGGAGGCGCTGAAGGCGACGGGTTTCGGCTTGGATGCGAGCGGCTACACTGCGCCGATGGCGTTGCATTCGGTTTTTGGCGCGGCGCAGCGGTGTGTGGATTGGAACACGACAGCGATCAATGCCGACGTGGTGCATTTGCATACGTGGTACACGCATCTCGGCGGGATCATGGCGAAGTTGAACTACGGCATCCCGATGGTGCTGACAGTTCACTCGCTGGAACCGCTGCGGCCCTGGAAGCGGGAGCAACTCGGCGGCGGATATGACTTTTCGTGCTGGGTGGAAAAGACGGCGATCGAGATGGCGGACGCGGTCATCGCGGTGAGTGCGGAGACGAAGGCGGATGTGCTCCGGCTTTTCAATGTGCCGGCTGAACGGGTGCATGTGATCTACAACGGCATCGATCTCGCGGAGTATCGGAAGATCACGACGACGGCGGCATTGGAGAACTATGGGGTCGATCCGAAGACGCCATTCGTGCTTTTCGTGGGGCGGATCACGCGGCAGAAGGGCATCGTGCATCTGGTGAATGCGATCAAATATCTCGACCCCGGTTTTCAAATCGTGCTTTGCGCCGGGGCACCGGATACGCCACAGATCGCGGCGGAAATGAAGGCCGCCGTGGCGGAGGCGACGGCGCGACGCGCGGGAGTGATCTGGATCGAGGAGATGGTGGACAAGGCGACGGTCTACGAACTTTATTCGCACGCGTCGGTGTTTTGCTGTCCGTC
>Ga0105047_10017695_pt1 | contig 11087 bp, 10 predicted proteins | sample MAT04_FD_78384 | JGI IMG/M metagenome (GOLD analysis project Ga0105047, IMG submission 78384) | Freshwater microbial communities from Lake Fryxell liftoff mats and glacier meltwater in Antarctica - MAT-04 (megahit assembly) | ecosystem: Environmental > Aquatic > Freshwater > Ice > Liftoff...
CTCTTCGGCGCGTCCATAGTGCTTCCCCATATCCTGATAAAAGCTGCGCGACAGCCCGCCAATGCTTCGCTTGTTACCGAAGTCCGTGTAACTAAGCCCACCCGTGGACATGCCCCCGAGGGTGGTGCCCGGGTGGATAAGAAGCACAGAAAACCCCGCCCGCCGACCCACCAGCGCAGCCCCCACGCCCGCTGCCGTGCCACCGTAGATGGCAATGTCTGCGGACAGGGTGCGCGCGTCTTGCTGAATCCAGGTCGGGTCAAAATAGCGAGGATTGGCGGTTGGCATGATGAAGAGGCTCCGACAGAGATGAAGTGAAGTCAAGGATTACGCATATAGCCGTTGGCAACATCGACCCCGGATCTCGTGCTAGCGCCCAGCGCCAACGTCTAACCCCAGGCCGGGCGCCCGGCGCTGACGCCGTGGCGACTAACAACTAGCCCCCAGCTTTGGCGACGTCGTCTGGCCCCCTCCATTTCGATTTTCACTACTTTCAATCCCCGTGAAAGGTCAGTTCTGACACTTTTGATTCGTATGATGTTTCAGTACATTGTGAAAACAAAGGAACCACTATGAGCACTGCAACACTGGATCGACCGACCGAGAAGCAAACGTCCCCCTCCGTTGACGAGAGGCTGCGGGTAGTTCAGGACAATTTCATTCGCCGATGGGGTGAGATGGGACAAACGTGGGGGATCAATCGCACGATGGCAGAGATTCATGCGTACCTGTTCATCACCGGGCAGTTGAAGTGCACCGACGACGTGATGGAACGCCTGAACATCAGCCGCGGAAATGCGAGCATGAGCCTGCGCGCGCTCTGCGACTGGGGCATCGTCCGACGCCTGCATCGACGCGGCGAAAGGCGGGAATATTTTGAATCTCTTAACGACGTGTGGGAGATGTTCAGCATCATCGCGGCCGAGCGAAAGCGTCGCGAGATGGATCCGGTGCTGGAGACGATCAAACAGTGCCAGGCCATGCTGGATGAACAGAATCTTGGCAAGAGCGCAAAGCTGGAGGCTGTGCAACTCACGCGACAACGGCTGGCGAATATGGAGGAGTTCATGGAGTTGAGCAACAAGATTTTCCAGCAGTTTATCGGGAATGCAAAGAGCGGGCTGACGCGTGTGATTAAGGTCTTGTTGAAGTCATTGTGATTGAGACGTCGCCGCGCACGCGTCGACGCATGGCAGTTGCTCGGTATACTTCGATGCATGAAAGCGATCATTTTATCCATCGGCGACGAGCTGGTTCTGGGGCAGACGGTGGATACCAACTCTGCGTGGCTTAGTCAGCACCTTGCGGGCGTGGGGTGTGACATCGTCGCGCATATGACAGTGGGGGACGAGCAAAAGGCAATCGAGCAGGCGATCGAAGAATCGGTCGGACGGTGCGACGCGCTGGTGATATCCGGTGGAATCGGACCGACGGATGATGATCTCACACGTCAGGCACTCGCGGGCGTCATGCAGGCTCCGCTGGAACTGAATCAGGCGTGGCTCGATCACATGTCGACGTATTTCACCCGCCTGGATCGAAAGATGCCGCCGTCGAACAATATCCAGGCGATGATCCCGCGTGGCGCGACGATGATCTGGAATCACCACGGGACGGCTGCGGGGATCGACGCGATGTTTCAGTCGGGTGATCAGAAGACGACATGTCACGTGTTCGTGATGCCCGGCGTGCCGCGCGAGATGAAGGGCATGTTCACGCGCGATGTGTTGCCGCATATCCAAAAGGCGTCGGGTGGAGCGGCCATCGTCTCGCGCACGTTGCATACATTTGGATTGGGCGAGTCCACCGTGGCCGAGCGATTGGGCGAGCTGATGAAACGCGGCCGCAACCCGTCGGTGGGGACGACGGTTGCAGGCGGGGTCGTATCGTTGCGGATCAACGCGCGGAGTGCCTCGCCGACCGAGGCCGAGGCTCAGGCAGACGAAACGGCCGCAGCGTGTCAGGGCGTGCTCGGCGATATCATTTGCGGTTCGGGCGAGGAGACGCTACCCACGGTTATCGCAAAAATGCTGCGTGAGCATGCGGGGGAGGTCGATCCTGCAAGCAAGAAGACGCATCTGACGATCGCGACAGCCGAGTCGTGCACGGGGGGATTGCTGGCAAAATTACTGACCGATATTCCAGGATCAAGCGCGTATTTCACCCAGGGATGGGTGACGTACAGCAATCGAGCGAAGTACGAGCGCCTTGGTGTGAATGAAGAAGTGATCAACGTGTACGGTGCCGTCAGCGAGCCCGTCGTGGAAGCGATGGCCCGCAGCGCGCGACGACTGGCCAAGAGTGACTTTGCCCTGGCTATCTCCGGCGTGGCAGGCCCCGATGGTGGAACCGAGACAAAACCTGTGGGCACGGTCTGCATTGCACTGGCGTCAAAGAAATCCGGATCAACCGCAAGAGGGGACGATCGCTACATCGAATCCGACGTCATCCCCCGCACCTTCCACCTCCCCGGCGACCGAGAAATGATGCGCCTGCGATCCGCATTCATGGCGCTGACCATGCTGCGATTTCACCTGCTTGGTCGGCCTTTGCCTTTTTAAAATTCGTGGCAAGCTTTATCCACGAATCCTCACGAATCCTCACAAATCACACGAATGAATGCGAAAACGTGAACCTCAGATGGATTCAGATTCGATGCAAATCCAATATTTTTCGTCTGAGTCGATCTGAGTGTTCTGAGGTTGTATTGTCTTCTCTTATTTGTGTGATTCGTGGAGATTCGTGGAGAAAAGTCTTCGTCGATGCTCACATGCCCGGGAGCATTCCGGGGGGGAGGCCCATGTCGCCTGCAAGTTTCTTCATTTCCTCCTGCATCATCCCCGTCGCTTTGACCTGTGCGGCACGGACGGCGGCGACGATGAGGTCTTCGAGCATGTCTGTGTCGGTTAAGTCCAACTTGCTTTTGTCGAGACTGAGCTTGACGAGTTCCAGCTTCCCGTTCACGACCGCAGTGACCATGCCTGCGCCGGCGTCGGCGGAGACCAGCTTTTGGGCGAGGTCGCTTTGCATCTGCTGCATTTTGTCCTGCATCTGGCGGGCGTTTTTGAGAAGCTCGCCGATGTTGCCGAGATTTTTTAGTGCATCAAACATGCTTCGGATCCCTTGTCGTGAAAGTATCTGGTTTTGTTGATCAAACAGCACGCCTACTCGACCCACCGGATTTCCGCACCCAGTTCCTGCACCAGTGCGGCGATGAACTTATCCTGCATCAGCTCCGTCTGCTGCTCTGGCGTGGGGGGCGCGCCGGGACGCGCGGGCGCGGGGACGAACTCCTGCGGCGCGGGCGTCGGCCGGCCCGGCGTGCGCAGCGGCGCGGGGTTTGGTGACGCAGCACGCGACGGCGCGAGGTCGGGAGCAGCGGTCGCGGGCACGGACTGCGTGGTTGCAGGATCGCTCGGGGCGTCGACTTCAATACGTACGCCGACCGTTTTACCGACGATCTCCGACAGTGCCCCGGTGAGGACATCGCGCTTGGCGTTGGTCTCGAGAATCCGTGCGAACCCCCTGTGTGCATCGGATAACGCGATGGTGGCCTGATTGTCCTGAATTCGCGCCAGCCGCGCGTGCGACAGCAGGCCATGCACGCCGGGCGATCGCGTCATCAAGATGCCCAGCAGCGACTGCCAGGTTGCCGACAGATCCTGGACGTTCGCAGGTGCGATATTCGATCCGACCACCGCTGCCGGCGAGCCTGTCTTTTCCTCGCTCGTGAGATCGGGTGTAGTTAGTTGCGATTGTTGACGCAGCAATTCCGACAGCGAAGGTCCGTCGTTGGACCAGACCTTTCCCGGACGTGGAAGATCGTCATCCGAATCGTCGACAGGTTGCATCTCGCTGACGACTTCGGGTACGCGCGAGACCGGAGCGACGGGCGCAGGCTCGGGCGACACTCGCTTGGGATGCGTGGCCTCGGCCACATGGGGGAAGGGTGGGTTGGGTGAGGCTATCTCAAACTTTTTTTTTTGACCCGGCGCGTCAGCCGTCTGGGCGGAGAGAAGCTCGGCGATCGACGTGAACTGCTCGGCAAGCGTCAGGCGCACCAGCGTCGCATCCAGCAGCGCTCGGGCGGCGTTGCTGGTGCGCAGTTGCCGTCGCAGTTCTTCCAGGATCACGATGTCCTGTGCGAGCGCGGTCGGATCAAACGCGCTGGCCTGCTTGAGCATCTCAGCCGGCGACAGCCCGGGAATCTGCACCAGGTCCGTCGGTCCGCATGTGCGCAGGATCAGCAGATTGCGCAGGTGATCGGACAACTGGCCTACCAGTGTATCGATGGGGAATCCGTTGCTCACCAGTTCCTCTGCCTTCGTAAGCGTGCCTTTGACGTCGCCGGTGCCAATGTGCTGGGCGAGCTCAAACACGAGCGACGCACGGGGCAGGCCGAGCATTTCTTCGATCAGGCGGACGCTCAAATCCTTGTCGTTAAACGAGAGCAACCGATCAAGCAGCGACAGTGCATCGCGCATGGACCCAGCGCCAGATTTGGCCACCAGCAGGATGGCGTCCTCGTCGGCATTGATCTTTTCCTTGGCGAGGATGTTTTTGAGATGGGCGGCGATCTGCGGGGTCGGGATATTGCGAAAATCATATCGCTGGCAACGAGAGAGAATGGTCGGGAGGAGTTTTTCCGGCTCGGTGGTCGCGAGGATGAACTTTACATGGCTAGGCGGTTCTTCAAGCAGCTTCAGTAGCGCGTTGAAGGCGTTCTTCGACATCGCATGCACTTCGTCGATGATGTAGACCTTGAATCGGCTACGTGCAGGCGTGTAGCTGGAATTCGCGATGATATCGCGCACCTCGTCGATGCCGTTGTTGCTGGCAGCATCGATCTCCAGCACGTCCATGTCATCCCCGCGGGCGATGCCCTGACAACTGCCGCATTTTCCGCAGGGGTTGGGAGTTGGCTTTTTCGATGATTCGCAATTGAGCGCCTTGGCCAGGATGCGCGCTGCCGACGTCTTGCCTGTTCCGCGCGTTCCACAGAAGAGGAAGGCGTGGGCGATACGGTCCGTCTCAATCGCCCGTTTGAGGGTGTTGGCGATGTGTTCCTGCCCGAGCAGCTCATCAAAGTTGCTGGAGCGATATCTGCGGGCAAGGACGGTGTAGCTCATGGTCACTCCCAATTCTCAGGAGCGGGCATCCGATTGCAAGGGCTTCCGCGCGGGAACGAAGCCGATGGCGAAGCAGACAACCATGGAAATCCAGAAAATCCACGTGGCTGGGTTCTTGAACGAATGGAAATCGACCGGGTGCGGGCGCTCCGGCGTGGCGAAGAAATAGTTCCCACCCCAGTCGATCACGAGCTTCAGACCGATGATCAGTACCAGCAAGTAGGCAGCGGTCTGGAATCGTGGGAAGCGCTCGAGGATGCGGATGAACAGCATGGCTGCAAAGCGCATCAGGATTACACCGATGAAACCACCCAGGATGACGACCCACAGCTTCGGATGCAGCGCGCCAGCAGCCAGATCGCGTGGCGGAGGCCCGACGACCCCGATGGCGGCGACAATTGAATCGACCGCGAACGCGACGTCGGTCATCTCGATGACGACAACCGTGGACCAGAAGCCAGCGTGAACCGGGTTGATCCCTTTTTTTGTGATGTCGGTGGATGCGGCGATTTTTGCCACGGCTTCCGGATCGACGGACGAGGGATTCAACAAATCCTCAGCATGGGTGCGCAGATCGGGCTTGTCGTGCGATCCACGGGCATGCACGAGGAAATAGTGGACTGCGACGTACAGAAGATAAGCCCCACCCAGCAGCTTAAAAACCGTCCACTTCAGCAGGAATGTCGCTGTCGCGATCGCGAGAAATCGGAAAACAAACGCGCCGATCAGGCCATAGGAAAGGGCGCGCTTCTGTTGTTCCTTGGGAAGGCGCTTGGCCAGAAGGCCCAGCACCAGGGCGTTGTCAATTGAAAGAACTCCTTCCAGAACGACCAGTAGCGCAATAACGGGAAGGTCGGAAGTGGTGAAGGATTGTCCAAATAGCATGATTCATCCCAAACATACGGTGTGGCCGAGATGGCGTACAGGTGAGAAAGTGGGGTCGTCTTTAAATTGGGGTGCGGGTCGCCCGTGCCCAGGCATTTTTCCTACTCATGCACCTGCCTACCCAAAGACCTTGTGAGCCGCAACGAACGTGTTCAGGTGGATGCGTACGACCTTGTTTACGTCCTGGGTGTATCCGCCGGCCAGCACCCAAGCGATGGGGACACCTTGCCGTTTTGCAAATGTGAATACAAGCTCGTCCCGTGCCTTCAGGTCCGCATGATCGATTGCGAGCGGTGAGTAGGGGTCTTCAAAATAGGGGTCTGCCCCCGCCTGATAAAGGAGCAAATCACACGGGCGATTTTTGAAGTGGGTGTTCATCGCGATCTCCAACAGATCAAGCATGCGCTCCCCGTCACACCCTGCCGGCAAGGCAGCGGACTTGTGATTGTCGCCGTCGGTGTGCTGAATGGTCGTTACATCGCGATACGCCTGATTGTCCTTGTAGTCGTTTCCATAAAGTGAGAACGCAAAAAGATGCGGGCGCGTTGCGACGAGCGATGCCGTGCCATTTCCATAATGAAGATCGCAATCGAGGATGGCTGCGTGCCGAATGCGTTTTTCCGCAAGCAGTCGATCCAAGGTGATGACGAGCCCGTTAAATGTGCAGAATCCCTGCCCGTGCGACGCCTCGGCGTGATGGAAGCCACTCACAAGCGCTGCCGACACCCCATCAGCAATCGCTTGCCTGCCCGCAGCAAGACACCCGCCGGCAGTGAGGCACACGGATGCATAGAGCTCCGGCGACCACGGGAACTTTTGACTTTCCGCGAGCGCCCGTGGTTCACCCGTCTGGATCGCGCGCAGATATTCTGGCGTGTGCACGCGCAGGATGTCGACCTCACCCACTGGTTCTGGTTCCACCAATCGAACATCCGTGCCATCGCGCAGTCCCTCGGCCACGAGGGCAAACTTGCCGATGGGCATGATGTGCTGACCGATCGGGGCGGCGTATCCGGGATGGTAAAATGCAGTGATCATGTGGTGGGGGCCAGCAAGGCGATGCTCGCCTGGTCGTCTGGCATCGGCGAGACGCGCGAGAGGACCGCCTGCATGTCCGACGCGCGAAACTCTCGGGCATACATCGTGTAAATCGAGTCGACAATTGCGCGAACCTCCGCGCCAGACAGCGTCGACGATAAAGGCGATCCGTGCCGCCGTAACAGCAGGTTCATGGGCAGCGGGCGGACGGGTGGGGCAGCGTCGATTAGTTTTGGAGGGCGAAAGTCGGGTTGATGATATCGAAGCTGCTGTCGGTCGATTTTGAGGAATCCGGCCTTTTCATAGGCGCTCAGACGTGCGAGTCGGCTGGGATCGCTCGCGTCGAGCATCTCCATCTCCGCGACGAGTGTGATCGGTAGATGTGGCGACTGGCCGGCGCGCGTCAGGCATTCGCCCGCCGTCTGGATGGGCAACGCACGCAGCCATCCACCCACGCCTGACCGCCGCCAGTCGGGAGCGATCAAGGCATGAGAGAGATGAACAACCGTCAATCCCGGCTCGGCTAAATCAGTCCGGACGATCGCAGTGTGATCGCGCGCAGCGATGAGCCTGCGATCCTCAAACACGGCGATCATCTCATACAGCATTGCATAGCCCGTGTACGCAACTTCAGGCTGCCATTGCAGGCGTCGTTCGAGAACGTTGCGCGTTTCAATTTCATATGCGTCGCCGAACTCGGCATGCAGAAAGTCATAGACCATCGTGAAAGCCGGATCTTCAATTGAACGGATCCGGGCAAAGGATATGCGGCTGAGGTCGGCAGTTGCGCAGCGTGCGTCTCCTGGCGAAAGTTCTGACGGATTCAAGATTACGGTTGCCTGTCCGGGCGACTGTTGTTGAAATGACATGATGAACACCTCCGCCGACGTCGACACGCTGCGTGATCTCGACCGATCTTACCACCTTCACCCCTTCACGAACCATCACGACATGCACGCGCACGGGACGCATGTCATCACGGCTGCGGAGGGATGCTATGTCACCGATGAAACCGGTAGGAAGCTGCTTGACGGGCTCGCCGGCCTGTGGTGCGTGAATGTCGGGTACGGCCGACGCGAGATTGCCGACGCGGTCTATGAGCAGATGAAAAAGGTCTGCTATTACCCAAGTTTTTTTAATACGACCACCGAACCGGCCATCCTGCTGGCCGAGCGACTGGCGAAGCTCACGCCGGCGAATATCAATCACACGATCTTCAGTAATTCCGGGTCCGAGGCCAACGAGACGGCATTGAAGCTCATCCGTGGATACCAGAAGCTTCGTGGAAAAACGGGGAAGACAAAAATCCTGACGCGCACGTTTGCCTATCACGGCGTGACTGTTGCAACCACCAGCATGACGGGCCTGGCCAGTTGCTACTCACCGTTCGACCTGCCACTGCCTGGGTTTATCCATGCGCCCGGTCCCTATCGATATGGGGCGCAAACGGACATGGACGAAGCCGCCTACGGGCGCTGGTGTATCGACGAGACCCGTCGCGTGATCGAAGCGGAAGGCCCAGGCACCATCGCCGCGTGTTTTGCAGAACCGATCCAGGGCGCAGGCGGGGTGATCGTCCCGCCGGACGGATACTTGAGGGCGCTGCGTGACGTGTGCCGCGAATATGACATTCTATTTGTCGCCGATGAGGTGATCACGGCGTTCGGTCGGTTGGGAGAATGGTTCGCGAGCAATCTGTGGGAGCTGTCGCCTGATGTGATCACGACCGCCAAGGGCATCACCAGCGGATACCTTCCGTTGGGCGCGACGATGGTCAGTGATGCGATGGTGGAGATACTCAACACCGGCGGGTATCTCGCGCATGGGTTCACGTACAGCGGGCACCCGGTTCCTTGTGCTGCGGCGCTGGCGAATCTGAATATCATCGAAAATGACAAGCTGCTTGATCGGGTACGGTTGGATACCGGGCCGTACTTTCAGACGAGGCTGCGCGGGCTGAGCAAGCATCGGGCGGTCGGTGAATCGCGCGGGTTTCAGTTGATCGGTGCGTTGGAGTTGATCCCGCAAGGTGGGCGGGGAACACTGACGCCCACGACGATGCTGGGCGCCAAGGCCGCCGGTATCGCGCGAGGGGAAGGGGTGATCGTCCGAGGAATTAGAGATTTAATCGCCATGTCCCCACCCTTGATCGCAACCCGTCAGGAGATAGACCGGCTCTTTGAAGCGGTTGAGCTAACGCTCGACAATTTATGGGCTTAACGGGCAGTGACCGGGTTAGCTGCGCGTCCGATAAGCGGCGCGGGGGGCTACTGCCGCAAAAGTGGGCAATAAGATCGGGATTTAACCGATAGGCTGCGACTGATGATTGTACCGCCTATTCCTTGACGGCAGGTAGATCTTTCGATAGCAATAGGGAAGCTTGAACCGCGCCAAAACGTTTTTCTCGAAAGAAGGAGTCCGAATGAAGAAGTGTCACGTTGCTCTAGCCCTCGCTGTCGCCGCCTGCTCGGCGGGTCTTACGTCCGCCGCTCGCGCAAGCGATGCAGGGCTGTCGCTCGAACCCGTTTACGCTCAGGACGCATCACGCACTGGGCTTAACTCTGCTCTAGACAAGGTCGGCATCGGATCGACCCTCCAAGACGCTGGCATTAACGTCGGTGGGTGGGCCGAAGGGTCGCTGACCTATTCGACAAGCGCTCCTCCGGGCAACATCATCACCGGTCGCGCGTTTGACTTTGAACACGAAGATCCCACGCTGAACCAAGTCGCTTTGTGGGTCGAAAAGACCACCGACTTCGCCAAGGCCTGGGACCTCGGTTTCCGTATCGAAGGTGGCTGGGGTGGCGATTATCGCTTCACCGCTTCCAACGGGATGGACCTCCAGGTCGGTGCGACCCCGCAGGAACAGTTCGACATCACGCAGGCCTATGCTGAAGTCGTTGTCCCGTTGGGCACGGGCTTGAAGGTCAAGGTTGGTAAGTTCATCACCCCGCTCGGGTGGGAATATGTCAATCCGACCCTCAACGCGTTCTACAGCCACAGCTATCTGTTCGGCCTGTTGCCCTACAGTCACACAGGCGTGACCGGAACGTATCAGTTGAGCGACAAAATGCTCGTCACGCTCGGCTTCAGCCGCGGCTGGGATCAGAGCTTGAAGGACAATAACGATGATGCGCTCGACGTGCTGGGCGCGATTGCCTACACGATCGACGAGAAGACGTCGTTGTTCGTCAACTTCACATGGGGTCCGGAAGGCATCGATCCGGGCTACTACAAGCTCGCCATCGACACCTCGGTCAGCCGGGTGGTCTCGGATCAGCTCACACTCGTCCTCAACGGCGTGTATGTCTATGACGCCGGTGCGTCGCAGACGGGCGACGGCGCTAACACGTTCGGCTTGGCGGGCTACGCCACCTACACGCTCTCGGACATGTTCGCCCTCAACGGCCGCGTTGAATGGATGAACGACGAGATGCGCGCTGGCGGGTTCGACACGAACATCTACGAAGCAACTGCGGGCGTGACGATCACCCCGTTCCCCAGCGACGCGCTGGCCTCGGGTTTCAAGATTCGTCCCGAAGTCCGCTTTGACTATGCCCACGATCAGGTGTTTGACGCAGGCAGCCAGAACACCCAGTGGACTGGCGCGATCGAGGCCTACTTCAAGTTCTAATCTGAAGTAGCCGCTCGTTTTGGAAAGTACACAGGCATCGCAATCGAAAGGTTGCGATGCCTTTTTTTGTTGAAGTTGCCCGATGTGTCACATAGTGTGTCGACATGGCGACGAATCTGAAGATCAATGACAAGCTGCTTGCCCGGGCGGTAAAGGTTGGTAAACATCGAACGAAGCGGGAGGCGGTGGAGGCTGCATTGACGGATTACATTCGCATGTTGCGCGTCGAGGACCTTCTAAAGCTCGAGGGGACCATTGAATATTTGCCGGGTGAGGACCCGATGTCTCGAAGACAGAGGGAGCGGTCGCGCATTTCACGGAAGGCATCGTGACCGGCGTGCTGGTGGACTCGAGCGTATGGTCGCTGCTGCTGAGACGTCCGGCAGGGGCCGTTTCGTCGA
>Ga0105047_10017696_pt1 | contig 11086 bp, 8 predicted proteins | sample MAT04_FD_78384 | JGI IMG/M metagenome (GOLD analysis project Ga0105047, IMG submission 78384) | Freshwater microbial communities from Lake Fryxell liftoff mats and glacier meltwater in Antarctica - MAT-04 (megahit assembly) | ecosystem: Environmental > Aquatic > Freshwater > Ice > Liftoff...
ATTGCCCATCAACCAGCCGGGGATGCCGAAGCGAATCTGGTTGTCGGTGACGAGGCGCCACAGCAGGTAGGCGAACACCACGCCGAGGATCACCAGCCACTTCGTCAACCGCTTCTGGCGGGTACGTTCGCGGTTCGCATTGGCGTCGATGTCCTTGCCCGACAACATCTCGCCAGTGCTCAGTCGTGCCATTTCCATGGGGATCCCCTTCGTGACATGACGTCTGGGTGCGACGTCGTGATGTGCTCACTGAACGTAGCCCCGCCGCACGGACAGTGGTTGAGGTTGGCAGGTCAAGGATTGGTCAAGATCCATCATGCGTGTGCTCCGTGACGGTCGAGTACCCGGCGTCATCGGTGGGGTTAATGTCATCGAAGGCGTCGGGTGAGCGTCGCTTGGGCGAATCGGGGGGACGATCGGACGGCAACGTCCATGGTCAGCGCACTAGCATCCTCGGAAGTGAAGGGGATGATGGGTGGACGGGATCGGCGTGGGCGACCACAACAGACGCTGGAGCGAGTTCGGCGTCTGTCTCGCACTGGTGCAGCGCGGCTACGCCGGTGCGATCAACCGTTCTGTCGGCGTTTCGGCATCCTCGTCTACCACCGAGTTGCCACGCCGCTAATCGACCCGTGGAATCTCGCAGTGACCCCCGAGAACTTCGAGGGGCAGCTGGCATCCTTGGGCGGATCGGCCACATTCGTCAGGCTCGACGCCGAGTTGGAGCGTTCGCGGTTGACCCGAATCGGCCGCAGTGACCAGCGGATCGCGATCACGTTCGATGACGGCTATGCGGACAATTTGCACGCTGCCCTACCAATCCTGGAACGTCACGATGTCCCCGCAACGATCTTCGTCGCAACCGCCTTTCTCGACCGCCCCAACTTCTGGTGGGACCGTCTCGCCGCATTGACGTTGTCACTGTCGGCCCCGACAACATCGCAAGCGAAGAGCACGCTTGTCGGCCTCGAGTTGACTCACGATCACCAACGTCTCCACGAGGAACTGTACGGGCGGCTCGTCGGATGTGAGCCGTCGGCAATCGAAGACGCATTGGATCGCCTGTCGACCGACTTGACTGACATCGACGACCTTGACGATGCTCGTCCCTTGTCGTCTGATGAGCTGGTGGAGTTGGCAGCCCATCCGTTGATCTCGATCGGAGCGCATACCTCGACGCACCCGCATCTGACCTGGCTCGATCGACCTGCGGCACGAGCTGAGATTCTCCGAGGAAACCAGGCGCTCGACAAGCTCATCGGTCCCGGTCACCGCCCGCTCGCCTATCCGTACGGAGATGCAGGGCGGTCGACAGCACGAATCGCACGAGACCTCGGCTTCCGACATGCAGTGACCACGGAGCCGAGCTGGGCGCGAAGCTCGGATGGCTGCCGCCTCCTCCCGCGCCTGCACCCGCTCGACGTGGACGGAGAGGAACTTCTTCGACAACTCATCAACGCATGAGCGATTGGGCTCGTGCGACCGATTCTGCGTCGCTCACCGTCGGCATCGCCTCGTTCCAACGTCGAGGGCACCTCTGTCGACTGCTCGGTACGCTCGCCGACGCGCTCCGATCGTCTCACTACGACAACGTCGAGGTGATCGTCGTCCTCGACGGTTCCACCGACGGATCCGACATGCTCGTGGACAAGTTCGCTGAGTCGTACCCTGTTCCGCTTCGCTCGTACTGGCAACCGAACACTGGCCTCGCAGCAGCGCGGAACCGGTGCGTCGATGAATCCCGCAGCGAACTGGTCTGGTTGCTCGACGATGACATGAGAGTCACGTCGGCCGCACTCGATCTCCACCGCGGACATGACCGCACGATCGCATCATTTCTGATGGGACCGTGCCACATCTCGACGGACAACCCCGACTTGGCTCGTGCGGGAGCGTTCTATGCAACTCGCCACGCCTCTCTGTCTTTCGATCGTCGCGTACGGGAGCCGCGTGACTGTTCATTCGCCAACACGTCGGGGCCTTCCGCGATGTTGCGCGCTCATCGCTTCGACGAGCGCTTCCGGGGTTACGGGGTCGAGGACTTCGACCTCGCCGCTCGTCTCCTTGCAGCTGGCGAAGTCATTGCATTCGATCCGGCGGCGGAGGTCATCCATGATTTCCGTCCGTCGCGGTCGGAACGACTCCGCAAGCTCCGCGAGGAGGGTGTCAACAAGGCCATGTTCGCCAAGCTGTATCCCGAGCGTGCCAGCATTGTCTTCGACCCCGCTGCTGGCCGGGCGGAGCGAAGCCTTCGACGCGTCGCGGCCGGACCGCTTGCGCGTCCCCTCTCGTTCGCCGCCAACGTGATCAGTGCGGCGGCGACGGTGTTACCGCGAAGGCTTGGCCGGCACCTCATGCTCGAGTACGCCGATCTCCTCGCCGTCTATAGTGGCGTATCCGAGCAGGCTCGCGGCTGACCGTGTCCCACATCAGCTTGCGGTTGGCTTGGAGGCCCGCCCACAGGCACCAGTCGGGAAGATGGGGTCGTAGTGGTCGAGCTCTCGCCGGCGAAGATCGGACGTGACCAATCCGTGCAAGAAGCTGACGCTCACGAGAACGTTGCCGTAGCCCGAGATTTCAATGTCGCCGTCAGGGCACTGCCGCCGCAGGATGGTTTCGAGCCCTCGGGGAGTCAACCGCCAGAAGTCGGTGGGGGCCAGTGTCTCTTCCACTTTGCTCACCGTGGGCACCGTGATCAGTAACGCACCCCCCGGTCTGAGCGATCTCCAGAGGTTGGCGATGGCCAGATCCAACGAGTCGACGAATTGAAGTGTCTGCGTGACGATGACGCAGTCGTAGGTTGACGCCGGCAACGAGTTGGGCTCACCGAGATCGACGATCAGCGTGGCTCGTGGGTTCGTCCTGTCGATATCCGCAATCTCGGATCGTTCGACCTGGTCGCCGTACCGATCGGTGTACTCCGGGCATTGGATCTCCATGACCACTCCCCGGATCGTGAGTCGATGCCGCCGAATGAATGACTCGATGTAGTAGCGATCGACGGGTTGGCCACGGTCGAGACCCCAGTTGTCGACCAAAGGTGTCAGCCGCCGCAGTCGCCCCATCCGGACGGGTCGAGATCGCACCGATCGTACGATCCGACGCGCCGCCTGCTCGATGGGATCTGGGAGAAATGTAGCGATGCGGTTGGCTCGGCCTTTCACGACGGGGCCGCCGGCGTGCCCACAACGGCGGAGGGGGCGAATCTCGTCCGTAAACGAGTCTGGCTCGGGAGTTCCACGGTGAAACGCTAGCGTTTCACCGACATGGTTCCAGACGCAGTCAAAGCGCCCACGGTGTCGTGCGTCATCATCTTCTGGAACTCAGAGAGGTTCATCGATGACGCGGTCGAGAGCGTGCTTGCGCAGACCGGCAGAGAAGACTGGGAGCTGATCCTCGTCGATGACGGGTCCACCGACGGCAGCACGGCAAAGGCAATAGGGTGGACGCAACACGAGTGCGGTCGGATTCGCTACATCTCGCACCCGGGTCATCGTAACGAGGGCATGAGCGCTTCACGAAACCTCGGGATCCGAGCGGCTCGCGGAGAGTTCGTGGCCTTCCTTGATAGTGATGACATCTGGTTGCCGGCGATGCTTGCCCAGCGAATCCGCCTGCTGCGGAACCACCCCGAGGCCGACGCCGTGTTCGGCCCGACCTGGAATTGGTACGGGTGGACCGGGCGATCATTGGATCGTCGCCGCGACTCACAGATCGTGTTGCCCCACGTCGTGTCGCCTCACGATCTCCCCCTCCGACAGCCGGTGCCGCCGCCGGGCATTCTCGTGACGATCTACAGCCAGCCGAGCGGCTGGCTGGTTCCGGGCATCTGCAGCTTCTTCTTCCGTCGTGAAGCGCTGTTGGAGATTGGTGGTTTCGATGACGAGTTCAAAGGTCTGTTCGAGGATCAGGTGCTCTATGTCAAGGCCTTCGTGAGGTTGACGTTCGTGCTCGACGACCGTCCTCTCACGCTCTATCGGCAGCACGATGCATCGGCATGTGCAGTCGCCGCGCGAAATAGCGAAACACGGGAGCAGACCAAGGATGTGTCAACGCGCACGTTCGTGGACTGGATGGCGGGACATGTACGGGGACTCGCCGGGACGGAAGAACCGGTGTGGCGTGCCGTAGAAATTTCCTCCCGCTGGGGTGATGGTGGGCAGCACCCGTCGGTAGTCTCCCACGCCAGACACCGCCTCCGCTTCGCTGCCGAACGGGTCTCTCCGCGTACCGCGGGTGCTCTTGCAACGACTATTCGTCGACGCAGTGCACGGAATGCGCCGTGTGTTCCGGAAGCGTGGACGAGGCAGTTCGTGGGGGCGTGGGCGAGCAGCCTTCACGGTCGGGTCTTGATGGCGCATGGCCGTGGTCGGCCGCCGAGCCATGCGGTTCTCGAGATCATGCCCAACGTCGAAGTGGTCGAGATGCCACTGTCCGCGGTGCCACTCGATGAGCGCTTCGACTGGATCCTGGTCTTACCAGCGGTGTTCGACGAGATGGCGACGTCTACTGCGCTTTCGGCGTGCTGTCGCCTGCTTCACTCGTCTGGCTCGATCCTGGCGCTCGTACCCGGGTGTGATTTTCCCTCCACGCCCGGAGCTTCGACGCAGCGTGTTTCGAGGGCAGACCTCGTTGACTTGGCGAGCGCAGCCTTTCCGCTGGCGACGATTAGTTGGGAGGGCTTCGGAAGCAACGGAGCAATCGCTGCCATTCGACGGCACCACGACGCCGCCCGAGCCGGAATAGTTGTCGATCACCACGATCCCCTTGTCGAAGCGATGACGGGGCTGAGCATCACCCCTGACCAGGGATGACTTCCCACGGCAACCCGAGCTTGACCGCCCGTCGCCTCGCATCGACACCGTCGACCCGAAACGTCAGCACGTCCTCGTAGCGCTCACCAGACTCGTATGCGCTACCGAGCCACAAGGTCACCGAGTAATCACCGGGGCTGAGAATCGCTGGCACGGGACATCTCAATTGGTAGGCGCCAGGCAGCATGCGGTCGGCCAGTTCGAACGTTGCATCGCGAAGGCACTCATCGAGCACGATCGTCCCGCTGCTGTTGATGACCACCACGGCGACGTCGAGGCCCGGGTACGGTTCGTTGACAGCGATCTCGATCACGATGTGACCGGTGGACCACGTGCTCATCACGGAGAGGGCTCGATCGGCCTCGTCCACGAGCGAGATGGCCGTGACCCGAGCGTCAGCGTCGGGGAATCGGTCTGCGAGATCGGTGGTTCCGCCGTGCAGTGTCACCGACCTGTTGTATTCCCCCACGACCTCCTCGGCTGGCCCGATTCGTCGGATCCTGCCCTGGTCCAACCACACAGCGGTTGGACACATTCCGACGAGCGCATCCATGTTGTGGCTCACGAAAAGCACCGTCCGGCCGGATTCTTCCAACTCGTTCATCTTGCCGAGGCATCGCCGCTGGAACTCGGCGTCACCCACGGCGAGGACCTCGTCGACGATCAAGATGTCGGCCTCGAGATGCGCGGCGATCGCAAATCCGAGCCGAAGGTACATGCCCGACGAGTATCTCCTCACCGGCGTGTCCATGAAGCGCTCGATTCCTGCGAATTCCACGATCTCATCCATCCGTCGCGCTATCTCGTTTCGCTTCATCCCGAGGATCGCCCCATTGAGGAAGGTGTTCTCGCGACCGGTGAGTGCACCGTGGAAGCCAGTACCGACCTCCAAGAGCGATCCGACGCGACCGTGTGTCCGGCACCGTCCCTCGGTCGGGGAGGTGATGTCGCTCACGATCTTCAGCAACGTGCTCTTGCCGGCGCCATTGGGACCGATGATGCCGATCGCCTGACCTTCCTCCACCGTCAGGCTGACGTCACGCAACGACCAGAGGTCGTGAGTGACAGGTGCCGGTCTCCCGAGCAGTCGGCCACCCCATCGGACCATCTGTTCGCGCAGGTTGGTACCGGAGCCGTGGTGCTCGCCCAGGCGGTATCGCTTGCCGACGCCTTCGAGGATGACGGCGGGGATGCCCATCAGATGATGTCTGCGAATTGGCGCTCGTTGTGCCGAAAATGAGCCAATCCGCCTCCCAGGAAGATCAGCGCCACGGTCACCGACAGCATCAGCTGCATGGTGGAAGGGAGCGGCGTGCCGATCAGGGCGAAACGGTAGAGCCCGAGACAACCGGCAATCGGATTGGCGTATTGAACGGTCTGCCATCGATCGGCGACCAGTTCGGGTGGGAACGCAATCGGGCTGATGAAGAGCAGTAGTTGGAGCCCGAAGCTCACGAGCACCCTGGCGTCCCGATACTTGACGATCAGGGCGCTGAGCGCGAGCGCAGGGCCAGCGGCGGTGGCAATCAACAGCGCTGTGCCGCTCATGAGTCCCAGCGCAAGGTTCACCGGGGTCGCTCCTTGACTGAATACGATGGAGTACCCGATAGCGATGACGACGCCGAGCACAAGATCGACGAGGCCGGGAACCAAAGCGGCGATGGGAGCGACGACCTTGGGGAACGGTACCTTCGTGATGAGCTCGGCATTGGCCAGGAGACTCATCGATCCGTCGCTGATACCGGTCGAGAGGTACGTCCAGACAACGAATCCCACGAGAGCGAACCCGAAGTACGACCGAGCTTCGATCTCGATGCCGGCGAGGCCATTGAAAAGGATAGTGAAGGCGATCGCACCTGCGAGGGGCTGCAAGATGGCCCATGCCGCACCCAAGAATGCTTGCTTGTAGCGGACCTTCAGGTCACGGAGTGCGAAGAAGTAGATGAGTTCGTGGTGGCGCCACACATCGCTGATGCGCAGCGATGACCAGCGCCCGGTGGGGGCGGCGTTTTCGACCCATTCGCGAGTGGCCGCACGGCTCACTCCCGGCGTTTCTTGGCGACCGTTCGCGTTCATTTCGTCCCGCCACCAGCACGATGGGACGAAGCAACCTGGACAGCGAGTTGGCACACAGTGCTCGAAGTCAGTGAAGAGGTGAGGCCGGAGGTGAATCGTTGACGACCAGCAGCCTCGAGCCGAGTCCGAAGCGCTCCGTCCGACAGCAGGTCGCAGCAAGCTCTTGCGAACTCGGCGGCATCATCTGCGACCATGAGCTCCTTTCCGGCGGTGAGACCATGGCCTTGGCACGCGAATGGTGTAGCGACGAGAGAAACGGACCGCGCAAGGGCCTCGAGAACCTTGAGGCGAGTTCCGCCACCCGAGTGCAGCGGCGCCACAGCGATCGTCGCAGATGAGTAGTAATCCGTCACGTCAGATACCACGCCGGTGAACGTCACGCCACGAGTGCGAGCGTGGGTGAGGGAGATCCCTTCGTGGTCCCCCACAACCGTGAACTCCACGTCGGGAATCGTGGAACGGATTGTCGGAAGTACCGCATTGACGAACCACTCGACACCCAGCCGGTTGGGCTCGTAGGTCATCGCTCCCACGAACAGAATTTGCCGGCATGGGCGGCGATCATACGCGTGCACGGCCTCGGGAGGCTCCGGATAACCGTTGGGAACTGCCACGCAGTTCGGGGCGGCGAGGTGACGGCAGTCATCGGCGCTGCAGACCACAACCCTCTCAACTGACGCCGCGATGCGCTGCTGCAGCCGACGCCAGAGGCGGATGTCCAGCCAGTCGCGGAGACTCCTCGGTAACGTCCTGACCGCACCGTTGACCCGCTTGCGGTCGACGATTTCCGACTGGAGCAGTCGATCGTTGAGATCGTCGAGGTCGACGATCCGAGGGCCACTGATCACGCCGTCGGTGAGCAGGTGGACGCGAGCACGGTTACACCAGACGAGATCCCAGTCCCGGCGCCCGAGTGTTTGCCCGATCGCGTCACGAACATCAAGCCGACTCCTGTAGCTGACGTTCGCAGGCATGAGGTGGAGAATTCGAGTCGCTCTGGTCCAGCGTGGCGGACTCTGGGTGCGAACGCGGTGCGTCCGGTATCCGGGGTCCAGGGGAAGATGCGCTCCCGATCGGCTGTTGTCGACTAGCAGCACCGTGAGATCTCCCGCTGACCGGAGCCCCTCGATCACGCTGTCCACACGGATTGCGCTTCCATTGTCGAATCCGGGCGTTCTCTCGGTGACCAGCAGGATCCTCAATGGAGCTGCACTGCCGAACGAGTGCGGGAGTCCTGGATTGTTCGTGGAGGTACCCTTGCTCAACGAGAAACTCCGAGCGGCGCAAGGACTGAAGTGAAGAATCTGAATTCCAGAGTCGCCATGTTCATCTCAGGAGACGTTATCGGTGGCGCCGAGCGCTCGGCGCTCCTCGTGCTTGCCGCCTCCTGCGACCAGGCCGATCTCGTGCTCCTTGCCACTTCCGACGTGGTGCTCGATGAAAGTACGCTGGTCGCTCCACTGGTCCACCGGGTGAGAGTTTCAGACCGGGCTGGATTCGCATCTTCGTTCCTCGCCCACCGACGGCTTCTCGGTGGATTGGGACTGAATCTCTTGCAGGTGACGTTGCCGAATCCTTTTGCTGCCCGCGCCATGATCATGGCGGCCCATTCGCTCCGCCTGCCGACCGTCACCGTCGAACAGTTGGTTCTCCCGAGCCGCCGCCGCCGCGGAAGACTGCTGAAGCGCGTCCTCAGTGCGCCGTTGGCGGCTCAAGTGGTCGTCGGGCATCGTTCAGCGCAGGATTTACACCGTTTCTATGGTATCCCTAGACGGGCGATTCGGATCATTCACAACGGCGTACCGGACGAACCGATCAAGCCCATCACCTTCGATCGAGCAACGTTGGTTGGATGCGCTGCGCGCCTCGAGGACCAGAAGCAGATCGAAGTGCTCCTCGCGGCTGTTGCCGACATCCCGGAGGTGCATCTTGTCCTGGTCGGGGACGGGACTCGTCGCGTCGACCTGGAAAAGCTTGCGGCACAACTGGGCATCAGCGGTCGGACCACTTTCATTGGCTGGGTGCCTGATGCCCGTCCATGGATCGCATCATTCGACGTATTCGTTCTCCCGTCGAGAGATGAGGCCTTTCCACTGGCGATCGTCGAGGCCATGTTTGCCGGAGTCCCCGTCATAGCCACCGATGTCGGAAGTGTTTCCGAGGCGATCGTCGATGGAGTCACTGGGTTGCTCGTGCCGTCCGGCGATCAGCGGGCACTCGTCGAGGCCATCCGCCGCATGCTCGACAGCCCGCCTTTCGCCTTCGACCTTGCCAGGCGGGCTGAGACGTTGGCACGCCAGCGATTCAGCGCCGAGACGATGGGTGCCGCGTACCATTCGCTGTGGGACGAGGTCTTGTCCTGCCCTCCCTGGTGGACGCGACCGGTGCGACGAGTCGTCGTCGGACGACACGTCAATTGACTCGCCACGTTCGGACAGTCGCGTCATTCGATCCGGTGACGAGCATGGCTCCATCAGATGAGAATGCTGCCGAGGTGACAGGAGCGGCATGACCCTGTGCTCGCATGACCCGTCGGCCGGTCTTTGTGGACCAGACCCCGACGGTGTTGCCGTCGGCGGGCGCTGCCAGAAGTGATCCGTCCGGTGAGACGGCGGGACGTCCTGTGCGGCTCGTGACACCCTCGAAGGCCATTAGTTCGGCACCGTCGACAACGCTGATCATGCGCAGCGCCCCTGTCAGGTCGCCGACCACCAGCCGCTCGCCATCGGGCATGAAAGCGACCGACCAGTAGCCGCCCGGGGGCCCGATGACTTCGGTGATCATCTCGCTGGTCTCGACGTTCCACACCCGCACGGCCCCGTCGTCGGAGGACGTCACGAGTCGATCACCCGTCGGTGAAAACGCCAGGTCGAGGACCGTGCTCACGTGTGCCGGCAGGATCGTGACGATCTCGCCGGTGTCGGCTCGGTGCAGTGCGACGGTGAAGTCGTGTGATGCCGAGGCGAGCAGGTCGCCGTCCGGCGAGTACGCAACCGTGTTGCGGAAGTTCGCACATCCGTTGACGTCCTCTCCCTCACCACCGGACTGGGCGACCCGGACATCGTCGCCGAGATTCCACAGGCTGACGGTGTCGTCGAACGCGATGTCGGACAGCCGTTGTCCGACGCCGGTGACGAGACGGGATCCGTCGGGGGAGAAATCGACCGAATCGACGCTGCCCTCGGGGTGTTCGAGCGCCCGGGGCGACGATCCGGTGACATCGGTGACCATGACCATCCCGGTGGTAGAGGCAGCCGCAACCGACGAGCCGTCAGCCGAGATGGCGACGTCGTTGACCGCTCCGGCGCGGAACGAGGTGACCTCGTTCAACTGAGTTCCGTCTCTGCTCCACGACCTCACGTCACCGGCTTCGTCCACAGTGATCGCTCCGTCCGCACCCGCCAGCCGTTCGATGTCGACGATGCGCCGTCCGGTCGTGACCGACGGCCCGCTCGGATCGCCGTCGCCGGCCGTCAGCAGCAACGTGCCGTCCGAGAGCGCAACGGCGTATCCGCCAGCGGTCGCTGCGATCGTGGTCACCGAGCGGGTGGCACCGAGCTGCCATTCACCGTCAACGCCCCCGGCGAGTCCGATGAGCCGGAGCGTCGAACCCTCCGCCGTCAGCACCCGTCCATCGGCGCCGACGTCCCAGACCGAACCCGGGGTGAACTCATCTGCGGCCGTCTCCCACACGATCTGTTGGGCGACTGAGTCCCACGCAGCGAGCCGGCCTTCGAAGGGGTCCCCGGAGGTGACCTCGAGCACGAGTCGATCGGAGCGATCGCCGAACTCGGCGCGGGTGATCTTCCGCTCGGGTTCGGGGAAGACATCGGCGACCGTCGCGCCACCGGCCGCCGTGTAGACGACCAAGTCGGCTTCGTCACCCGTCATCGGCACGGCGATGACCGCGCCGTCGGGTGTGATGGTGGCGGTTCCGAGTTCCGTACCTGCTCTCGCGGTGACGACCACCTGCGGTTCCTCCGTGATCGCCGCCGATGTCACCGCCGACCTCGAGGACGTGATCAGGGTCGAGCTGTCCGCCGTGAACATCGCATTCGTGGGCACTTTGAATGCGGCGACCAGCGTCGGGGCCGTGTCGACGGACCACAGCTCGGTCCGCTCCCACCCCTCGACGATCGCGTACCGGCCGTCCGGCGAGACGGCCACGGCGGATGCGGGGGCGTCGATCTCCGAGC
>Ga0105047_10017697_pt1 | contig 11086 bp, 16 predicted proteins | sample MAT04_FD_78384 | JGI IMG/M metagenome (GOLD analysis project Ga0105047, IMG submission 78384) | Freshwater microbial communities from Lake Fryxell liftoff mats and glacier meltwater in Antarctica - MAT-04 (megahit assembly) | ecosystem: Environmental > Aquatic > Freshwater > Ice > Liftoff...
CAGATACATGAGCCGCGCGCTTTCGCTGCCTTCCATCGGCGAGCTCTTGAACATCTGGCAGCGATGCGGGCCGGCGGGTTTCAGCTCGGGAAAGTAGTCGTCGCCATGCAGCACGCGGGCGCGCGTCTTCATCCAGTTGTCCAGAAAGGCGGCCTGTAACTGCGCGACGACCGGCCCTTCCACCTGGTAGTGCGAATCGCGCCAATCCTCGGGCGATCCGGCATCGCCATCCCACTCGTCCGCGATTCCCACCCCGCCGGTGAAGCCGATCACGCCGTCGATCACGAGCAGCTTGCGGTGGGTGCGATGATTCGCGCGGGCGAAATTCGCGACGTGGTAAATCTCCAGCTCCACGCCTGCGCCCGCCATCTCCCGCGGCGCATCACCATTCACGCAATTGCAGCCGACGCCATCGAGGAGCACATGCACCTTCACCCCGCGCCGTGCCCTGTCCGCGAGCGCCATGGCGAATCGCTGCGCGATGTCGCCCGACCAATAGATGAAACTCTCGAAGGTAATGGTGCGTTCGGCGCGCTCGATCGCCGCGAGCATTGCGGGGAAAATTTCAACGCCATTTCGCAGCGGCGTGACGAGGTTCCCATCGAGGATCGGCGGCCCGAGGAGCTGGCTCATCGCGCGCTCAAACTGCGGGTCGGCGATGCCGTAGCGTTGCGCAATCCGGTGTTTGATCTTCTTTTCCCCACTGACGAAATTGCGGGCGAAAGTGGTGACCGCGGCAGTCACGGCGGCGGTGATGCCGATGGTCAGAAGTTGGGATCGGCGGTTCTTCATCGCAGCACGATAGACCGCCACATTTGCGCCGAAAGACAAAGTTACAACCAGCGATTCTGGCAGCGGCGATGAGGATGTTACTATGGAACTCGAAACTCTCAAAGACCTCTACATCCACGAACTCAAGGATCTCTACAGCGCTGAAAAGCAGATCCTCAAAGCATTGCCGAAGATGGTGAAAGCCGCTTCCAACGCACAACTCAAGGCTGGCTTCCAAACGCACCTCGAAGAAACCAAGGAGCACGCCGTCCGGCTGGAAAAGCTGCTCACCGGACACGGCCAGACCACGCGAGGCCCGAAGTGCAAGGGCATGGAAGGCGTCCTGAAGGAAGGCGAGGAAATGATTGAGGAGGAGGCCGATGAAGAAGTCCGCGACGCGGGCCTCATCGCCGCCGCCCAGCGCGTCGAGCACTACGAGATGGCCGGCTACGGCTGCGCCCGCACCTACGCCAACGTCCTCGGCGACAAAGAAGGGGCGAAAGTTCTCCAGCAGACGCTCGATGAGGAAGGCGCGACGGACAAAAAGCTGACCAAGTTGGCGGAGTCCACGATCAACGTCGCGGCTGTAAAATAATCCTCCTGCCACCAGCTACTCTCACGACTACCGCGAATCCACTGCCGAACCTTCCAACCCTAATGAAACAAAATATAAAACAGGCTGTATTGGCCTTCACCACAATTGCCGCCCTGAGCTTCACCGCCGTGGCTGCGGACGAGAAAAAGCCCGATAACACCGGGAAGAATGAGCGCGACCGCTCCGGTGACACCAAGACCCCTGGCGATCAATCGAACACTCCGGAGGACTTGAAAATCACCCAGTCCATCCGGCAGGCAGTCGTCAAAGACGACTCACTCACGATGACCGCGAAAAACGTGAAAATCATTACCGCCGGCGGAATGGTCACGCTGCGTGGCCCCGTGAAAAGCGCCGAGGAGAAAATGAAGATCGAGACCCTTGCCAAGGCCGTTGCAGGCGATGCGAAGGTCGATAACCAACTCGAAGTCAAAGCACCCGACAAAAAGTAACAATCAGCAAACCAAAAGAAAACACCACCATGTCAAAATCCGTATTCTGTATCGCAACCACCCAAGGCCAGGCCGAGAGCATCGTCGAACGGCTGCAGGCCCAAGGTTTCGCAGCCTCTGAAATCTCCGTGCTCCTCCCTGATACGTCAGGCACCGGCGACTTCGGCCACGTAAAATCAACCAAGGCCTCGGAAGGTGTCACCGCAGGTGCCACGACCGGCGGAGTCGCAGGCGGCGCGCTCGGGCTCCTCGCGGGCATCGGCGCTCTCGCCATTCCCGGCATCGGCCCATTTATCGCCGCCGGCCCGATCATGGCAGCGCTCAGCGGCGCGGCCATCGGTGCCACCACCGGCGGGGTCGTCGGCGGCCTCATCGGTCTTGGCATTCCCGAGATCGAAGCCAAGCGCTACGAGGACAAGCTCCGGAAAGGAAACTACCTTATCTCGGTTCACACCGAGAATGGCGATCAAATCGACCGCGCTAAGCAAATCTTCAAGGAAGGTGACGCCGAGGACATCAGCAGCGTCAGCGAAGCCAGCGTTCCCAAGGCATAAAGAAAACCTGCACCGGCGACACTTGTGTCGATGGTTTTTAGTAGAGAGAAGGCCAGTCCCGTCAAATCGGGGCTGGCCTTCTTACTTTCTACCCGAGCTGGCTTTTATGCAGTAATCCAAAGTTTTCCTACGACCACAGATAACCGGCATCGCGATTCTTGAGTTATGAACCCAAATACAGATTCTTCACGCGACAACAATCCTGATCCACTCACCGGCGAACCCGGCGCGCATCCCGTCGGCACGGGCCTGGGCGCGGCGGGCGGCGGTGCCACCGGAGCAGCGATCGGCATGGTCGGCGGCCCGTTAGGCATGGCGGTCGGTGCGGTGATCGGTGCGGTCGCCGGCGGTCTCGCCGGTAAAGGTGTTGCCGAAATGGTCGATCCCACGGCGGAAGACGCCTATTGGGAAAAGAACCATCGCAACCAGCCTTACTACGAGGCGGGAACGGAATACTCCGAATGGGGTCCGGCCTATCAAACAGGATACCGGAGCTACGCCACTCATGGTGCGGCTGGTAAAAAGTTCGACGACGTCGAATCCGACATCCGGCAGAGCTACGAGACCGCGAAAGGCAAGTCGCGTGTCGGATGGGAAAAAGCCAAGCACGCCACTCGCGCCGCGTGGGATCGCGTCGAGCGCGCCATTCCAGGCGACTCTGATCGCGACGGGAAATAACTCACCAACCACGAAACTTTAACGCAGGCCCACAGGTTCGATCCTGTGGGCCTGCTGCTTTTTGCTCTGGACGGGTCGGAACACACGCGGTGCCCCCGCCACGTCCGGGCAGTTTTTAGTTCGAAGCGAGATCGCCGCTTTCCGCGTCTGCTTCGATGAGAGCGTTGTTCATGGCCACGGCGGCGAGGGTGCCTTCAGCAGCGGCGGCGATGACGAGCTGGACGCCGCGGCTGGCATTGCCTGCGGCGTAGAGGCCGGGGATGCCGGTCGCCGCGGTTTCATCGCAGTGGATGCAGCCGTCCTCCTCGCAAAACGTACACCCGAGCTGCTCCGCGAGCGGCGAACGCTGATGCTGGCCGGGGGAGAAAAAGAGCACCGTGCGCGCGAGCACCGTGCCGTCGGTGAACCGCACACCTTCCAGCACGTCCCCGGTTCCTTCGAGACGCGCGATGGCGGTTTCGATCACCTGCACTCCGCACCGGTTCATTTGCGAGCGGGCCTTGTCGTCGCATTCGAGCGGGCCGTTGGCGCAGAGCACCACATCTTTGCTCCAGAGCAGCATCTCTATGGCGAGGTCGGCTGCGTCCTGCGAGCCGCCGACGACGGCGACGGGTTCGCCACGATGCTCCCAGCCGTCGCAGTAGGGGCAGTTGTGGGCGGTCTTCCCGTAGAATTGTTTGAAGCCCTCGATGGCGGGCAATTCATCAATCAGTCCTGTCGCGATGAGGAGGAGCCGCGCGGCGATCCGTTCGCCAGTCTCGAGCGTCACCATGAAACGCCGGTCGACGCGCTCGGCGTGATCCACTTTCACCGTGCGCAATTCCACCGTTTCGTAGCGGCGAAGTTGTTCCCGCGAGATCTGCAGAAACTCCCCCGGTGTGGAGCCATCGCGAGAGAGGTAGCCATTGAAAATGCGTGCCGGGGCGTTCCTAGGATTTCCCGCGTCGCACACGAGCACCTGCCGCAGGCAGCGCCCGAGGACGAGCGCCGCGCTCAGACCGGCGGCGCCGCCGCCCACGATGATGGCGTCGAGAATTTTGGGGCTTGCTGGCGTATCCATGAAGAGGTCGCGTTTTAGAGCTGAGATTGAAAGCCGTCGAGAATCGGCGGCCCGAGGAGTTGGTTCATCGAGCGAGCAAACGGCGGATCGACGTTGCCGTAGCGCTGCTCCACCCGGCGCTTAATATTCTTTTCGCCGCTAAGGAAGTTGCGCGCGAGAGCCGTGCCCTCCGCGGTGACTGCGGCAGTGATGGCTGGTGTGGATTGTCGAGGGGTCATTCGGTCGGGGTTGGTGCAGCAGAAAGCCGCGGCGGAGAGATGAAGTGAAGCCTCAACGTGCACCCGGCAAAATTACCAAAAGTCCATCCGACCGAGATTCCCGCGCGGCGCGATCCCACGTTGTTAACCAACATACAAAACATACTAAACATTTATGGGAATCATTTCCGCCATCATCATCGGCCTCATCGTGGGAGCCATCGCTAAGTTCATCATGCCGGGCAAGGATCCAGGAGGCTGGATCGTGACCATCCTGCTTGGCCTCGCAGGCTCATTCACCGCGCATTTCCTCGGACGCGCCCTCGGCTGGTATGGCGACGGTGAGCCGGTCGGGATCATCGCTTCCATCGTGAGCGCCATCATTCTCCTGGCGCTCTACCGGCTGATGTCGAGAAAGACCGCCTGATCCATCCCTTTCCGACGACCCGATCCTGAATTCAGCAAACCAATATATCTATCGATTATGAGCTACGAAGAACCGATCCCACCCGTCTCCCCCACCGGAGAGAAGCTAACTGACGCTGCCACGCAAGCGTGGAAGAGCACGACTGAAAAGGCTGGCGAAGCACTCCAGACCGGCGAGCGCTATGTCCGCGATAACCCCGGGACGTCTGTCCTGAGCATATTCGGCTTGGGCTTTGTGCTCGGCCTACTGGTCGGCTGGAGCATAGCGCACGAGGAGCGCGACGATTACGCCACGAGCGCTCGGAAGTTTGGTAAACGCTGGGGGCATAAGCTCAACCTGTACTAACGGTGAAGCGCGAAAAAACGCAGAGCGATTCCTTGTCCGCTTGGGAAAATCCGGAGGGATTTCTGGCCGAGAACTTCGATGCCGCACGAGCGGGAATGGATCGTTCTGTTAAAGACGTGGCTGCATATACCCAGCTTCAGCCCGAGAAAGCCCTGCTCTGGGCAATGGGCGGTGGCTATCTTTTACGAATGCTGCCACTCACCGGGATTCTTGGTGGAATAATCCGATTGATTTTCGTGCTCTTGAAGCCGGCGGCTTTCCTCTACCTCGGGGCAAAAGTCTGGCAAAAGGCGCGCCCGATCATCGCACCGAGGCACTCCGGAAATTCCTCAAGCGACGGCTCAAACTAACCACACACCAACGGTCGCACTGCGGCATCAAAATCTATGGGAATGTTCTCCAACCTCATGTCCAAAATCTTTGGACACGCCACGCCCCAAGCGGCGGCAACACCTGCTGCGAGCAGTGCCCCGCCTCCGGCGGGCGCGCCAGCCACCCCGACGGCTGCCGCATCTTCGCCCGTCGATGTCACTGCGATCCTCGACGGCCTTGCTGCGAAAAACAGCGAGAAGCTCGATTGGAAAAAATCCATCGTCGATCTGCTCAAACTCGTCGGCATGGACAGCAGCCTTGGCGCCCGTAAAGAACTGGCTGCCGAGCTGAATTACTCCGGCGACCAAAGCGACTCCGCTGCGATGAACATGTGGCTGCACAAGCAGGTTCTCAAAAAGTTCGCGGAAAACGGTGGCAAGGTGCCGGCCGACTTACTCGATTAGCCGCCCGCCATGTCGCGTCTATACTGCGCCATGGCCGCGGGAGGAATTTGCGTCGCGCTTTCCTCGTGCGATGCGCCGCCTCCACCCGCCGCCCGATCAGGGCCAGTGGAGGAAACCCGGTCCGCGGAAGCGATGCGGGCTCCTCATGCTGGCGAAGCGAAGCCGCAGCGGCAGGCCGCATTCCTAAACCGCCTGAGGGAAGCAGACCCGGAGAAGCGCACCATCGATCGGGCGATACTCAATGCGAACAACGAACTCGGCCTAATTCTAGATCGCCGGGTCGAGATGGAGAAAATCCCCGGGCTGATGAAGACGATACTCACGCAAATGGCGGGCGAGTTTCCGGGCCAGGATCTCACCGTGCTCGCCTACACTCCCTCGGTCCCGCCGAGGAAAGTCGGCACCGCTCGACTGAACGCTCAGACACGAGACATGACCTACACCCCCGAACGCTGATCCTACCCAACCGCAGAAACCCGAACTCACTATGCCCGACACCATTGAAGACTTCATGAGCCGCTTCGGCGGCAAAGATACGATCGACGACCGCGAAGCAGCGAAATACCACGACCGCTTCGTTTCCACGCGCGAAGATGACCGCGCATTCGACAATCGTTTATATCAGGAGGGAGCGACTGAATACCTCGGTAAGTTGCCCGATCAGGAATTTGACGCGGTGGCTCGCCGGGCCGTCGCCGAAGCTCCGCCGCAAGAGCGCCAGGGCCTGCTCGGCAGTCTCATGGGAGCGCTCGGCGGTGGTGCTGCCGGGGGCGCTGGGATAGCCGGAATCGCGAAAATGCTCGGTCTCGGTTCTTCCGATCCGCGGCAGATGAACGATGACGATGCGACGCGGGTGATGAATTACGCGCGCAAGGAACGGCCGGAAGTTTTGCGGCAAGCGGTGGAGGAAAAGCCGTGGCTGGTCAAAGCGATGGGCAACCCCGTGGTGCTCGGCGGGTTGGTAATAGCCGCGGCCAAGCTTTTGAAAAGCCGCCAGGGCTGAACCCGTCATCCGTGAGCGGTAGCGTCCGCGCCGCCGGCTTGGCGTCAGTGCTCGATCGCCCCATTTTTCAAAAACAACCGGCAGGCGCTCGCGGCGCGAACGGTGGCGATGAACTTTTCTGTGATTACCGGCAACCGTGTTTTTAAACTGCTCAAGGCGACGGCGGCGGATTGGATGGAAGACAACGCGCTGCGACTAAGCGCCGCGCTGGCTTACTACTCGATCTTCTCCATCGCGCCGCTTCTGATCATCGCGATCAGTGTGGCGGGCCTGGTTCTGGGCGAGGAGGCGGTGCGCGGCCAACTCGGGGTGCAGCTCACATCCTATGTCGGCGCGCAGGCTGCGGAAGGCGTGCAGTCCATGGTGCAGAGCGCATCGAAAAAATCCGAGGGGTGGATGGGTGCGGTGATCGGCTTCTCCACCCTGATGCTCGGAGCCTCGGGGGTTTTTGGGCAGTTAAAGGACGCACTCAATACGATCTGGGAGGTGAAGGCGAAAGGCGGCGGCGGCGTGTGGGGCTTTTTGCGGGAGCGTCTGCTGAATTTCGGGATGGTGCTCGTCATCGGTTTTTTGCTGCTGACTTCGCTGCTGCTGACGGCGGGCCTTGCGGCATTGAATGGGTATTTGGAAAGCGTCTTGGGAATTTCGGAGTTTGTCGGCGCAATCCTCGCCTTCATAGTTTCCTTCGGCGTCGTCACCCTGTTGTTCGCCTTTATTTTCAAAGTACTGCCCGATGCTGAAATCGAGTGGCGCAACGTGTGGATTGGAGCGGCGGTCACTGCCCTGCTGTTTGAAGTGGGCAAGTTTGGTCTCGGCTACTACCTCGGGCGGGAGAGCACCGCCTCCAGCTTCGGCGCTGCCGGCGCGATCGTGCTGTTACTTTTGTGGGTCTATTACGCCTCGTGCATCCTGCTTTTTGGCGCGGAGTTCACCCAAGTGTATGCGAAGGAAACGGGGCACGCGATTCGGCCCTCGCCGGGTGCGGAAGCCGTGACGAAAGAGGCCCGGGCGCAGCAAGGTCTCGCGCCGTTGGACGCGACAAAGCCGGAGCCTCCCGCACCTCAGGCAGAAGTAACCGCCCCCGACGCTCCACCCGCCGGGCCGAACCATCTGGGCGGTCTCCTCGCTATCTTCGCGGGCGCGTTCATCGTGGGCTTGATCGCGCGCCGGCGTGCGGAAGAGGTCGCGCCGCCGACCACTCGAATCCGCGAAGGTCTGGCCGACTTGGGCGGACAGGCCACCGCGGGACTCGTGGACTTGGTGCACCGAACGCGGGCGGAAATCGCCCGCAGGATGGGGTAATACGATCTCTCGGAAAATAACATGACTGCTGCTGCATCGGAATTTGGAGCTGTCGGTGTGGTTCAGTTCCAGATGGCAGCATGTAGAGGCGGCTCTGTCCGCAGGACGTGCCGCCTGTGGCGCGGAAGGCGGCACGTCGCCAAAGCGCGACAGAGCCGCCTCTACACCGCCCATTGAGCCACGACCAAACTGTCACATTCTTTTCGAGAGATGGTCTGCGCAGGCGCTTGCCATGGGCCGCGAGAGGGGAGTTTCGCCTCCCATTTTTCTGCCAAGTGGGTGCCACCAGCGCTGGCACCCTGCCAACTTTTCTGTAAAGCGGGTGCTTGCAACCCTGCATGAGTGACTGTTTAAAAACTCACCTCGCGTGGCATCCTGAGCGGAGCGGAGGTGGAAGGCGGGCGCAGCGCAGTCGAAGGACCCCGGCGGTTCATTGATGTCGAGCGCTGGAATCAGACCGCCGGGGTCCTTCGACTCCGCGCCCAGAGCGGCGCTCCGTCCAGGATGACGGACTTTTTAGACAATCTCTCAGAGCTGCTACCGGTCGGACAGGGTGGCGAGGATGGCGATGAGGAGGAGGACGGCGACGACGGCGAGGGTGATTTTCACCCAGCTCAGCGGGTGTTTGCCGGCCATGGCGCCGGTGTAGCCGTTGGTGATGACCTGGTAGGTTTGGGAGCCGTACTGGTAGGCGAGGATCCAGACGGGGACGAGGATGTGCTTGAAGGTCTGGGCGGTGTAGTCGGGATCGACTTCGAGGCTGCGGTGGGTATCGCCGGGGACGGCGGCGGCGCAGAGCTGTTGGAGCTGGGTGTCCATGAGGGCGCGGGCGTTTTGCGCGGCGGCGATGAGGTCGATCTGATATTGCTCGACGTCCCAGCCGCTGAGGTAACCGGGGTCGTAGGGCTTCAGGTCAGTGGTGGTGGGGAAGGGCTCGATTTTGCGAAGGAGTTCGGCGGTGACGCCTTTGGAGCCGGGGACGAGGGCGTCGTCGAAAAAATGGTCGAGTTGACCGCTGCTGGGGACCCAGCGGGTGCGCTGGACCTGGCGGGTCTGGCGTTTGCCGTCGGCACCTGTGTAGTTCTCGGTCTCGTAGTAGTGGTAGCCGCTTTCGGCGGTCCAGAGGGCGTGGACTTGGGCGTCGAAGGTCCAGTAGGGGAGGTAGATGCCGTGGAGGGTGTCGGTGAGGGCGCGGGCTTTGAGGGCGTTTGGGGCGAACCAACGGTTGCCGTACCATTGGCGGACTTTGTCGCGGACGTCGGTCTGGGACAGGCGGAATTCGAGGAGGCTTTCCGGCCGGATGGGGGCTTTGATTTCCTCAAAGGGAATGAGGGCGGAGGAGCCGCAGAAATCGCAGCGCTGGGCGACGCGGGTGGGATCGAAGACGGTGATCGCCTGGCAGCTCTGGCACTTGACGGACTTCTTTTCGGCCTGCCAGCCGCGCTGGTCGTCGGGAATGGCACGGAGGGCGGTGACGAGGTCGTGCTCGGGGACGAGGCCGGTGCCTTCCACGGGCGGGGCCATCGGGGCGACGGTGCCGCAGAAGGGGCAGACGAGCGCTTTTTTGGCCGGATTCCACTGGGCTTCGCCGCCGCAGGAGGGGCAGGCAAATTTGGACTTGGCGGTGATCTCGGACATGGCGGGAGCAGGCCGAGCGGCGCGCTATGGAGTCGGCGCGGCGGGGGGGGGGGGGGTGGCTTCGGCGGGTGCCGGGGTGGCGGCGGAGGGCTTGAGGGGCTCGGTTTGGCGCGAGAGCAGGAAGCCGATGAGGCAGAGGATCATGAGGCCGACGATGCCGATGACGAGGAGGACCTCGAGAAAGGAAAAGCCGCGCCGCCGACGAGGAGTGGCGGCGGGAGGGAGAGAACTGCGGAACATGCCGAACAGACGGGCGCCTTAACTTTTCAAGAACTCCTCCAGCGCCGTGCGGGTGATGCGCCAGGTGGAGCCGATTTTCTTCGCCTTGAGCTCGCCGGCCTCGAGTGTGGCGAGCACGTCGGCTTCGCTCACGCCGAGCACTTTGGCGGCTTCGGTGGGGCTGAGGAGATCGGGGACGCCGGCGATCGGGCCGGTAGATCCTGCCTGCGTAGGCAGGGGCGGCGGCACCCCGGGCGAAGGGACTGCCGACGCGGTGGACTGCGGGCTGAGGGGGCCGCCGGTCTGCTGCATCATCTGCTGCGCCATGGCCATGCCCACGGCCATCTCGGTGGCCATGCCGGCCGCGCCGCTCCCCTGCCCGCTCCCCATGCCCTGGGCCATCTGGAATTTCACGTAGTCGTTGAGATTGCCGACCGCGGCCATCGAAGAGCGCTTGTCGATCGCGGCCTCGACTTCCGGCGGCAGGCTCACGTTTTCGACGATGAAGGTGGGAAACTCGATGCCGTATTTTGCAGTCACCACCGGATTGATCAGCGGGAGCAGGGCCGCGCCGAGTTCGCTGTATTGCGTGGCGAGATCCAGGACGGGGATTTTCGCCTGCGCGAGTGCTTCGCTAAAGAGCGAGACGATGCGCGAGCGCATGGTGTCGCCGAATTCATCGAGGCGGAAATGGTGATCGCTGCCGGCGACTTCCTTGAGGAAAAGTTTGGGATCGGTAATGCGGAAATCGTAGGTGCCGAAGGCCCGCGCGCGGACAATGCCGAAGTCGTTGTCGCGCATCATCACTGGGTTCGACGTGCCCCATTTGTTGCCGGTGAAGAGGCGCGTGGTGACGTAATAGACGTCGGCTTTGAAGGGGGTGTTGAAGCCGTATTTCCAGCCCTTGAGCGTGGCGAGGATCGGGATGTTATCGGTCGTCAGCGTGTGCTTCCCCGGCCCGAAGGTGTCGCCGAACTGGCCCAGATACAGGAACTGCGCGACCTGCGATTCGCGGACGATGAGCTGCGCGCCGTTCTTGATTTCCTTGTCCTCGTCCGGCCAGCGGTAG
>Ga0105047_10017698_pt1 | contig 11086 bp, 7 predicted proteins | sample MAT04_FD_78384 | JGI IMG/M metagenome (GOLD analysis project Ga0105047, IMG submission 78384) | Freshwater microbial communities from Lake Fryxell liftoff mats and glacier meltwater in Antarctica - MAT-04 (megahit assembly) | ecosystem: Environmental > Aquatic > Freshwater > Ice > Liftoff...
ATTCATTGTCACCAACTTCCACGTCATCGACCTAACCCGGAGCCCGGATGGCCAGCCGAACCCGGCAGGGTTGAACCCGACGATGAAGGTTGTCTTCGATAGCGGCAGCGGCAAAGACCGCGTGGTGACTGCCCTCCTTGCGGCATACGACCGCGAACACGACCTGGCCGTGCTCCGCGTCGACGGGGTGAAAGACCTGCCCGTGCCCATCGACCTTGCGAACCCACCAAAACTCATCGAAACGATGCCCGTGTTTGTCTGCGGGTTCCCTTTTGGCGACCAACTCGGTGGGGCGGACCGCAACCCCGCGATCAGCATCGGGCCGGCGAGTGTCTCCAGCATTCGCAACGATGCCGCAGGACGTATTGAAAGCGTGCAATTGAACGGTGCTTTGAACCCCGGCAATAGCGGTGGCCCCGTCGTCACCGCGGATGGCAAACTCGTCGGCGTCGCAGTCAAGACGATTAAAGGAGCCTGTATCGGCTTCGCCATTCCGCACCAACAAGTCACGACGATGCTGAAAGGAAGTTCTGGCACACCGGTCTTGAAAACAATGCCGAATGATCCCGCACTCAAGCTCGAAGTTCCGGTGATTGACCCTTACCAAATCGTGACCGCCGGGGTGGCGTACGTTCGACCGGCCGGCGAGGAAATGCCGAAGGTCGACCCCGAAAATCCCGCGATGATCGCCGATGCCATGAAAGTTCCCCTTACGGTGGCAAAAGGTGTCGGCACCGCGATGGTCGAACCTTTTCCAGCGGGAAATCGCTCGCTGCTGATCCAGATCGAACTAACGACCTCGGCCGGGGTGATCCGATCCGTCCCGACCGAAGTGCGGCTGATGAACAACGGGCCGGTGCGACCGCCCGGCGGCATGCCGACGCCCGGACCGGCATCTCCCAACGGGCCGCTGCTACCACCACCCTCGACTTTCTTTCCGACACCAAGAGCCGGAATTATTGATCTGACCGAACTCAACCGCAGCCCGGAGCAGTTCCTCGGCAAGTCGATTCAAACCGACTTGCTTTCCAACAGCAGCCTTTCGATTCGCGAGGGTGGCTTCGAACTCGATGTCATGCTGGATAGCGGGAACCCGCCCTCGTCAGTCCGGATCCTGTTGCCCAAGGATCTTGGTCTTCAACTCAGCGATCTCGGGTTACCCGTGCAATTGAACTTTGCCATGCGACTGTCCGGGATGGTGCAAAAGCCCGCGAAGTCCGATAGTCGACACATTCTTGAAGTGAGAGAACTCGCATTCATTACCCGTGACGGTGAACCGAAGTTTACGCTCAAGCCCGCCGAATCGACGCCGAGCGATTCGGTCACGCTCGCCGTTGTCAACCGGTTTCCCGAATCGTTCCGCGGCAAAGCGATCAGCCTCGATGTGTACTTCAATGGCATCGGCTACGCAGGGCAAACCTACGAAGTGCGAGTGACGAACGAGTTTGAAGTCACACCGCTGAATCTGGAGTTCTACACATCGAAAGCCCTCGCCACGCAGGCCGAAGACGAGCTCCCCAAAGTCAGCCTCAATCAACGTTCCAGTCTCATTCGCGTGAGCGGGAACGTCGAACGAGTGAACACGAAATCCGGGAAAGGGATCGTCACGGTGACCAAAATCGAGCTTCTCAATCCCGCGGGTGGGACGGTGACGAAGACGATGAACACATCGGAGAAGATTCCGCTCCCCGTGGAAGCGACCCCGAAACCCACTCCGCCGAAAGTGACACCGACGACACCGCAATCCCCGGAGCCGTCGAACAAACCTTCAGCCGAAGCAGCCACGAAAACGGAAGCGAAAACGAACTGGCTACTCATCGGGGGCCTCGGGGGCGGTGCGGTTCTCTTTATTGGTTTGGGCGTGGGTGGACTCGTACTCTTCCTCGTGCTTCGCGGGAAGACTACAAAGGAGACCGAGAATGACGGGGAGGAAGAAAAACCCGTGAAAGCCAAGACCGAGAAACCGGCCAAGAAAGTCAAGCCCAAGCCGAAAGTCGATGACGATGTTGAGTTCCCCGGGTTCGGGGAGTAGTCCATTTCCGATCTGAGCCCGTTTTCTGGCGATTACTTCGAGGCCCGCCAACGGTTCCGCGACTCCGCGGACCGTGCGGGCTGGCATCGCCAAGCGTACCCCATCAAAGCCCGTGGACCCGGTGGCGAAGTTCTCACCGTCGATGTCGCTCTTTCGAAACCGACGGGGCCAGAACCGGTCGTTCTCGTCACCAGTGGCCTTCACGGTGTCGAGGGTTTCTTCGGTTCCGCAATTCAACTCCAGGCTTTGGCGAACGCCACACCCGCGGGAGTTCGCTTCGTCTTCATTCACGCGGTCAACCCGTTTGGCTTCGCCCACATCCGGCGCGGCGATGAATGGAACGTCGATCTCAACCGCAACTTTCGCCTCGATGGCGAGGTCTTCACCGGGAGCCCGTCGCATTACGCGCGGCTCGACGGGTTAATGAATCCGAAAAGCCCGCCCCGTTGGATCGACATGTTCCCGTATTTAGCCGCGTGGCAGATTTTGCTGCACGGCCTACCGCCGATGCGTCAAGCCATCGCGGCCGGGCAGTACGACTTTTCTCAAGGCCTCTTCTTCGGTGGGCACGGCCCGTCACCCGCGCAGCAGATCTTTCGAGAACATCTGAGCACCTGGCTCGCAGAGGCCCGCCGCATCATTCACCTCGATTACCACACCGGGCTCGGGCCGTTTGGAACGTACAAATTACTTCTCGATTCGCCGCTGACAATCGATCAAATGAAGCGAGCCGAAGAGTGGTTCGGGGCCGATAAACTCCAGGCTTCGACCATGCAGGGTGTGGCCTACGAAATGCACGGCGGCTTCGGCCCATGGTGCGTCACACGTAACCCCCAGCGCGATTACCTGTTCTTGTGCGCCGAGTTCGGCACCTACGGCAACGTTCCCGTGGTTGGGGGGCTTCGCGACGAGAACCGTGCTCACTATTGGGGCACGGGGCCGACCGACCCGCGTGCGATCCGAGCGAAGGCACGGTTGAAGGAACTCTTCGTTCCCGCAGCGCCGGAGTGGCGAACGCGAGTGTTAGCCGATGGTGTGGACTTGATTCGCCAAGCCGTAGGGGGCCTCAGTGCAACCGAACCGACCTGAACGCCCGCTTGCGATAGGCCCTAAAGTCGGGTAGATTCGAGTTCAATCACGGGACTTCGATCATGCTCACACTCCTCGGTTCCGCCACAGGTCCGCTTTGCGATGGAGTGAATCGTCGCGGATTCCTTCGCGTCGGAGCACTAGGGCTCGGCGGACTCACACTTCCGGCCCTGTTGCGGGCTCGCGAATCTCAGCCCACGGCAAGCAAAGACCGCTCAGTGATCCTCTACTGGATGGCCGGCGGCCCAAGTCACATCGACACGTGGGACCCAAAGCCCGGCGCCCCCGCGGAAGTCCGCGGGCCATTCGCTTCAATGCCGACGCGAGCCCCTGGAATGCGGCTCTGCGAACTTCTGCCCGAGCAGGCGAAGGTGTCCGACCGGTTTGCGGTGATCCGATCCCTCACGCACTACGATTACGAACACCCCTCGGCCGCTCACCTCGTTCAAACCGGATACCACGAAAAGAACGTGCAGTTTCGCGGGCAGATTTACCCGGCTCAGGGGTCCATCGTCGCGAAGCTTCGCGGGCCGAATCGCCCCTGCGTTCCACCGTACGTTTGCATCCCCGATTCGTACTTTGCCCGCAGGGGTTCTTCCAGCACGCGACCTACCTTGGCCACGAATACAACCCTGTCAACAGCGGCGGCGAACCGACATTCCGCTTCACAAGCCCCGGCCCGTCGTTCGCGCTGCCTGCGGATGTCACTGTGGCCCGGTCCGACGATCGACGGGAGTTGTTGAAACGACTCGACGCGGCAACGAAACAAGCGAGCCCCGAAGTTGCCCGGATGGACGCGGCCCACCAACAGGCATTCGACCTGATTTCGAGCCGGGCGGCAAAAGATGCATTCGACCTCTCGCGGGAATCGGCCAAGACTCGCGAACTCTATGGCGCGAACCCCTGGGGCCGCGGGGCGCTGCTCGCTCGCCGACTCGTCGAGTCGGGTGTCACGTTTGTGACAGTGAATCACTATGAAGCCGATGTCGACTGGTGGGACGATCACACGACGATCGAGAAGAACCTGCGTAAGCGATTGCCGCCGTTCGATAAGGCACTCGCTGCGTTGATTGCCGATGTTCACGACCGTGGCCTGGCCGACGAAGTGTTGATCGTGGCAATGGGCGAGTTTGGCCGGTCGCCGAAGGTCGACAGCCAGGCGGGCCGCGGGCACTGGGCGAAGGCACTCAGCGCGCTTGTGAGCGGTGGTGGGGTCCAGGGCGGTCGCATCATCGGCGCCACAACCTCCAACGGTGGCGAACCGGCAATTAACCCTTACCACCCCGGCGACGTCCTCGCCACAATCTACCAGTTCCTCGGCATCGACCCGGCCGCGACACTGCCGGATCGTGAAGGACGCCCGGTTCGGCTCGTCGATACGGGTAAACCGATTCGCGAATTGTTCTGATTCATTCCATCAACTCCGACGAAACGTGAACGTCCCATGATGTGCGGCCGTTTGGCACTCTTCGCAGTTCCATTCCTCATCCTTGGCCTCGCAGGCTCGGCCCCGGCTCAAACGTGGCCGACGCTGCCCGAGAAAAGCGGGGCCATCGAGATCCCCACTCAGGAGTGGCCGTTGCGGCCCGGCCCCCGCACTGTGCGGGCGAGCATCGATTACCCAAACGGAACTCTCGCAAGCGTCGGCCCAGACACTGGCGTGATGCTCACGCTCCACAACTGGGGCGGTACCGACTTCGTTGGCACGGCCAACCCCAAGGCATTGGCCGCGAAGTTCGACGTGGTTGCGATTTGTGTGAACTACCTGCAAAGCGGCAAAGCGGATTCGATAGACGCTCCCGAGCCGTACGACTTCGGCTATTTGCAAGCCCTCGATGCGCTTCGTGCGTTGTTCGTCGTTCACGATGGGCTTGCAAAATGGGGCAAACCCTTCGCCAGCGGCCGCACGTTCTGCACCGGCGGTTCGGGCGGGGGCAATGTCACCCTCATGGCAAACAAACTCGCCCCGCGGACGTTTGCCGTTGTCGTCGATCTGTGCGGGATGAAGAAATTGTCGGACGACATCGCGTTCGGCCTCCCCGGCGGCAGCGACCTAAATGCACGCTACAGCCGCGATTCGAAGAGCCAAAATTTTCTGTCGCTCGATCATCAGGAACTCCGCTTTCTCGGCAACCCCGACCACCTTGCCGAAGCGAAGCGACTGGGCACAATCGCCAAAGTCATCGTCGTTCACGGCGTTGATGACACGACGTGCCCATATGCCGATGCCGAGGAAATGGTCCACTGGATGAAGCGTGCCAAGTTCGACATCGAACCGCACTTCATCGCCAAGAAGGACCTCGACGGCACGGTCTTCACAAGCTCGGGCCACGCACTCGGCAACCGTACGCAAATCGTCTTTCGAATCGCCGGCAAATATCTCGAAACCGGCGGACCGGAGGCTATTAGTCGCAAGGGGAAAAGCGACTTCGAGCACCGTGATGAAGTCCGATACAAAACCGCGAATGGGGCGTTCGTGATCTCCTACGCGAACGGCTACCCCGTCGGGAAGTTCGAACTGGCCCCAAAAGTCCCGGAGTACAAGGATCACACCGATCTTTCGTACGCATTGGATGCAAACGCGAAACGCAGTCCGATCGGCACGGTCGCGGACTGGAAAGTTCGCCGAGGCCATGTTCTTGACAATATGGCCCGTGTGATGGGGGCATTCCCAAGCCCGCTTCGCCGGGTGCCGCTCGATGTGAAAGTCGAATCCGAAACGAAGGTCGGCAATCTCATCCGCAAGAAAGTTACCTTTCAATCCGACCCCGATGACCGCGTGCCAGCGTACATCTTCCTGCCGTCGGAAAAGCCGAAGGCCAAGCTCCCGGTTATTCTCGCCCTCCACCAGACGACGCGGCTCGGCAAGGACGAACCGGCTGGCAATGGGACGAAGAATATGCCCTACGCCCTGGAACTGGCCGAGCGGGGCTACATCGTCGTCGTGCCCGATTACCCCACGTTCGGCGAACACAAATACGACTTCGCCAAAGCTACCGGTTACGAAAGCGGCTCCATGAAAGCCGTCTGGGACAACGTTCGCGCGATCGATCTCGTCGAAACGATCCCCGAAGCGGACCCCGACCGCATCGGCGTCATCGGCCATTCGCTGGGCGGGCATAATGCTCTGTTCACAGCGATGTTCGAACCGCGGATCAAAGTGATCGTGACCAATTGTGGGTTCAGTAGCCTGCAAAAAGACGACGTGCCCAGTTGGACTGGCCCGACGTACATGCCGCGAATCAAAACCGACTTCGGCAGCGATGCGGCTCGCGTGCCGTTCGATTTTCACGCGGTATTAGCCGTTCTGGCCCCGCGAGCGGTCCTCGCCATCGCCGCCGAGCAGGACGACGATTTTGACTTCAACGGTGTCAAGGACACGATCACCGCCGCGAGCACCATTTATAAACTCTACGGAGCCACCGACCGCCTCGTTGGCACATACCCGAAGACGAAACACGCCTTCCCGCCCGAGGCCCGGAATGTTGCGTATGAATTTTTGGATCGGCAGTTGAAAAAGTAAATCATCGACGCGGCTCCACCCCCAACAAATGCCTCACTAAAAAGTCTGTCCGCCGTCGGCTCCCCGCCGGGTACTCCGCCGCACCGTGACCAACACCAGGCGCAAAGTACATCTCGAATTCTTTGTCTGCCTTGGTCAGGGCATCGACCAAACGAAGCGTGTTCGCGGGGTCGACGTTGCGGTCGAGTTCGCCCACGGTGAGCAGGAGTTTCCCTTGCAGGTGATGGGCCTTGGTGATGTTCGATTGAAACAGATACTGCGGACCGACGGGGTAGCCCATCCAAAGTTCGCCGTACCAGGCGTGATACATTCGGTCATCGTGATTGCCGCAGTCGGCGACGGCGACCTTGTAGAAGTCGTTGTGAGCGATGATGGCACGCACCGCATTGCGGCCACCAGCAGAACCCCCGTAGATGCCGACGCGGGTGAGGTCCATCTCGGGGTACTTCTTCGCCGCGGCTTGCAACCAGGCGATGTGATCCGGCAGCCCGGCGTCGCCGAGGTTCTTCCAGCAGACATCGTGAAAGGCTTTGTTCCGCCAGTTGGAGCCCATGCCGTCGATCATCACGCCGATGAAGCCGACTTCCACGATGTTCTGGAGCGGTTGATGCACCGCACTGAACCGCTTGGGAACGTGGAACTCGGTCGGCCCGGCGTAAATCTCCTCGACCACGGGGTACTTCTTCTTCGAGTCGAAATTCGTCGGCCGGAAGATCAAGCCATGGATGTCGGTCTTGCCGTCGCGGCCCTTCGCCACGAACCGCTCGGGGGCCTTCCAACCGAGGACTTCGATGTCTTCAACCGAGCCGAGTTCAAGCTGCATCACCAGCTTGCCGTCGTCCAGGCGTCGAAGTTCGGTCACCGGTGGTTTGTCGACGCGGGAGTACTGATCGATGAAGAATTGCCTGTCGGGCGTCTGCCAGATTTCGTGAGTGCCGTCGCCTTCGGTGAGCACCACAAGGCCGGTGCCATCGAGGTTGCAGCGGCAATAGTGCAGGTGGTAGGGGTCTTGCTTTGGCACAACGCCATGAGCCCAGAACCAGATCGTGCGCGCCTCCGCGTCCACACGATCGACCCGGCGAATGAGCCATTCGCCCTTTGTGATTGGATTCTTCACTTTGCCGTTTTTGGCATGGAGAAGGTAGAGGTGATTCCAGCCATCGCGTTCGCTCATCCAGAGGATCTCGTTCGTGGCATCCAGCGGCGAGTAGTAGAGTTTGTTCGAGTAATCGACGAAGGTCTTGCTCGTCTCTTCGAAGAGAACGTGCGTGAGACCAGTCTCCGCGTCGACGGAAACTAACCGAAGGAACTGATGGCCACGCGGATTGTGCAAGAAGGTGAACCGCAAAGAATCGGGGGCCCAGCGTGGGTGAATCGCCTCGAATGCATTGGTGAAGAAAAGGTCTGAAATAGGGATTTCCTGACAATCTCGCACACGAAACAGCCGTGGCGCTCGCTGACTGATTTTGTCTCCCGGTTTCGGCTGATCGAACTTCACGACGCGGGGCAGAAACTTATCCACGGGTTTCGACTCGACGAGGGTCACCTTCTTCGCCTTCACTTCCCATACGCAAAAGCCCATGATTTTCGAGGAATCCGGGGACCAGTAGAACTCCGCGTCGAAGTAGAAACGCTCGGAGCAATCGCCGGTGAGTACTTGCAAGACGTCGGTATCGCGGTTCTTGATGGTGAGGTTGTAGGCTTCGTCGATACTCGCTTCCCACTTGCCGTCCGGGGAGATCGCGTGGTGGCCAAACGGGCTCCGTAAGGAATCGGGGTGCGGTTTGCCTTTGATTACGACGCCAGGCCACGGGCCAATCGACTCGCCGACCACGCCGGTCACCGTGTCAAAGTCCCAGTTTTTTTCAAAGGCGTGGAACCGCACCTTTGTGCCAGCGAGACGAATGTGCCAGAACGGCAGATTCGTAGCTTCCACTTTTTCGATGCTCACCTTGGCCAGGCCGACCGCAAGCTTGGTATGATCGAACGCAGGCGTTTTCTTTCCTTTCACCGGATCGACGATGATGAACTCCGTCCCCATGGCCCGGTCGACGCGGTACCAGTAACTCGGCCCGCCGTCGATCCACTCGGGAGGCGATGGCACGTTGTAGACCATGCCTGGAAACTGAGCCGCGAATAGCTCGGCCCGGAGGTAGTCCTGACGGGTTCCCTGCCCCGATGCTGCGCCGGCCGTGAGCAGGACTGTCCCGAAAATCGCGAATCGGTACATCGACAAATTCCTGGGTGAGACAGAGGAAACGACCGGGGGAGCATACGCGGATCGAGTCAGGAATGCCATATTTACTCCCCTCTTCCCGTTGGGGAGCGGGGAGAAAGCTCCCGCAGTGCCGCTTCGTACTCTGCCAGTTCGTTGACATTGCGAAGCGACTGGAACCCGGGGTCGACGTCGATCAAATCCGTTTCGTCGAGGTACTTGGTCGGTAGTCGATCGTAAAGAAACACAGGCCGAAGCCGATCCACGGCGAGTAATGACACCACGGTGTCAATCACATGCACTCGATAAACCGCGGCAAGGGGGTGCAAGTACCCGCCGACTCGTGGAACTGCAATCGCGTGAGAATCGATGCGGGAGACAACTCGCTGAATGAACGCTGGCGAAAGGAATGGCACATCGCACGCCGAGAGGTAGACGGCGTCGACTTTTTCGTTGATTGCTCGAAGCCCCGCGGCCAAGCCCGCCAAGGGGCCACGGCCTTCGACTTCATCGCGAACAATTTCGACACCCCCGGGTAACTCGGGAACTTTCTGACCCGGAGCGGCAACGACCACGACAGGAGCTACAACACTACCAACGATTCGAACGACTCGTTGCAGTAACAACTCATCGCCAAATGGTAGCCACGCTTTGGGTTGCCCCATGCGGGAGGACCGACCGCCACAAAGGATGATGCCGCCGACTTTCATATCGGGAGTTTATCGGTTCTCCCTTGTCACGGGCACTTCGGCTGGTTATCCCCTCTCCACATCCTCGGTTAAACTGTTGAAGGAGGTATTTGCCCATGACCCGTCGGTATCGTATCGGCATCGTCGGGTTCGGGATGGCCGGTGGGCTCTCGGCTTATCTGCTCGCCAAGGATGGCCACGAAGTCACCGTTCTCGAACAGGCCGATAGCCTCAGGGCGTTCGGTGCCGGCATTCTCCTTCAACCCTCGGGCCAGGCCGTTCTCAAGCGACTTGGTTGGCTCGATGCCGTGCTCTCTCGGGCGGCGCCGCTCAAGGAACTATACGCCCGTCACGTCGGTGGCCAGGAGATGATCAATAATCGGTACTACGATTACACTCCCAAGTGTTGTGCCTACGGCATTCACCGCGGTGTCCTTTTCAATGTGATTCACGATGCTGTGAAAACGCAACCCATCGAGATCCGACTGGGTTGCAACATTGCCGGTCGTTCAGTCGATCGCCGAGGTGTGACACTTTGCGACGCCAAGGGCCGCGATCACGGGCCGTTCGATTTCGTGATCTCAGGCGACGGGTCGCGGTCTCGTTTGCGAAAGGCCCTCGGCTTCCCGGCGTACGTGACGGATTACGATCACGGCACGCTCTGGTTGATCGCCCCCGGGACCAAGATGCAGGGCCGACTCCTTCAAGTGGTCCAAGGAAACCGAAAACTCTTCGGTCTATTACCGCTGGGCGATGGGCTCAGCACGCTCTACTGGGGTTTGCCGGCCCGGGAGTACCCGGCGCTCAAGGCCCGGGGACTCGCACCGCTCAAGGCCGAGATTTTCAAGTTTGCCCCGGAAGCCGAGGAAACGCTGGAGTTTTTGCACGACTTCGATCAGTTATTGTTGACGACCTACCGCCACGTTTGGATGCCGCGGTGGTTCGACAAACACACGCTGTTCATGGGCGACGCGGCGCATGCCATGAGCCCGCACCTGGGACAAGGCATCAACTTGGCCATGTTGGATGCGATGACTTTTGCCGACTGTTTGCGAACCGCATCGAACCCGTACGTTGCGTTTCACGCCTTCCGCAAAGCCCGCTGGCGACAAGTGCGGTATTATTCGATCGTCACGTATTTGCTCTCGCCATTTTTCCAGTCGGATGCGTCGTTCCTGGCCTGGGGTCGGGATCTCGCGTTGCCGATCCTGCCGAAGATTCCGCTCATTTATGGACAGATGCTGTTGACGGTGAGCGGTCTGAAGAAGGGGTTCCTCGGCGGACAGATGACGGTGTGACGTCACGGTCTGGCGGAGAATTGCACTTTTCAGTTTCCATCGACTTCGGCATACTCCCCCACCATTTCATGGGATAGTCGGCCGCCACTTTCGGCTCCGGTCGTGCCCGCGACATGAAAAGAGGATCATCCGAGAAGAACGTACTTGGCCAGATGGATCGAGTAAATGCGTAGCTGGAAGAATTCCTGGTCGCGGTAGCCGTAGGCTTGGCGTTGCAGGGTTTTGATTTTGTTGTTCAGG
>Ga0105047_10017700_pt1 | contig 11085 bp, 9 predicted proteins | sample MAT04_FD_78384 | JGI IMG/M metagenome (GOLD analysis project Ga0105047, IMG submission 78384) | Freshwater microbial communities from Lake Fryxell liftoff mats and glacier meltwater in Antarctica - MAT-04 (megahit assembly) | ecosystem: Environmental > Aquatic > Freshwater > Ice > Liftoff...
ACGAACTGCTCCTGGTCCAGGGACCGCTGACCCTGAACTGGCAACGCCGGAAATTCGGCATCCTGCCGCGGATCGAGAACAGCGATCTTACCGCGGCCAATCCGCCGACCATCGAGCGCTTGCGGCTCTGGCTGGAATGCCAGATCTCCGTCCTCGGCCGCCCCAATTGGATCTTCGTGAAACTGCATACGCACGGCGCCAAACCAGCCAACACCGACATGCTCCTCGGCGAACCGATGCGCGCCTTTCACCGTGCCCTTGCGGAGATCGCCCACGAGGATGAAACCTTTCGTTTTCACTACGTCACAGCGCGCGAAATGGTGAACATCGTCCATGCCGCAGAATCCGGACACTCAGGGGACCCGGGATTGTTTCGGGATTTTCGTTACCGACATTCCTCGGCCGGGCGGCCGGTGAATAATCCTCCGAAGCCAAGCCCTTGAAGCTGCTCTTCTGCTCAAACCTTTTTCCTGATCTCGCGGAGCCGTGGCGTGGTCTCGATAACGCCACCATCCTTCACCGCCTCGCCAAGCGCTGGGAAATTCGCGTGCTCGCCATCCGGCCGATTCTCCCGTGGCAAAAGCGCCGTTGGACCTGCCGTCCGCAGGATGCACTCTTCCAACCGCGCTACATCCCTGCGCCATACGTCCCGAAAATCGGCAGCCGCTGGAATCATCGGCTGATGGCGCGTGCTCTGTGTGAACCCTTCGAGGAACTTCGCACGCATTTCCCGTTCGATGCGGTCCTTGGTTCCTGGCTTTTCCCCGACTGCTGCGCTCTGGCCGAGATCACTCAAGCTGCCGCCGTTCCCTTCGTCGCGATCGCGCAAGGGACGGATGCCCATCAGTATCTAGGCATGCCTGTGCGCCGCCGAATCATGCTGGAGAAATTGCCGCGCGCATCCGCCATCATCACGCGAAGCGCGGAGTTGTCGCGTCTGCTGGCGGCCGCCGGAGTGCCACCGAAACGCCTCGCGCCTATTCTGAACGGAACCGATTTTGGCCGATTTACTCAACTCGGGCAGGTCGAAGCGCGAAACGTTTTGGGTCTGCCAGACCGAGGAAAACTCATCCTCTTCGTTGGAAATTTTTACGCCATCAAAAATCCCCTCCTGCTCATTGAAGCTCACGCGCAACTCTGCCGCGAGTCGGAATTTGCGGATTGCCGCCTGGTGATGATCGGCGGCGGCCCGCTGGTCCAAAAGGCCAGTCAACTCGCCCACCGCCTGGGCAGCCGAGTCATCTTCGCCGGACGGCAGGACTCCGCGTCCGTGGGGCGCTACATGCAAGCCGCCGACCTGCTTTGCCTGCCCAGCCAGAACGAAGGCGTGCCCAATGTGATCCTCGAAGCTTTCGCCTGCGGACTGCCCGTTGTGGCCAGCCGTGTCGGCGGCATTCCCGAAGTGCATACGGGTGAGTTTCTCGGTCGTTTGGTCGCCGCAGGCGACGTCGGCGCATTCGTGGATGGAATGCGCACCGTTTTGCAGACCGCGCCCAGTCGTGAACCGATTTGCGCTTACGCCCGACAGTTTTCCTGGGAACGAACCGCCGATGCCTATCACAAAGTCCTGCTGGGTTGCACACAATGAACCTCCTTTTCCATTTCCGCACGCAAGGCACTGGCGCCGAGGGCGTGCATCTCGCTGGCATGGCCAATGCCTTCACGCGCCTCGGACATTCCGTCGTCTTTTCCAGCCCGACCCACGTCGATCCGCGGACTACCGCGGGTGCCGATCCGTTCGGCGCGCGCCAGCGGCGGACGCTTCTCGCGCGTCTCGCCACTCGCGCGCCCGCGGTCTTTTTCGAACTGCTCGAACTCGCCTACAATTTCGTTTGCTACCTGCGCCTCCGCAGCCTGCTCGCTCGCGAATCCTGCGATCTCATTTACGAACGCCACGCTTTTTTCCTCTGTGCGACGGCGCTCCTCGCGCAGCGACGGCGGATTCCCCTCATTGTCGAAGTCAATGAACTCGCCGGTGACGAGCGCGTGCGCGCCACACCCTTGCTGGCCCCGCTGGCCCGCCTTGCCGATCGCCTCACTTTTCAGCGCGCACAGTTGATCGTCGTCGTTTCTCCGCATCTTCGGCGGCGCATTGCCGCACTCGGGATTGATGCCGGGAAAATTCTCGTCCTGCCCAACGCCGTCGATGAAGAAACCCTCGAAGCCGTGACTGATGGCGCAGCGCTCCGCGCGCGCTACGATTGCCGGGATGCCTTGATCATCGGCTTCGTCGGCTGGTTCGTGGCGTGGCATCGGCTGGACATCCTGCTCGCGCAATTTGCCGAACTGGCCCAAGCCAGCCCGCGACTGCGCCTCCTGCTTGTCGGCGATGGCCCGCTGGCCGGCAAGCTCGCCGAGCAATCCACCCTCCTCGGCATTCGTAAGCAAATCATTTTCACCGGCCCGATGCCTCACAAGGAGATCCCGGCTTGCATCGCCGCGATGGACATCTGCGTCGTGCCGCACAGCAACGAATATCGTTCACCGATCAAGCTCTTTGAATACCTCGCCCAAGCTCGCGCGGTGGTTGCGCCGCGAACCGAGCCCATCACCGCCATCGTCCGCCACGGGGAAAACGGGTTGCTTTTCGATCCTACCGATCCGTCCGATTTGCGTGCTCAACTTTCCCAGATGGCCACCGATCCGGCACTGCGCTTGCGGCTCGGGAAGCAGGCCCGGACTGACGTGGCAAGCCGCCATACTTGGACACAGAACGCCAAGACCGTCTTGCACCGGCTCGACGCGCCGGAAACTGCGCTTTAAACGGACTTCGCGTTTGAACCGCCCGGGGTGGGCGGATATGACGGGGTAAGTTGTCTTCGAGATTAGCCCGGGCCGCTCCATGTCCCGGAAGGCCCGAAACGACCTTTGAAACCCATCCTCTCGATTTTCCCCATGCCAGGCAATCCCGTCTATTCCGTCGGCCAGAGCGCAACGATCACGCATACGATCACTACGGAAGACGTCCAAAAATTCGCGGATCTGACCGGCGACGACAATCCGCTGCACGTCAGCCGCGAGTTTGCGGAAAAGACGAGTTTCAAGGGCGTCGTTGCGCATGGGATGCTCAGCGCCTCGTTCATCTCGACGATCATCGGAAAAAAGCTACCGGGTGAAGGCGCGCTCTGGCTGGCGCAGAATCTCGAATTTCTCCTGCCCGTCCGCATCGGCGACACGCTGGAAATCACGGCGGCCGTCACGGCTTTTTCGCCGGGCCAGCGCATTCTCGATCTGCAAATCCAGATCGTGAATCAATACCGGCAAGCGGTCCTGACCGGCACGAGCCGTGTGAAATTGCTGGAAACCGCCGGGCCTGTTTCAGCGGCCGACGCCTTGCCCGCAGGCAAAGTTGCCGTCGTTACCGGGGCGAGCCGGGGCATCGGCGCGGCCACGGCTCGACGGCTGGCGCGCGATGGTTACGCGGTCGTGGTCAACTACCGCTCGGATGCCGCCGGCGCCGCCGGCGTCGTCGACAGCATTCTCGAACAATCCGGCGAAGCACTGGCTTGGCCGGCGGATTTGACGGACGGTGAAGCGCTCGACCGCATGCTGCACGCCGCCGGCGAGCGCTTCGGACCAATTACCGCGCTGGTCAACAACGCCTCGGGCAAGATCGTCAGCCGGCCCTTCGCCGCGACCACTCGCGAGGATCTCGCGCTGGAAATGGAACTGCACTATTTTGCCCCGCTACGGACGATCCAGCGGGTGCTGCCCGATTTTGCCGCCGCCGGGCACGGCGCGGTCGTCAATGTCGGTTCCATCTACGCCGACGGCACTCCACCACCGCACCTTCTCGGCTATGCCGCCGCCAAAGCCGCGCTGGCCAGCGCCACCCGGTCGCTGGCCGTCGAATACGGTCCGCGCGGATTCCGTTTCAATACCGTGGCCCCCGGCATGACGGACACCCGCCTGATTTCCGAGGTGCCGGAAAAGGCGCGCCTGCTGCACAAGATGCAGACGCCTCTCCGCCGACTGGCGACGCCCGAAGACATCGCCAATACGATCGCTTTTCTGCTTAGTGACGACGCCGCACATCTCACCGGCGAAACGCTGCGCGTCTGCGGCGGACTGGTGATGCTATGACCTTGCCCGAAACGGTGCGCGCCCTCCTGCCCCCGGCAGCGCAGCCCAAACTCGCCGACGCCCTTGCGGCGGTGCGCCGCCTTGAACAACTCGATTTTCCGTGGCCGCACCACGCGCGGGTGCGCATTCTCCGCAACCTGACCTGCGAGCCACTTGGTCCGCTGCTCCGCCTTGAAGGCTTTCGCCAGCTTCTGCGGATCGATGTGGAGTTCGGCGATTACGATACCTACGCCCAGGAAATTCTGGCGCCCGATTCACCGGCCCGCTGCCAGCCCTTCGACATTATCGTGCTCGCGCTCGCGCTCGATTATCTGCCACTGGCCTTCGACTCCCATCAGGCGCTGCAGGCGGAAGCGGTGCTGGAACATGTGCGGGCTCAAGTCGGAGAACTGCGGCAGCACACCGGCGCGCTCATCGCCATCAATACGTTTCTCCTCCCCAGCCATTCTGTGAGCCCGCGCGAAATCGCCGCGCTGGCCCGCCTCAATGCAGGCCTCCACGGGCTCGCAGAGCCAGATGGCCGGGTGCTGGCCATCGATTTCGGACAGATAGTCGAGCAACTCGGTCGCACCAGCGCCGTCGACGCCCGCTACCTTTTCACCTATAAATCTCCACTTCAACCCGCAGCCTTGCAGAGCTGGGCAGCGCAACTCGGCGCTGCGGTCGCCAGCCAGAAAGGACTCTCGAAAAAGGTGCTCGCGCTGGACTGTGATGGCACGCTCTGGGGCGGCATCATCGGCGAGGACGGCCTCGCGGGCATCCAGCTCCATCCGCACGAATCGCCGGGCAATATCCACCACACCTTTCAGCGGCAGTTGCTTCAACTCCAGCAGCAAGGCGTGCTCCTGGTGCTTTGCTCAAAGAACAACGAAAGTGACGTCCTCGAGGTCCTCGATACGCATCCGTATTCCGTCCTCCGCCGCGAGCACCTCGCCGCGTGGCGGATCGATTGGGAAAATAAAGCGGACAACCTCGCAGCCCTCGCCCAGGAGCTGAATATCGGGCTCGATGCATTCGTGTTCGTCGATGACAGCCCGGCGGAATGCGATTTCGTTCGGCAGACTCTCCCAGCGGTGGAAGTGCGGCAAGTGCCGGAACGCATTCATCTGCTGCCCGATCTCCTGCACCATTACTTCGGATTTTTTAAGGTCGCCGCGACCGACGAAGATGCGCAGCGCACCCACTCCTACCAGGCAGACCGGAAACGCCGCACCGAAGCAGCCCAGACCACGAATCTGGAGGAATATCTGGCGGGTCTGGAATTGGTCGCGGAAATCGGTCCGGCGACCGAGGACGAAATCGCCCGGATCGCGCAGCTCACCCTGCGCACGAATCAATTCAATTTGACCACCCGGCGCTATTCGGCGGGCGACCTCGAACGCCTGCGGCAGTCTCCAGATTGGCGGGTGCTTATGATGAAAGTGCGCGACAAGTTCGGCGACTATGGACTGACTGCGACCGCCATTCTCGTCCGTGAAAAAACGCACGCCCGAATTGATGCTTTCCTCCTCAGTTGCCGCATCCTCGGGCGCCGCCTGGAAGACGCCTTGCTCGCCGAAACCATCCGCGCGGCTCAGACGTTTGAGGGGGTCTCGCAACTCGCCGCTGAGTTTCTCCCGACCGCAAAAAACGCTCAAGTCAGCGATTTTTTTGCGCAACGCGGGTTCATGCTCCAGAGCGGGGACGCGCCACAAAAACACTACCTCCTCGACCTTTCCCAAGCCACCATCCGCCATGCCGATTTCATCACCATCAAGCGACGCTCCCAACCTTGAACCGCGTGTCCGAACCGTGCTCGCCGCAGTTTTCGGCGTCGAACCGGAGGCCCTGATCAACGACTCCTCACCGGACACGCTCGCGAAATGGGATTCGCAGGGGCACCTCAATCTCATGCTCGCGCTGGAGCAGGAGTTTGGGGTCCAGTTCAGCGAAGAGCAAATGTACGAGATGGTCAGCTTTCGGCTGGTTGTGCTCACACTCGAGGAATTGCTCGGCCCAAGCGCGTGAAGACCCGGATCGCCTGGCCCGACGGGAAGCATTTCGCTTTCACCGTTTTCGACGATGCGGATTACGACCGCCTGCACAATGTCCGACCGGTCTATGAGTTCCTTGCGGATCTCGGAATCTTCACCACCAAGTCGGTTTGGCCGCTCGCTGCGACCCAGGATGCGAAGCTCAGCGGGCTGAGCACCGAATCGCCCGAATATCTCGCCTGGGCGCAGGCCCTTCAGCGCACGGGATTCGAGATCGGTTTGCACGGCGTCCGCTGCCACAGTTCGCTCCGGGAAGAAACGCAGCGCGGGCTGGAACATTTTCGCGCGCAGTTCGGTCACGATCCGCGCACCTTCTCCAATCACTTTCAAAACGCCGACAGCATCTACTGGGGCGACGCACGGCTCACCGGCATCTACCGACTGCTCTATCGGCTGGCGAATCTTCGCCACCCGCTGCGAACCGAGGGGCATCACCCCGGCAGCCCCTATTTCTGGGGCGACCTTTGCCAGGAACGCGTGCGCTACGTCCGCAATTTCGTCTTCCGCAACATCAACACCCTCGCCGCCTGCCCTTGGATGCCGTACCGCGATCCGGCTTTTCCTTTCGTGAACGCGTGGTACTCATCCTCCGAAGGAGCCGATCTCGCTTCGTTCGTGGAGTTGCTCGGCGAAGCGAATCAGGACCGGCTCGCCGCAGAAGGCGGCGCGTGCATCGTTTACACCCATTTTGCCAAGGGCTTTCACGCCGGTGGTCAGCTCAATGCGCGTTTTACCAGCCTGATGAAGCGGCTCGCGGGGCTGGGCGGCTGGTTCGTGCCGGTGGGCATGCTGCTCGATTTTCTCGCGACGCAACACGGCGGCATTCACTCACTGAAGCCAGCGGAACGCAACGCTCTCCAGCGTCGCTGGTTGCTGACCAAGCTGCGTCACGGCTCCTCCTGATAGGCGACCCCATGCCTCTGCGCATCCTTCCTTATCAGCCCGAACACGAAGCGGCGGTCGCCGCCTTCAACGCGCGCGGCCTGGTAAATCGTGCGCCGTTTTCCCTCAGCAAAACGGCGTCCTCCGCCTGGTTGCCGAAACGCGCAGGGCTGGTCGTCTGCCGGGAGCTTTTCCTCGCCCTCGACGGGGGGGAAGTGCGCGGCGGGTTTGCCTTGCGGCGACAGCCTTTCTGGGTGCACGGAGAAGTGCGCGAAGTCGGGAATTATCAGGGACCACTGTCGGAAGGAACCTGGGATCGGCGTTACATGATGACCGGTATCCAGATGCTCCGAGCGGCCCTGCGCGAGCAACCTTTGCTCTACGCGCTTGGCATGGGCGGACTTTCCCAACCCCTACCAAGGCTTCTCGTCACCGCTGGCTGGTCCATCGAAACGGTTCCTTTCCGATTCAAAGTGCTGAACCCACCGGTTTTTCTGCGCGAGATCCGACCACTACGACAGACGCCGGCGCGAGCCCGGTTGCTGGACTTCGCCGCCGCGACCGGTTTGGGCCCGCTCGGGATTCATGCCTGGCAGGCACTGCACACCAGGCGGCGGCCACATCCACGAGCCGGCGGCGAGGTGGTGGCGGATTATGGGCACTGGGCCGACGAAATCTGGGCTCGGTGCAAAACCACCTATGCCCTTTCCGCCATCCGCGACCGCACCGCGCAGAACATCCTCTTCGGCGACGGCAATTCGAAGAATATCACCTTGCGTTGTTCGCACGCCGGGCGCGACCTCGGCTGGGCCGTCGTCCGCTCCACACCGATGCAAGACGATCAATACTTCGGAAATATGCAGGTCGGCTCGCTGGTCGATGGCCTCGCGCTGCCCGGCGAGGAACTCACCGTGGTCGATCTGGCCACTCGGCATCTGCAACAACTCGGCTGCGACCTCGTGGTTTCCAACCAGTCACACACCTCCTGGCTGAACGCGCTCAATCGAGCGGGCTTTATGGGAGGCCCGTCCAATTTCCTACTCGCTTGTTCTCCAGCTTTGGCGGAACTACTGGGTCCGCTAAAAACCGCTTTCGGGGCGATCCATTTCAACCGCGCCGACGGCGATGGACCAATCCACCTTTGATCGGATCAATACGGCGCAATCTTCACCGTAGAAATACTTCCAATCGACGCTGGAAATTCACTTGCCAGGCCAGCAGGCGTCCACCACTTTTCCGCGCACAGTTAAAATCTTCCCACCGCCGCCTCCTTTCCGTGACTAGAATCGTCTTCTCGAACGATCTCAGATGAATAATAACGGAATCCTCCGCAAGCACTGGTTCCACGTCTCGACGCATTTCGTGACGGATACCCTGCTTTTTTGCCTGGCATTCGCCTTTGCCATGCTGCTCCGCTTCGGCGAGGAAGGCACCGTATCGCTCTGGGTTCACTGGCCGTTTATTGTCTTGGCTGGAGTTTTCTTCGCTTCCATCACCTACATCGCCGGCCTGTATTCCACCCACAGCGCAAGTCGCGGCATCTTCGAGCGTTCCCTGGTGCTCATCGTCTGTGTGACGGCGACGGTGCTCGTCGTGATCGGCGGCACCTACTTGAATTCCGCACGCCCTTTGGGCCGTGGTGTCATGTTCCTCGGGGCCGTCGCCTCCTACCTTGTGATCCTGATGCATCACATCATCCTGCTCCACGGGCTGAGGAGTTCCAAAGAGCGCGTGGCCTATGTCGTCACCTGCCCATTTGATGAGGCGGAAACGCGTCTCTTCACCAATTTCGGCGGACGGAACCTAGAGTTTGTCGGCGTCGTGGCGTTTAACGGTTATCAACCCACCGGCAAGGCCCGCATTCTTGGCAAGATGGAGGATCTCGCCGGGATCGTGATTCGCGACAAAATCAGCCGCGTGCTTTGCACCAACAACAGCCTGCGGGACGCCACGCTCACCCGGCATTTTTGCAAGCTGCGCTACTCCGGTGTCTCCGTCATGCCGCTGGTCATTCTCTGCGAAGAGGTCGAGCAGTACGTCCCGCTTGAATTGATCAGTCCCGAGTGGTTGCTGAATGCCAGCGGTGAACCGCAGCTCCTTTACATCAAGAAGGTGAAACGCCTTTTCGACATCGTGTGCTCGGCGGCTGGTCTCATCCTCGGCACCCCGCTCGTCGCGCTCGCCGCCCTCGCCATCCGCATTACTTCCCCGGGGCCGATTTTTTACCGTCAGACCCGCTGCGGTCGGTTCGGACGAACCTTTCAAATGATCAAACTGCGCACGATGTGTGTGGACGCGGAAAAAGATGGGGCCGTCTGGAGCAGCCAGAACGACCCCCGCGTCACGTTCGTCGGGCGCTTTCTGCGGCGCTACCGGATCGATGAAATCCCGCAGCTCTGGCAAGTGCTCTGTGGTCACATGTCCTTTGTCGGCCCGCGGCCCGAACGCCCGGAGATCATAACGCAACTCGCCCAGCAGGTGCCCTATTACGAGGAGCGGCTCATGGTTCAGCCCGGCATCACCGGCTGGGCGCAGGTGAGCTACCCTTATGGCGCTTCGGCCGCCGATGCCCGCCACAAACTCGAATACGATCTCTACTACATGAAGCACATGAGCCTGTTCCTCGATGTGTTCATCCTTCTCGACACCGTGCGCATCGTCCTGCTGGGCGGAGCCAATGATCCAAAGCGCATCGCTCCCGGCAGCGATGAGATGCAGCAGTGGGAGCGGCTCAGGGTGAAAAGTTCCTTGCCGACCGAGGGAATCAAGCTGGGCGCGGCCTAGTCGATGCAAGAGCCGAGCCCGGTCGCTCCCGGCAGTCCGGCGCGCTTGAAGATCGCCTTCATCAAGCGCAAAAAATTCTCCCACATCAACGCCAGCCTGCGGGCGCAGTTGGAGCGGTGCTTTCCCGCACTGGAACTCGAGGAAATTGATGTTTTCCGTGACTTCATTTGCCGACGTCCGGATGTCGTCCTGCGCAATCTCTTCGCCATCCTGCGTCTTTACGGGAAAGACATTCTGCACGGGCAGCGCCAGTTTCAGGTCTGCTTTTACCGCACGCCCTACATTTTCCAGGCGATCCGGCGCTGGCTGCGCTCGCGCCTCGGCCCGCGGCGGGGCGAGTTCGCTTTTTCCTTCGCCACTCAATCCCTCTACGACGCCAGCATCCCCACGCTGCCGCACTTTCTCTACACCGACCACACCCACCTCGCGAATCTCTCCTATCCGCACTTCTCCCCAGGCTCTCTCTTCGCCGCAGAATGGATCGCACTAGAACGCGAAATCTACCGCAACGCAGCGGGCGTTTTTGTTCCCGGTGATCACGTCCTCCAGTCGCTGCGCGAGCAATACGGCTGCCCACCTGAACGCACGCAATGCGTCCATGCCGGCATCAATTTCCCCGAGGCTCCTCCGCCCTTGCAAAACGACGGCTACCGCAACCAGACCATCGCCTTCGTCGGTATAGACTGGCAGCGCAAAGGAGGACCGGAGCTCATCGAAGCCTTTCAGCGCCTGCGCCAGCAGTTGCCGGAAGCGCGTCTCCTCATCATCGGCACCTCACCCTCCGTGCATCATCCGGGCATTCACATCGCCGGGCGCGTTCCCATCGGAGAAGTCTCCCGTTTGCTCGCCGGCGCGTCCGTTTTATGCCTGCCCAGTCGGATCGAACCCTTTGGCATCGCCGTACTCGAGGCGTTCGCCTGCGGGCTCCCGGCAATCGTCACGCGCATTGGCGCCCTCGCCGGCATGGTCTGCGATGGGGAAACCGGTCGCGTCGTCGAAGCCGGTAATTCCTTGGCATTGGCCGACGCGCTCGGCGAACTGCTTTCTGATCCCGAGAAATGCCGGCGCTATGGCGAAGCCGGTCGCCGCTATGTGCTCGAAAACGGGACTTGGGAGGCCGTGGGCAACAAGCTGCACAATGCGATCAACGCCTCGCTTTCCGAACAGGACGGCAGCGCGAATCAGTAAATTTCCACCGGTGAACGTTTGCCGTCTTCGGGGCTGCGCTGTTCCGCGGCTTCCGCTCCGAGCACCGCCGCCCGCAAGTCGCGCACTTCCAAATCCCGGCGGACAAACTCGGCCT
>Ga0105047_10017701_pt1 | contig 11085 bp, 8 predicted proteins | sample MAT04_FD_78384 | JGI IMG/M metagenome (GOLD analysis project Ga0105047, IMG submission 78384) | Freshwater microbial communities from Lake Fryxell liftoff mats and glacier meltwater in Antarctica - MAT-04 (megahit assembly) | ecosystem: Environmental > Aquatic > Freshwater > Ice > Liftoff...
TACAGGCGACGGTGGCCGTGGCTGCGCAGCAGCTGGCGCTGTTGGTGCAAGAGGCGTCGTCGGTACGCGAGTTCCTCAGCAAGACGACCGGGCGGGTCCTGGGCAGGCTGGCGCGTGCGCACGGCCAACTGCTGGACGAGAGCTCGCCGACGGACGAGCTGGACTCGGTGCTCGTCGACCTGGCGGCGCTCGCTGGGCTGGTGATGGAGAGCACCGTGCGTGGGCCGGCGTGGCGTTTCTTGGACCTCGGGCGGCGCCTCGAGCGAGCGCTCGCAGTGCTCGGGTCAGTGGAGGGCTCGTTGGGCATCGACTCAGGACAGATGGCGCTGCAGCCGCTGGCGGAAGCAGTATTGGGGGCCAACGAGAGCCTCGTGGCCTACCGTCGTCGCTACCGCAGCGACGTCGATCTGAACGCGGTGCTGGAGTTGCTGTTGCGCGACGACACCAACCCTCGCGGGCTTGCCTTCCAGCTCGACCGCCTCCGTGAGCATGTCGCCGCGCTCGCGTGGCCGCAGGGCGTGGACCTGGTTCAGCGGGCGAGCGCAGCCGCAATTGCGGAGATCGACGCTGCCGGGGTGGGCGGCCGGCGCGTGTCGCTGGACACCTATGTGTTGGCCGTTCGTGGTCCGCTGCTGGCATTGTCGGATGCGATCGGTGAACACTGGTTCGCGGACCCGGTGAACCCGACGCTGATGGGCGGGTTCTAAGTCGTGCGCACCTTCCGGATCATGCACCGCACCGAGTACATCTATGGCACGACCATGGCCGACGGCTTCACTGTCGCCCGCCTTCTGCCGCGCGACACGCCGTTGCAAACCGTGCGCAGCGCCGAGATCGACGTGACGCCGCTGGTTGACGAGTGGGAGGAGTCGCTCGACCCGTTCGGCAATCGCGTGGTGCACTTCGCCGTCCACCACCCGCACTCCGCGTTGACCGTGACGTCGAATCTGGAGGTCGGGTTGGAGACCGGCGAGCTGCCCGAGGACGATGCGTCGTGGGAGGGAGTTGCGGCAGCGGCTGAAGGTGCGCGCGGCGAGGTGGCTGCCGAGGTCGGGCCGTTCCTGGCACACACCTGGCAGACCCCCGCGCTGGCCTCGCTGTTTGAGCTCACCGGCGATGTGTTCACCAGTGGGAGGGGAGTGATCGCGGCGGTGCAGCACCTGTGCCACCGCATCTTCAACGAGTTCCAGTTCGACCCGACGTTCAGCGACATCTCGACACCGCTGCACTCGGTGCTGGCCGAGCGTCGTGGCGTCTGCCAGGACTTCGCCCACGTTTCGTGCGCTGCGCTGCGTTCCGTGGGCCTTCCCGCTCGCTACGTCAGCGGCTACATCGAAACGGTTCCGCTGCCGGGTGAACCGAAGCTGGTCGGCGTCGATGCGTCACATGCCTGGTGCTCGGTGTGGGCGGGCGAGTTCGGCTGGATCGATTTCGACCCGACCAACAACCAGATGCCTCCGTTGCGTCATGTCACCGTCGGGTGGGGTCGCGACTACGACGATGTGGCGCCCGTGCGTGGGGTGGTGATCGGGCCGTCGAGTTGGCAGACATTGACGGTCTCGGTCGACGTCGCCGAGGTCTTCTAGGCGACGTACAAACCCCTGGCGGTGATGTCCGAAAACCGCTGGTCAATGGTGGTCGGAAGCGGCACACTGAGTGAGTGCTCCTCGACCACGACCACTGCTACCGGGCCATCCAGAGCCGCGACTCGCGGTTCGACGGTTGGTTCGTGACAGCCGTCCGGACCACGCACATCTACTGTCGCCCGTCGTGCCCGGCCATCACCCCCAAGCCGCAGAACGTCGAGTTCTTTCGTGCCGCAGCCACGGCACAGGCCAATGGTTACCGAGCCTGCAAGCGATGCCGCCCGGATGCCTCACCAGGTTCGCCGGAGTGGAACTCTCGGGCCGACGTCGTCGGACGCGCAATGCGGTTGATCGCCGACGGTCTTGTCGATCGCGAGGGCGTTCGTGGGCTGGCCAGCAGGCTCGGATACAGCGAACGCCAGGTCAATCGGCTGCTCGTCGCCGAGGTCGGCTCTGGGCCGCTCTCCCTCGCTCGGGCGCAGCGTGCCCAGACGGCGCGCATTCTGATCGAGACCACCACGTTGCCGATCACCGACGTCGCGTTCGCTGCCGGCTTCCAGAGTGTCCGCCAGTTCAACGAAACGGTTCGCGAGGTCTATGCCGCCACCCCGACTGACATGCGCGCGGCCAAGTCACCCAGCCAGGTCAGCGGTCCACTGACGGTGCGCCTGGCGTGTCGTGAACCGTTCGATGGCGACGCGCTGCTGGCGTTCCTTGCCGTGCACGCCGTGCCCGGCGTGGAGGTCGTCGAGGGGGCGACCTACCGTCGCTCACTGCGACTCGCCCGGGGCCTAGGAGTGGTGTCGATCACTGTCAGCGGTGCGACTGTGTCGTGTGCACTGACGCTCGACGATGTAGCCGACGCACAGGCAGCGGTCCAACGGACTCGTCGGATGCTGGATCTCGACTGCGACCCTGCGACCATTCGCGACCATCTCGCGGCCGACCCGCTGCTGGCATCGCTGGTGAAGAAGCGGCCCGGCCTTCGGGCACCCGGCCATCCCGATGGCACCGAATTGCTGGTGCGGGCCGTTTTGGGTCAGCAGGTCAGCGTCGTCGGCGCACGTACCTTGGCGTCACGTCTGGTGGCAGCGCACGGCGAGCCGTTGCCCGAGCCGGTGGGCGGCGTCACGCATGCCTTCCCGTCCGCGACCGCCATTGCCGGGCTCTCTCCGACTGATTTCGCAATGCCGCGAGCGCGCGGCGCAGCGTTGATCGACGCGTGCGCCGAGATCGCCGACGGTTCGCTCGTGCTCGACGCAGGCAGCGACCGGGCAGAAGCTGTCGCCGCACTACAGGCGGTGAAGGGCATTGGCCCCTGGACCGCTGGTTACGTGGCCATGCGCGCCCTGGGTGACCCTGACGTCTTCCTGCCCACCGATCTCGGCGTACAGCACGCGCTGGCCGCACTGGGCGCCGACTCGACCCCACGCGGCGCCACCGCACACGCCGAGGCCTGGCGGCCATGGCGCTCGTACGCACTCCACCATCTGTGGGCACACTTGTGAAGGAGCAATCATGAATCGCAGCGAATCGACTCTCCCTGGTATTGGTGTCACCGACGATCTGTCACGCACGACGATGTCGAGCCCGGTCGGCGAGCTGACACTGATCGCCGGCCCAGGTGGGCTGCGGGCGGTGCTCTGGCCGAACGAACTGGATGAGCCCGATCGTCTCCCGTTGTCCGAGGATGGCGACCGCGCAGCTGCGACAGTTCTGCGCAGGACGATCATCCAATTGGGTGAGTACTTCGCCGGCGATCGTCAGGAGTTCGATCTCCCGCTCGATCCGGTGGGCACCGAATTCCAACAGTCCGCCTGGCTGCAGCTACAGCTGATTCCGTACGGCGCCACCATCTCCTACGGCGAGCAGGCTCGACGGCTGGGCGACGTGCGCAAGTCGCGTGCAGTCGGCGCGGCAAATGGCCGTAACCCGATCAGCATCATCGTGCCCTGTCACCGCGTGATCGGCGCCAACGGCTCTTTGACCGGCTTTGCAGCCGGCATCGAAGCCAAATCCTGGCTGCTCCGCCACGAACAAGGCACCCTCACGCTGCTCGACTGACGAGCTTCGGCGCTGAGGCGCGGCACCGGCGCATGTGAACGCCGAAGTTAGCGGTGGCGGGCCTTGAGTTGCTGCTCGCGGGCCAGGCGGGCCTCGGCCTGCTTCTTCTCCTTGACAGCCTTGCGCTTGGCCTTCGTCTCTTCGTCGGCGGTACGTGCGGGCAGTACTTCCACTTCGACACGTTCGACGACCGGCAGCGCCAGCGTCTCGTCGTGCTTGAGGACACGGGTCAGTACTTCGGCAGCGGTGGCTTCACCGGCGACGGACGAGGCGAGCATCAGCCGGGTGGTGGCCAGACCGAACTCTTCGATGAGCGCGGGTGTGACCTCCAGCAACTGCTCCTCGTTCGGATTGTCGGAGTTGTCGCCGAGCGCCTCGATGCACTTGGCCAGCGCTGGGTCGGTGACCAGCGTGGCGATCTGCTCGAGACCGCCGTTCATGCGACCGCGGGCGGCCGTGGCGCGCACCGCAAGCAGACGGGCCTCGGCGTCGGTGAAGCCGCCCTCGCGGGCACCACACAATTCATCGAGTGCGGCGACATGATCCTCGGGCAGCGAGGCCACGAGGGTAGCGAGCTCCTCATCGGTCATCGCGGCAAATGCGCGATCGAGCAACGACAGGGCTTGGAGGCGGTTCTTGAGCTGGCTCATCGGGCAGCAAGGCTACCGTGCGTCGCCGCTGAGCCCCCCGTTCCGGCTGTCCGGCAACGTCTCGCCCGCCGACAGAGCGTTCGCTTCATCCATGGCTGCGCTGGTGTACACCGAGGAAGAACTGCTGCGCGACCACCCCGATCTCGCCCCGCACGTCGTTGCCGGCCGGCGAATGCATGGCGGCTTTCACCCTGACGGCACCTACCAGTCGCCGCGTGCGTTGGTCCGAGTTCCGGCGTTGGAGGCGTGGATGCAGGCGCTCATCGCTCGCACCGCACATCGCTGGCGACATCTCGATGATGGCGATCGGTCACCTCGGCAAGGGCTTGCTGAAGGCACATGGATGGGATGAGGGTGGTGTGACCGATCCGGTCGAGGGTGAGATTGGCGCGCACGATGTGATGTGGTTCGTTGCGCGCGACCTGGCGTTCGGTCCGAACGCGTATCCCGATGTCGATCCGCCGGTCAACATCGCCAGGCCCGAGGCAGGTGCCAGGGTGATGCCAGAGGTCGCGCCTGAGGTCGAGGGGCTGCTGTCACTGTTGATGAACCTGCTGGTCATCGAGTTCCGCGCCGAGACCGGCTTTGCCGATGCTCAGGCGCTGTTGCGCACGCCGTCGCTCTTCATGGATCGTCGAGCGCAGGCCGAGGAGGCAGCGGAGGTCGTCGGGCGGATTCGTGCGGACGAGGAGATCCACGTGTCGTCGCTGTGCCTGTACCTCGGTGAGTGTGCGAGCGTCGCGTTCCGCACCATCGATGGCGGCACGATTGCCGGCAGCAAGCTGATCGAGCGCTTTTGGAGTGGTCTCGTGCAGTGGGCAACTGTGGACCAGCCAACCCTCGCGGCCACCGTGCAGCGCGAGTTGCTGCATTCGCGCATGCAGGAACATCCTGCAGCGGCCGACGTGTGGGCGCAGTTCGAATCAGCGGCGTAGGACCTGCTCCTCAGGTCTCGTCGCTCGTCAGGGTCTGCTCGGCTGGGGCGTTGGACAGCACCTCGGCCACGTACGACGCAACCGTCTCGTCCAGGCCGACGTCGCCGCCGGCGCGCTCGGACAGGAACCAGCGGTGCTCCAGTACCTGGTGATACAGCTCGGCCGGCTCCAGCTTGCTGGCCATCTCCGGCGGAATGGCGGCAAGCGCGCTCTCGAATCGTTCGTCCAGCCAGCGTGCGGCCGCAACCGACTCGGGGACCTTTCGTCCACCGCGCTGTTCGAGCACAGCTCGGTAGCGGCTGATGTCGTTGAGCAGTCGGCGGGACTGGTTCTCGCCGGCCTCCAGCCCGGTCAGCGTCCGTAGACGCTGCGCACGAAAGCCGTGCTCGACCACACGCGGCACCAGCCGCAGCCGCGACCCGTCGACCGTGGTCACCAACTCCAGTTCCGCGGCGTCGAAGCCGAGGTCGTGTAGGCGGCGCAGGCGCTGGTCCACTCGGAATGTCTCGTCGGCGTTGAACTCGTCGACCCCGGTCAGCTCTTCCCAGAGCCGTTCGTATGACTGCTCGATGGCCAGCGCCGTCTCCACCGGGTCGATGCCCTCGGCCAACAATCCGCCCATCTGCAGGTCCAGCAGTCCGCCGAACACATTCTCCGCCGCGATCTGCAAGTCCAGTTGGCGTTGACCGACGCTCAACGTCTCGTGACGTTCGCCAGTTTCGACGTCGATGATGTAGGCCGCCAGCGCACTGGCGTCTCGTCGAAACAGCGTGTTGGACAGCGAGCAGTCGCCCCAGTAGAAACCGGCCAGGTGCAACCGCACGAGCAGCCCGGCAAGTGCGTCCAGCACCCGCTCACCGAGGTATGGGATGCGCAGGCCGCGGCCAGACAGCAGCGTGCGGTAAGGCAGCGAGAAATCGAGGTGGCGGGTGATCAACAACCCGTCGGCATCGTCGTCGCGATCGGTGACCACGCCGACGACTTCGGCGGTGGGCAGCCCAGCCTCGGCCAGCTCGCGCAGCAGTCGCCACTCTCGTTCGGCCAGGGGATCCGGTAGCTCCTTGACCACGTAGGACGTCTCGCCCTCGACCATGCGCACCACATGCCGATGCAGTCCCGCAACCTTCTGCATTCCCTCGATCGACCAGTCCGAAAGTGGTTGGTCGAGCGGCCAATTGACCACGCTGCCATGCTCGGCAGCCTTCACCAGTTGCAGGCGCATGTGCTCAGTTGAGCATGTTCTCAACAGCGGGATCGGCCAAAGGACTATTGACGGCCGATGGCCGCGCCGCTTTCGAGATCGAAGGCGTGCATGCGGAGCGTGTCGACGGTGAGCCGTAGTCGGTCGCCTACCGCGACCTGGTTACGAGGATCGAGCGAAGCAACGATCGACGACTCGCGCTGATCGGAGATCTCGACGCCGCCGTCGACGGCCCGCACCGACGGCGCAGCGACCGTGCAGTGCACCAGCAGTTCGGACCCGAGAGTCTCCACCAGGTCGACGACAACGCCGACGGCACCGTCGACCGCTTCTGTGCCCGGGTTGCGCAGCGCCTCCGCGCGAAGGCCAACGGCGATGTCTCGGCCGGTGTAGCTGCGCAAGCCGTGCAGCCGAGCGCCAGCCGCACCGGTGAGACTGACCGTGTGACCGCCGACCTCGAGGTCGAGGCGGTCGCCGTCGCCGGCCGACACGGAACCGAGTACGACGTTCATCGTCGGCGAGCCGATGAACTGGGCAACGAACAGGTTGTCAGGGGCCTCGTAGAGGTCGGCAGGGCTGGCACACTGCATCAGCACGCCGCGCCGCAGCACGGCCACGCGGTCGCCCATGGTCATCGCTTCGATCGGGTCGTGCGTGACGTACATGGTGGTGACACCCAGGCGGCGCTGCAGCTTGCAGATTTCGGCCCGGGTCCGTAGGCGCAGCTTGGCATCGAGGTTGGACAGCGGCTCGTCCATCAGGAACAACTTCGGATTGCGCACGAGGGCGCGGCCCATGGCCACGAGCTGACGCTGGCTGCCGGACAGCTCACCGGGCTTCCGAGCGAGCACGGCTGTCAGCGCCAACAGTTCGGCGACCTCGGCGACCTTCGCCGCAATCGTCACCGTGTCGGTGTCGGGCAGCCTCATGGCCAACGCGATGTTGTCGGCGACCGTCATGTTGGGGTACAGCGCGTAACTCTGGAACACCATGGCGACGTCACGCTGTTGGGGGCCCTTGGCGTTGACCACGACGTCGTCGATCAGTAGTTCGCCGCCGGTGATGTCCTCGAGGCCGGCCACCATGCGCAGCACGGTTGACTTGCCGCTGCCGGGCGGCCCGACCAGCACCAGGAACTCGCCGTCATGAATCTCCAGGTCCAGGCGGGCAACGGCTTCGAACCCGTTGTCGTAGCGCTTCTGAAGATTCCTCATGCGGAGCGTGGACATGACCAGCTCCAGGGTACCCAGTCAGGAAACGTCGACGGCCACGAGGGGTGCGGCGATGCGACCAACGACCGTCGCCTCTGCTGCAACCAGCGTGACACCCTCGACCACGGACACGGCGTCGCTGGCCGACTGAAAGATGATGTCGGCGCCATCGAGCTCGGACGCTGCAATCGGTTCATCAGTCAGGTTGGCGACAATGCGCAGATCGTCGCGGCCGATGGTGACGTGGCCCACCCCCTGCGAGATGAGTTCGAATGGCGACTGCCACAGCGCCGGATACCGCTTCCGCAAGCCGACCAACTGTCGGTACCTCTGCCAGGTGGAGTGCGGCGAATCGGTCTGATAGTCGGCCGTGAGCTCGAAAGGCAGTGGTTTCGTGTCCAGCCACGCCACGGGCGCGGACGTGAAGCTCCGGTGAGGGTCGGTGCTCCATGGCATCGGGCCGCGAGCAACGTCGCGGCTCCACATGCCTTCGCCGTTACGTGCGCTCATCGGGTCTTCGGCGTTCCCGACCACTTCCGCGTCGAACAGACCCAGCTCCTCGCCCTGATAGATGAACAGCATGCCATCGAAGGCGCCCATCAGCGATGTGAGGGCCAATGTTCGGCGGAGGCCCAGTTCGCCGCCGCCATAACGCGAGACGGCACGGGACTGGTCGTGGTTGGAGACTTCCCACGCCGCTCCGCCGTTCGACTTCGTCTGGTACTCCAACATGGTGGTGATGGTCGTTTCCGGCTCCCAGTCGCTGAGACCGACCTGCAGGACGAATGCGGCGTGCAATGCGTTCTGATCCTTCACGTACTCCGCGAAACGGTCGACATTGCGGGTGTCCATCTCGCCGACGAGCACCGCACCGAGGTCGGCAACTGCATCGCGCCACTGCCGGAACAGCACCGCTGTTTCGTGACGATGAAGGTCGTGGACGTGCTGAAATGACGCGAACACATCCATGGGGTGCATGCCCCCGTGCACTTCGCGCAACTGTGGGTTGTCGCGCAGTTCAGGGTCCTTGGTCAGGCCGTGGGCGACGTCGATGCGGAAGCCGTCGGCGCCACGCTCGCACCATGTGCGCAAGATGACGGCGAACTCTTCCATGACCTTCGGGTTGGCCCAGTTCAGGTCGGGCTGCTCGGGAAGGAAGAGATGGCAGTAGTACTGCCCGCTGCCGCCGGGATCCATCGTCCACGCCGGCCCGCCGAAGTGGCTGACCCAGTTGTTCGGTGGTCCACCATCAGCTGTCGGATCTGCCCAGACGTAGTAGTCGCGGAAGGGCCCGGTGGGGTCGGCAACGGCCTGCCGGAACCAGTCGTGATGGCTGGAAGTGTGGTTCGGGACGATGTCCACGAAGAGACGTAGCCCGAGTTGCTTGGCGGTGGCCGACAGCTGCTCCCAGTCGTCGAGCGTGCCCAACATCGGGTCGACCGCAAGATAGTCGGAGACGTCGTAGCCGTGGTCGAAGCCTGGGCTGGCGAAGAACGGAGTGAGCCACACCACGTCGATGCCCAGCGCAGCCAGGTACGCCAGACGCTTCGTGACACCGGCAAGGTCGCCCACGCCGTTGCCGTCGGTGTCCTGGAAACTACGGACGTACACCTCGTAGCCCACCGCGCCACGCCACCAGTCCGCGCCGGACAGACGAGCCATTGCCCTCGGCACGTTCTCGCCCGGCCCCGCGGTACGGCCAGTCGGTGTGTGCGCTTGCATCGCCCAGACGGTACCGACCCCGAGGGAGAGTTGACGGCCTGACCGCTACTCGGCGGGCGGGATCAGTTGCTGCAGGAAGTTGACGAGGAAGACCGCAGGGTCGATGTCGCGCCGGAAGGGCACGACGACCTGGCGCTGGTCTTCCTTGTAGATCGAGTCGCGGCTGAGGCGACGCAGCCGCATCTCCTCGCTGAACTTGAGATCGAGCGGGCCGAGTCTCGCCTGCTGCCCCACGATCTGGACGTCGCGCAGGCCCAGCCGATTGCACTCGGCGCGCAGTGAACCGACGGCCAACAGCGACTCGGCGGCGGCCGGGACAGGCCCGTAACGGTCTTCCCACTCGCTGCGAATGTCGCTGACCTCGGCCGCGGTGGTGACGGCAGCAAGCCGGCGATACGCCTCCAGCCGCAGTTCCTCCTTGGCCACGTAGTCGGTGGGCAGGAAGGCGTCGGTGGGGACATCCAGCTTGAGCTCGCTGACCACCTTCGGCGGTGGCTCGCCCTTCATCTCGCCGACGGCCTCGGTGACCATCTGGCAGTAGAGGTCGTAACCGACGGCCGCGATGTGACCGCTCTGCGATTCGCCGAGCAGGTTGCCGGCGCCGCGGATCTCCAGGTCGCGCATGGCGATCTTGAAGCCGCTACCCAGTTCGGTGGCTTCACCGATGGTCTTCAACCGCTCGTAGGCCTCTTCGCTGAGACGGGCCTCGGGCGGATGGAACAGGTATGCATAGGCCCGTGAACCGCTGCGGCCGACGCGCCCGCGCAGCTGGTGCATCTGGCCGAGGCCCAACAGGTCGGCGCGCTCGACGACGAGCGTGTTGACCGTCGGCATGTCGATGCCGCTCTCGATGATCGTGGTGCACACGAGGACGTCGTAGCGACCCTCCCAGAAGTCGACCACCACCTGCTCGAGCGAACCCTCGTCCATCTGCCCATGCGCGATCGCGATGCGAGCCTCGGGCACCAGCTCGCGCAGCCTGCTCGCTGCCATGTCGATGGACTTGACGCGGTTGTGGACCCAGAAGACTTGGCCCTCGCGCAGCAACTCGCGGCGGATGGCTTCAACGGCGACACGTTCGTCGTAGCCGCCGACGAAGGTCAGGATCGGTTGCCGGTCGGCCGGTGGAGTCTGCAACAGCGAGAGGTCGCGGATGCCGACGAGGCTCATCTCGAGCGTGCGTGGGATGGGGGTGGCTGTGAGCGTGAGCACATCGACGTTGTGCTTCAGCTTCTTCATCGCCTCCTTGGCCTGCACGCCGAACCGCTGCTCTTCGTCGACCACCAGGAGGCCCAGGTCCTTGAAAACGACGCCGTCCTGCAGCAGGCGATGTGTGCCGATGACGCAGTCGACCTCGCCGGTCTTGAGCCCCTCGATGACCTTCTTCGCCTCCTTGGTGGTGAGGAAGCGGCTGAGCACTTCCACGCGAATCGGGTAGCCCGCGAAACGGTCGGCGAAGGTGTTGCCGTGCTGCGTGGCGAGCAGCGTGGTGGGCGCGAGTACGGCCACCTGCTTGCCGTCCTGGATGGCTTTGAACGCGGCTCGAATGGCGACTTCGGTCTTGCCGAAACCGACGTCGCCGCACACCAGGCGGTCCATGGGGAAAGCACGTTCCATGTCGACCTTGATGTCGTCGATGGCCTTGCGTTGGTCAGGGGTCTCGACGAACGGGAACGCCTGCTCCATCTCGTGTTGCCACGGCGTGTCCATACCGAA
>Ga0105047_10017705_pt1 | contig 11084 bp, 10 predicted proteins | sample MAT04_FD_78384 | JGI IMG/M metagenome (GOLD analysis project Ga0105047, IMG submission 78384) | Freshwater microbial communities from Lake Fryxell liftoff mats and glacier meltwater in Antarctica - MAT-04 (megahit assembly) | ecosystem: Environmental > Aquatic > Freshwater > Ice > Liftoff...
GCCGTGTGGCGGTGCTGAACTGGCAGTCAAGGGCGTTGGAACAGGTGTGAAAGGTGGCCGGAATCGCCTGCGCGGAAATTTTCCCATTCGGCCATCCCTACTTCACCAACTCCATCAACTTCCTATAGTAAAGGGGAGCGGAATGGGTGACGAGAATTCCTGACTATTTCAGTCGGACTTGTTCCGCGTTTGCTGGACTGGCACACTAGCGTTCCATCATCGAACGCTAATAGAGGATTCATCCATGAGTGGCCTTAACCCGAATTCCCCGATCCCTACCGAGATCAAACTGCATCAGCAGTCCAAAGTCATGGAAGTGGCTTTCAACAATGACAGTCGTTTCAGTTTGCCGTACGAATATTTGCGCGTTTTCTCGCCGTCGGCGGAGGTGCGCGGGCATGGTCCGGGACAGGAAGTGCTGCAGGTCGGCAAGAAGAATATCGAGATCAAGGCGATTGAACCGGTTGGCCAATATGCTGTTGTTTTGGTGTTTTCCGATGGCCATGATTCGGGCATTTATTCTTGGGATTACCTTTATGATCTGGGCGCCAAGCAGGAGTTCTACTGGAACAGCTATCTGCGCCGGATGGATGAGGCGGGCGCTTCGCGCGAGTCCAAAGCATTGGTGTGACAACTCCGCTGCTGGCTGACATAGCCAGCGCAATTTCAGCGGCTTCAGGCAAGCCGTTCCGAATTGCCCGGCAGCTTGATTCGGCTGGCGGCTGTATCAACCGCAGTCTGGTGTTGCAGGGTCAAGATGGTCGGCGGTTCTTCGTCAAGCTCAATCAGGCGGCTCGTTTAAGCATGTTTGAAGCCGAAGCCGCCGGCTTGGTTGAGTTGGGCGCTGCTGAGGTACTGAGAATTCCGTTGCCTTTGACCCATGGCTTGGCGGCGGGGCAGAGTTTTCTGGTTATTGAATGGCTGGATCTGGGGCGCGCTGGCAACCCGGCTTGGGCCCAACTCGGCGAGCAGTTGGCCCGGTTGCATGGTAAATCGTGGCGTGCATTTGGCTGGTATCGCGATAACACCATTGGCAGTACGCCACAGGTCAATTCGGAAACTCTCGATTGGGTCGAGTTCTACCGTGATCAGCGTTTGCAGCCGCAACTTGAACTTGCTGCGCGCAATGGTGCAGCGATGCGATTGTTGAATGACGCTGATCGCCTGCTTTCCCGTCTTGGTGAGTTTTTCCCTGGTTATCAGCCGCAAGCCAGCTTGTTGCATGGCGATTTGTGGAGTGGAAATGTCGGATTTTGCGCGGCTGTGCCGGTGCTTTTCGATCCCGCTGTCTACTATGGCGACCGTGAGTCCGATCTGGCAATGACGGAATTATTTAGCGGTTTTCCTTCTGCTTTTTACGCTGCATATCAGGCGGCATGGCCGCTCGATAAGGGATATGCGATCCGCAAGTCGCTCTATCAGCTCTATCATTTATTGAATCACTTCAACCTGTTTGGCGAGGCTTATGCTCAGCAATCGCAGCGGGCAATCGATCGATTGCTGGCTGAATTAAGCTAACTTTCATGACGTGAGTCGTCCCCCAAATCATGAAACCGTTCGCCTTGAGCTTGTAGAAGGGCACTTTGATCGTGGGGCCCTCCGACAAGCTCAGGGCGAACGGAACTGTGTGTTTCACGTTAATCGTTTGCCTGCCCCCGGGTTTTTATGGATAATCCCGCGCTTTCCAGGTTCCGACCCAGGTAGCGCGATATGAAAGCAGGCATCCATCCCGAGTACAACGAAATTGCCGTAACTTGCAGTTGTGGCAATAGCTTCACCACCCGTTCCACGATGAAAAAGCCGCTGCATGTCGAGGTTTGCTCGGCATGCCACCCGTTCTATACGGGCAAGCAGAAGATTGTGGATACTGCGGGCCGTGTTGAGAAATTCCGTCAGAAATACGGCATCGGCAAGAAGTAAGCTGGATGTGCAAACAAAAAAAGGCAGCCGCAGGCTGCCTTTTTTGTTTTACAAAGCCGACATGCTGGCGAGTTCTTTTTTTGCCATTTGCTTGCCATTTGCTTGCCATTTGCTTGCCGTCTCTCGATGAATTCGACTCCCATCAATAAGCTGCCCTGGCTGGTCCTGCTGCTCGTTTTCTGGGCGTTTTATGGTTTGATCGGGCGCGATGCTTGGAAGGCTGAAGAGGCGCTGGCGCTGGCGCCGATTCTTGATTGGCATGAGGGCCTGACTTCAGTCTGGTCAACTCCGGCGCCGCTTTACACGCTGGTTGCCGGCGCCGCGATCAAGTTCGGTTTGGCCGGCGGCGACATGCAGAGCGCGGCGCGCCTCGCCAGCGGTGGTTTTATCTGTCTTGCCCTACTGTTTGCCGGGCTGGGTGCGCGAGCGCAGTACGGTCCTGGATTTGGCTCGGCGGCGGCGATTGCGCTGGTCGGCGGCTTCGGCCTGATGTTGCGCGCGCATGCCTTGTTGCCGGAAACGGCTTTGTTGGCCGCCTGGGCGATCTTGCTTTATGGCGTGACTGCGGGCGTGACTGCGGGCGTGACTGCGGCAAAGCGCCGACCTGCCGGCGGCATGTGGGCGATTGGCCTGGGGCTTGCGATGTTGACGCTCGGATTGCGTGGTTTCCCGGACTTGCTCGCCGGCCTGGCAATCATTCTGCTGTTGTTGCTGTCGCCTGCTGGAAGGGATCGTGCCAGCCGAAAAACCGTGCTACGGGGCGTCTTGCTGGCGGTGGGCTTGATCGCCCTTGGTATGCTTGTTTTGCTGGTATCGGGCAATCTGGGCCGCTGGTGGCAATGGCATGGATTGGCTCAGTTTGCTGCCGCACGGATGCCGCAAAGCGCATTTTCCGAACTTCCCTGGTTCGCCTGGCCGCTTTGGCCACTGGCTTTGGCGGGTGTCTGGCATGCGCATCGGCGCTTGGCGCGAACCACCGAATTGCATCTGCCCTTGATTGCTCTGGGCGTGCTGCTGATCGCAGCCTTGATTCCGGCATGGTCTCGCGATGGCGCCTTGTTGCCGGTCTTGCTGCCGCTTGCAATGCTGTCTGCCTATGGCCTGGATAACCTGCGCCGCGGTGCAGCGCAGGCGTTCTATTGGTTCGGCGTGTTGTTTTTTGCCTGCTTCATGTTGGCACTGTGGGTTTATTTCGCCGCCCTCGAATGGGGTTACCCAACCACCATTGCGCGTCACATGGCCCGTCTGGCGCCGAATTTCACGCCGGGTTCCGTCGGGTTTGTGACCTATGGATTGTCGGCGCTGGGGACGCTGGTCTGGTTCATCGCGATTCCATTGTTTCCGCGCGCCAAAATTCGTCCGATTCTGGTCTGGGCCACCGGCATGATCCTGTTATGGGTCTTGATCGCTTCGCTGTTCCGACCCTGGGCAGAATTTGGCTGGGCGTATCGCCCACTGATTGCCGAGATGGCGCGCCAGTTACCTGCCGGCGCTTGTTTGAATACCGATGTCGATCCGGCCATGCAAACCATGTTGCGCCTGCATCTGAAAACGCCGACGCGGGGTGACTGTCCATGGACGCTGAAACTGGTCACACGCGAAGACGCCAAGCTGGCGACGGCGCAGAGTGGCAACGTTGTTTGGCAAGGTTTTCGGCCGCGTCAGAAAATGCAGGTCTACCGTCTTGAACATCATGAACCTGGTCAACCCTGAAGCCAGACCAGTCACCGCCGTCATCCTGGCCGGTGGTTTGGCGCGCCGTTTCAGCGGCGAAGACAAGGGCTTGATCGAGCTGTCACGGCGGCCGCTTGCCGCTTGGGTGGCAGAACGACTGACTGGCCATGCAGCCGAGATTTTGATCAATGCAAACCGCAACCTGGCGCGCTATGCCGCGATCGGGCATACCGTCGTGCCGGACTATCTGCCTGACTATCCCGGTCCACTGGCGGGTCTGCTTTCCGCCGCCCGCACCGCGCAGCAGGAATGGTTGCTGAGCGTGCCCTGTGATACCCCTTTCCTGCCGCTCGATCTGGTCATGCAATTGCATGACCACGCCATCGCCAGCGATGTTCGACTGGCCCGCGCCGCCGACGAAACCGGCACCCAATTCGCGATCATGCTGGTGCATCGCGATCTCATCCCGGATCTGGCTGATTTCGTGCGTGAAGGGGGTCGCCAAGTGCAAGCCTGGCAAGCCAGGCACGCCAGTGAAACGATTTACTTCGGCGACGATCCTTATGCCTTTCTCAACCTCAATACACCCGATGAGCTGAGAAAAGCGGAACGTATTGCGCTCCGTTATGTACGTTAAATCTATGCACGTTGAATCATTGCACGTTGAATTCTGGACTGAAAAAACCGTATGAACCCCTTGCAGCATTTGTTGATCGGCCTGATCCGCTTTTACCAACTGGTTTTGTCCCCTTTCATGGGGAATCAATGTCGTTTCACGCCAACCTGTTCGCAATTCGCCCGCGAGGCGGTGGAAAAGCATGGCGCCATCAAAGGCAGCTGGCTGGCGATCCGGCGAATTTCACGATGCCATCCCTGGCATCCCGGTGGCCACGACCCGGTGCCCTGAGCGCGCCGGTCGGACATGATCTTGACCTTCTGTTCGAAGTCCTTATAATTCCCGACAGTTTTAGTCAACTTAAGGGGTCATCATGGACGTCCAGAAATTCATTCACGAACAAGTCACCAGTCATCCGGTTGTGCTGTACATGAAAGGTACACCGCAATTTCCACAGTGTGGCTATTCGGCCAATACCGCCAACATCTTGCGCACCTGTGGCGTCACCGATCTGTTCTCGGTGAATCTGCTGGTTGAACATGAGATTCGTGAAGGCATCAAGGAATACGCCAGCTGGCCGACGATTCCCCTGGTCTTCATCAACGGCCAGTTCATCGGCGGCGCCGATATCACGCGCGATCTTTACCAGTCTGGCGAATTGCAGAAGATGCTGGCCGGGGTTACTGCCTGATCTGATTTCACTTTCAGAACTTAAAAGCCGGCCGGTTCAACTACCTGCCGGCTTTTTTTCGCTCAGCGCGGGCTAAAGTTTCTGCCCTGTCAGCCGATATCGGCGGTGTCCTTTCACCAGTCATTGATGTCGGGGAAAAGCTTGAGCACGAAGAAATTTACTGTATTTGTCATCATCGTCGCCATATTGGTGGCCTTGGTTGTATGGTTTGCCGATCCCATCTGGCGGGTGCTTGCGGTCGCCGTGGCGGCAATCATTGTGGTCGTGTTTGGCGTGCGCGCTGGCGGTGGTCAGGCAGAGGCTGTCTCGACCAAGGAGATTGAAGCGCCGCTGCGGAGTGCGCTCGGCCAGTTGATGAATGATTTTTCGAAGGAAGAAAAGGCCCAGTTTCAATCCAGTCACGCAGACCTGGAGCGAGTGAAAGATTTGCTGAGCCATGCGATTGAGGAGTTGGTGCGGCGGTTTGGTGAAATGAATCTTCACATCCAGTCGCAGCGCGATCTGGCGCTCGCTATCGTTGCGAACATGTCCTCGCAAGAGCAAGGCGAAGAAAAAGTTAGTTTTTCCGAGTTCGTGCTCAACACCTCGAAAACGATGGAAGCTTTTGTTGATAACACGGTGAACACCAGCAAAATTGCGATGAGTCTGGTGGAAACCATGGAAGTGATCGACAAAGAGGTGAATACCATCATCAACATCTTGGGCGAGATCGAATCCATTTCGAAGCAGACCAATCTGCTCGCGCTGAATGCAGCCATCGAAGCGGCTCGCGCCGGTGAGGCGGGGCGCGGTTTTGCAGTGGTGGCAGACGAAGTCCGCGCGTTGTCGCAACGGACCAATCATTTTTCGCAGCAGATACGTACTCATATGGAGGGCGTTCACACGTCGATGCTGGTTGCGCATGATTCAATTTACGAAGTTGCCTCGCTGGACATGAACTTTGCGCTGCAATCGAAACAGCGCGTGCATAGCACCATGACCCGGATCGGTCAGATCAACCATGACATGGCTGATCTGGCGAACAAAATTGATCAACATGCGAACCAGGTCTCGGTGGAAGTCAATGCCGCGGTCACCGCGTTGCAATTCCAGGACATGAGCAGCCAGTTGATTGACCACGCACTGAGCCGCATCAACAACGTGGCGCAATTGGTTGAAGTCATTTCGAGCCAAATCCAGCAGAGTCCGGATCTGAGCAGTGGTCTGTCGCAGGCGCGCACGGCTATGCGGGCGAAGGCGGAGGTGGAGTCGAGTCGAAACCATCCGGTCAAGCAGGAAAGCATGAGTTCGGGCGATATCGAATTGTTCTGAGATAAAGAGGAAGCGCTATGGGAAAAATTGTATTGACTGTCGATGATTCGGCCTCCATCCGCCAGATGGTGGCCTTTACCCTGAAAAGTGCGGGCTACGACGTGATTGAAGCTGTGGACGGCGAGGATGGCCTCAACAAAGCGAAAGGCAAAGTGGCTGATCTGGTGTTGACGGACCAGAACATGCCGAAGATGGATGGCCTGACGCTGATCAAATCACTGCGAGGTTTGCCGGATTACCGCAGCAAACCTATCCTGATGCTGACCACCGAGTCCAGCGACGCCATGAAAGCCGCCGGCAAGGCGGCGGGGGCGACAGGCTGGCTGGTGAAGCCATTTGATCCGCAAAAATTGCTCGAAGTCGTGAAAAAAGTCATCGGCTGATCTACGTTCAGGTGCTGGTTGCAAGTGCATCCGAAGTCGGCCTGACACCCCACTCATCAGTATCCATTCGCCTGCGGGTATCGCCATGAGCATCGACATGAGCCAGTTCTACCAGGTGTTCTTCGAGGAAACCTCGGAGCACTTGGCGAGTATGGAGAACCTGCTCCTCAATCTTGATGTGAATGATCCTTCGCTGGAGGATCTCAACGCTATTTTCCGGGCGGCACACTCGATCAAGGGGGGAAGCGGCACCTTCGGTTTCACCGACATGACCAGCGTCACGCATGTGCTGGAATCGCTGCTCGACCGCTTGCGCAAGGAAGAAATCCCGCTTCTGGCCGAGATGGTGGATGCGTTTCTCGAGGCTGGCGACATTCTGCGCGCGCAACTGGAACATCATCAGGGCGGGCCGGAGGCGGAGGCGGATGTCATTGCCAGCGTCTGCGCTCGCCTGAATCAGCTGGCTGTGGGCGAAGCGGCGGAATCGCAAGAACAAGACACGCCGACTGAAACTACAACGTCTGCGCCGGTGCGCAAGATACGTCTGAGTTGTGAGCTGCCCGCCAACCAGAGCCAGGTCGCCGAGTCGGTGGATAACCTGCTCGAAGGGTTGCGCGACATCGCCGCGTTGGAAGTCAAACAGCGGCCGGATGGCACCGACGGACACTTGATTGCGGTGCTCACGACACAGGCCTGCGATAGCGAATTGAAGGATGCCCTGGCGTTTTACTGCGCGCCGGAAGACATCGCGATTCAGCCCGAAGTGGAGGAAGAGGCCTATGGCTTCTTCGATGACCTGGGGGATTCGTCCGCCACAGATACGGCTGATATCGGCTACGGTTTTTTCGATGACCTGCCGGATCAGACGCCGTCGGTTGTACCGGTCAGCAGTGCCGACGACGACGGTTTTGGTCTGTTTGACGATGCACCCGGCGCACCCGCTGCATCCGATGCGCCTTCCGGTCAACTGGCGGAAGTTGCCCCCGGCGATAGTCCGGCCGCCATCGAAGGCATTGGCTATGGCATTTACGTCAATGCACCGGGCGGACTCGGTTTGTTTGACGATGCACCCGGCGCCGAGAAAATTCTCCAGAACAGCGCGCCGCCACCGTTTTGCGGCAAAACCGCTGCTGCGTTTGTCGAGGGCGTTGGCGGAGCAGCCAGTTCGGCGCAGGCAACCCAGAAACCGAGCCAGGCCGACGCCGGACGTCGTCTGCCCGATAACCCGAGTATCGAAACCGCCAAATCCGGCCGCCGCGACAACGACAAGACCGTCACCGCCGCCAATACCGACACCAGCATCCGGGTCGCTGTTGAAAAGGTCGATCAGTTGATCAATCTGGTCGGCGAACTGGTCATCACCCAGGCCATGTTGGCGGAAGCCGCGAGCAATCTGGATCCGGTGCTGGCGGAAAAAATTCTCGCCGGCATTGATCTGTTGTCGCGAAATACGCGCGACATGCAGGAATCGGTGATGTCGATCCGGATGCTGCCGATGAGCATGGTGTTCTCCCGTTTCCCGCGTGTGGTGCGCGATCTGGCCGGCAAGCTGAACAAACAGGTCGAGATGAAGACCATCGGCGACAACACCGAACTCGACAAAGGGTTGATCGAGAAGATCACCGATCCGTTGACGCATCTGGTGCGCAACAGCCTCGACCACGGTATCGAGACGCCAGACAAACGGATTGCTGCCGGCAAGAATCCGAAAGGCACGTTGACCCTGAAAGCAAGTCATCAGGGCGGCAATGTGGTGATTGAAGTGATGGATGATGGCGGTGGCCTCAACCGTGCCCGTATTCTGGAAAAAGCCAAAGAAAAAGGCTTGGCGGTGAGTGACAGCATGACCGATTTCGACGTCTGGCAATTGATCTTCGCGCCTGGTTTTTCCACTGCTGATGTAGTCACCGACGTCTCCGGGCGCGGCGTCGGTATGGATGTGGTGAAGCGAAATATCGAAGGACTGGGTGGCCGCGTCGAACTGGAATCGTCGCCCGGCTTTGGCACCCGCACGGTGATTCGGCTGCCGCTGACGCTGGCGATTCTGGATGGCATGTCGGTCGGCGTCGGCGGTGAAACCTTCATCGTGCCGATCACCACGGTGATCGAATCGTTGCAACCTCGGCTGGAAGACATTCGTACCCTGGCCGGCGACAGTCGGATGGTGCATATCCGGGGCGAATACCTGCCGCTGATTTCGCTCGCCGAAGCTTTCGGTCTCGATGGCGAGGCTGATATCACCAAGGGTCTGCTGGTGGTGGTGGAGGCAGAAGAAGGCAAGGCCGCCCTGTTTGTCGACGAGTTGCTCGGCCAGCAGCAGGTTGTGATCAAGAGCCTGGAGGCCAACTACCGCAAGGTGCCCGGCCTGTCCGGCGCCACCATCATGGGTGATGGCCGGGTGGCGATGATCATCGATGTCTCGGCAGTCACCCGGATGGGGTTGAGCCAGGTCAAACAGCGGCTGGCTGCTTAGTTAACCCAAGCCAATCAACTTGGACGATTCAACCAAAACAATGTGCCACCAGAACACAGTGATGCGTCGGCATAGGAGCTGAGAATGGATTATTCCGAGACCACGGGTGTAGCTGCTTCAGGGGAATATCTCACCTTCACGCTGGGCGCCGAGGAATACGGTATCGATATCCTCAAGGTGCAGGAAATTCGCGGCTACGACGCGGTGACCAAGATCGCCAACGCGCCGCGATTTATCAAGGGTGTGATCAACCTGCGCGGGGTCATCGTCCCCATCGTCGATCTGCGCATCAAGTTCAACCTGGGCGGTGAGACGTATGACCAGTTCACCGTGGTGATCATCCTGAACATTGGCAAACGCGTCATGGGGGTCGTCGTCGATGGCGTATCCGACGTGATTCAGCTCAGTTCGGACAATTTGCGCCCGGCGCCTGAATTCGGCTCCGTGCTTGATACCCGCTACATCCTCGGCCTGGGTACGGTGGAAGAACGGATGATCATTGTGGTCGACATTGAAAGATTGATGACCGGCCAGGAAATGGCCTTGATGGACGCGGCGGTTTAGTTGGCGATCGTGCGCAATGAATACAAAACAAGGAAGTCACCATGACGAATAACCAATCGATCAAAACACGTCTGACCAGCGTGATTGTCCTGCTCTCGCTGCTGCTCATGTTGATTGGTGGCATGGGCCTGTTCGGCATGTACCGCGCCAACGAAGCGCTGCGCCTGGTCTATGAAGACCGCACCCTGGGCATCAGCCAGATCACTCAGGTCGATCGCCTGATTCTGCGCAATCGACTGCTGTTGGAAGAATCCATCATCGATCCGACACCAGAGCTGGTGCAAAAGAAAGTCGCCGAGGCGGAGGCGAATATCGTGGAAATCAACCAGATCTGGGAAACCTTCCAAAAACATGAACTGGGCCGGGAAGAAGCTGAGCTGGCCAGGCAATTTGCCGAAGCACGCCAGCAATTCGTCAAGCAAGGGCTGGTTGTAGCGCTGGAGCATCTGAAAAAGGATGAAGCGCATATTGCGATGCAAGTAGATACCGAGCATGTGCAACGTCTCTATCCAGCAGTCAAACAAAGCATCGACAGCTTGAACAAGCTGTTTGTCGAGCAGGCGCAACTGTCCTACCAAGTTTCACAAAGTCGCTACAACACCCTGTTGCCGGTCTTTATTCTGATGATTCTGGCTGGCATCGGCTTCGCCGCGTGGATCGGCAGGTCGCTGATTCTCGCCATCGTCAGGCCGCTGGAGCGGTGTGTCGTGGTGTTTGAACGGATATCCATGGGCGTCTTCGACAACGAGATTCGGGTCGCGCAGAACAACGAAATTGGCAAGGTCATTGCCGGCCTGAACAACATGCAGACCCGACTCAAGCATGATGTCGAAGAAACTCGACGCTTGTCTGCGGATGGCCTGCTGATCAAGACCGCGCTCGACAACTCGACTGTTGGCATCACGGTTTCCGATGCGAATGTCCGCCTGCTTCACATGACACCTAGTGCACGCAAACTGCTGCAAAGCCTGGGTGGACCCGGAATGAATGTTGATGGTTTGCTGGGCGGTAAAGTTTCCAGCGTATTCACGGACCCTGCCGCTGCCGCACGCTTTGACCAGGCGGTCGCGTCAGGCACGCAAATGGACATGGAATTTGGCGGTCATCAGCTACGCTTGATCGCGCGTCCGATCCTGGATGCAAACGGCAAGCTGCTGGGCCGCGTCACGCAATGGCAAGACCGTACTTCTGAAGTCGCGGTGGAAAACGAAATCGCTGACCTGGTTGCCGCCGCCGCCGCTGGCGACTTCAGTCACCGCCTCAACCCATCCGGCAAAGAAGGCTTCTTCCTGCAACTGGCGGAAGGTATCAACAAACTGGTGGAAACCTCGGAACGTGGCATGACTGATGTCGCCCGCGTGCTGAAGGCGCTTTCAAACGGCGACCTGACGCAACGCATCGACGGCGATTACGACGGTCTGTTCGGCGAACTACAAAACGACACCAACACCA
>Ga0105047_10017706_pt1 | contig 11084 bp, 8 predicted proteins | sample MAT04_FD_78384 | JGI IMG/M metagenome (GOLD analysis project Ga0105047, IMG submission 78384) | Freshwater microbial communities from Lake Fryxell liftoff mats and glacier meltwater in Antarctica - MAT-04 (megahit assembly) | ecosystem: Environmental > Aquatic > Freshwater > Ice > Liftoff...
GCGAGGCACCCAGCTTCTGCGCCAGGCCGGAGGCGCCCTTGACGATGGAATCACCGCCCAGCGCCAGCAACACCAGCCCCAGTATGAAAACACCCCAGGCTTCGATCATTGTCTTGCTGCTCCCCATGCGCGATGCGCGATTCTAGAACAGTGGCTGCTGCCCACAGACTGCCTGCGGGTAAATCGAAGCCGCAGCTTCGGCTTCGGCAGGATCAGGAACAGCCTTCGACGTAATCGACCTGCGGCCAAAGTCCCACGCGCCATTCGGTCACCTTGCCGGGGGCATCGACCTCGAACACCAGTCTGGTTGGCGCGACGCCGCCCGCGGCGACCGAAAGATAGCGGCCGCCTTGCTCGTATTTGTGCGGCATGGATTGCAGCGCGCCCGAGTACATTGCCTGCAGCGCGTCCGCGTCCATCCCGACCTTGCCGCCGCCGGGCGCGGTTTCCTTGGCCGTGCCCACGTCGTAGCGCACGAACCTGTCGCCTTCGATCATGAAACCGAGTTCGCCGCTGTCCTTCACCCACTTGGGCGTGAGGTAATGGCAGCCGCCCGCTTCCGATGCGCGGCCTTCAAGCTCGCCGCCCCAGGCCGCCACGGCTTCAGCCGCGGTACTGCCCAATTGCATATCGCCATAGCCGGTGAACTTGGCCATCTGCGCAGGATCGACGGGCGCGGGTGCCGGCACAGGATCAGTTGCAGGCGTCGGATCGCTGACTGCGGCCGGGTCGATTCCCGGGGATGCGGCGGGCGCCGGATCGGTGGCGGTGACCGGCGATCCGGGATCGCGGCTGCAACCGAACAACGCGAGTGCCATCAACAGGGCGGCGGGCAGAACAGGCTTCATCGGCGTTGCTCCGGAGCAGGGAGACCGAGCTTAACGCCAAAGCCACCGGCGAACGCCAGCACCTGCGTCGTTGCCGAGGTGGGTTTGCAGCGGAGACGACCAGAGCTTTGTAAACCCTGGCTCGCCCGGATGCGTTCCGCCCTGTAGATCCGAGCTCGCTTGGATGCTTTCCGCGTTGTAGATCCGAACTTGCCCGGATGCTTTCCGTCTTGTAGATCCGAGCTTGCTCGGATGCTTTACACGAAACATCAGGAGCATCCGGGCAAGCTCGGATCTACCAAGATCAGGTTTGTTCGCGTGCGATCGACCGCCAGCCGACAGGCTTACGCGCCACCTGCCGTGGCGGCTACCGCAGCGGCTTGAAATGCTTGTGCAGACCCGCCCAGCATGACTGGTAGTCGCCTTGGCGATGCGGCGCGTCGAGCGCCTGCTGCGTCGGACGGATGACGCCGCGCGTTTCGAACATGAAGGCCATGGTGTCGGCGATGACATCGGGTTTGGACAGGTCGGCCTGCGAGGCCTTCTCGAAGGTGGACGCATCCGGCCCGTGGCCGCTCATGCAGTTGTGCAGCGACGAAGCGCCGGGCGCGAATCCTTCCGCCTTGGCGTCGTAGGCGCCGTGCACCAGGCCCATGAATTCGCTGGCGATATTGCGATGAAACCACGGTGGACGAAACGTGTCCTGCGCCACCAGCCAGCGCGGCGGGAAGATCGCGAAGTCCAGGTTCGCGGTGCCAGCCGTGTCGCTGGGCGCGGTGAGTACGGTGAAGATCGAAGGATCGGGGTGGTCGAAGCTGATCGATCCGATCGCGTTGAAACGGCGCAGGTCATACCGGTAAGGCGCGTAATTTCCGTGCCAGCCGACCACGTCCAGCGGCGAATGATCGATCGGCGCGCGCCACAGGTGCCCCTGGAATTTGGCGATGAGTTCGAACTGACCCTCGACGTCCTCGAAGGCCGCATTCGGAGTCTCGAAATCGCGCGGGTTGGCCAGCCCGTTGGCACCGATCGGGCCCAGGTCCGGAAGACGCAACAGAGCACCAAAGTTTTCGCACACGTAGCCACGCGACGGCCCGTCAGGCAGATCGACACGGAACCGTATGCCGCGCGGAATCACCGCGATCTGCTGCGGTTCGATTTCAAGCACGCCCAGCTCGGTTGCGATCTGCAAGCGACCTTGCTGCGGCACGATCAGCATTTCCGCATCGGCGTTGTAGAAGTAGCGCTCCTGCATCGAACGGTTGGCGGCATACAGATGGACGCCCACGCCGGTAAGCGCTGCGGCCGAACCATTGCCTGCCATCGTATAGAGGCCTTCGATGAAATCCGTCGGCGCCTCCGGTAGCGGCAGCGGCGACCAGCGCATCTGGTCTGGCGACACCGGACCGGATTCGAAGTCATTGTGGAACGTGGGCTGGGTGAACCTCACGAACGTGCCATGCATCGCGGCCGGGCGAATCCGGTACAACCAGCTCCGCCGGTTTTCCGCGCGCGGCGCAGTGAATGCCGTGCCCGACAACTGCTCGGCATACAGGCCATGGGCCACGCGCTGCGGCGAGTTGCGGCCGATGGGCAAGGTGCCCGCGATTGCCTCGGTGGCGAACTCGTTGGCGAAACCGGTCTGGTAGGTAGAAGGGGCTGTGGTCGACATAAGTCCGCTCGATCTTAAAGCCCCTCTCCCATCGGGAGAGGGGTTGGGGTGAGGGGCGACGGAGAGGCGGCCTCGAAGATCGCCTCCACCACTGCTTCGATTTCGGTAAGAACTTGATTGTTCCAGAATCTCAGGACCACCAGACCTCTGGATTGAAGAAAGCGCGTCCGCGTGGCGTCACTTTCCTCGGAGTGCTGTGAACCGTCCAACTCAATCACGAGCTTTGCGGATGCGCAGAAGAAATCCACCGTGTAAGGCGGGACAGGATGCTGCCGTCGAAACTTGAGTCCATCAAGCTGACCGCCGCGGAGGACGCTCCACAACTTGTGCTCGGCGTCGGTCGAATGCATACGCAGGTCGCGGGCTCGCTCCAGCGCGATGGTAGCCATGGGAGGTCTGTAAGGTTTCACCATGCTCCTACCCCTCATCCCAACCCTTCTCCCGCAGGGAGAAGGGCTCAAAGCCTCAAAGCCTACAAACCCTCAAAGCACCCCACGCTTCATCTGGTCGCGCTCGATGCTTTCGAACAAGGCCTGGAAGTTGCCTTCACCAAACCCTTCATTGCCCTTGCGCTGGATGATCTCGAAGAAGATCGGGCCGATGGCATTGGTGGTGAAGATCTGCAGCAGCTTGCGCTGCTTGGTTTCGGCATCGACGTCGATCAGGATCTTGTTGCGCGCCAGGCGCGGCACGTCTTCGCAATGGTTGGGCACGCGCTGGTCGATCACGTCGAAATAGGACTCGGGCGTGTCCAGGAACTCGATGCCCTGCGCGCGCATTGCCTCGACCGTGGTGTAGATGTCGTCGGTGAAACAGGCGATGTGCTGGATGCCTTCACCCTTGTAGGCGTCAAGGTATTCGTTGATCTGTGATTTCGGATCGTTCGATTCATTCAGCGGGATGCGCACGATGCCGTCGGGCGCGGTCATCGCCTTGGACACCAGCCCCGTCTTGGCGCCCTTGATGTCGAAGTAGCGGATCTCGCGGAAATTGAACAGGCGCTCGTAATAGTCCGACCACTTCTGCATGTTGCCGAAGTACAGGTTGTGGGTCAGGTGGTCGATGAAGGTCAGCCCGAAGCCCTCCGGATCCTGCTCGGCGCCCTGCACCGGCAGGTAGTCCTCGTACATCGATCCGTGGTCGCCGTAGCGGTCGACCAGATACAACATGCAGTCGCCGATGCCTTTCACCACTGGCGCATCGACTGCTCGGGATTCGGGCTTGTGGTTGATGGCTTCGCCGCCGTTGCCCAGTACTGTCGACAGCACCTCGTCGCCCGGCTTGCGGAAGCGAATGGCGAAGCCGCAAGCGCTGGGACCGTGGGCGCGCGCGAAATCAGCGGCGAACGAGTCGGGATCCTCGTTGACCAGGAAATTCACTCCGCGCTGGCGGTAGACCGTGATTGCGCGCGTCTTGTGTCGCAACACCGCGCTGAATCCCATGCGCATGAAGTAGTCGTGCAACAGCTCGCCCTGGCCTTCAGGCGCGGCGAATTCAACAAACTCGAAACCGTCGATTCCCATCGGGTTCTCGAACGTGGTGACCTGCATGCCCAGGTTGGGCCCTTGAGTTTGTAGGGGAGATTGCGCGCTCATGAGGAACTCCTGAGGGGACGTGGCAGGCCGACAGGTGCGGCTGCGCGAAAGACTGGCCAGAATGGCGTTGCACCCTCCCTTTATAGTTTCGTCTGAAACCACTTGCAAGGCGCATCGCACTATGACGCTGAACGAAGTATCGCCGACTGATCCGCAAACCGCGCCGTTGGCCCATGCACGCCTGGACCTTGAACACTTCCTGCCCTACCGCCTCAGCGTGCTGTCGAATCGCATCAGCGGCAACATCGCGCGCCTGTACGGCAAGCGCTACGGGCTGGCGGTGACCGAATGGCGGGTCATGGCGGTGCTGGGTCTGTACCCCGACCTGTCCGCTGGAGAAGTCGCCGAGCGCACGGCCATGGACAAGGTCGCGGTGAGTCGTGCAGTGGCGCGGCTGCTGCAGCGCGAATTCATCCAGCGCGGCACCCATGATGGCGACCGCAGGCGTTCGGTGCTGGCACTTTCAAAGCTGGGTTTCGAGGTCTACGACGTGGTCGCACCCATGGTGCTGGAGTGCGAACGTCGCCTGCTGGCGCCACTGGACCATGACGACCGCGTTGCGCTGGATCGTTTGCTCGGCAAACTCGGCGGCGAAGGGCTGCAGGCGCTGGGCACCATCGATTGACTAGGGAGATTCCGGGCCGGGCGGCGCCCACTGCGCCAGCCAATCCAGGATCCAGTCGCGGTCCGTGGTCGGGTCGGGATCTTTCGCTGGCAACGACTGCGAATGCAGGAGCGTGCCCGCTGCGTCAAGTACGTACAAATGCGGGCGGCTTTCGGGCGGCGGAAACTTCGAGAGGAATTCGCTGTTGGGATTGTCCGAATCCTGGTTGACCTTGACCCAGATGTAGCCGGCATCGCGCTTCTGTCGCAGCGGCGCGTCGCCTTCCAACAGCGTATCCAGCGCTTCACATCTTTCGCAGTGCGCGTCGCCCACTTCCAGCAGGATGCGCTTGCCGCCGCGGGCCGCTTCGACTATCGCGGTTTCCAGATCCTTGGCCGGGTCCCGGGCCGGATCGAATGCGGCCCTCAATCCAGCGGCCGCTGCCACATCGGCAGCGGCCGGCGTGTTGCCTGAAACCACCGGCTGGGTGGTGTCTGGCTCTGCCGATACGTTGGCTTCGAGCGTCGGCGGTTGCGCGGGCGATTGCGCGGTGGCGGCCTGTTCGCGCACACCGCACGCGGCCATGGCCATCACCACCACCAACCCAACCACGACTCGCATTTGCAGACGGATCATTTCACCCCGTGCATCAGTTTCTGGATCAGCGGTGCGATCAGGAACAACAACGCACCGGGTATGACCAGCGCCCAGAACCCGAACTGATAACCCGACAGCGCGGAAGACACGGTCATGCCGCCTTCGCCGCTGACGTGGCTGGCAAAGATGCCCGAGAGGTTGTTGCCGATGCCGGTGGACAGGAACCAGCCGCCCATGCCGAAACCGACCAGGCGCACGGGCGCCAGCTTGGTCACCATCGACAGGCCGATCGGCGACAGGCACAGCTCGCCCACTGACTGGATGACGTAGACCATGAACAGCGTCCAGAAGGGGATCTTGCCGAAGTCGTCGACCAGCGCCGACAGCGCAAACCACAGCAGCGCAAAGGCTACGGCGTTGAACAGCAGGCCCAGGCCGAACTTGCGCGGGATCGACGGGTTGGATCGACCCATCGCCACCCAAAGCCACGCCATCAACGGCGCCAGGGTGATGATCGCAAGCGAGTTCACCGACTGGAACCACGCCACCGGCCAGGTCCAGCCAAAGATCTCGCGGTCGACGATCTTGTCGGCAAGGAAGGTAAAGCTGCTGCCGGCCTGTTCAAAGAAGCACCAGAACAGCACGTTGAACGCGAAGATGATCAACATCGCGATCACCATGTCGCGCTGCTTGCTGCCGTTCTTGATGCCTTCGATGAGCAACATCGCGCCCAGGCCCAGGAACATCGCGGTAAGGATCCACTGCAACGTGCTCGCGCCGAGCGAGAGCAGGAAATAGATCACCGGAATCGAGATCAATGCACCGATCAACGTGTAAAGCACGCGCACCTTGTTCTCGTCGCCGACGTTCGGCCGGCCCACGCCCTGTAGCTCGCGGCGTCCGAACCAGAACCACACCAGGCTGATCAGCATGCCCACACCCGATGCCATGAACACGACCTTGTAAGCGGGCATCTCGTCGGTGCCGAACACCTGCGACGCGAGCCAGCCGGTCAGCACCGGCGCGATCATGGCGCCGAGGTTGATGCCCATGTAGAACAGGGTGAAGCCGGAATCGCGGCGTGGATCGGCGACCGTATACAGCTTGCCCACCATGGTCGAGATGTTGGGCTTGAACAACCCGTTGCCGGCGATGATCGTCGCCAGGCCGAAGTTGAAGATCTGCTCGCTGGGCATTGCGATCATGAACAGGCCGGCGGCCATGATGATTGCGCCGAGCAGGATCGAACGCTGGTAGCCGATGATGCGGTCGGCGACGTAGCCGCCGAAAATCGCCGCGGCATACACCAGCGCCAGATAGGCGCCGTAGGTCTGGTTGGCCGAAGCCTCGCCGGTGGCGCTGCCGCCATGGAACTGGGCCACGATGTACAGCACCAGCGCCCAGCGGATGCCGTAGAACGCAAAGCGTTCCCAGAACTCCGTCATGAACAGCATCCACAACGGTTTGGGATGCCCGAGCAGCTGGCCGAACGACGGCGGCGGCTCGTCGCCTCCCGACGGTGTATGCAGCGGCGGGCCCATTGGCTCGGCGGCGTTCGGGATGTTTGCGCTCATTGGTGTGTCCCCTGTGTGTTCAGCATAAGAGTCGATTCAGGTGTGTCATAGGTTCGACACGACCCGGGAGGATTACCGACCATTGCGGCTCGCGTCAAATCCGGCCCCGGGCAAAACTTCGGCTGCAGGCCAGACCAGTCCCTGTGTCGACCGCAGCAGGGTGGCGCGCGGTGGCGGTTTCACTTCACCGCGTGCAAAGGACCTTGACCCGTCGTTGCCTAGGGATTTGGCCGGCCCGTGATCAGCGTGCGCACCTCGAACAGCTCCGGGAAGAAGGTGAGCTCCAGCGCCTGGCGCAGGAAGCCGACCCCGCTGGAACCACCGGTGCCGCGCTTGAAGCCGATGATTCGCATCACCGTGCGCATGTGCCGGTAGCGCCACAGCTGGAACTGGGTTTCCAGGTCGACCAGGTCCTCGCACAAGGCGTATTCCTGCCAGAACGCATCGGTGTCGGCGTAGATGCGTTCGAACACCGGCAGCAGCCCGGGATCGGAAACGTGCGGCTGCGACCAGTCGCGCTTCACGTTGGCGATCGGCACCGCGTGTCCCTTGCGTGCGAGCAGGCGCAGGAATTCGTCGTACAGGCTCGGCAGCTCGAGCACTGATTGCAGCTCCTGCTGGCCCATTGGGTCGTGGGCGAACACCTTGATCATGCTGGCGTTCTTGTTGCCGAGCAGGAATTCCATCGTGCGGTACTGCAACGACTGGAAACCGGACGAGGGGCCGAGCATGTGGCGGAATTCCATGTATTCCGAGGGCGTCAGTGTTTCCAGCACCGCCCACTGCTCGGTCAGCTGCCGCAGCACCTGCTTGCAGCGCGCGAAGATCTTCTGGCATGGGTCGATCTCGTCACGTTGCAGGCAGGCCACCGCCGCGCGCAGTTCGTGGATCATCAACTTGATCCAGAGTTCCGACACCTGGTGCTGGACGATGAACAGCATCTCGTCGTGGTGCGGCGGCTGCGACACCGGCTGCTGCGCGTCGAGCAATCGATCCAGGCGCAGGTAGCCACCGTAGGTCAGGTGTCCGGACAGGTCCGTATGGATGCCTGCTTCCAGCTCACGTTTGTTTTTTTCTACAGTCATGGCGATGGATACGTACCGATAGCGGTTGGCGTTGGCCGGTGAGGGTAACGCACGCGGCCACGCCGGTTCCGCGCCGCGCCACGGACCGTCACAAAACTGGGGCAGAATCCGCTCTGGCGCGCGCCAGGCCCCCGCTTTGGCCCACTACAGGATGTACTCATGAGAATGGTTTCACTTCGTGGTCTGGCGCTGGTTCTGGCGCTGGTCGTGCCGTTGTTCGTTGTCACCCCCGCATACGCGCAGGTCGTCATCAGCCAGGTTTACGGCGGTGGCGGCAACTCCGGCGCCACGCTCAAGAGCGATTTCGTCGAGCTGCACAACAACAGCACCAGCGCAGTCAGCCTGAGCGGCTGGTCGGTGCAATACGCCTCCAGCACCGGTTCTTCCTGGCAGGTCACGCCGTTGAGCGGATCGATCGCCGCGGGTGGTTATTACCTGGTCAAGCAGGCTGATGGCAGCGCCGGCACCGTGGATCTGCCCGTGCCCGATGCCATTGGGACCATCTCCATGGCCGCGGGCGCAGGCAAGGTTGCGTTGTCCAACGCCGCCACCGCGCTGAGCGGCACCTGCCCCACCGGCAACGCGGACTTCGTCGGTTTCGGCACGGCCGCCAACTGCGCCGAAGGCAGCGCGCCCACGCCGACCCTCAACAACACCACCGCAGCACTGCGCAACAGCGGCGGCTGCAGCGACAGCAACAACAATGCCGCCGACTTCGGTACCGGCGCGCCGACCCCGCGCAACAGCGCCAGCACCACGAACTTCTGCGCCGGGGGCGGCCAGCCGATCGCCAGCATGGCGGCGGTCAGCCTGGCCGAGGGCAACAGCGGCACCACCACCTTCAGCTTCGTGCTGAGCTTGAGCGAACCGGCTGGCGCCGGCGGCGTGAGTTTCGACATCACCACCGCCGACGGCAGCGCCAGCGAGGCAGACAACGACTACGTGGCGGCAAGCCTCACCTCACCACAAGTCATCGCAGAAGGTGCGCAGAGCTACGCGTTCGAAGTGGCGATCAATGGCGACACCGCCAGCGAAGCCGACGAAACCTTCCTGGTAGAAATCAGCAACATTACCGGGGCGCTGCCGGGATCGCTGCAGGCCATCGGCACCATCGTCAACGACGACATCGTGGCCACGCCGATCCATGTGATCCAGGGCAACGGCACTGTGTCGCCGCTGGTCGGGCAGGCGGTGTACACCACCGGCGTCGTGACTGCGCGTCGCAACAATGGCTTCTTCGTGCAGACGCCCGATGCGCAGGCCGATGCAGTTTCTGCCACCTCGCAGGGCTTGTTCGTATTCACCGGTAGCGCACCAGCGGCCGCGGCCACTGTGGGCAACGCCGTGCAGGTGCAAGGCACGGTCGCCGAATTCGTGCCCAGCAGCGATCCCTACCAGCCACCGACTACCCAGCTTGCGGGCGCCGTCCTGGTGACGCAGATTTCCACCGGCAATGCGCTGCCCGCGCCGGTGACGTTGAGCGCGACATTCCCCGATCCTCAGGGGCCCTACGACCAGCTGGAACGCGTCGAAGGTATGCGCGTCACCGCCCCCAGCCTGACCGTGTCCGGACCCACCCTGGGCAACGTCAACGAAGCCAACGCCAGCGCCACCAGCATCGGCGTGTTCCATGCCGTGGTAACCGGCGTGCCCCGCGCATACCGCGAGCCTGGCATCCAGGCGCCGGATCCTGCACCCAACGGTGCGCCGCTGGGCAACATCCCGCGCTGGGATACCAATCCGGAACTGATTGCGGTCGACAGCGATGCGCTGGGCGGCGCCATCGCCGACGTCACCGCTGGCTGCGTCGCCACCGACGCCACCGGTCCACTCGACTACAGCTTCCGTCGCTACACCCTGTATCCGGAAACTTCGCTGCAGGTCGACTGCAGCGCCGCCAGGGAACCGACTCCGGCGCTCGCGCCGCAGGCTGACGACGTGTCGATCGCCACCTACAACCTGCAGCGTTTCGCTGACGACGTGAACGATCCGGGCGTGGGCGAACCGGTGCTGACTTCCGTCGCTTACCAGCAGCGACTGGGCAAGGCCTCGCTGGCGATCCGCAACTTCCTCAACCTGCCCGACATCCTCGGCGTGGTGGAAATGGAAAGCCTGTCCACGCTGCAGACGCTGGCTGCGCGCATCGGCAGCGACGCCCTCGCCGCTGGCCAGTCGGACCCGCAGTACGCGGCGTATCTGCTGGAAGGCAACGACGTCGGCGGCATCGATGTCGGCTTCCTGGTCAAGACCCGTGAAGTCGGGCCAGGCATCGCCCGCGTGCAGGTGCTGGACGTGGTGCAGGAAGGCAAGGCCACCACGTGGACCGAACCGGGCGGTAACGTCAGCCTGCTCAACGACCGTCCGCCGCTGCGGCTGCGGGCCATCGTCCATTTCAACGACGGCCGTCAGCTGCCGGTCACCACCATAGTCGTGCACCAGCGCTCGCTCAATGGCAACGATGACGACGGTGCCGGCGGCGATCGAGTGCGCGGCAAGCGCCAGGCCCAGGCCGAGTTCCTGGCCAACCTGGTGCAGGCACGGCAGCTCGCCGATCCGGCCGAGCGCATCGTGGTGCTGGGCGATTTCAACGCGTTCGAATTCAACGACGGCTATGTCGATGCGATGAACGTGATCACCGGCACGCCCTCGCCCGACGATGCAACCGCAGTCGCCGGTGACGGCGCCGACCTGGTGGATCCGGACCTGTACAACCTGACCCTGCTGCACACCCCGGACCAGAGCTACTCGTACGTGTTCGGCGGGCAGATCCAGTCGCTCGACCACGTGCTGGTCAACGAGGCCTTGTTCAAGGCACCGGAACTGGCGTCGCTGGAATTCAGCCACGCGCGCATCAATGCCGACTTCCCGGAAGTGGCCCGCAACGAGGTGGGCACGCCCACGCGTCTGTCCGACCACGACCCGGCGGTAGTCTTGCTGCGCCTGGTGCCACAGCAGTTCGCCGACCTCGGCGTGGCGGCCAACGCAGCCAACGCGACGGTGGCGGCGGGTGAGACGGCAAACTTCAGCGTCCAGGTGCGCAACAACGGCCCGGACGCTGCGCAGTTCGCCGCGGTGGCGTTCGTGTTCGACCGGGCGGTGGAACCCAGCATCACCCCGGCCTCAGGCTGGA
>Ga0105047_10017707_pt1 | contig 11084 bp, 11 predicted proteins | sample MAT04_FD_78384 | JGI IMG/M metagenome (GOLD analysis project Ga0105047, IMG submission 78384) | Freshwater microbial communities from Lake Fryxell liftoff mats and glacier meltwater in Antarctica - MAT-04 (megahit assembly) | ecosystem: Environmental > Aquatic > Freshwater > Ice > Liftoff...
CCTCGATCTGGCAAGTCTGCTGCGTGCCGCCTACCCTGCGCTCGCGCAACTGCCGGCGGACCGCTTGGACGCGCTGTTGGCACAGAGCCGTCTGATCGAGGCACCCGCCGGCACGGTGATGTTCGATGACCATTCGGCGTGCGAGGCGATGCCGCTGCTGCTCGCCGGTGCCATCCGCGTGTCCAAGGTGTCGGCTTCCGGGCGCGAGATCCTGCTCTACCGGGTGCTGCCCGGCGAGGCGTGCGTGCTCACCTCGGGTTGCCTGTTGGGGCGGCAGCTGTATCCGGCGCGCGGCGTCGTCGAGCAGGATGCACGAATGATCGCGGTGCCGGCGCCGCTTTTCCAGCAACTGGTGGCCGAACACGCACCGTTTCGCGAGTATGTGTTCGGCCTGTTCTCGGCGCGCCTGAGCGAACTGATGGAACTGATCGAGGCGGTCGCGTTCCAGCGTCTGGACCGGCGGCTCGCGGCGCTGCTGCTAGGACGGGGCCGGGTGCTGCAGACCACCCACCAGGCGCTGGCCGAAGAACTGGGCAGCGTGCGCGAGATCGTCACCCGGCTGCTGCATCACTTCGCCGACGACCACCTGGTCATGCTGTCGCGCGAGCGGGTCGAGATCCTCGACCCGGCGCGGCTGCGGCGTATTGCGGCCGCCGAGCCTTGAGACAGGAGCGAGGCGCCGCTGCCGCGCTCGGTGCGGGCCGGTTGCCGCGGGGTGCCGCGATCGGTGACTGCGGTCACCGACAGGCCCGATGCATGCGAGCAGACTCCAGTGTGAATCGGTCGCGCGTGCATCCGGAAAGTCGGCGCGGCCGGACGCCGTGCCAACCCAGGTGGAGAACGACATGGAAAAGAATGTAGGTTCGATCGACAAGACCTTGCGCATCGTGGCCGGGCTGGCCATCCTGTCGCTTCTGTTGCTGCTCGAGGGCAGCGCCCGCTGGTTCGGGCTTATCGGTCTGGTACCGCTGTTCACCGGGCTCTTCGGTTACTGTCCGGCCTACCGGCTGATCGGCATGAACACCTGCCCGCTCAAGCCCGGCCGCGGCTAGGCGGCAAGACTCCCGCTGCGATCATGAGGAACCCGTCATGACCGATGGATCCGCCCAGGAACCCCAGGTAGAGTCGTTGTTCGACCCGGCCACGTCGACCTACACCCATGTCGTTCATGCGGGGGTCGGCAGTGGCTGCGCGATCATCGACCCGGTGCTCGACTTCGATCCGAAGTCGGGCCGCACCGGGCATGCGTCGGCGGCACGGGTGGTCGAGTTCGTCGAGCGGCAGGCGCTGCGCGTGCAGTGGATCCTGGAGACGCATGCGCATGCCGACCACCTGAGTTCGGCGCGCTGGCTGCGCGAGCGATTGGGTGGCCGGATCGCGATCGGCGAGCAGATCCGGGTCGTGCAGCAGACCTTTGCGCAGGTGTTCAACCTGGGCGCAGGTTTTGCAATCGACGGCTCGCAATTCGATCATCTGTTCGCCGCGGGCGAGCACTTCCGGATCGGCGATCTCGAAGCGGTCGCCATGCATGTGCCGGGGCATACACCGGCCGACAGCGCCTACCGGATCGGCGACGCGGTCTTTGTCGGCGACACCCTGTTCATGCCCGATGTCGGCACCGCGCGCTGCGACTTTCCGGGTGGGGATGCGTCCATGCTCTACCGGTCGATACGCTCGTTGCTGGCGCTGCCGCCGCAGACACGCCTGTTCCTGTGCCACGACTACCCGCCGGCTGGACGCGAAGCGCAGGGCTGGACGACGGTGGCGGCCGAGCACGCGTCGAACATCCATGTGCACGACGGGATCTCCGAGGCGGCGTTCATCGAGATGCGCCAGCGGCGGGACGCGACGCTCGGGATGCCGACCCTGATCCTGCCGTCGATCCAGGTCAACATCCGCGCGGGGGACCTGCCTCCGCCGGAGGACAACGGCGTGAGTTACCTGAAGTTGCCGGTCGATCTGTTGTAGGCTCTTCCGCCGCGTTACGTTCCAGCCGGCATCGCCATGGCAGAGCGAGTCACCGTGATTCTCGGTCACCCCGACCCGGATGCCGCGCGCTTCGGGCGCGCGCTGGCGACTCGCTGCCTGAGCGGCGCCCAGGCAGCGGGCCACGAGACCCGGTTTGTCGACATCGCCCAGATCGATTTCCCGGTGCTGCGCACCGAGGCCGACTGGAAGCACGGTGCATTGCCGGAGTCACTGCGCGACGCCCAGGCGGCGATCGGCTGGGCAAGCCACCTGGTGATCCTGTTCCCGCTGTGGATGGGCAGCATGCCGGCGCTGCTGCGCGCCTTCATCGAGCAGGTGTTCCGCCCCGGCTTCGCCCAGGGCAAAGACGGGGACGTGTTCGCCCATCGCCTGGCCGGGCGTTCCGCACGCATCGTGATCACCATGGGCATGCCAGTGCTGGCCTACCGCTGGTACTTCGGCGCGCATGGGCTGAAGAGCCTGGAGCGCAGCATCCTCAAGCTGTGCGGCATCGGCCCGATCCGCGAGACGCTGATCGGGCGCATCGACGCGCTGACCGATGCGCAGCGCTCGGCCTGGCTCGCGAAGCTCGAGACACTCGGGCGCGCTGCCCGCTGAAGCCAGGGGGAAATCACCACGGCAGCGAGCCGCGCCGATCCGCATCTGGCACTATGCGGCCTGACCCGGTCAACATCGTCGGGTTGCGAGCACCCGCTCCGGCGGCGTCCAGTCACCGGACGAAGGGCGGCGCGGCGGTGGAGGAAGGCTGATGTTCATCGACTACCCGGCGCGCTTGTCCGCATGATCGCGCTGACCGAAGACCTGGCCAAGGCGTATCTTCAGAGCCGCGGCCTGCCGGTGCCCGCCGGATCGGCTGCCGCGACCGCAGACGAAGCGGCGCGTCGGGCCGAAGCGCTGGGCGGCTGCGCGGTCATCAAGGCGCTGGTGCCGGCAGGCCGTCGCGGGCTGGCGGGCGCCGTACGCAAGGTGGGTTCCCCGACAGAGGCCCGCGAAGCGGGCGCAGCCTTGCTGGGCAGCGATGTCGGCGGGCATTCCGTGGAACAGGTCTACGTCGAGGCCCTGGAGCCGATCGTCGCCGAACTCTACCTGTCCTTCGTGCTCGACCGGTATCCGGCGCAGGTGATCGCCAGCGTGCACGGGGGCGTGGACATCGAGCAGATTCACCGCGATCACCCCGACCGGATCCACCGGTTGAACGTGGATCCGGTAGGCGGACTGCGCCCCTGGGAGGCAATGCGCCTGTGGGAGCGCTGCGGCATCGAATCGGCGCGGCTGCCCTCACTTGCCGCGCTGACTGTCGGCCTGTGGCAGGCCTTCGTCGCGGCCGACGCGCTGATGCTGGAGATCAATCCGGTCGCCGTGTGTGCCGACGGGCGGCTGTCGGTCGTTGGCGCGATGCTCGGCGTGGACGACGCCGCGCTGGCGCGCCAGCCACAATGGCAGGCGATGGCGGCGACCCTCGCGAGCCGCGGCGGACGCCGGGCGAACGCGCGCGAGCGATCGGTGCTCGAGATCAACGCACGCGTGCCAGGCGCGGTGTTTCGCTACACCGAACTGGACGGAGATATCGGTTTCTTTGTCGGCGGGGGTGGCGCGAGCCTGTTCCAGCACGATCTCATGCTGGCGCTCGGCGCACGGCCGGCGAATCACCTGGACGCGACACCCGGTGCCGGATGGAAGGAGAAGATGGCCGCAGTGGTCGATGCCATCCTCGCGCGCCCGGGCGTGCGTGGCCTGTTGATCAGCTACAACTTCCTGCAACTGGTCAACGTCGACGAGCGCATGCGGCTGATCGTCGACCACCTCAAGCTGCGCGGCGTGGACCCGACCCGGTTTCCGGTGGTGGTCCGGCTGTTCGGCCCGGGCGAGGACCGTGCACGCGAGATCGCCCGGGAACTGCCCGGGCTGGTGTACATGCCGCCGATGACCCCGATCGAGGCGGCCGTCGCGCGGATCGTGGAACTGACCGGCGGCCCGAGGGGGACCGCAGGTTGAGTATCCTGGTCGATGCATCGACCCGCGTGCTGGTGCAGGGCATCACCGGCGCGCAGGCGCGCCGGGACGTCGCGCATTGTCGGGCCTACGGCACCCGCGTCGTCTGTGGCGTGACGCCGGGACGCGGCGGCATGCAGGTCGAGGGCCTGCCGGTCTACAACACGGTTGGCGCGGCGCTGGCGACCCACGAAATCGATGCGACGCTGATCTATGCGCCGCCCTATGCGGTTCGCGATGCGGTGCTGGAAAGTCTCGCCGCAGGCATCCGGCTCGCGGTGGTCCTGGCCGAGAACGTGCCGGTGCACGATGCACTGGTCATGCGCGCCTCGGCCGAGCGTGCCGGCGCACTCATCGTCGGCTGCAACACCAACGGCATCCTCTCGCCCGGCCAATGCAAGCTCGGGGGCATCGGCGGCGATCTGCCAGCGCGGGTGTTCATGCCTGGCCCGGTCGGGATCGTGTCGCGCTCGGGCGGCATGTCGGCCGAGCTCGCGTTGACGTTGAAGGCCGCTGGTTACGGCGTCTCGACCGCGGTGTCGATGGGCGGGGACGCTGTCCCGTGCACGCCGATGGTTCGCTATCTGGCGCTGTTTGACGCGGACCCGGGCACCGAGGCGACCCTCCTGTTCGGGGAGCCCGGCACGCCAAACGAGCAGGAGGCGGCCGACTGGCTCGCTTCGCGCAACAGCGCAAAACCGGTGATCGCGGTGCTTGCCGGCGAGTTCCAGGAACGCTATCCGGCCGGAACCAGCTTCGGCCATGCGGCGGCGATGATCCAGGATCCCCGCGACACGGTCTCGGCCAAACGGCAGATGCTCGCGGACGTGGGCGCGCATGTCGTGCGCCGCCTGGGCGAACTGGGACCCTTGCTGACCCGCCTCGGTGTGACCCGGGCGGTGGAGGATGCGACGTGAACGACAGGAAGCAGCCAGACGTGCCGGAGTCCGAACCCCAGTGGGCGCCGGAGCTGGCAGAGCTGGAGCAGCGCCGCCGCCTGGCCCGGCGCATGGGCGGCGAGGCGGCGGTCGCCCGGCACAAGGCGCGCGGCCGGATGACCGCGCGCGAGCGCATCGACAGCCTGCTCGACGCCGGGACGTTCCGCGAGATGGGGCAGATCACCGGCAAGGGCAGCTACGACGCCGAAGGCCGTCTGGTCGATCTGACGCCGGTCAACGCGATCATCGGCACCGGCCGGATCGACGGCGGCAAGGTGGCCATCTCGGCGGACGACTACACGCTGCGCGCCGGCTCGTCCGAGGCCACCATTTCCGACAAGTGGGTCTACGCCGAGCGTCTCGCGATGTCGCTGCGCATGCCGCTCATCCGGCTGGTCGACTCCGCCGGCGGCAGTGTGAAGCTGCTGAAGAAGATGGGGCACACCAAGATTCCGGGCTATCCGACCTGGCCAGCGGTAGACCTGATGTCGACGGTGCCGGTGGTCGGGGTCGCGCTCGGCAGCTGCGCCGGCCTTGGGGCGATCAAGGTGTTGATGTCGCATTTCTCGGTGATGGTGCGCGATCAGGCGCAGGTGTTCGCGGCCGGACCGCCGGTGGTGAAACAGGCCTATGGCGTCGACATCGACAAGAACGATCTGGGCGGGCACAAGGTCCACCGGAAGAGTGCGCTGGTGCACAACGAGGCCGAGGATGAAGCCGATGCACTCGCGCAGGTCAGGCGTTTCCTGTCCTTCCTGCCGCGCAGCGTGTACCGGCTCGCGCCGCGATTGCCGTGCACGGACGATCCTGGCCGCGCCGACGACTGGCTGGCCGCCGCGATTCCGCGCAACCGGCGCCGGATCTATGACCCGCGAAAGATCATCGCTTCGCTGTTCGATCGCGAGTCGGTGTTCGAGATCGGGCGCTACCAGGGGGGCGCCACGATCACCGCGCTCGCCCGGCTGAACGGCCTCCCGGTCGGCGTCCTGTGCAGTGACCCCCGCGTGTCCGGCGGCGCGATGACCCTGGCCGCGGCATGGAAGATGGAACGCCATGTTCAGTTGTGCGACACCTTCGGCCTGCCGGTGGTGAACCTGGTCGACCAGCCGGGAAACGCGACCGGCCCCGAGGCCGAGCTCGCCGGCACGCTGCTCGGCGCAGTTCGCGTGCTCACCACGATCGAGCGCGCGCGCGTGCCGTGGGTGTCGATCATCCTGCGCCGGGCGTTCGGCATGGCGGGCGGGCTGCACGCGCCGAAATTCTTCCCGGCGCTCAACCACCGCTTCGCCTGGCCGTCGGCACGCTGGGGGTCGATCCCGATCGAAGGGGGCGTGTACGCGGCGCACCGCAAGGAAATCGACGGTGCCGCGGATCCGCTCGCGCTGCGCGACGCGCTCGAGGCCGAGTATCACGCGATCAGTTCGCCGTTTCGCACGGCCGAGGCGTTCTCGATCCTCGACGTGATCGATCCGCGGGAAACGCGCTCGATCCTGTGCGACTGGGTCGAGGATGCATGGGAAGTCGTCGCGGGCGATCGCAGCCCCAGGCCGCAGCCGGTCTGATGTAACCAGGGAGGATTCAATGAACTGTTTTCTGCAGAACGTAGTACGAGCCGTCGCCGTCGCGGCGCTGCTTGCTGGCGGCACGCCGGCGGCCGTTGCGCAGGACTGGAAGCCCACGCGCAACCTGGAGTGGATCGTGCCATCCGGGCCGGGCGCCGCCCTCGACATGGCGGCTCGACAGGTCAAGGACATAGTCGAACGGTCGCGGCAGCTCGGCGTGCCGTTCCTGGTGCAGAACCGCCCGGGCGGCGCAAACATGATCGCGCTCAACACGCTGATCCAGAACCCAGGCAATGCCCACTACGTGTCGACCTTCAACCACGGACAGATCAACAACCGCCTGCTGGGTGTGCTGCCGGTCGGCTACACGGACTTCACGCCGCTGGCGATCCTGTTCGAGGAAACCCTGGTGGTCGCGGTGCGCCAGGAGTCTCCGATCCGCACCGCGAAGGATCTGGTCGAACGCCTGCGCAAGGATCCAGGCGCACTCAGCATCGCAGTGGCGACTTCGGCCGGCAACCACATCCATGTGGCTATCGCGCTGCCGCTGCGCGCCGCCGGCGTTGACATCTCGAAGCTCACGATCGTTCCCTACAAGTCATCCGCCGAGTCGATGACGGCACTGCTCGGTGGGCATGTCGACGTGGTATCCGCCTCGACACCGAACGTCATCACACAGCATGAAGCCGGACGCATCCGGCTGATCGCGGTGGCGAGCGCCGAGCGGCTGCCGGGCGCGCTGTCTGCTGTCCCGACGTGGCGCGAACAGGGGATCAACGCGGTCTACCATTCCGCACAGGGCGTCATCGGGCCGCGCGACCTGACGCCAGAGCAGGTGCGGTTCTGGGAGTCGCTGCTGCGCGAGGCCACACAGTCGGCAGAATGGAAGAAGCTGGTCGAGCGCAACTACTGGCGACCGACCTTCCTCAATGCCGCCGATGCGCGCCGCTATCTCGATGCGCAGAATGAGGAGGCGCGCGCGGTGCTGACCGAAATCGGGCTACTGAAGAAATGACGAACGATGCCTCTTGGCAAGGGGCCATGTTCGCCCGTTAAGTCAGGTCGATCATTGCCTCGACATGTTCCGCCCGGTTCCAACGCGTTGGGCATGGGCTCAGCGCAAAGACGTCGGCGCGATGACGGGATCACAACTTGCGTGAACTCACCCACTTACACCAGAGGCGGAGGCTCCAACAATGGCATCCAACAGCCCGACAGCACGACATTTTTTCGCATGCCTGCTTGCCACCGCGATCGTCTCGTCTACCGCACTCGCCAACAAGCCCGACTGGGCCGGCGGCGGCAACGAGCAAGGCGGGAAGGGTCAGAGCGGCAAGGAGCAAGGCGCTAAGGGTCAGAGCGGCAAGGAGCAACGCAGCAAGGAGGGCAACGGAAACTCCGCGCAGCGAAGCGGCGACCGGCAGGTCGTCGAACGCCGGGCCGCCAACGGCCGGACCACCGAACGCTACTTCGACGATCAGCGCCGCATCGTCGTGGGTGAGTATTACGACGAGCAGTTCCGCAACGGGAGATGTCCGCCCGGGCTGTCCAAGAAGAACAACGGTTGTATGCCGCCCGGCCAGGCAAAGAAGTGGTCGGTCGGCCGGCCGTTGCCGCGGGACGTCATCTTCTATGACGTCCCGCAGCAGCTGGTCGTGCGTCTTGGGGCGCCGCCCAGCGGCCATCGCTATGTGCGGGTGGCCGGCGACCTCCTGATGATCGCGATCGGCACTTCCATGGTCGTGGACGCGATCGAGAATCTCGGGCGGATGTAGCCGCGGGCGCCCGGGCGCGACGCGGATGCCGGGATCAGACCTTCCTTAGAGTGTTGTGGTCTTCTGCACAGATCGACGGGACGCCGAGTGACCATCGACATCGACCGGCTCAGCGAAGCCGAACTCATTGATCTCAATCACCGCATCGTGGCGCGATTGAAGTTCCTGCACGACATGCGCGTGCATTCGCAGATGCTCGGCTTCTCGATCGGCGAACGGGTGTGCTTCCAGCCCGCCGGGTGTCCGGTGCTCGCCGGCCTCATCGCTAAGTACAACCGCAAAACGGTCCTGGTGATCGCCGACAACGGGCAGCAGTGGAAGGTTTCACCCAGCCTGCTGCGCAAGATCGAGGTGACGGTGCAGCCCGCGGCGCCGGCGGCCGGGCGCAACGCACTGCCTCACGGACGGTAAGCCCGGGTGCCGCCCCGCACCGACGGACGCATCGACGCGCCGCACTCCTGCGCAGTCGATTGGCGCGAGCTGGACCTGAATCGCACGTTTGTCCCCAGGTTCGCTGCCCGTTTCGCTGTGGATGGGCCAATCCGCATTCCGCGATGCTTCCCGGGAGACGGGGTCCGCCCGTATCATCTGCCGTTCCTGAAGATGTCAGATGCGGTCTCGGCGACCCTGGACGACGAAAGCCGGCTCGATCGCATCGCTGCCCCTATCCAACGAGCCGTTCATGCCCCTGGACCTCGCCCGCCTCATCCTGCTCATTACCGCCATCATCGGCCTGATCGTCGGCTCGATGATCATCCTCAGTCCTTTCTTCACCGCAGCGGTGTGGGCCGTGACGGTGGTGGTGGCCTGCTGGCCGATCATGCTCAGAGTGCAGCACTGGATGGGCGGTCGGCGCGCACTGGCGGTGATCGTGATGACCACGCTGATGCTGCTGGTGTTCATCGTGCCGCTGCTGCTGGCGGTGCAGACCATCGTCGAAAATGCAGCCGGCATCGCCGAGTTCGCCAGCCGGTTGACCACATTCGAGATGCCGCAGGTACCCGGCTGGGCCTCCGGCCTGCCCCTGGTCGGCCCGCATCTGGCCATTTTCTGGAGCGGGCTGCATGATGCGGGTACTGCCAGCCTGATGAAGCAGGTCGCACCCTATGCCGTGAAAGCTGCCCAGTATCTGGCCGCCCAGGCAGGCAGTCTCGGCCTGCTTGTCGTTCACTTCATGCTCACGGTGATAATCGCGGCGGTGATGTTTGCGCAAGGGGAGGCAGGCGCCGAACGCCTGCTGCTGCTCGCCCGGCGCGTCGGTGGCGACCGTGGCGAAGAGGTGCTGCGGCTGGCCGCTGCCGCCATCCGCGGCGTGGCACTCGGTGTCGTGGTGACCGCACTGCTGCAGACGGTGGTTGCCGCCATCGGCCTGTATATCTCCGGCGTACCCTATGCCGGATTGCTCATTGCGGCGATCCTGATCCTGAGCATCGCCCAGATCGGCGCAGCGCCGATCATGATTCCGGCGGTACTGTGGTTGTTCTGGAGCGGAGCCACCGGCTGGGGCATCTTCATGGTGGTGTGGACCGTTCTGGTGACTACGATGGACAACTTCGTACGCCCGGTGCTGATTCGGCGCGGTGCCGACCTTCCGCTGCTGCTGATCTTCGCCGGCGTGATCGGCGGCCTGCTGTCGATGGGGCTGGTCGGGCTGTTCGTCGGACCAGTCGTGCTCGCCGTGACCTATCGGCTGTTCGAGGCCTGGGCCAGTAAGCCGCAGGCCGGGCCGGACCCCATGCCGTCGGGCATACCTGCGGCGCTGCCAGTGGCCGGCAGCGATCGAGCGTCTGGCGGCGGGGGCTGATCCTTGCACTCGCCTCAGCGATTCCTGGTGGCGAGCCTGCTGCCGGCTGGAGCACCCTGATACTCATGTGCAATCGCTACGTCTCACCCGCAGCAGGCGACATCGAGCGCTACTGGAACCTGCGCCCCGGCCACGGCTGGCGCATGGCCGAGGTGTATCCGCGCGCGCCCGGACCGTTCATTCGCTCTGCCACAGGCGGCGGTGAGGGTCGTGAACTCGTGGTGGGACAGTGGGGCCTGATCCCATGGTTCGCCACGACCGCCAGGCTCACTTACTCGACCAACAACGCACGTCATGAAGGCATCGCCAACAAGCCCTCCTACAAGCAGTCATGGCGCGCGGGCCGCCGCTGCATCATTCCAGCGCTGTCTTTCGATGAGCCGAACTGGGAAACCGGAAACAACGTCTGGTGGCGATTTCACCGTGCCAACGGCGCACCCTGGGGGCTGGCCGGCTTGTGGAATGCCTGGACCGACAAGGCCACCGGTGAAGTCATCGAGAGCTACACGATGCTGACCATCAATGCCGACGCCCATCCGTTGATGAGTCGCATGCACAAGCCCGATCCCAGGCTGGCGCCCGATCAACAGGACAAGCGATCGGTGGTGCCGATCGAGCCGGACAACGCGGATATCTGGTTGAATGGCACCGTAGAGAACGCCGACGGGCTGGTGCAACTGGCTCCGGCCGAGCGGTTTTCTGCCGCCGCCGTGCCCAGTGCTGCCGCAGACAAGCGCACGCGCTGACTGGTACGAGGGATGTGGCCAGCCCCCCGTGTGCGCAAGCGTACAGACTGGGTGTTGCGGGCGTTTCACAATCGACCGATCGAATACGGCGCATGGCCTGTGCTGATTGCGCGATCAAGGCTTCGACCTGCCCCAGGGTCGAACGGCACCCGCAGCCCAGATGGTTGGATGCGTACTCCATTTGGGTAAGGCGTGACCTTTTCCGACGCCCGGCGAGCTGGCGGCATCGCCATCGAATAACTGCCGACGGTAAGCTCACACAGGACGTCCCATGCTGA
>Ga0105047_10017708_pt1 | contig 11083 bp, 11 predicted proteins | sample MAT04_FD_78384 | JGI IMG/M metagenome (GOLD analysis project Ga0105047, IMG submission 78384) | Freshwater microbial communities from Lake Fryxell liftoff mats and glacier meltwater in Antarctica - MAT-04 (megahit assembly) | ecosystem: Environmental > Aquatic > Freshwater > Ice > Liftoff...
AAGCAGCAGCCGTGGAATATAGTTGGGATCTTGAATATGGAAAAATCGCTAAAATATTTAGGGGTGGGTGTATTATTAGAGCTCAGTTCCTTAATAAAATAAGCCAAGCTTACATAAAAGATGCTAATATTAAAAATCTAATGTTAGACTCGTATTTTGAGGATATTCTTCATAGTTACCAAAAGGACTTAAGATATGTAGTGTCCACAGCTGTGAATTTAGGAGTTCCAGTGCAAGGATTATCAAGTGCGATAATGTATTATGATAGCTATAGAAGTGTAAAGCTTCCAGCTAACCTGCTACAGGCACAAAGAGATTATTTTGGTGCTCATACCTTTGAAAGGAATGATAAAGAGGGAGTATTTCATCATGAATGGGTAACTGATATTAAGTAAAATAGAAAACATTAAAACCTGCAGTTTATATCTGAACTGCAGGTTTGTTCTATAATATGGATATTTATTTAAAGTCTATTGATACAATAAACTATTTTACAAGTAGAGAGCTATCTAATAAAATTAACTAGGTCCTTAGCTCATTTTTAGTGTAAGAATTCTCAATACAATTTTTGTATGATATAATAACATATAAGTAGGTGGATAACATGTTGCTAAAACAAGATTATAATGAGACACTATTATGAATAATAGAGAACAAATATTAGAATTAATTAACCAGGAAAATAAAAATAGCGCCAAAGGTGTTTATACTGATGAAATTTCACAAAAGTTAAAATTGCAAAGAAGTAATGTAAGTTTAATTCTTAATGATTTATATAAAGAAGGCATACTTCTTAAAATAAAACATAAGCCAGTTCTATATATACTAAATGAAGGTAGAAGAGATCATAGTGATGCGGATGTTAACAAAACAAGTCTTGATACTATTTTTGGAAGTGATAGAACTTTAAAAAAATGTATTCAACAAGCAAAAGCGGCAATACTGTATCCGCCTAATGGATTGCATACTATTATAGTAGGTCCAAGTGGAGCTGGTAAAACAATGTTTGCAGAGTTAATGCACAAGTTTGCAATAGAAAGCAAAACTTTTGATGTAAGTGCTCCTTTCGAAGTTTTCAATTGTGCAGATTATGCCAATAATCCTCAACTTTTGCTAGCTCATCTATTCGGATGTAAAAAGGGAGCATTTACTGGTGCGGATAAAGATAGACAGGGATTAGTTTCAAAAGCTGACGGGGGTATTCTTTTTCTTGATGAAGTGCATAGATTACCGCCTGATGGTCAAGAGATGCTTTTTTATTTAATTGATAAGAATTTATATACACCGCTGGGTGAAGAAATCAATAAAAAAAGTGAACTACTTATTATATGTGCTACTACAGAAAATATCGATGAGGCACTATTAAACACATTTACAAGAAGAATACCAATGAATATAAGAATACCTTCTCTAGCTGAGCGAACTCTTGAAGAAAGATTTGAGATGATTTGTGAATTTTTTAAAATTGAAGCAACTAGAATAAAAAGAGAAATTTCCGTTTCTACAAACACCATAAGGGAGCTACTTCTATATGAATGCCCTGCAAATGTAGGTCAATTAAAAAGTGATGTTCAATTAGGATGTGCAAATGCTTTTTTAAATTCTGTATCCCAAGGCATAAAGAACGTAGTGGTTCACTGTACAGATTTTAACTCTAATGTGAATCAAGGCCTATTTATTTATAAAGATTATTCTAAAAAAATAGATAAGCTTATAAAAGAAGGAGAAATACTTTGTTTTACTTCAAAAGGTAAGGAGAATTTTACAAGTAATGACGACTATTCAGTTAATTATAGTTTTTATAAAAACATAGAAGAAAGAGTAAAAGAACTTCAGCGTCGAGGTACAGAAGATAGTGAAATAAAAACTATTATGGGAATGGAAATAGAAAATTATTTTAAAAGCTTTATTCGGAATTTTGAGCAAGAAATAAATAAAGATGAACTTTCTAAAATAGTAGATGAGGAAATTATAATCTTAGTAGAAAATTTCTTGAAAAATGCTGAAAAAGTCCTTCACAAAATTTTTAGAACAAAAATTTTCTATGGGTTATGTCTGCACTTAAATAGCAGTATATCAAGACTGAAAAACAATAAAACAATCGTTAATTATAATCTTGTAAACATAAAAAAAGATTATTATAAGGAATTTGAAATATCAAAAGAGATTGCTAGCATGATAGAAGAAAAATACAAGGTAACAATACCTGAAGACGAAATTGGGTTTATTACTATGTTTCTTACAGTAGAGGAAATGGAAAACGAAAATTTAGATGATAGACCTATAGTAGTTATAGCTATGCATGGAAAGTCTACTGCAACTTCCATGGCAGAAGTGGTTAACAGATTGGTAAAAGCAAATAATGTTTATGCTTATGACATGACATTAGATATTAGTTCAGAAATTGCTTATGAAAAATTAAAAGACATTATAATTAAAAAAAATCAAGGTGCAGGTGTTATACTCCTTGTTGATATGGGTTCACTTAACATATATGGTGAACTTATCAATAAAGACACAGGTATTGATATAAGGACTTTAGACATGGTGTCTACTCTTATGGCAATCGAATGTTCAAGGAGAGCTGTAATAGAAGCCGATATTGACAAAATTTGTGAAGCGGTAAAACATGATATTTTTAAATATTCATCTTCTGAATTAAAAGTTTCCGATAGTTTTATACCTAAAGATAATAATATAATTATAACACTATGTACAACCGGTGAGGGAAGTGCTATAAAATTAAAAACCTTTATAGAGAGTAAAATAAGTACAAGTGATTATAAAGTTGAAGTATTTGCTATGGCATGGAATAATAAACAACATATGTATAATGTCTTAAGTGGCTTGTCAAAGCAAAAGAATATACTGGCCATTGTAGGCACAATTAATCCTAAAATATATGGGATACCTTTTATATCAACATATGAAGTATTTATGGATAAGGATTGTAATAAAGTTAAACGTATATTGGATAATAATATGAAAGTTTCTAAAAATATTCAGGTTGGTGAAGGCTATGGTACATTTATTGAATCTCTTCAAAATGAAATTCATAACGTAGACTTATCAAAATTTGAAGAATTATATAGTGAATTTATTTATATAATTAACAACAACATGAATGTAAATATAGAATATGATGATTCAGTTTCACTCATGGTTCATATGATATGCAATGTAAGTAAAATTATAGCAAATGAAAAAATTCAGGTATGTAGTTCTAAAGATATTTTGAAAGAAAAATTCAAATGTGAGTTTAATTGCATAAGAGAAGGACTTTTTAATATTGAAAAATACTATGGAATTAATTTTAATGATGACGAGATAGCTTTTATTCTACAAAATATAATAAAGTTATAAAAAATTAGTAGGGATACTACCAACATTTTTATGCTGGCAGTGTCTTTTTTTTATAAAATACGATATATAAGTCTAAAAAGTATCTGTATAAAAGTTATATTGGTAGTAATACATGTGTATATAATGTGTATAAGATCTGTATATATGATAACGTTTTTATAACTTGAAACATTGATATAGCTCGAATTATTCTTTTTTTAAAATATTGGCATGAGTATTGCTTATAATAAACATAAGAGAAGTAAAAGTATCTTCATAAATTTTAGTAATTTAAAACATAAGGAAAGGAATGATTATTATGACAGACAAAAATACGGATGAAATGAATGAACAAGTAATCTTTAAATTAATAAGTTTTTCAGGAGAGGCAAGAAGCAATATTTATGAAGCTTATGAGTTGGTTATTAATGGAGAATATGAAAAAGCTGAGGAAAGTTTAAAACAAGCAGATAAAACTATTCTTGAAGCTCATAGTGTACAAACAACCCTTATTCAAAAGGAAGCTCAAGGAATTCATACGGATATTACACTTTTAATGGTACATGCTCAAGATCATTTAATGAGTACACTTTTATCAAAAGATTTAATTAGGAATATGATACATATGCAAAAGGAAATAAATGAATTGAAAGAAAAAATCAAATAGTAAGGAGCTGAAGATATATGATACGAATAGTGCAATTCTTGAACCAGGTACAAGCAGGCCTAGGTGGAGACGAGCAAATGGATATAAAACCACAATCACAAAATGGAACTGTAGGTATGGGAATGTTACTAAAAAATATATCTATGAAAAATGGTGGAGATATTGTTGGTACTGTGACTTGTGGAGACAATTATTTCTTAGAAAATAAGGAAAAAGCTACTGAAGAGATTATAGCTATGATAAAGAAATTCAATGCTGATGTAGTAATATGTGGACCAGCATTAAACTATAAAAGATATGGGGAATGTTGTGGGTATCTTACATTAAGTATTAAGGATAAACTCAATATTCCAGCTTTTGCGGCCATGGCAAAAGATAGTACAGGTACTGAGATATTTAGAAATCAAATTCATATTATAGAGACACCTAATAGAGGTGGAATAGGGCTAAATAGTTCTCTAAGAAAAATTTCTGGTTTTGCTATTAAACTAGCTAAAGGTGAAGCACTAGGTACTTGCAGTGAAGAAGGATTATTTTCTAAAGAATAATTATGATAAGTACATTAAACTGACTTTAAAATGAATTAAATTAATGAAGACTTAATGAATTACATAATATTCTAAATTAAAGATAGAAATATGTTCATATAAAAATATTATATAAAAGATAAGGAGATGTGACAATGAAAAAGATTGCTTTATTTTGTTCCGCTGGAATGTCTACAAGTTTATTGGTTACAAAGATGCAAAAGGTAGCAGAGGCTAAAGGAATAGAGGTCTCTATTGAGGCTTATCCTGAAGCTACCATGGAGACAGAATTAGATAATGTTGACGCGGTGCTTATAGGACCACAAATCAAATATTTACTTAGAAAACTTAAAAAAATATGTGATGAGAAAAGTGTGCCAATAAGCGTCATAAATACTATGGACTATGGAATGATGGACGGAGAAAAGGTATTAAATCAAGCTTTGAAAATGATGGAATAATATAAAATAGGGGGAATTATTGTGAGCAAAATGATGGATACAATTGAAGAAAAATTAATGCCAATAGCTGAAAAATTAGCTACTAATAGATATTTACTTGCTATACGTGATGGTTTTATGTTAGCTATGCCACTTCTTATTATTGGTGCAATGTCTTTACTTTTAGCATACTTACCCATAAAAGGTTATGAGCCTTTTATGGCCAAATTGTTTGGAAGTAATTGGATGGACTTTTTCATGGTTCCATACCATGCAACAATGGCCATAATGACGGTATTTGTAATATTAGGAATATCAAATAGCTTATCCAAATATTATAAAATAGAAGGGATGAGTACGGCTGTTATATCACTTACTGGATTCCTTATATTAACACCTTTTTTTACAATGTTTACAGCAGAAGGATCAAAAATAGCAGTGAAAGTTGGAGGAGTCATTCCAATGGAATGGATAAGCTCTAAGGGACTATTTGTTGGAATGATTTCGGCTATAATTGCTACTGAAATAGTAAGATTTATTATTAATAAGGGCTGGGTGATTAAAATGCCTGAAGGTGTTCCGCCTACAGTTGCAAAATCATTTTCATCACTCATACCAGCAACTATTACTATAATTATTTTTAATTTTATAAGATTAGGTTTTACATTTACAAGCTTCGAAACTATACATAATTTTATTTTTACTATATTACAAGTTCCACTGACATCACTTGGAGATAGTTTAGGAGCTACACTAGTTGCTAATTTCTTCATTGGGCTATTTTGGTCATTCGGTATATCTGGTGGAGATGTTGTACAATCTGTTATGAGTCCTGTTTGGATTGCTTTATCTGGAGATAATCTTACTGCATTTCAAGCTGGACTTGCCCTTCCACATATTATTACTCAACAGTTTAATTCAATCTATTTGTGGATTGGCGGTGGAGGTGCAACACTCGGATTATGTCTTTTGCTGTTATTTAAATGTAAATCACAGCAATGTAAAAAGATTGGTAAACTCGCAATACTTCCAGGAGTGTTTGGCATAAATGAACCTATAATATTTGGATTACCTATAGTTTTGAATCCTATTATACTTATACCATTTATATTAACACCATTGCTTCTGGCAGTTGTAACTTATATATCTATGAAAACGGGAATTGTACCAAGACCTAATGGAGTTATAATTCCATGGACTACGCCTCCGATAATAGGTGGGTACCTAATTTCAGGAGCAAGAGGTGCAATACTACAAGCTATAGAGATCGTAATATCAATATTTATTTATCTTCCATTTATAACGGTTGTAGATAGAACGTATTGCGAGCAAGAAGAAGCTTATACGCAGGCAGAATTGGCTGAAACAATTAAGGAATAAAAAGATTATATGAAACTTTAAATTAAGAACGGAGGAATTTACAATGAGAAACATAGGATTTTCAATTTATCCAGGTCACGTAAAACTCGAAGATAACTTAAAATATATTGATCTTGCTAATAAATATGGGTACAAAAGAGTATTTACATGTCTTTTATCTGTAGAAGGAGATAAAGAAAAAATAATAGATGAATTTAAAAAAACTATAGCACATGCCAATGGGTATGGAATGAAAGTAATTGCAGATATTAACCCAGAAGTGTTCGAATACCTTGAGGTTAGTTTTGATGATCTCGGAATTTTCAAGGATATGGGACTCTATGGAATAAGACTCGACAATGGATTTTCAGGTAGTGAAGAATCTATTATGAGTTTTAATAAATATGACTTAAAGATTGAGTTTAATATGAGTGCTGGAACTAAATATTTAGAAAATATATTTAGTTATAAGCCTAATGCAGAAAATCTTTTAGGGTGTCATAATTTTTATCCACACAAATATTCTGGAATCGGATATGACCATTTTACTAAGTGCAATGAGCAATACAAAAAGTATAATATTAGAACTGCTGCTTTTGTTTCTTCAAGTACAGCAAAATATGGTCCATGGCCTGTAAGCGAAGGGCTATGCACATTAGAAGAGCATAGGTATCTCCCAATACAGGTTCAGGCAAAGCACTTATTTGCTTCAAATTTAATTGATGATGTATTAATTGCTAATGCATTTGCATCTGAAGAAGATCTTAAAGCACTAAGTGAAGTAAATCCTAATATTCTAACTTTTAAAGTACATATTGAAGAGGGCATATCTGAAGCTGAGAGAGATATAATTCTTAAACCTTTGCATTTCAATAGGGGTGACCTATCTGAGTACATGATAAGGTCTTCCAAAACTAGAGTGAAAAGTGCGGGGGACGGATTTAAACCATTTAACACAAAAGATGTTAAAAGAGGAGATATTACCATCGACAATGTAAATTATAAAAATTATACAGGTGAACTACAAATAGCATTAAAGGATATGAAAAACTCCGGAAATACAAATGTAGTGGGAAGAATAGATGAAGATGAAATATTCTTGCTGGATAATGTAACATCATTGCAAAAATTTTTACTTAGGGATTAGCCAAAAACTATAAACAATTAATGCTAAATTATAAAAGCTGTGAAATTAATTTCACAGCTTTTATAATTCAAATATATGATTTTTATTAGAAATATATAAAATTTATAAAAATTGCTTCTTACTATTATACAAAGATTTATAACCTAAGTTTAGGGATAAAAAGACTGTTACACAAACAGAAGTACAAACAGCAATCATAATGGCTATCTGGTACATAATGGCTGTGGTAGGTAATGTACCTGATAACATTTGTCCAGTCATCATTCCAGGTAAAAAGATTATTCCCATTCCAAGCATTGAATTCATTGTAGGAATTAAGGCGGTTTCTAGTGCATTATTAGCAAAAGGCTTTAAAATATCTTTAGGTTCAACTCCTAAATTTACTAAAGTATTAATTTTACTTTTTGAATTGCTTATGTCATCCATAAAGGTTTTAATTGCAATGTTTACTCCAGTCATAGCATTACCAATAATCATACCAGCCAGTGGTATGGTGTATTGTGGGTTAAATATGGATTTTCTAACTACTACTGTAACAAAGAAGATTAGAACAAAAAGTCCTGAGAATGCTAATGAAGCTCCTATGGCAATTTTAAAATTTCGGTTCAAGTCAGTTCTATGTGAAATTACACGATTAACAGAAAATGCTATCATAATAACTAAAAAAAACACAGTAAATAGTGGGTTTGGATTACTAAACACATATTGAAGTATATAACCCACAATTACAAGTTGAACTGTCATTCTCAAACTTGCAACTAAAAGAAGCCTTGTTTGATTAACTTTTGACTTTTTCATTATTATTAACACTATAATTAGAAGTAAATAAATAAGTGAAAATTGAAAAAGACCCAGTGTAACTGCTCCTTTCATATTTACACCCCCTTAACAATTTCAATTTTATTTTCACAAAAATCTTCAACAATATTTTTATTGTGACTTACTATAATAATATCAATATTTTTTTCCTTGCAGAAGTTTGTTATATTTTCCATTATGTCATGGCTATTTTTTTCATCCAGAGCCGCAGTTGGCTCGTCCAGTAATATGACCTTAGGGCATAATGATAAAAAAATGGATGTATAAACTCTTTGACGCTCTCCACCAGAAAGGGTAGAGGCACTTTGGTCTAGTGGAACATTTACACAGCAAAGATCCATAATATATTTGACATAATCACTACTAGGCATAGGCTTTTGCCTTAGTGAATAAAAGGTATTAAAATTTTCTATTATGCTCTCATCAAAAAGAAAAGGCTCCTGAGAAACTAGGCTTACCTCTTGTCTTAGAACAATAGGATCATACTCATCTATTGGTGTGCCTTTATATAATAATTCTCCTGATGCGGGATTTATAGATTGGTTCAGTAACTTTAAAAAAGTGCTTTTTCCACAGCCACTTTCTCCGACAATGAAATTGATCTTGCCCTTTTCAATCTTTACGTTACTATAAGTTAAAAAATCTTTGTAAATAAGATTACTAGCTTGAAATAATGGTTCACTCATAATAGTTCCTTCCTTATTTATGTTTTTAATAGGTTTATTATATCACACTATTTGTACCATATAAATTCAAACGTCATTTTAGGAAAGATTAATAATGTAATAAAAGTAGAATTAGCAAGAGGCTCGCTTTGCTCCCCTCAAACACCTCGGAGGCCCAGAAAATTCAGACTTCAAATTGTAAATCATTTGCAGACGACCTTGATGACATTGCCTCAGAGGTCGTAGAAAAAACTGGAAGTTTTTGCTTTCCATTGTCTTTTCATGACTTAAAAACGGCATTTTATGGTTTAAAGGTTGTATTATGTAATTTTATAGAACATAATATTAATAGTATTAAACCAACTATAATAAACATTTATGGTATGTATTTTAGATACTAATTGCTTTAAATAACAAAGATAGTGTTTACACTATCAATTATATTATGGAGGAATTATTATGAATAAAACAAAATTAATTTCAATTGTATTAGCAATGCTATTAGTATCGATAAATATAACTAATGCAGCATTTGCAGCCCCAACTGATGGTTTAATTAATCCCAAAGATGGAATATCCATTTTGGGATCTTTAAAAACCCCGAATGTGGAAAATAAAATAAATTTACAACCAAGACTAGGTGGAGGGGATAGTGGATTCATAGTAATAGGAACTAAAACATTTTCTGGTAGATACAATCCTGCGGAGCTGGATATACTATACGCAAAGGTAAAAGCACTTAAAGATAGCGATGCACATACTTTTTTGAGCTTTATTACTACAGTAATTGCCTTTATTCCTGGAACTAGCGTTGGCTTTTCCATAATGAATAATGGACTGTCCGCTTTATCAAATGATCTGTCTAAAGATGAATTTGTAACAAACTCATATGAAGCTATAATAGAAGCTTTATTACAATTAAGAGGACACCAAGATTGTGATGTAACATTTAATCAAACTGTTGATACTTACGATGATTTAAGAAGAAAACTTACAAGCCCACTAATATTTTCAGGTTTAGTTAAAGGTCATCATAACTAATCCTAATAGTTTCTTAGTAATACACTTAAACATTTTTATAAGGAATAAGTAAAATGAATGACGAACTACAGACCACTCTAAATAATAGTAATATACCGTACATTATGGTACCATTTACATAAATTAATTCGCAATTGTATAAAATTGTATAGAATCGGAGGTGGACCTTAATTGATAAATTCAAAAAAATTATCAAAAAAAATTCTAATTATTTTAGTAATTGTAATGGTAATTGCAGATATGATTTATATGTATCCCAGAAATATTGATAAATTGTATCAAGGGTGTGTATATTTAGGCCCAAATAAAAAAGTAACGACCATTACATTACATTTAAAAGGCAAATTGTATAAATCACAGCTTTTTAATGGTAAACGAATAATTGGAACAATAGAAATTCAAGGTAATAAATATACTACTGATTTGGATAAAGTCAATTTATCTCACTTTACTGGATCATCAAGTTTTGGAAATAATAACTTTATTGCAAGACTTTCTGATGATTTTGAGGCAATTGATATGATTGGAGTGAGTCAACCTTCAATGCTAATATTCGCTCCTTCTAAAAATAAGGAAGATTATTTAATTGTACAAAAAAACTTACATGTTAAAACAATTTCAAACTTAAAATAGTAGAAAGAGGGTCCCTTCGTCACCCTCAAACACCTCGGAGGCCCAGAAGATTACCAGGTACAAGTAGATTCGTAACTAAGCGAAGATGCGATAGCAAACTTAGTCGTTCCGCCTTCGTAAGCACCCCAGTACCATAAAGGTTATATTAGAATTGTTTTGATACTTTGTTTTTGGTAATACTTTTAGAACCAAAAAACACCTACAAAGTGACTATTTATAAGACTTTTATTTAAGTTCCGAAAACGAAGGTTTATGGAACTATATTCCTTAACGTGGGTTTTGTCGGTTTAGTTGGCTCCACCCCTTAATGAACAATATTATTATATGTCATAGCAAGCAACCCCATATCAGATGGATATGGGGTTGCTTTATTTAGATTATATTAATATTCTGCTCCTGTAGACTTAGGTTATAACTACAAGTGATTAATTTTATTGCTCTTG